>FKKE01000505.1_pt1 | contig 23623 bp, 26 predicted proteins | sample 1106331 | NCBI WGS metagenome assembly FKKE01 (sample SAMEA3931202, study PRJEB13176) | freshwater metagenome | biome: Drinking water system; feature: drinking water; material: freshwater | place: China | collected 2013-02-06
CGAGCCCTTCTTGAGCTGATGGCGGAGGTCTTCGACTTCGGCGGTCACATCGCGGCGCTCCTGGAGGAGTTTCTGCAATTCCTCCCATGGCACATCGGCGCCGCGCGGACCGAGTTGGCTGCGGAGTGGGTCCAGTTGGTCTCTGAGAAAGCGAAGGTCGTGCAAGGCAGTATCGCGTTGTGGCTTGTGTGATCGATCAGGAATTCACAGGCTAGCACTAGGGTTGCAGAGAGTCAACGAAGCGGCGCGAGTCGGTCGAAGGTTGCCTTCGGCGGCTGACGAAGAGGCAGGCAGACACAAGCATGAGGCACTATTGCGCATGAGAGAAGAGCGGCAACGGACGGGTAGTCGGCGACAAGTTTCCCAGAATGCGATGAGTGGCCAGGACTATTGTCGCCATACAGTTGGCCGCCTGCACCTGTGAACTCGTGCCCGGTGGTGCGAAACGGGCACAGTTCGGCGCTCTCGTTGCGGCCCATGATGGGCGTCCGCTCTGGGAGCACTTGTCGCCGACCACGCGTCTCGCCGCCAAACCATTTTCGGAGCAGACTAGCTCCGGACCATTGTTAGGAGGTCTCCTTGACCGACACAGTGACTCAGCTGAGAATACAGCAATAACTTCACCGAAACTCCTGACTTGGCACTTTCGATCTGGTGAGTTTGCCGACTACGGAAGTGTGCTGCGCTGACATGATAATAATCGCGGACATCGTTGGGCTTGCGGTGTTGGGAGGCATTCTTGCGGTCATTCGTTTCTTGTTCTGGCCAGTGGCTAATGGACCTGACTTGCCATTCTTGTTTGCGTATTTCATTCTGGCAATCGTGAGCTTATTCATGTGGCACTGAGAGGGTGGCCCGAGAACCCAAGGAGAGTGGCTCTGGTGGGCTTGCGGATCAATCTTGCTGGGAGCCATATTCTTTGCGATAGATGTCGTGATCGGCCACTTCAGCTATCCGGACTTGCCGCTGGTAGACGCCGGAACGAAAGTGGGAGGGCCGTTTGGATTTCTTGTGACCAGCGCCGTTTGTCCTGGCGCCACTATTGCCTGTGTTGCAGACTGGATTCGAGGCGTTCTCGACGCAAGCACAATCCGGGGCTTTTGGGGAGTGGACTAAGGATCTCCCTAATCAGGCTGATCTGGAGTAGGTTTGCATTCAGCCAACGGCTGTCCGGGTGGTGGATCGAGCAGGCAAACCAGCCTCGGTGTCTCCTTGAATTTCGGGAGAGCGTCTGTTAATCTTCGCTCGCCTTTCTGAGTACTTCCTGGTTCATCACGCAAATCCATAAGGGTCGCGGACGGAGGTTTCACATGGCCGGCATCACGCGGGCACTGATCAGTGTCTCGGATAAGACGGGCGTCGTCGAGATGGCCAAGGGGCTCGCAGCGCTCGGTGCGGAGATTCTGTCGACCGGCGGGACGGCGAAAGCGCTGCGCGACGCGGGCGTGAAGGTGACGGACGTGGCGGCCTATACGGGCTCGCCGGAGATTCTCGACGGCCGGGTGAAGACGCTCCATCCGAAGATTCACGGCGGGCTGCTGGGCCGCCGGTCGGTGCCGGCGCATGTCGAGCAGATGAAGCAGCACCACATCGGCCCGATCGACGTGGTGGTGGTCAACCTCTATCCCTTCGAAGCCACCATCTCCAAGCCCGATTGTCACTTTGAAGAAGCCATCGAAAATATCGACATCGGCGGGCCGTCGATGCTGCGGTCCGCGGCGAAGAACCATGAGGATGTGCTCGTGGTAGTCGATCCCGCCGACTATCAGCGGGTGCTCGAGGCGGTCAAGGCCGGGACGGTGATGAAGGAACTCCGCCGCGAGCTCGCCATGAAGGTTTTTCAGCACACGGCCCGCTATGACAGCCTGATTGCTGGGTATCTGGAACGGCAGACAGCCGGTCCCGAGTCGAGGTTCCCCAAGATGCTCTCGTTGCAGTTCGAGCGGGTGGAGACCCTGCGCTACGGGGAAAACCCGCATCAGCAGGGGGCGTTCTATCGCGAGCTGCATTCGACAGAACCTTCGGTCTCGCGCGGCAAGATTCTCCACGGCAAAGCGATGTCGTACAACAATTTCCTGGACGCCAACTCGGCGCTCGAACTGGCCAAAGAATACGACGAGTGCGCCGTTGCCATCATCAAGCACAACAATCCCTGCGGCGTGGCGCTCGGCGCGACGCCGGTCGAAGCCTACGTGAAGGCCCGTGAAACCGATCCCGTGTCGGCCTTCGGCGGTGTCATCGCATTTAACCGGCCGGTTGATCTCGCGGCGGCCAAGGAAATTACCTCGACCTTCGTGGAGGTCGTGATTGCGCCGAGCTACGCAGAAGATGCCCTCGCGGAGCTGAAGCGGAAGAAGGATCTCCGGCTGCTGGATGTTGGCCCTCTGACCAAAGCCAAGCCGGAAGGCTACGATCTCAAGAAACTGGTCGGCGGCTTGATCGTGCAGGATCGCGACCTCGGGGTGCTCTCGGATCTGCGCGCCTTGTCGGTGCCGACGGTCCGCAAGCCGACGGATGAAGAATACGCGGCCTGTGCCTTCGCCTGGATCGTGTGCAAGCACGTCAAATCAAACGCCATCATCTACGCGAAGCCGGGACAGACGGTCGGTATCGGCGCCGGCCAAATGAGCCGGGTGGATTCCGTGAAACTGGCCGGCATGAAGGCCGTATTGCCGGTCAAGGGTTCCGTGATGGCCTCCGATGCCTTCTTCCCGTTCCGGGATGGCATCGACGCGGCGGCGCAGGCGGGGATTACCGCCGTGATTCAGCCGGGCGGCTCGATCCGCGATCAGGAAGTGGTGAAAGCGGCGGATGAACATGGCCTGACCATGATTCTCACCGGCATGCGCCACTTCCGCCACTGAGCCGGATGCTGAATCAGGTCCCCAACTTCGTTCTCAGTCGTTCGAGACCCTCAACGTACCCACAAACAGTACGCCTCGGGGCTTCGCTCGTTGCGGCCTTGCTGGGATGGTATTTTGAACAGCCTCTTCAGGCTGTGCATCGTCTTGTGACAGCAATCTCGGCTGCGAGTCTTCCATGAACATTCTTGTGGTGGGGAGCGGGGGGCGGGAGCATGCCCTGGTGTGGAAGCTCGCGCAAAGCCCGCGGGTGACCCGGCTCTACTGCGCGCCGGGGAATGCGGGCATCGAAGCCCTCGCCACCTGTGTGCCGATCGCCGCGGACGATGTCGCGGGCCTCAAGGCGTTTGTTGTGCAGGCAGGCATCTATCTCACGGTCGTCGGGCCGGAAGCCGCGCTCGCGGCGGGGATCGCGGATGAATTTCGCAAAGCGAAGCTGCGTGTCTTCGGGCCCACGAAGGCGGCTGCGCAACTGGAAGCGAGCAAGAGTTTTGCCAAGGAGCTGCTCGTGCGCCACAGGATTCCCACCGCGAAGGCCAAGAGCTTTACGGCCGTGGCGCCCGCGCTGGACTATCTCGCCGATCATCCGCTCCCGGTGGTGGTGAAAGCCGACGGGCTGGCGCAAGGCAAGGGCGTGGTGGTCGCCCCGTCACGGGAAGAAGCGATCGGGGCGGTCCGTTCCATGTTGGAAGCCAAGACTTTTGGTGCGGCGGGCGCGCAGATCGTCATCGAAGAGTTCTTGGAGGGCGAGGAAGTGAGCCTCATGGCCTTTACCGACGGGAAGGCCGTCGTGCCGATGGTCGCCGCGCAGGATCATAAACGGGTGGGGGACGGCGATACCGGACCCAATACGGGCGGCATGGGCACCTATGCCCCGGCGCCGCTGGCGACGACAGCCCTTCGCACGACGGTCCAGCGCGAGATCTTGATCCCGGTGGTCGAAGCGATGGCCAAAGCCGGGCGCCCCTACCAGGGCGTGTTGTACGCGGGGATCATGGTCGTCAAAGGCCGGCCCTATGTCTTGGAGTTCAACGCCCGATTCGGCGACCCGGAAACACAAGTGGTGCTGCCGCTCTTAGAAACCGACTTGGTGGACGTCATCGAAGCCGTCGTCGAGCATCGTCTCGATCAATTGTCCGTTTCGTGGAAATCGGCGGCGGCGGTCTGCGTGGTGATGGCCTCGGGCGGATATCCCGGGTCCTACCGGCTGGGGGTGCCGATCACGGGCCTGCCGACCGTCGGCGGCTCCTCCCGCGTGGTGGTCTTTCATGCCGGGACCAAGCGCGAGGCGGATCGGCTGGTGACCGCCGGGGGGCGCGTTCTCGGGGTCACCGGCGTCGGGGCCGATTTCCAGGAGGCGCGGGCGGCGGCCTATGAGGTGGTCAAGTCGATCTCTTTTGACGGCTGTCACTATCGAACGGACATCGGCCATCGCGCGATGACGACCGGACGTGGCGCGTGAAGGCCATGACGGGGCCTCGCATCCTCTCGTTCCACGCCGCCACAGAGGCGGCGATCTGCCATGATCTCGCGGGGGTGGTGCGACGCGGTGGGGTCATCGCGGTGCCCACGGAAAGCTTCTATGCGCTCGGATGCGACCCCCGCAATCCGGAGGCGGTCGCACGGGTCGGTACGATCAAGGGACGTCCGGAGGGCAAACCCATCCTCGTGCTCCTGGCTGGGCGAGAGCAGGTCTCGGAGTTTGCCGCAAGCCTATCTCCGGTCGCGGAGAGGCTCATGGAGGCGTGCTGGCCGGGACCGCTGACGTTGGTGTTGCCGGCTCGGGCCGACCTGCCGGACGCGCTGACCGCGGGTACGGGGACGGTCGGACTCCGATGGTCGGCCCACCGGGACCTTCACACGATTCTCGCGGCAACCGGTCCGCTGACCGGGACGAGCGCCAACCGGTCGGGGGAGGCTCCCTGCCGTCTGGCGACCGAGGTGGCCCGGACCTGTCGCGAGGCGGTCGAGGCGATCGTGGACGCCGGGCCGACGCCCGGCGGGTTGCCGTCCACGGTGCTCGATGTCACGGGCCGGCCGCGCCTGATCCGGGAGGGCGCGGTGCCCTCGGCGCGTCTGCGAGAACTGCTTGCCAGAATCGGGGAGACCTTGGCATAATCCACCCCGACGACACCGACGTTCGCAGCACTACCTAGGAACCTGTCCGACATTGACCTTTCTACTGCTCTACTGCGGCGAACGATCTGCAGCCATCTGCGTCGTTCTCGGCCCGAAAAAATCCGGGGCACCCATTGCATTCTGCAGAGCAATGGGTCTCGATTCCAGCGAATACACCTCCGGTTTTTCCAGGCCTGCGGCCTCGCATCTGGCTACACCTCGTTTGCCTCATGACGAATGGCAATGTCGGATAGGCTCCTAGAACGACTTCAATCTGGTTGATCACGTACAAGGAGGGACAGTCACGTATGGATACGAGCTATTGGGGAAAAGCCGCCAGGTGGGGCGGACTGGTCGTGCTTGCGCTGACGGTGAGCGGGTGCGACTATTGGCCGCCGGCCTTGCAGGCCCAGATCGAGCAGTTGCGGGCGGATCTGCAAACGGCGACGACGGAACGCGCCAAGCTGGAAAGCCAGCTGTCGGAGACGACCAAACTGAAGGATGAGCTGCAGGCGCGGATCGATGAACTGAATCGCGCGAACCGGGACCTGACGACCCGGGCCTCCGGTCTGGAAGCGCAAGTGCATCAGCTGCAGGAAAAACTCACCAAGGCGGCGGCGGTGAAAAAGCCGGCCCCGGCAAAGGCCGCGAAGGCCGCCGCGAAGCCGGCACCGAAGAAAAAAGCGAGGCGCTAGGCCGAGCCGGAATTTGATTTGACGGGCGCCGTCGAGCTGGTGGTCGGCGGCGTTGATGACGCGGCTGCCGGAGTGGGCGGGCTGGACGGCGTCCCGCTTGTGGCTGCCGTCGAGGCACTGGACTCCGTACTCGCTGGTTTGCTCGCGTCAGTTCCGCCTTCTTTCGGTTTCTCCGCGCCTCCTGCCTGAGCCTCTCCCTTGTCCGTCGGTTTCAACTTGTCGGAATAGTCCGTGACGTACCAGCCGCTACCCTTGAACATGATGGCGGGCGAGGAGATGAGCTTGGTGACCGCTTGGCCGCAGCGGACGCAGGCGGTCAAGGGCGGCTCGGTGATCCGTTGCTTGGCCTCGAATCGGTGCTGGCAACTCTGGCACTGATACTCGTAAACGGGCATGTGACGTCTTCCTCTGTAGGCGTGTGAACGGGGTTCGTCGGCTAGGTTAGTGTTCGCAGGGCGGCGTCCATCCGGTCCATGCCGGTGCGGATCGCCTCGTCGCTGGTTGCGTACGAGAGTCGAATGTGTGCGGTGCTGCCGAAGGGCTCGCCGGGGACCACCGCGATTTTGGCTTCGCTCAACAGATACGTCGCCAGCTCCGCCGGAGTCTTGATCGGGCCCTGCGGTCCACGACGACCGAGCAGCCCCGCCACGTTCGGAAAGGCATAGAAGGCCCCGGCCGGCATGGCGCACCGCACGCCGGGCATGGCGTTGAGCCGACCGACGATCAGTCGGCGCCGCCGATCAAACTCCACGACCATGCGGCGCGGAAAGTCGTCGCCCGCCGTCAGGGCCGCCACCGCGGCCTTCTGGGAAATCGAGGTGGGGTTCGACGTGCTCTGACTCTGAATGTTGGCCATGGCGGTCAGGATGTCTTTCGGCCCGGCCGCGTAGCCGATCCGCCAGCCGGTCATCGCATAGGCCTTGGACACGCCGTTGATCACCACCGTGCGCGCCGCTACCTCCGGACTCAGGCTCGCAATGCTCACGTGCGCGCGTCCGTCATAGCAAATCTTTTCGTAGATCTCATCGGAGACGATGAGCAGGTCGTGGCGACAGGCCGCCTCGGCGATGACTTCGAGCGTGGCGCGGTCGTACATGGCCCCCGTGGGATTGCAGGGACTATTGATGATAATGGCCTTGCTCCGCGGAGTCAGGACGGATTCGAGCCGGGCCTTCGAGATCGCATAGCCTTCCTCTTCCAGCGTCGGCAGCAGCACCGGGGTCGCATCGTTCAGGAGCACCTGATCGGAATACGACACCCAGTAGGGCGTCGGGATGATGATCTCATCGCCCGCCTCGTAGCAGGCTTCCGCCAGATTGTAGAGGCTGTGCTTGGCCCCGCAGGACACGAGAATCTGCGATTTGTCGTAGCGCAAGCCGTGATCGGCTTCGAGCTTCTTCGTGATTGCCTGGCGCAGGTCGTCCGTGCCGGAGGACGGCGTGTACTTGGTGAAGCCGGTTTGCATCGCCGCATTGGCGGCGGCCTTGACGTGATCCGGCGTGTCGAAGTCCGGTTCGCCCGAGGCGAAGTCGATCACGTCCACGCCCTGGGCGGCGAGGGCCTTGGCCTTGGCGGTAATGGCCAGGGTCGGCGAGGGGACGATCCGGCCGGCGCGGGCCGCGAGTTTCATGCGGAGGCCCTCCCGACGCGGACCCGCAGCCGCTCGGCCACCAACGGATGGACGAAGGCGTCCACCGGTCCGCCGTGGGCCGCCACTTCCTTGATGATGCTGGAGGTAAGGTACGTATATTCCTCACTCGGCGTCAAGAACACGGTTTCGAACCCTTCCGCCAACTTGCGATTCACCAACGCCATCTGAAACTCATATTCAAAGTCTGAAATGGCCCGCAGTCCCCGGATGACGGCTCGCGCGCCGCGGTCCCGGACGAAATCCACGAGCAGCCCCGTGAAGGGTTCCACGTCGACGTGGGCCAGATCCTTGGTCACGAGCCGCACCAGCTCGACCCGTTCGGCCAGCTCGAAGAGCGGCCGCTTCATCGGATTGGGCGCGACCGCGACGATGACCTTGTCGAACACCCGCAGGCTGCGCCGAATGATATCGGTGTGGCCGTGGGTGATCGGATCGAAGGTGCCCGGGTAGACGCCGATTTTCATGCCGGACCTGCGTCGAGCGCATCGACCTCGAATCGGGACAGCGCGGTATCCCCATACCGGTACTGCCGTATCCGCACCAAACGACCGATCTGCTCGGGAACGGAGGCCGCGGAGGCGTGTTCGAGGATGACGACCGAATTCGCATCCAGAATAGCACTCTGGGCGAGTGATGACAACACGTCCTCGGGAAGCGGATGGCCATAGGGCGGGTCGGCGAAAATCAGATCGAAGCGTCGGGAGGCGGAGGAGACGATTCGCAGAAAGTCCGCGGCGGTGCGGGCCACGATCTCCGCCCGGGCCGTCATGCCGCAGCGCTCCAGATTCTGTCGCAACAGGGTCAGCGAGGCTCGCGCCGGTTCGACAAAGACCGCGTGGGCGGCGCCCCGGCTGAGCGCTTCGATCCCGATCGCACCGGTGCCGGCGAACAAATCCAAAAAGCGCGCGTGGGGCACCTGGGGGGACAGGATCGAAAAGAGGGCTTCTTTGACGCGACTGCTCGTGGGGCGGATCGACTGATCCTTTGGGGTGAGCAGCCGGCGTCCTTTGGCTGATCCCGCGATGATGTGCATGGCAATCGCGTGACTCTAACACGGCGATTTTTCAGGGGTCAAGACAGGAGCGTGATGACGGAAGCGCTCGGACGGTGACGCCATCCGTGGCCGGAGAACGGTTTTGACGCTGGTTTCAGAGGAGGACTATAATGGGCCCGCGGTCGGCATGATGACTCCGGCCGCGGGCCAGGATCCTGTGCCGGCGGAACTACCGGTGACCCAATGAGACGCTAGCGGGTGGCCACCACCGTCGGGGCAGGTTCCGTATCGATGAGAGCCAAGCTGCGGCGGCGATTGTTGTTGATCGTCCGGTCCATGATGGACCCGCAGTTGATGCACTTCCAGGCATGAAAGCTGACGAAGAAATCCGAGAACCGTTCGAAGACCATGAATCCCTGACAGCGAGGACACTCCATATCGCCTCCAACAGAACAGGTGCGCTGCTGGGAGGCCGAAACTGCATAATCGAGACCAACGGGCGACAGTACGCAAAATCAAGGAGTTAGAAAACTTCGTAGGGGTGAATGCGCAGCCGGTGCCAAGAGATTGACTGTCGAAACTGTCAGGAAACTGGGCAAGAATGATCAGCCCCCAGTCAGATCGACCAGCCGGGGGAGCCCGTCGAGCCATCCGTCAGTGGCCCGAGGCCGAGCGTCCCCGTGAACGCCTGCTGCAGGAGGGTGCGGCCGCGCTGACGGATGCGCAGTTGCTCGCCATTCTCCTGCGCGTCGGGCGAGACAAGGCCTCCGCCGTCGAGGTGGCGATGGAGGTGTTGGGCGCGGTCGGCGGCGTGCAAGGGCTCGGGCGGAGCGGTGTCGACGAGCTCCGTCGAGTGCGCGGCGTCGGATCGGCCAAAGCGGCCCAGGTGAAGGCCGCGATCGAACTGGGCAAGCGCGCGTTGGCCGCGCCGCTCTCCACGGGCACCCGGATCGGCTCCAGCGCGGATGTCTTCCGGGCCTATCACAGCCGGCTCCGCGACCTGAAACAAGAATGGTTTCTGCTCATCCTGCTGGACGCCAAGCACGCCGTCCTGCGCGACGTGACGGTCTCCCAAGGCTCGCTCACGATGAGCCTCGTGCATCCCCGCGACGTCTTCGCGCCGGCCATCAAGGAAGCGGCCGCCGCCGTCATCGTGCTGCACAATCATCCGAGCGGCGATCCCGAACCCAGCGCGGAAGATCGCGCGCTCACGGCGCGGCTGGGCGCGGTCGGGGCGATGCTCGGTATTCCGCTGTTGGATCACGTCGTCATCGGGGACGGCCGCTACGTGAGCTTCGCGGATCGCGGCTGGCTCGCGGCGTCGAGTTCCCCCGATGCGCGCGTGGCGGCGGGCAATGGGCGAAAGGGAGGGGCGCGTTCCGCCCGATCATCTCGATGAAACCCTCGCGAGGTCCCGTCCTGCGATGGTTCGTCGTGCTCGGCCTCGTGGGACTGGTCGTCGGTTGGGCGTCGCACGTCCGGGCCGATCGCCCGACCGTGATGCAACCGGCGAAAGGCCTCTTTCTGGTGGCCACGCCTCGGTTGACCGATCCGAATTTTGCCGAAACGGTGGTGTTGATCTGTGAGCATGGCGCGGAAGGGACGTTGGGACTCATCGTCAATCGCCCCACGCCGGTGCGGCTGGCCGAGGCTTTGCCGACCGTCGGCGTGTTGAAGGGCACCTCCTATCAAGTCTACTGGGGGGGGCCGGTAGAGCCCAATGGCCTGATGCTCCTCTACCGCCTTGCCGAGGGGAGCGCCGAGATGCGGGAGGTGCTCAAAGAGGTCTATGTCGGGGGGCAGCTCGAGACGGTCGAGCGATTGATCACCCAACCGAAGCCGCGTGAAACCTTCCGGGCCTATGCGGGCTATGCGGGCTGGGCGCCGGGACAGTTGGAAATGGAAATGACCTTCGGCTCATGGGCGATGATGGAAGCCAGCGCCGATGCGATCTTCGACAAGAATCCCGATCATCTGTGGCAGGAGCTCTATGAATCGGTGAGCAAACCGCGTGTGATTCGCTTCGACGGACCATAGGAGGCTGGCGGCCCCGCAAGCTGTCCGGCTCACAGGGTATTCCGAACTCAAAGGGGGGGACCCATGACGAACGGAGGACCTACCGCGCTCAGGAATGTCGCCGTCGTGTCGTATACCGGCGCCGGAAAAACGACGCTGATCGAAGCCACCCTCTACGGAGCCGGGATCATTCCCGCTATGGGCTCCGTGCCAGCCGGCACCACCACGACCGATTTTGACCCCGAAGAACTGCATCGAAAAGTCTCGCTGAGCACCGCGGTGGCCCACTTCGAGTGGAAAGGGACGACGATCAATCTGCTCGACACGCCCGGTGCGCTCAGCTTCCTCGGCGAGGCCCGCTTTGCGCTGACCGCCGTCGATGGCGTCGTGGTCGTGCTGAGTGCCTCGTCGGGGATGCGCGCAGAGTTGGAAAAACTCTGGGCGACGATTCAGGAGCGGCAGCTCCCCTGTCTGATCTTCATCAACGATCTCGATAAAGAACAAGTGACCTGGCAGTCGGTCATGGACGAGTGCGCGCAGGCGCTAGAGGTCTCTTGTCTGCCCGTCACGATCCCGCTGGGGACCGGCGCCCAGCTCGAGGGAGTGGTGGACGTGGTGCGGAGCGTGAGCCTGAAGTCGGTCAAGGATTCGCCCACGGTCATCCAAGGGGACGTTCCGGATGAGCTGAAAGCCGCGGCGGAAGAAGCGTGCAAGCGTGTGATGGAAGGGGTGGCGGAATCGCAGGAGCCCTTGCTGGAAAAGTATCTCGCGGACGGAGAGCTCACTCGCGACGAGATGGCGAACGGTCTTCGGGCGGCCGTCCAGGCTCGGACCTGTGTGCCGGTCTTCTGCGGGTCGGCCCTCAAGCATATCGGGACGGCGTCGCTGCTGGATGCGATCGTCGGCTTGCTTCCGTCTCCCCCGGAGCGCGCCACGCACGTGTCGCCGGCCGGGCGGCGCGCGGATACCGGCGAGTCCGTGACGCCACAGCCGAGCGAGACCGCCCCCCTATGCGCCTTCGTGTTTAAGACGGTCATCGATCCCTTCATGGGGCGGATGAGCTATGTGCGGGTCCATGCGGGCAGGCTGGAAGCGGACAGCCCGGTCTTCAACGCATCGCGGCGGGTGCGGGAAAAGGGCGGCCATCTCTATACGATGCTCGGCAAGAAATATGTCCAAGTGCCGGCGCTCTCTGCGGGCATGATCGGGGCGATCGGGAAGCTGAAAGATACCCAGACCGGGGAGACGCTGTCGGACGAGCATGTCCCGGTCATTCTCCCCAGTCTGGTGTTGCCGAAGCCGGTCATGTCCTTTGCCTTGGAGCCCAAGTCCAAAGCCGATGTAGAAAAGGTCAGTCTCGGACTCCACAAGCTGGTGGAGGAGGACCCCACCTTGGAATTCGTGCGCAACGCCGAGACGAAGGAGATGATCTTGAGCGGGATGGGGCAACTCCATATCGACGTCACATTCGAAAAATTGCGGCGGAAATATGGTGCGGATGTGACCGTGCACGTTCCTAAAGTTCCGTATAAAGAAACCATTCGCAAGTCATCGCAAGCGCAGGGAAAATACAAGAAGCAGACCGGCGGGCATGGGCAATACGGCGACTGCTGGCTGCAGCTGGATCCGCTGCCGCGGGGGCGGGGGTTTGAATTTCAGAATAAGATTGTCGGCGGGGCCATTCCGCGGAATTTCATCCCCGCCGTGGAGAAGGGTGTGGTGGAAGCCCTGCACGAGGGGATTTTGGCCGGGTCCCCCGTCGTCGATGTGCGTGTCACCGTCTATGATGGCTCCTACCACGTGGTCGATTCGTCGGAGATGTCGTTCAAGATCGCCGGGTCAATGGCTTTCAAGAAGGCGCTGGAAACGGCGAGCCCGGTACTCCTCGAACCGATCATGGCGGTGGAGGTGAGCACGCCGGACGATACGGTCGGGGGCGTGATCGGGGATCTCAATGCCCGGCGGGGGCGCGTCCTGGGCGTGACCGCCAAGGGGCATGTGCAGCAGATCCGAGCCGTGGTGCCCTTAGCCGAGATGCTCAAGTACACGCCGACGCTGAATTCCATCACCGGGGGGCGCGCCACCTTCTCGATGGAATTCGCCTCCTATGAAGAGGTACCCCGTGAGCTGGTGTCGCGGGTGATCGAGGAGCAGAAGGCGGGGAAGCAGCAAGCGGTCGCGGCGCACTGAACCGCGAGCCGTGCGCGCGGCGTATCGGGGCGAGGACAGCGGAGCGAAGTGAGAGTCGGCTCAGCGCTCGACGGGTTTCAGCACGACGTAGAACGCGCGGCTGTCGCGCAGTACCCGGAGGAGAATCGTCTCTCCGCGCCTCACATGGCCGACGGCGGTAGCAAAATCGGTCACAGATGCCACGTCCTCCCGGTTGACCTCTTTGATCAGGTCGCCTTCGCGCAGTCCCTCCGCCTGCGCTAAACTGCCCAGGTCTACCTTGGAGATCAGCACGCCTTTCAAGTCTTTCAGTTTGAACTTCTCCGCGAGCTCCGTCGTCACGTCCTGGACGTCGATGCCCAGCTTCATCTCGCTGCGCGAGGTCGGCAGGGAGGCCAAGAGCGGAGTCTCCCGCCGCTCCGTCAGCAGAACCATGAAGTCGTAGCGCTTGCCGTCCCGCGCCACCTCCACCGGCGTGCGCTCGCCCGGCTCCAGATTCGCCACGAGTCGGGAAAGGGCGTTGGGGCTGTCCACGACTTTTCCGTCCACCTTGATGATGATGTCGCCGGGCCTGATCCCGGCCACGGCGGCCGGATCGCGGTCGAAGACTTCGTTGACGAGCACCCCTTCGCCTTCACGCACGCCGAATTTGGCGGCCAGCTCCGCCGTCAACGGCTGAATGCCCACGCCCAACCAGCCGCGCACCACCTTGCCGCGCGTCACCAATTGCTGGAGCACATGATGCGCCATGTTCGAAGGAATGGCGAAGCCGATGCCTTGGGCGAAATTGATGATGGCGGTGTTGATGCCGATGACCTCGCCGTACATATTGAAAAGCGGTCCGCCGGAGTTGCCGGGGTTGATGGAGGCGTCGGTCTGGATGAAATTCTCATAGCGTGAGAGGTTCATATTTTCGCGTCCGATGCCGCTCACGACCCCGAGAGTGACGGTGCGCTCCAGGCCAAAGGGATTCCCGACGGCCAGCACCCACTGGCCCACACGCACCTTGCCGGAGTCGCCGAATTTCGCGGCCGGCAGCGGGTGGCCCGTGTCGATCTTGATGACGGCCAGGTCCGTGTCCGGATCCTTGCCGATCACCCGGGCCGTGTACTTGGTTTTGTCGGAGAGGCGCACTTCGACGTCCGGCGCGTCGCCGATCACGTGATTATTGGTCAGGATGAGGCCATCCGTACTGATAATGACGCCGGAGCCGGACCCGGATGAACTGGGCGGGCGGTCGCGCAGCTGTTCTTTTTGGGCCGCGGGGGTGCTGGGGAGAATGTTCACGACCGAGGATTTCGCGCGGTCGGCCAAATCGGTAATGACCGTTTGGAGGTTTTCCAACAGCTGAAGGCCGGTCATCTCCGCGTCGGCAAGGCCGGTCGCGAGCAAACAGAACAGCATCGGACCGACGGATCGCAACAGGCGGAGGCCATGGCTGTGGGCAGGGACCAGGGTCATGCGGTCACCTTCTGCGAGGGTTCCGTCAGCTGCGCGGCGGCGCGTAATTGGGTACGGAGGCCGAGCAGGAAGACGATGTCGCCGGGAGCCAGCGTCAGGTGATCGAACGTCGTGAGCAAGGCGGGACCGCGGCACACGGCAATCAGGCGTGTCTGCGTCGACGATTCGAACTCCCTCGCTGTGAGCCCCATTGCGGCCGATCGGGGTTGAATGGCCCAGCGTTCGACGGCGGCCCCACGGGTGGAGAGGTCCTGGTGCATTCGGAGGAGCGTCTCGGTCAAGGTTTCGGTCTCGATTTCAGAGATGGCGTGGGCGAGCCGTTGCAGGTCGCGTCGTAATCGTTGCACTTGGGTCACGGTGGCGGCCAGGCGTCGCGTCGCCGGGGTGGTATCGGGAGAAAAAAGCAGCGGGCGGCGGCTGGACGGCTCCAAGGGCAGATGCTCGGCCAGGGTCGCACCGAGGTTCACATAATGGGCGGTCAGCTGGTCTTCTATTGAAGACGATTGGGCATGAAGCTTCATGATCTGGACTTTTCGGTTCACACGTTCCGCCACCGAGACGAGGCTTTCGCGGAAGCCGGTCAGGCTGATCGTGGCTTCATGACGGATTCTGGCAAGAAAATCTGAGAGCATCGAGCTGATATGACGGATAAGTTCTATTATGTCAAGTAAGTGATGGCTCTCCGTCCATCATCACCGTAACAAGTTTGCTAGACTATGGCAATAACTTGTGGGAATGCACACCCCCATCCATGCATTATCAACGCTCTTCCATAACTGATCCCCGAATATCGGACAAATGGTTACCCGATGCCGTCCAGCCCTCGTGTGTTCCAATCTGGTGTCAACGATCCCTCGTGGTCCTTGTGCCGGTCCTCCTCGTGGCCTGTGCGGGGCATCCTTTGGCATTGCCTCCTCAGACGGTCGAGAATGCCTCGGCTGTGCCATCGAAGGCGGCCTTTTCCGAGCAAGTCCTGCACCCGCTCGCCAAACAGACGGCTCACGAAATCATCGAACACAAGAAGACCACCATCCGACTCGCCGAGACAAAAGACCCGAATGATCAGGCGCTTCTCGGGGCGATCAGCAGCGCCGTGCCGATGTTCGGCGCCCTCCTTGGCGCGACAGAGGAACATGGCAAGGCGAATCTGGAGCGGCAGCTTGCGTGGTTGGATTCCCGGCGTTTGCCGCTGAAAAAAGAACTCATCGGCCTCTGGGAATCTCGGATCGAACCGACCGCAACCGGCTATGCCGTCTGTGTCGATGGCAAGAAGCGCGTGTACCAGGCCAGCAAGAATCGGTGGGTCCGTCTCAACGATCTGCCGCACGAATGTCCCCGGGTCGAGTTCCAGAGTCTGCAGCTAGAAACCCTCAAAAACTAATCTTCATCACCGGCCGAATGGGTCGAACCTTCACGGCGAGGCTATGGACGAGACTCGTTGGCGTCCGTCTCAGTCCGATTGCGCCTGCCTGCTATAGTTGAAGTGAGACCAAGCCCTCATTCCCCTGGGAGAGACGATCTCGGAGGATCGACCGATGCGCAGCGTGGGTGCCCTGGTCGGCCTGGCGCTTGTCTTGGCTGCCATACTGGCTCTCGTCTGGATGAACCCCTCCGGCACGGAGGCCTATCGCCAGGCAGTCCTTTTCCCCTATGCGAAAAGCGTGGTCGCCAACTGGGCGAAAGCCGATCGGCAGGTTATTGAAGAGCAGGCGGCGAAGGTGTTGGCCGCCTATCGTGCCCGTCGGGTCGTTCGAGCCGACTCCGTCAAGCTGGCTCTTCTTAAAACGGTCCCCGGGCTTCGGATGGAATTTACGGCAACCACGGGCGGCGGGGTGGGTGATATCCCCACGCGGCTCGCCATCTGGAAGCATCAAGCCCTGATCCATATTGCGCTCGGACAGGAATCGACGGAACAGACGCTGGCCACGAACCTTGCGCTCCATACCACACGGGTCTCATACGGCCTGGCGTCTGTCTACACGACCTGCACAGAGGGCGTGTCGTTCCGGTATCTCGTGATAGTCCGACAATTCTCCTCGCTGCCGCCCGCCTCCTGCCGGTCTCTCCGCTAGGCTGACAGGCCTTGCGCTGTGGTGTCTCCCCACAAGGGCGGCTGTGCCGCTCGACGGATTTTCGTCTACGAGAGCGGATGTGATGTCTGCAGCCTAGGAATCGGCGGAGGTCTGCGACAATGACTGCCCGATCTTGGGTTCAGTCCCGGCTCGAAGGCGGGCGATGTTCGGCTGGTGGCGCCAGACAATCAGCGCCGACACCGAGAGAGCAAAGACGAGGAAGGCCGGTGTCGGCCGAAGCCAGAGCGCCAGGACGGGAAAGGCCACAAAGGCGGCCAAGGCGGCTCCGGATGAATAGCGCCAGAGACCGAGCGCCCCGAGCCAGACCAACCCCAGGCTCAAGCCGATCGAGGGCGCCACGCCGGCCACGGCGCCTAGCGCGATGGCCACGCCCTTCCCGCCATGAAATTTGAGAAAGACCGGAAAAAGGTGCCCGAGCACGGCGCAGAAGGTCGCGAGCAGCACCAGCGCCTCGCCCTCGATCAGCCGCATCGCCCCCCATCCGACGAGCCAGCCCTTTCCGATGTCGCCGAGAAGCGTGAGTGCGCCAGCCAGTTTTCCCCCCACACGCAAGACATTGGTAAACCCGATGTTGCCGCTGCCGGCGGTACGGGGATCGGTCAGTCCCAGGGCTTGGCTGGACAGTATGCCGAACGGAATGGAGCCGATCACATAGCCCGCCAGGCAGAGTCCTAGAAAGAGCCAGAGCGTATGGCTGGACATGATGTCGGAAGCAACGCGTCGCGTCGGACTACCAGCCCTTGCGAGCCACTTGGCGCCAGAAACTGACCAGGTACTGGCCGCCGGAAATCCAACCCAAGATCAAGGCGGCGTAGAGTAAGGCCGTGCCTATCAGGTGCAGATCGAAGGGGAATCCCAGCGATTCTCGCTCGAGGATCAGCATCACGATCGCGACCACCTGGGCGATCATCTTGTATTTGCCGATGGCCTCCGGCGTCAAGGCGATGCCTTCGGCCGCCGCGATGGCGCGCACGCCGGTCACCGCGACCTCGCGCGCGATGATGAGAATCGCCACGACGGCACCCACGCGTTGGAGTTGAACCAAGAGGATTAACCCCGACAGGACCAGCAGTTTGTCGGCGATGGGGTCCAGGAGCCGCCCCAGTTTCGTAATCTGCGAGCGGCGGCGCGCGAGGTACCCGTCGAGCAGATCGGTCACCGCGGCGGTGGTGAACACGGCAGCGGCGGCCAAGGCCCGCTCCCCCGTCGGGTGCAGGAAGAGCAACACGAACACGGGGATGAGTAAGATGCGCAGGAGGGTGAGTCCATTCGGCAGGTTGAGATTGGTCGACACTGTTGAATAGGGCGGAGAGACTGTCCCCGACGGTTTCAAGGCATCCATCCGGCCGGTCCTCGTCAGAAAATACCGTGTTTCAATAAGTCATGCATGTGGACGACCCCGACGAGCGAACCGTCTGCCTCCAGCACGACCAACGAGGTGATCGCATGCTGTTCCATCATCTGGACCGCGCGGGCGGCCAATTCGTCCGGTCCGATGGTTCGTGGATGCGCGCTGCCCAATGCCCCGGCCGTCGTGCGATCGATGGCAATCCCCTTCTCCAAGGCGCGTCGGAGATCGCCGTCGGTCACGACGCCGATGCAACGACCCTCGGCATCGACCACCGTGGTCATGCCCAGCTTCTTGCCCGTCATCTCGAGAATGGCCTCATGGGCCGAGGCCGTGGCGGGCACTTTCGGAATGGCCGAACCCTGGTGCATCAGGTCGCGCACTTTGACGAGCAGACGCCGGCCCAAGGTCCCGCCGGGATGAAATTGCGCGAAATCATCCTGCTTGAAGCCGCGTTTTTGGAACAGGGCCACCGCCAGGGCGTCTCCCATCGCCAACGTGGCGGTGGTGCTGGCGGTCGGCGCCAAGCCGAGGGGGCAGGCCTCTTCGTGTACGGAGATGTCGAGTGCCACATCGCTGTTCTTCCCCAACGTGGAATCGACGCGGCCGGTCAAGGCCACGACGGGCACATTTTGGCGCTTGATGAAGGGAAGGAGTTTCAGGACCTCGTCGGTCTCGCCGCTGTTGGAGATGGCGATCAGCAGATCGTGCCGGGCCACCATGCCCAAGTCGCCGTGAATTCCTTCCGCCGGATGCAAAAAGAAGGAGGGCTGGCCCGTGCTGGCCAGGGTGGCGGCGATCTTTTGGCCGATCAGGCCGGACTTGCCCATCCCGGTGACCACGACTTTGCCGGTACAGGCCGCGAGCAGATCCACCGCCCTCGCAAAGTGCTCATCGAGTCGGGCGATCAGGGCCTCCACGGCGCGCGCTTCAATCTGCAGGACCCGTTGGCCTTCTCGGATGCTGCTCATGTCAAGAGCTCCGGTCCTTTCCCGCTGACGGCGCAAATCCGAAGCAATCGCTCCAGTAGCGGCTTGAGGGCATGGAGCGGCACCATGTTCGGTCCGTCCGAGGGCGCCGTCTCCGGCGTGGGATGCACTTCCATGAAGAATCCGTCGCAGCCGGCGGCGGCGGCCGCATGGGCCAGGGTCGGGACGAATTCCCGCTGCCCCGACGAGGCCGTCCCTTCCCCGCCCGGCAACTGCACGCTGTGCGTCGCATCGAAAATGACCGGATATCCCAGGCGGCGCATCACGGGCAAACTGCGCATGTCGACGACCAGATTATTGTACCCGAAGGTTGTGCCGCGCTCCGTCAGAAGGATCCGTCGGGTCCCGGAATCCTCGAGTTTCTTGACGACATTCGACATCTCCCAGGGCGAGAGAAACTGGCCCTTTTTGACGTTGACCACGCGGCCGGTCTTGGCGGCGGCCACCAACAGGTCGGTCTGCCGGCAGAGAAAGGCCGGGATTTGCAGGACATCGACGGCCTGTCCGGCCTCGCCGGCTTCTTCCACGGAGTGGATGTCCGTCAGCACCGGCACTTTCACTTGGTCTTTGACCTGTCGCAGAATCCGCAGGCCTTCACGAATCCCGAGGCCACGGAACGACGCGATCGAGGTGCGGTTCGCCTTGTCGTAGGAAGATTTGAAGACAAAGGGAAGGCCTAAGGCGCGGGTGATCTCGGCAATGCGGCCGGCCGTCTCGACGGCGTGGCCTTCGCTCTCGATGACGCAGGGACCCGCGATCAGGACGTGGGGATGCGAGTCGCCCACCCTCACGGCGCCGATCTCCACTTCATGCGGCATCGACACAACCTCCAGGTTCCCGCGTGCTCCCTACCGGCCGCACTTGCGCCGCAGGGCGGCGCCCACAAAGGCGCTGAAGAGCGGATGCGGATGGTGCGGCCGCGACGTAAATTCCGGATGAAACTGCGTGGCCAGAAACCAGGGATGGTTCTTCAGCTCGACGATCTCGACCAACCGGTCGTCCGGCGACAGCCCGCTCAGGATCAGTCCGTGGCGAGTCAGGAGTTCCCGATAGGCATTGTTGAATTCAAATCGATGGCGATGCCGTTCCCGCACCTCGGTGATCCCATAGGCCTTGTGCGCCTGGCTGCCTTCGAGAATCATGCAGGGATAGGCGCCAAGCCGCATGGTGCCGCCCTTGTCGGTGACCCCCCGTTGCGTTTCCATCAGATGGATGACGGGATGGGGCGTGTCGGGATCGAATTCGGCGCTGTTGGCCTTGGCGAGACCGGCGACATGGCGCGCCAGCTCGATCACGGCACATTGCATGCCGAGGCAGAGGCCGAAGAACGGCACACTCCGTTCCCGTGCGTAGCGAATCGTCTGGATCTTCCCTTCGATGCCGCGATGGCCGAAGCCGCCGGGAATCAGAATCCCGTCGGCATCGCGCAGCACCTGCTCGGTCCCCTGCCGTTCCAAGTCCTCCGACTCCACCCAGGTGATGCGCACGCGGGTATCGTGATCGATGCCGCCGTGAACCAAGGCCTCCGTCAGGCTCTTGTAGGATTCCTTCAGCCCCACGTACTTGCCCACGAGGGCAATGGAGATTTCGTGCTTCGGGTGCTTGATCTTCTGGACCATCGCGTCCCATTCGCGGAGGTTGGGGGGCGCGGTCTCCAGCTTCAGCAGTTTCACGATCAATTCATCCAAGCCCTCCTTCCGGAAGACCAGGGGGACTTCATAGACGGTCTCCACGTCCTTGGCCGTGATCACCGCGTCCTTCTCGACGTTGCAGAACATGGCGATCTTGGCCTTGAGATCGGGCGGTAGGTATCGGTCGGTTCGGCACAAGAGAATGTTGGGCTGGATACCGATCTCCCGGAGCTTGTTGACGGAATGTTGCGTGGGCTTGGTCTTCAACTCGCTGGCCGCAGCGATGTACGGCACCAGCGTGAGGTGCACGTAGAGGACATTTTCGCGCCCCACGTCGTAGGGCAACTGGCGGATCGCTTCCAGAAACGGAAGACTCTCGATATCGCCGACGGTCCCGCCGATCTCGACGATGGCGACATCCGTCCCCTGCGCCACCTGCAAAATGGTGTTCTTGATCTCGTCGGTGACGTGCGGGACCACTTGAACCGTCCCGCCCAGGTAATCGCCGCGCCGTTCCTTCTGAATGACGCTCTCGTAGATACGGCCGGTCGTGTAGTTGTTCTGTTTGGTCAAGGTGAGGGACGTGTAGCGTTCGTAATGGCCGAGATCGAGGTCGGTTTCGGCTCCGTCGTCGGTGACGAAGACCTCGCCGTGCTGGTAGGGGTTCATCGTGCCGGGATCGACGTTGATGTAGGGGTCGAGCTTCAGGAAGGTGATCTTGAGCCCGCGACTTTCCAGGAGATTGCCGATCGACGCGGAGGCCAATCCCTTGCCGAGGGATGAGACGACCCCGCCGGTCACGAATATCAATTTGCCCATAGACGTCCTCTCCCCCTCACGCCGTGGAAGACCGAACACCGCTTCGGCATCCCTCTCATCAGCATGTGACCAACCGCTGCAAGGCGGCTTCCGCCCCGTCCACGTCGGCCGGACTATCCAGCCGAAGGGACGGATGCCGGGTGGTCCAGACCCGTATTCTGATCCCGTTGGCCAAGGCCCGCAACTGCTCCAGCTTTTCCGCTTCTTCCAAGGGGCTGGTGGGCAGGTCGGCCAGGCGCTCGAGCGTCGCTCGGGTATAGATGTATACACCCAGATGAATGTAATGCAACCCGTCGGCAACCGTGCCGGGCGCGGTGTCCCGAATCCACGGGATGGGGGCGCGTGAAAAATACAGCGCCTCCCCGGCGGTATTGGCCACGACCTTCACCACGCCGGGATTCACCAAATCGGCAGGGTCGGTGATAGGGCGCATCAGCGTGCCCATCTCGGCGCCGCTGTCGAGAAAAGGTAAGACCAGATCGCTCAACAGTCCCGGATCGAGCGGAATTTCATCGCCTTGCAGGTTGACGAAGACCTCGCCCGTCAATTCGCGCGCCGCATCGGCGACCCGATCGGTGCCGGTCCGATAGGGCTTGGTGCTGTGCCACACCTCGCCGCCGAATCCCGTCACGGTGTCGGCAATGCGAGGATCGTCGGTGGCCACCAGCACGCGGGAGACGCCGGCGGAGGCCCGTGCCCGCTCGTAGACATGCTGGATCATGGGCTTCCCGCAGAGCCGCACCAGCGGCTTGCCGGGAAAGCGCGAAGACCCATAGCGGGCGGGGATGATGACCGTCGCCCACGCTGAAGACCGACTAGGCATGCATGACCGCCTCGGTGAGTTGCGCCGCCGTCGTCGTGGCCGTGCCGACCATCCCCACGACAATCCCCGCCGCCTGATTGGCCAGCAAGGCTCCGTCTTGGACGGTGGCGCCGGTGGCCATCGCCAGCGCCAGCGTCCCCATCACCGTATCACCCGCCCCGGTCACGTCATAGACCTGTTTGGCCATGGTCGGGACGTGCCAGCTCGACCCATCGGCTTCGTACAGGCTCATCCCCTTCTCGCCGCGGGTGATTAAGACGGACTGGCAGCCGAGGCGCTGGCGAATGATCTCGCCGGCCTGATCGATGGTCTGGTCGTCGTCTCCGTGCAAACGCGCGGCTTGGAGCGCTTCGTGATGATTCGGCGTGATGACGGTCGCCCCCTTGTAGTAGGAAAAGTGCTCCACCTTCGGATCGACTAAAATGGGCAGCTTGCGCAGCGCCGCCAGCCGGATGAGCTCCGCCATGAATGACGCGGTGATCACGCCCTTGGCATAGTCGGACACCACCAGGCATTGGATCTCTCTGAGGCGCGATTCGACGTAGCGCAACAGTCGCCGCTGGATGGGCGCGCTCAGATCGGCGCGGGATTCCACGTCGAACCGCACGACCTGCTGGTGATGCGCCACGACCCGCGTCTTGCGCGTGGTGGGACGGTCCTGCGCGATGACGACCCCGCCCCGCCCGGCCCGGCTGGTCCCGAAGGCCTTCAGCAGCAGCCGTCCGCTCTCGTCGTTGCCCACCACGCCGCAGATGTCCGCTTGCCCGCCGAGCGCGATGATGTTGTTGTAGACATTGGCCGCGCCCCCGAGCGTGGTGGTTTCCGAATCGACGTGCACGACAGGAACCGGTGCTTCCGGGGAAATGCGGCTGACCTTGCCCCAGACGAAGTGATCCAAGATCAAATCGCCGATGACGAGCACGCGGGCCTTAGGAAACAGTTGGATATGGGACATCAAGGCGGCCTGGCGGCCGCGGATCAGTGAGCCGGGATCGTCGCGGCGCACGGATCCGGACGGCGAGGGGGCCGATGATGTCTTTCGCGTCCGGCTCATCGAATGGCTTGGCCGATCCGTTCCCAGCGCACCCAGCGCGAGATCGAATCGGCGCCGCTCCAGGACCAGTAGATGCGAAATGCTTTCCCTTTGATCTTATCCGCGCTCACGAATCCCCAGAACCGACTGTCCAGGCGAGGATACCGATTGTCTCCCATGACGAAGTAGGACGCGGGAGGAACGGTCACCGGACCGAAGTTGTCGCGCGGATTGATGTGGGGGTCGATCACCCCGGGATCGACCCGTTGCGTATAGCCCTTGTCCTCCAAGGCCGTCCCGTTGATGTAGACGATCTTGCGCTTGATCTCGACGACATCGCCCGGCAAGCCGATGATGCGCTTGATGAAATCCTTTTCCTCATCCTCGGGATAGCGGAAGACGATGACGTCTCCCTGCTGCGGCGCGCCGAACACGATGAGAGGCTTGGAGGTGTAGCAGTTGACCGGCAAGCGCCAGTGACTCGGGGAGAGATTCACGGGGCCGGTCCATTCGAACCGGCAGTCCGCCGGCCACTGAAGCCCGTAACTCAACTTGCTGACGAGAATGTGGTCGCCGATCAACAGGGTCGGAATCATGGAGCCGGAGGGGATCTTGAAGGCCTGGACCACGAAAATGCGGATCGCGAAGGCCAGCAGCATCGCGACGAGGATCGCCTCGGCATATTCCCGGAAGACCGACTTGCGGGACGCCATCGCGACGGGAGTCGCGGCCTCGGCCAGCGAGGCCGTCGCCGAGGTGTCGGGGCCCCTGCCCGTCTGGTCTTTGTCTCCGGCGTCGGTGGTGCTCATCGGTCCGGTGGTGACCCTCGTTATTCCTCGCCGACTTTCAAGAGGGCGAGAAAGGCCTCTTGCGGCACGTCGACCTTGCCGACCTGCTTCATCCGCTTCTTGCCTTCCTTCTG
>FKKE01008021.1_pt2 | contig 23566 bp, 15 predicted proteins | sample 1106331 | NCBI WGS metagenome assembly FKKE01 (sample SAMEA3931202, study PRJEB13176) | freshwater metagenome | biome: Drinking water system; feature: drinking water; material: freshwater | place: China | collected 2013-02-06
AGGTGGAGCTCGTGCAGATCGTCCACCCGGCGCGCTCGTACGAGGCGCACGAGGAGCTGACCGCGCACGCCGAGGCGATCCTGAAGCGGCTCGAGCTTCCCTATCGCACGGTGTTGCTTTGCACCGGCGACATGGGCTTTGCCGCCGCCAAGACCTACGATATCGAGGTCTGGCTCCCTGGCCAGAACGCCTACCGCGAGATTTCGTCCTGCTCGAACTTCGAGGCGTTCCAGGCGCGCCGCATGCAGGCGCGATTCAGGAACGAAAAGGGCAGGCCCGAGCCCGTGCACACGCTGAACGGCTCGGGGCTCGCGGTCGGCCGGACGCTGGTGGCGATCCTCGAGAACTGCCAGAACGCGGACGGCTCGGTCACCGTGCCCGAGGCGCTGCGCCCCTATATGGGCGGCACGGAGCGGATCACCCGGGCCTGATAGAATCCGCCCCTGTCCCGGCCGCGGAGAGATGGCAGAGTGGTCGAATGCGGCAGACTCGAAATCTGTTGTACCCATCGGGTACCGGGGGTTCGAATCCCTCTCTCTCCGCCAGATACGATTCAAAGAATAGTAAATCCTTGCAAACTCAATGTGGGCAAGGGTTTTTTCTTTTGAGTACCCCTCAAATCATTCAAAAACTCTCAAAGAAAATGGTCTAAATCGAGACCTTTTCAATCCTCATTTCGAGGTCTCGCCAAATCGCTGAAACCCTTTACCAGACTGCATTTTGTGGATAGTTAGTATCCTCATTTTACGAAGGATTTTAGTAATTTTATAACCATAAAACGGACCGAAAATGAACAACGCAATGCACCTGTCTTTTCAGGTAAAAACTTCAAAGAAAAACGAGTTTGGCAAAGCCCCTATCTATGCCAGGATAACCATTAACGAGGTAAGAACTGAGTTCTCAATCAAACGTTTTATTGAACCTGAAAAATGGATTAATAAAGCAGGTATTGCAAAAGGCAATACTGAAGAAATAAAAAATCTCAATGCACATATCATTGCTGTAAGAACAAAACTTTTTCAGCACTACAACAGATTACTTGAAGCAGATAAATTAATCACTGCTGAAGCAGTAAAAAATTCTTACTTCGGAGTTACTGAAAAAAGTAAAACGATAGTTGAAGTCTTTCAGTACCACAACGACCAGGTGAAATCTTTAATCAATAAAGATTATTCATTCGGTACTCATGAAAGATATTGCACTGCATTGCACCACACCAAAGAATTTATTGAATACAAGTACAATGTTTCAGACTATCCTATTAAGTTAGTAAACCATGAATTTATTACCGAGTTTGAATACTATCTGAAAACAAAAAGAAAATGCTCACATAACACTGCAATAAAATATCTCACCAACTTCAAAAAAATAATGCGGATATGTTTGGGCAATGGCTGGATTGATAAAGACCCGTTCATCAATTATCGTTTTCATTTGAATGAAGTAGAAAGAGAGATTCTGCATGAACATGAAATACAAGCCATCGTTGATAAAGAATTTTCAACATCACGACTTGACCAGGTGAGAGATATATTTTTATTCTGTTGCTTTACCGGCCTTGCATACAGCGATGTAAAAAAATTAACTAAAGACAATTTGGTAATTGGTATTGATGGCGAACGATGGATAAAAGTTAACCGTACAAAAACTGATACCCGTTCAAGTATTCCGGTTCTGCCGATGGCTCAGGCTATTTTAGATAAGTATACAAATCATCCTAAAAGTTGTGCTGAAAAAAAACTACTACCTGTTAACTCAAATCAAAAGATGAATGGTTACTTAAAAGAAATTGCTGCAATATGTGGAATAGAGAAGAACATCACATTTCATATTGCCCGGCATTCGTTTGCCACAACAGTTACTTTGCAAAATGATGTACCGATAGAAAGTGTTTCAAAAATGTTAGGTCATAAATCAATCCGCACTACACAGCATTATGCGAAAGTGCTGGATAAAAAAGTAAGCAGTGATATGCTGTTGCTGAAAGAAAAATTAAGTGTGGTAAACGGAGCTGTAAAAACAAAAATCGCTTAATGATTGCCAAATTATTTAGGCAAATTTTCTTCCGCACAAATTGTGGAAAAATGTAGATTTTCATTGGTGTTTCGTTAATATTGTGTGGATAAATACTAAGGTATTTAGCGTTAAAAATCAATAAATTTGCCTTAACGTTATTAGAGAGGAATTTTTGTAACTAAAAGATAAAAACAATGCAGTTAGAATTAGTCACAAAGAAAGATTTTCAGGACTTAAAAGTAGAGCTGATTGATGAACTCAAAAAGTTTTTAAGTCCTGCAACAGAACAAAAGGAATGGTTGAAAAGCTCCGATGTAATGAAGCTCTTGGGTTGCTCACCAGGAACCTTACAAAACCTGAGAGTGAATGGGACATTGCCATTTACAAAAATGGGTGGCACTATGTACTATTCCAGAAAGGATGTATTGAAAGTGCTGGAAGGTAACAAGCAAAACGCCGCTTAATATCCTTCCCGAAAACCAACAATGATTGCTTCTGCTCAGAAGCCATCCTTTGAGAACTAAAACCACCAACTAAGATTGCTGCATGAAAAGTATTGAACAACTATTGCTTAAAGAAAAGCATAGGACTGAAATATGTGTGAAAGACAAACAGATAAAATTCAGATACCGGTACAAGTTGCCAGCTTTGTTGTATTAAACAAACTGCAAACCGCTTTCGCAATTTACCTCTACCTCAAATTCCACTCCAGCGGAAAAATTCATAAAGATTCACCAGCCTTTCAATCCATTAAGAAGGATTTGGGTATCAGTAGCAACAAAACGTACAATAAACATTTTCAAAAGTTAATAGACCTAAGATGGATAAGCCTGAGTGAAAATTCCGGCTTATATTTTATCTATGGCTTCGACCGCATCCGTTTGGAACACCAGTTCATGCGTCGACAAGCCACAACATTGTATTATAAAAACCTGAAGAAATTAAGAGCCTTTCTTGTCGGCACAATACTCGGTGCTGCAGTCAATGGCCAGAAATACTTTTGGGAGGTTGCAAAAAGGCGTAAGCTAAGGCCCGTAGCGAACAATAGGGATGCTACCAGTCCTGCCCGGGCTTACGCCGACCGTCCCAAACCAGAGTATTATGGTCTGAGCCTGCCCGAAATTTCAACCCTTTTAGGATGTAAGAAAACACGGGCATCACAACTAAGACAAGAAGCTGCAAAAGCCCGGTTTATAAAAACAAGACATCGCTTTATTCATTTTGCCACATTGCCCAAGCCAGATTATAATGTGCGGCAATACTTGAATGAACTTTATCCGAAGCATAAAGGCAAAATGCGTTTCAGCATCATTCCGGCTGTAAAGGGAATGCCTTATATCGTTGTAGTGATTCAGTCACACGACGAAATTATTCCGAAGCTGCAATTCAAAACCATCAGCAAGTTCAACAACCTGGTGGTTGCGCCGCAAATTAAAAAGGCAGTTGCCAATCGCATAAATGAAACCACAAAAATTGCGGCATAAGTATTACACACAAACTTCAATGGCTCAAATTTTGAAAACGAATTGTGCGATTTTTGCACAATTTTTATTTTTGTGTTTTTTGAACAAAAAAAGAAAGAGAGATTTTTTGCCGACAACGAATCCATCTCTATTTTCTCTCTTTGTTGTCTTGTTTTGGACAAGATTGTCCATCCGGACAACAACAATAGCGATGGCCTGCCCTGCTGCAACAAGCAGCAACCCCGCCTCCCTTCCTTAACCATCCCTCATTATAAGGTTCACTTTTTTGCCTCTTACTTTCATGCCCTCAAAAGCACTTCAAAGAGTACAGTTACCCTTTCCATACTCTATCCTTACTCTTGCCATCCGGCAACGGTCTAAAATATTCGGCCTCAATACCGAGCATTGAAGCCCTTTCTTTGTATTTTTCCAAATCAATCAGAACTTCATCCTATTCGGACTGCATGACGACAAAAGAAATCAGCCTCAAACAGGCTCTCAATAAAGCATACCGCCTCATCAAGCCAAAGCGGCCTGAGATGGAAGCATTCAAAAAGAATCTCATCACTTTGCTGGGCCAGATTGACGAAAAGGAATCAGAAGAGAATGTCAAAATCCACCTGATGAACTTTCTTCGGGATACCTTCTACAATCCCACTTTCCATGTTGCCACAAAAGGACGCACCGACTTTGTGGTGCATACCGGCAAGGATGCCACTACATCTGCCGGTGTTTTGTTTGAGGTCAAACGTCCGCTGAATACTCCGGACATGGTTACCAAAACCAGTCTCAATGCAAAAGCAATGCATGAGCTGATGCTCTACTTTCTCAGGGAGCGGATTGAACATAAGAATAACGACATCCGCCAGGTGGTTATCACCAACATTTATGAATGGTTCATCTTTGACGCTTCCGTTTTTGAAAGACTTTTTCATAAGAACACACAACTGGTAAAGCAATACAAAGAATGGGCAGCAGGTCAAAAAGTGAGCAGCAATACAGACCTGTTTTATAAAGAGATTGCAAAACCATTTTTAGAAAGCCTTGATGAAGAAATTCCTTTCACATGGTTCGACATTCGGGACTTTGATAAACCACTCCGAAATACAGTAAAGGAAGACGACAACAAACTCATTGCCCTTTTCAAAGTAATATCGCCAACGCACCTGCTGAAGCTGCCTTTTGCCAACGACAGCAACAGTCTTGATAAAGGCTTCTATGCCGAACTGCTGCACATCATCGGGCTGGAAGAAGTAAAAGAAGGCAGTAAGAAAATCATTCGTCGAAAAAAAGAAGGCCAGCGTAATGAAGGCTCACTGTTAGAAAATACGATTGCCATTCTTGATACAGAAAATTGCCTGCACAAAGTACAAGACCTGAAAAGCTATGGTGAATCCAAAGACGACCAGCTTTTCAGTGTAGGGCTTGAACTCTGCATCACATGGGTAAACCGCATTCTTTTTTTAAAACTGCTGGAGGCGCAGTTACTCAAATATCATAAAGGAAATAATCAATACCGCTTTCTAAACTTTGAAAACCTGCCGCAGTATGATGAAGTGTATAAACTGTTTTTCCAGGTGCTGGCAAGGCGTCATGAAGAACGCATAGAAAAAGTACAAAAGAAATTCAGCCATATACCGTATTTAAACAGTTCGCTGTTTGAGTTTAGTGAGATGGAAGAAGCCACCATTAAAATAAATATGCTGGATGGCACGGCAGAACTCGATTTAATTTCCTCCACTGTATTACGCAATGATAAAAACAAAGCAAAAGCAGCAAGGCTAAACACATTGCAGTATTTCTTTGAGTTTCTCGATGCCTATGATTTTGCAAGTGAAGGCAGCGAAGAAATACAGGAAGAAAGTAAAACACTTATCAATGCTTCTGTACTCGGATTAATATTTGAAAAGATAAACGGCTATAAAGACGGGTCCATCTTTACTCCCGGTTTTATTACTATGTATATGTGCCGACAGAGCATACGGCAGGCCGTAGTAAACAAGTTCAAAGAAAAATACAACTGGAAAGCAGAAACATTTGATGACCTGTACAACTATATAAGCGAAGACCGCAGCGCAAAAAAACTAAAAGAGTATAACGAACAGATAAACTCACTTACTATTTGCGACCCCGCCGTAGGCAGCGGCCATTTTCTTGTATCTGCGTTAAACGAACTTATTGCTATAAAAGATGAATTAGGAATATTAATCAGTGAGCAAGGCACAAGACTTTCAGAAATTGAAATCACATTAGAAAATGATGAACTGATTATTACCGATGCACAGGGCGATATATTTCAGTACATCATTGAGCCGGATAAAAACAACCAGCATTATATACAGCCCTGGAAACAAGCCGTACAAAAAACTCTCTTTCACGAAAAACAAACCATTATTGAAAACTGTCTCTTTGGAGTTGACATTAATCCAAAGAGTGTGCAGATATGCCGTTTGCGTTTATGGATTGAACTTTTAAAGAATGCTTATTATATTATTCCCGAAGGGCAACCGCAAAACAGTGGAAGAATCGGCAATGAGTTACAGACACTGCCAAACATTGACATCAACATTAAATGTGGAAACAGTTTAATAAGCAGGTTCAGCATTACGGAAGACCTGAAATCTGCAACACCATATTTTGAAAAAAAGATACTGGAATACAAAAGCTGGGTGGCCGATTATAAACATGAAGTGGACAAGGATAAAAAAAGAGGCATACAGCAATTAATGAACGATTTGAAACGAGGCTTTCTATCAAAAATCACTGACCGTAATCCCACAAAAATTAAACTAATTAAACTCACTGATGAATTTTTAAAGAAATATGTAAATGAAAAACTCTTTAGTGAAAATCTTACTGCTGCACAAAAGAAGGACAAAGCCCAATTGGACAAGAAAATTGCCGAGCTGAATAAAGAACTGGAAGCATACATTAAGAATCCGATTTTCAGTAATTCATTTGAATGGCGGTTTGAGTTTCCTGAAGTTCTGAATGAAAATGGTGACTTTATTGGCTTCGATGTAATAATTGGCAATCCCCCATATGTGCAATTAGCTGCTGAAAAAGATGTCTCACCTCAGTTTAAAAAATATCTAATTGAAACCTATGGTTCTTCAATGGGAAGATTAAATACATTTGGTTTTTTTACCGTCTTGGGAATCAGATTGACAAAATCTAAGGGAGTATTAAGTTATATAATTCCGAATACAATCTTGATGCAAGATTATTATGAGGATTTGCGAAAACACATTTTAGTCAACACTCATATAAATCAAATCGTACTTTTTGATGACTTGCCTTTTAAAGAAGCCGTCGTTGAAAATGTAATTTTACAGCTAAATAAAATAACTTCTCTCGGAATAAAGACTGATATTTTAAAAGTCGATTACAGTCTTACTTTTAATCATATACAACAAATTGAGCAAACATCATTTGCGAATAATCATAATGTAACATTTAAAGTGACGGCATCCTCAGATGATGATGGATTGATAGAAAAGATTAAATCTGATACGTCATTCATTAAATCATTTGCAACGGTAAATCAAGCAATAGCCCTGAAGGGAAGTAGAGAGAGATGGGTGGCAGATAAGAAACTTGCGCAGAACTATAAAAAGGTATTGGTTGGCGGAAAGAACATAAATCGATATGGGTTAGAATGGGATGGAACATACTTAAATTATACACCAGAAGCAATACATAGTTGTAAACGAGAAGATATTTTCTTATCAAAAGAAAAAATTCTTTTTAGACGGGTTTCTGATAAAATAATAGCAACAATAGATTCATCTCAATATTATGGGTTGCATACATTAGTCGTAATTAATCTGAAAGAAAAACCGCCAGTTAATCTAAAAGTTCTCACTGCTTTACTTAACTCGAAAGTGCTTAACTACTATTATAAAAAAGTATTTGGTTCTACAAAAACTGTTTTCTCAGAAATTGGTGCAAAACAAGTTGAACTCCTACCTATCAAAACACCAGATGACAATGAAGTAAAGAAGATTGTGGAATTGGTTGAGAAAGCACTCGAGTTAAGAAAGGAAAACTTCAATGCAGATATTTCAAGTATCGAAAGCAAACTTAATTCTATTATTTATTCTGTTTATGATTTAACAACTGATGAAATCAAAATCATTGAAGATGCTATTTAACTATGAAAGCTGGAAAATCAATTTTTGATAAAAATGCAATCAAACATTTTTATAAAGATGTTTTGCATCAGTTGTTGCCCAAAGCACGGCATCAGTCAATTGGTTTTTTCGGTCCCGCCGAAGCTACAAGGGCTGGTGATGTAAGAATAGATTTAGCAGACTCAAACGAAGTCAATATAGATTCTCCGTATTTCTACACAAAACCCTACACATTTATTCACTATACATCCGTACAGGCATTAATGCACATTCTCAGGAGTAAAAAACTAAGATTGTATAACCTGCATGGCATGGATGATAAACAGGAGTTTGTTGTTCCCTTAAAATACCTAAGTAAAAATCTTTCAGAGTATCAAATTGGTGAAATAAAGAAAAGGATATTTTGTCTTTCCCTTTGCGAAACCTCGCTGGAAGATAAAAGGCAAAGCCTTTCAGCATGGAGAGAGTATGGCGATAAAGGAAACGGCGTAGGCATTGTATTGTCCTTTGAAGAAAAGTATTCAAAACAGTGGGTGTATTTTATGCTCAGTAAAATTCACTATGCCAATACAGCGCATCGCAAATTTCAGGCAATAGATAAAATGTATAACGAGTTTAAAGTAAAACATAATCTCACTGTCAATAGTTTTGACAATATCCTTTACAAGTATTTTGCTTTTCACAAGCACAATATGTACAGGGTAGAAAAAGAAGTAAGGCTTATATATTGCCAGGGCCTTTCTCATTATGACGAGCCACCGGCTCACGTTGACGTAACCCGAAAGAATGAAAAGACCAGCTTTATTGAATTGGAATTAGAATGGGATTGGGACGAAAAGACAAGAGAGTTTATAATAAAACAGGGCATCACTCCTCACATGGTCAGGCCGGTTATCAGCATTGATAAAATAATCTTTGGCTACCGCATTGCCAATAATGCTAAGTATGAAATAGCGGAAGTAATACAGAAACTGACAAAAGATTACAAAAAGAAACCTGATATAGTGAACAGCAAATTGCAGGAGCAGTTTTAAATAATATCTTCCTGATAGCCTTCTTATAGTTTAAATTTGCCGATATTTTTTTGATATGGATGGAGAGCAAATACCGGTAGTAAAACTTGAAGGTGAATTAATGACCAATAGCCAGGGCATTAATAAAATCATGCAGTTTTATCATGATGCTAACCAGTACAGGGATACTGATGTGATAATTGATTGCTACAATTTAATATGGCTTGATGCAAACCTTACCGCTCTTTTAAATGCACTTGAACACCGGTTGAAAATTCAAAACAACATACAGTTAAAAGCCGATTACAAATTCTTAGCTGAAAAATTCGGAGTGCTGTTTCGCAATGGCTGGCTACAGGATGATAGTGTAAAGATTGAAGATGTACAGCAAACAACAATTCCCTGCACATCCTTTACACTCGACCAGGAAAAAGACTTTTGCGATTATATCAACCAGCAATTGCTTTGCCATAGAGGAATGCCAGTATTGGAATCAGGCATCAGGAGGCAAATACAGAATGATTTGATTGAAGTGTACACAAACATTTACCGTCATGCACAAACTACTGACCCTTTCTTTGTCAGCGGGCAATATTATCCCAGGTTTGGATATTTCACTTTCTCAATGGTTGATTTGGGTGTCGGTTTTTTACCACCGATAAATAAATTTACCAATGGTGCAGTTACCACTTCCAAAGATGCCATTGAATGGGCCTTGCAGGGAAACAGCATATCCGGTGAGAAGTTAGCCGGGTTGGGTCTTCAAAGTATTCACGATTATATGAAAGCTCATAAAGGAGTGTTCCAGATTTACACCGGCAACGATTTTTGGGGCACAGATTTAGTAGGTACTATCTGGGAAGGCCATCGTCCTTTACAGCATGAGTTTCAGGGAAGTTTACTAAATCTTTTGTTCAAATACCGGTCATGAAAATGTCAATATCTTTAGCAATTTTATTGATTTCCTAACGTTTTTAATTTATATTTGCACACATTTTGTATATTTCTCCTTGTAAATAATTATGGATATGAACACTTTACTCCATATTGCCTCTGTTCTGAATAAGAGATACGCAATATCGCAGGAGGATGCTCAAAAACTATATCCACTTCTGAACGATGCTGTAAAAAGCAGCACACCTGTTGAGGTTTCATTTGAGGGTCTTGAAAATTGCTCATCCTTATTCTTGCGTAATCTTTTAGGAGAACTCTATCTCACATTCGGAACCCGGGTAGATGAATTTGTAAAATACACCGGCATTGAGCAGGGCGATGAAATATTGCCAAGCCAGTTAGAGCGGCTTCGCCGCAGGGCATTAAACCCTGAAATCTATCAGCCTATTTTTGAACATGCGATAGGTCAGGCATAATGGCCTGGATTATTCATGACATCAGAACAGCAAAGCCGCAGAGCGGCTTTCGTTATTTATTTGATGCCAATATCTGGCTGGCTGTATTAGACACTACTTTCTCTCACAGAACACTTCAACCTTACATTAATTTCTTTGACAGCATTATTAATGAAACGGACGTAAGAGATGCAACGATAGCAGTTCCTGCAACACTTTTGTCAGAAGTAATAAACAGGATGCTGAAAGATGTTTTTTACAAAGAGTTTGTACAAACTAATACACCTGTTCCGGGTGAAAGAAACCATTTCAAAAATGTGTATAGAAAACATCCGCAATATAAAATTGACCTCGATAATACTTGTGCTCTTATACGGGCTTATCACAGAAAGATTGAATTTGTATCGGATGGCATAGACCAATACAAATGCAGGGATTTAATAAAGAATATCCCCGTTCATCTTGATATCAATGATTACCTGTACAGCAAAATGGCATTACAACAAGGTCTGGTTATTGTAACCAATGACAGTGATTTTGCAGTAGAAGATATTCATATCATTACTTCACAACAAGCACTCATACAGCTAAATCCTCCGGCTGGTAGTAGTTAGTTTTCTTGCCAATCCATTTTATTTTATAAGACGGGAAAAAAACGGGCCATTCACGTATATTTAACAGTGTTATTAGCCCCATTGTCGCATACATTACAATCATTCCCCAATTTCATCTTACCTTTACACCGTGAAAAAAGTCTTAATCTTTGCAATTCTTATTAGTTACAGTATCGCCTCGTTTGGGGTGAGCTTTAATTATTTTTATTGCTGCGGAAAATTAAAAACTGTTTCACTTACAGTTAATGNNATGCGGAAGAAAATAATTGTCCGGTCAAATCAAATAAAGGCTGCTGCGATAACAAGACTGTAACAATAAAACTGAAGGTTGACCAGAAAACAAATGACCAGGTAACTTTTAATTTTGAACCACCACTTTCACCGGCTATTCTTTACACAGATAATTATGCGGTAGCAAACCCTGCAATTAATTGCAGTCAAAATCCACTTTACAAACGACCTCCTCCGGATAACCTCCCTTCCCGGAATATTCTTTTTTGCGTTTTCAGAATATGATGATTGAATAAGCTATTCTTCGCTTACTGAATGTATCAGTAAGTAACTATTCTATTTATTCAATTAATTAAAAAATATTACAATGAAAACGATAAAAATATTGTTTGCAATAGTGATTGCAATCACAGCCACTCAATCAGTAAATGCACAAAAGGCAAAAGCCAATGCTCCAACAACTAAAACACCCGTAGTTATAAACTCTTATTCATGCTCTATGCACCCGGATGTGACAAGCGATAAGCCGGGCAAGTGCTCTAAATGCGGTATGAATCTTAACCTCTCTTCAAAAGAGAAAATGAAAATGGAGGTAGTGAAATTATATACTTGTCCGATGCACTCTGAGATAACCAGTGAAAAACCTGGCAAATGTTCTAAATGCGATATGGATATGAAAGAATCTGGACAAGCAATCAAATCTTACACATGCTCCATGCACCCTGAAATAGTAAGTGCCAAGCCCGGTACGTGTAACAAATGTGGTTCGAATTTGAATCTTTCCCTGAAAGAGAAAATGAAAATGGAGGTAGTAAAATTATATTCCTGTCCAATGCACTCCGATGTAACCAGCGATAAGCCCGGCAAATGTTCTAAATGCAATATGGATTTAACTGCTGAAAAGAACAGGTAAGCAAAATAAGAAAGATGAATTGATGGGGCATTGGAAAGGGCAATACTTTTCCAATGCCCTTACCTCCTAAATTTTATCAAAATGAAACTAACAAAATATATTACGATGCTGATGCTTGTATTTTCAGGCATTACATCATATTCGCAAACCTATAAACCATCATCAAAAGACAGCAGTATTACTTTCAAAGTATTTGGGACCTGCATACAATGCAAGAACCGGATTGAGGAGGCAGTGAAAAGCAAAGGCGTAAAATCCGCCAGTTGGGATATTGACACAAAACAGTTTTCACTTGTTTACAATCCGGCTCAAATATCATTGGATAAAATACAGAACCGAATCGTAGCTGTTGGGCATGATTTGGAAAACAAAAAAACAAAGGACAATGTATATAGCGAGTTACCGGCCTGCTGCCATTATCGTGAAATGGAAACGATGATGAATGAAATAGCAGCCGACACTATGAAGATGGTACAACCAGATACAACTACAAACATTACTGTTACTGAATCCAAAACAGTAACCCATATTGTAAAAGGTGTTGTATTGGAAAGCGATAAGAAAGGTGTGTTTACTCCTTTGGTTGGTGCAAGTGTGGTTTGGTTGGGCACTGGCAACGGAACGGTTACAGATACAACAGGAGTTTTTAGAATTAAACATGATGGAACAAGCAGCCGTTTGATTATAAGTTATACAGGCTACAGGGCAGATACATTAGCGGTTACAGATATGAAAGAGCTAAAAATAATTTTAGCAACCGATAAACAGTTAGGCGAGATTGTAGTAAATGCTAAACAGCGTTCTACTTATATATCCGCAATTAATCCTATCCGTACACAGATAATGACGGACAAAGAACTATTTAAAGCAGCTTGTTGCAACCTGAGTGAAAGTTTTGAAACTAATCCTTCTGTTGATGTATCGTATAACGATGCAGTAACAGGCTCAAAACAAATTCAGTTATTAGGATTGAGCGGTAACTATACACAACTTACCGTTGAGAACCTTCCCGGCCCAAGAGGTATTGCAACCCCATTGGGTTTAAATTCAATTGCTGGTCCCTGGGTAGAATCAATACAGTTGACAAAAGGCATCGGTTCAGTTGCCAACGGTTATGAAAGTATTGCAGGACAAATTAATGTTGAATTGAAAAAACCGGAGAACTCTGAAAAGCTCTATGCTAATGCCTATATAAATGATTTTGGTAAAACGGATTTGAACCTGAACCTATCAAAAAAGATTGGCAAGAAATGGTCAACAGGATTATTGCTGCATGATGATTTTTTAACCAACAAACAATTAGATTTTAATAAAGATGGTTTCAGGGATTTGCCTACGGGCAACCAGTTTGGTTTAATCAACCGGTGGAAGTATGAAGATGGCAAAGGTTTTATTACGCAGTTTGGTGTAAAAGTATTGAACGATAGAAGAACCGGTGGCGAAGTGGATTATAATCCCAATACCGATAAGTACACAACTAACAAATACGGGTTAGGTATTAATACAGAACGTTACGAAGCCTTTGCAAAAATTGGTTATGTGTTCCCGGAGAAAAAATATAAAAGCATCGGTTTACAGTTATCAGCTATTGACCATAAACAGGATTCTTATTTTGGGCTAACTACATATAATGCAAAGCAACAAAATTTCTATGCCAATTTAATTTACCAGTCAATTATTAATACCACGGCTCACAAGTTCAGGACAGGCATCAGTTTTTTGCATGATAAATACAATGAAGATTTTAAAACCGTAAACTATAAACGTACAGAAAATGTACCCGGTGCATTTTTTGAATACACGTACACACCATCAGATAAAGTGAGTGTGATAGCGGGCATAAGAGGCGACTACAATAACCTGTTTGGTTTTTTTGCAACACCCCGTTTGCATTTTCGTTATGAACCCATTAAAGGAACAACAATACGTTTAAGTGCAGGTCGTGGGCAACGAACAGCTAATATTTTTGCAGAGAATACAAGTGTGTTTGTAAGTTCAAGGCAAGTAAACGTTATTAATGCAGAACGAGGAAAGGCTTACGGCCTCAACCCTGAAGTGGCATGGAACAAAGGAATCAGTATTGACCAGAAGTTTAAACTCTTTCATAACGATGGAATGTTTAGTGTAGATTTTTTCAGAAATGATTTTAATAACCAGGTAGTAGTTGATTTGGAAAACCCAAGAGAAGTGAAGTTTTACAATTTGCAGGGCAAATCTTATTCAAATAGTTTTCAGGCAGAGTTGAACATTGAGCCAATAAAAAAGTTGGAAGTAAGATTAGCTTACCGCTACTTTGATGTAAAGACAACCTACAGTGGCAATTTATTGCAGCGTCCTTTAATAGCCAGTAACAGGGCTTTTGCCAATCTTGCTTATGCAACGAATGGCTGGAAGTTTGACTATACTATTAATTACAATGGAAAGAAAAGAATACCAGATACCGAAACAAACCCTGTACAACATCAGAGAGAAAAATACTCACCTGATTTTGTATTGATGAATGCACAAATCAGTAAAACAGTTGGCAAAAAACATCCGATTGATTTTTATATCGGAGGAGAAAACCTGACTAACTATTTTCAGAAGAATGTAATAGTAGCGGCAGGCCAACCGTTCAGTCCCTACTTTGATGCTTCATTGGTTTGGGGGCCGGTAACTGGCAGAATGTTTTATGCAGGAATGCGTTTTAAACTTAAATAGCTAAACCAAAAGCTATTTAAGTTCGGTTGCAAAGGTTGCATAATTGGCTAACTTTTGCAACCACGTAACAACCTTCCTTTTTCGGGCTTTTGTTTCTATATTTGCAACAATGAAATTTTTCTTCGTCATATTATCATTTGCAATGCTCTATATGTCATGTCTTCCTTGCGGAGATAGTAAGGAGTGCAATGCAAAGACAGAAGCAAAGATTTCAGCTACTGACAATCACGAGCAGCACAAGCACAATGCGGAAGCCTGTACTCCATTTTGCACTTGCACCTGTTGTGCGGCTTCGGTATTTTATTCTCCTTTCTCCAAAGCACAGGTAAATAAAGTAATGCTTTCATCTGAGAAATTTCCACTCCATAATGTAGCATTTACTACGGAAGCACATAAAAGCATCTGGCAACCTCCCAGGATATCTTAATTACTCCCTTTATTGAATTTGCTGCATAGCCTTTAATGGCATGTATAGCATTTGTCATTCATTCATTTTCCATTGTATAAATGGTAATTAGTAAAAAAAAGAAAAAGGCGAAACAGCCTTTGGCAGTAAGAGTAATTAAAATCATTGCTATTGTATTGTGTAGTGCCATTCTATTAGCAGCCATTGCAGAAAGAATAATTCACTATTACAAGCATATAACTAAATAGAAAACCGACATGCTCAATAAAATAATTCATTTCAGTATAAAAAATAAACTCATCATTGGGTTGATGACGCTGGCACTTATTATTTGGGGTGCATGGAGTGCAGCAAAATTGCCGCTTGATGCAGTGCCGGATATTACCAATAACCAGGTGCAGATTATTACACTCACCCCAACATTGGCAGCACAGGAAACAGAACAATTGGTTACTTATCCGATTGAACAAAGCCTTGCTAACCTGCCCGACCTGGAAGAAATGCGTTCCATTTCAAGATTTGGTCTGTCAGTAATCACTGTTGTTTTTCATGATGACATTGATATTTATTTTGCCCGTCAGCTAATCAATGAAAAACTAAAGGAGGCTGAAGAAAAAATCCCTAAAGGATTAGGTACACCTGAACTGGCTCCTGTAAGTACAGGATTAGGAGAAATATACCAGTATATCATTCACCCAAAGAAAGGAGCAGAAAATAAATACTCTGCAATGGACTTGCGTACTATGCAGGATTGGATTGTGGCGAGACAATTATACGGAACTGCAGGTGTGGCAGAAGTAAACAGCTTTGGTGGTTTGCTGAAGGAATATGAAGTAGCAGTAAATCCTTACCGCCTCAAAGCAATGAATGTAACCATTGCTGAAATCTTTTCAGCAATGGAAAAGAATAATGAAAATACTGGCGGAGCATATATTGATAAAAAACCTAACGCTTATTTCATAAGGGGAATTGGTTTGATAGGTACAATTGAGGATATAAAAAATACTGTCATCAAAAAAGTGAGCAACATTCCTGTTTTGATAAAAGATGTAGCAGAAGTACAGTTAGGGAATGCAGTCCGCTATGGGTCTGTTACCTATAACGGCGAAAAAGAAGTAGTAGGTGGAATTGTGATGATGCTGAAAGGTTCTAATAGTGCAGCCGTAGTAGAAAGAGTAAAGGCCAAAATGGAAATCATAAAAAAAGCTATTCCTGATGATGTGGAAATTGAGGCTTATGTTGACAGGACTAATTTAGTGAACCGTGCAGTAGGGACAGTAAAAACAAACCTGATTGAAGGCGCATTGATTGTATTGTTTATATTGATTCTTTTCCTCGGTAATATCCGTGCCGGTTTAATTGTTGCCTCTGCTATCCCTTTGTCCATGTTATTTGCATTGGGAATGATGCGGGTATTTAATGTAAGTGCTAACCTCATGAGCTTGGGTGCAATTGATTTTGGATTGATTGTGGACGGTGCAGTAATCATTGTGGAAGCTACACTGCATTTCCTCGTAGTTCAAAATATTGCCGGTAAACTAACACAGCAACAGATGGATGATGCAGTGGAAAGCAGCGCCAAGAAGATGATGAGTTCAGCAGCCTTCGGTCAAATCATTATCCTGATTGTTTATTTACCCATTCTTTCATTACAGGGAATAGAAGGAAAAATGTTTCGTCCAATGGCAGAAACAGTAGGCTTTGCCATTTTAGGAGCACTGATACTTTCGCTTACATACATTCCCATGATGTCAGCATTGTTTCTTTCAAAGAAAACAACTCACAAAAAAAATATTTCTGATAAGCTGATGAATTTCTTTCAGCGTCTGTATGCCCCACTTATCCGGTGGGCTATTAAAATGAAGTATGCTGTTGTTGGCGGTGCAGTTGCTTTGCTGGCATTGGCTATAATTATTTTCAGCAGGATGGGTGGTGAATTTATTCCGCAGTTACAGGAAGGTGATTATGCTTTTCACTGCATCTTACCACAGGGTACATCTTTAACGCAAAGTGTGGAAACATCTATGCAGGCAAGCCGCATCATCAAAACTTTTCCCGAAGTAAAAATGGTAGTAGGTAAAACAGGAAGTGCAGAAGTGCCAACAGACCCAATGCCGCCTGAAGCATCCGACCTTATCATTATGCTGAAACCAAAAAGTGAATGGACAACGACGCAAGATTATAATGAACTGGCAGCAATGATGATTGAAAAATTAGAAGTGATACCCGGTGTTTTCTTTGAAGCATCACAACCCATACAAATGCGGTTTAATGAATTGATGACAGGTGTGAGGCAGGATGTTGCTATAAAAATATTCGGTGAAAACATAGATACATTGGCTGCATTGGCTCCACAGGTCGCCAAAATAGTGCAATCAGTAAAAGGAGCAACAGAACCACAGGTGGAAAGGACAACAGGTTTACCACAAATCACCATTCAGTATGACAGGGCAAAGATTGCAGGATATGGATTGAATATTGAAGACATCAATCATACCATAAGCACTGCCTTTGCAGGTGAGGCAGCCGGGGTGGTTTTTGAGAATGAAAGAAAGTTTGACCTGGTAGTGAGATTAGACAGTGCAAGCAGAACATCTATTGATGATGTAAGCAATTTATTTGTAGCAACACCTGATGGCTCTCAAATTCCATTATCACAGGTAGCTTCTGTTTCTTTTAAAGAAGGTCCTGCTCAGATAAGTCGTGAAGAAGGTAAAAGAAGAATTGTAGTTGGTTTTAATGTAAAAGGCCGTGATGTAGCCAGTGTAGTAAAAGAGATACAGGAGAAATTGATAACGGCAAAAATTCTTCCGGTTGGCTATTATTATACTTATGGTGGCACATTTGAAAACTTACAGGAAGCATCTGCACGGTTAAAGATTGCTGTACCGGTTGCACTGGCTTTGATTTTCTTGTTACTCTATTTCACATTTGGCTCTGTAAAAGAATCATTACTGATTTATACAGCCATTCCCATGAGTGCTATTGGTGGTGTCTTTGCTTTATTGCTCAGGGGAATGCCATTCAGTATTTCAGCCGGTGTAGGTTTCATTGCTTTGTTTGGTGTCGCTGTATTAAACGGTATCGTTTTAATCAGCACATTTAATCAACTGGAAAAAGATGGAATGAAAGACATCATTCAGCGGGTGATAGAAGGAACAAAAATCCGCTTACGTCCTGTATTAATGACTGCATCGGTGGCAGCTTTGGGTTTTATACCAATGGCTTTATCAACCGGCGCAGGTGCTGAAGTGCAAAAGCCATTGGCTACCGTTGTAATTGGTGGATTGATTACTGCCACATTCTTAACATTGGTAGTGTTGCCTTTGCTTTATATTATTTTTTCATCAAAACGAAAAACAAAAATGAAACCTGTAACCCTAATCATTGCAGGTATGCTGATGCTGACATTTTCAAATGATGTAAATGCACAGCAACCCGGTGTAAAAAGAGTAAGTGTTGATGAAGCAATCACATTGGCAAAAAATAACCTGCTGTATGAAGTAAACAATCAGCAAATCAATAAAGGCAAGGCACAGGTAAAAACAGCAACCGCATTTACTAAAACGGGTGTATTCGCAGAAAATGAAGATATGCGGCCAAGTGATAATACAGGTATTCTTAAAATTGGAGTATCGCAAAGTATTGCATGGCCGGGTTTGAGCAAAGCGCAAAAAAATCTTTACAATGAACAGTTGAAATATTACAACGCAAATACCAGTGTGATAGAGTTAGAAATTAAAAGAGATGTTAGAACTGTTTATTATCAGCTTTGGTATTTGCAGGATAAACAGCAACTCTATCACCGGTTAGATAGTATTTACAAATCACTAAACGATGCTGCAATATTAAAAGTAAAAACAGGTGACAGTCCGGGCTTAGACAGTATCGCTGCCAATGTAAGATTGAGCGAACTACAGGCATTGTTACAGCAAATGAATAATGAAATTCAGATACAACAGCAATCATTAATGCAATTGGTTAATGCAAATGAAATGATGCTGCCATTAAAGATGCCATTGGAAAAACTACAAATGCAGGGAGTGGCAAACGACAGCACACATCCCGTGCTGGCTTTGCAATCACAAAATATCAATATTGCAAACGCAGGGATTGGTGTTATAAAAAATGAAAACAAACCTGAGTTCTCAGGCAGATTTTTCAGTCAGCGTTTGTGGGGTGCTAAAGACCCGTTCACTGGTTTTTCAGTATCAGCAGCCTTTCCATTATTTGGTGCAGGTGCTTACCGGAGTAAAGTAAAAGTGGCGCAGGCTGACATGATAGTACAGCAAAAGCAATATGATTATAATAAACAGGTTTTAAACACCCGGCAATTACAAATGCAGCAGGAAGTGGTTAAAAACAAAAGCATGTTGTCCTTTTATGAATCAACAGGATTAAAACAGGCAGAAGAAATTATAAAAGCCGCTACCCTTGCTTACCGTGCAGGAGAAATCAGCTTTGCTGAACTCTCACAATTCTTAACGCAGGCAATAGAGATTCAGAAAAACTATTTGGAAAATCTCAATGCCTATAATCATTCAGTCATTCAATATAACTATTACATCAATCAATAAAATAAATACGATGAAGAAGTTTTTTATAGTAACCATCCTTTTTGCAGGTCTTGCGGCTTTTGTTTCTTGTAACAGCAAGACTACGGCTGAAACAGCTACAACGGAAGAAGGGCATGAAGACGAACATGCTAACACCAACACAGCTATGCTGACGGAAGAACAGATTAAAAGCATTGGCATTGAATTGGGCAGTATTGAAGAAAAACAATTAACTGCATCGCTCAAAACAAATGGCATATTACAGGTTCCCAATCAAAACAAAGCAAGTGTAAATTCTTTGTACAGTGGTGTGATAAAATCTTTGCTGGTGCAGCCCGGTAACTATGTAAGAAAAGGCCAAACCATTGCCACCGTTGCCAATCCTGATTTTATCCGGGCTCAAAGTGAATATCTGGGCGTAAATGCAAAAATTGGCTTGGCAGAGTTGGAAGTAAAAAGACAAAGAGACTTAAACGCCGGGAATGCAGGTGCATTAAAAAATCTGCAAGCAGCAGAAACAGAATTGAGAACATTAAGAACGATTAAATCAACATTGGAGCAGCAGATAATTTTAATGGGTATTAATCCTGAAAAACTTTCCAATGGCAAGCTGATTTCCGTATTATCAATTTCAAGTCCTATCAGTGGCGTAGTAAGTAATGTGATTGTAAAAATGGGAAGCTATGTAGATGTAAGCACACCCGTTGCCGAAATTGTTGATAACAGCCAATTGCACCTTGATTTGTTTGTGTATGAAAAAGATTTACCCAAATTAAAAAATAACCAACTCATACATTTTACATTAACCAATAATCCCGGCAAAGAATATGATGCACAGATTTATTCATTGGGCTCATCTTTTGAAGGTGAAAGCAAAGCAGTAACCGTACATGCAAAAGTGCAGGGTGATAAAACAGGCTTGATTGATGGCATGAATATTACTGCTGTAATCAGTCTGGAAAAAAATACAGTTCCCGCCGTTCCTACTGATGCCATTGTAACTGTAGCGGGTCAGGATTATATTTTTATCGTTTCAGAACAGCACGGTGAAGAAGAACATACAAAGGATACTGTAAAGCATGATGTAAAAGAGGAAACAGGACATAAAGATGAAAAGGGAATAACATTTGAGAGAATACCTGTTGCAAAAGGCACAACAGATGTTGGCTACACAGAAATTACATTGCTCAAAGAGATTCCAAAAGATGCAAAGATTGTAGTGAAAGGCGCATACTTTGTATTGGCAAAAATGACAAATTCAGGCGAACATGAACATTAATTAATCGGAATTATGTACTCAATATTCATCGGCAGTCTTTTAATCAGTTTGTTACATGCAGTGATACCCAATCACTGGCTGCCGGTTTTGGCTATTGGTAAAAAGGAAGGCTGGAACCTGGCAGAAACAACCCGTATTACATTTATTGCAGGAATGGCTCATGTTATCAGCACTGTTATAATCGGTTTATTACTTGGACTGATTGGCGGAGAACTGACACAGCATATTGAGGACTTTACCCGTATCATTGGCCCTTCAATTTTAATATTAATTGGCCTTTATTTTGTTCGTCAGCATTATACACACCATCATTTTCATTTACAGAAAGAACAGATTGAAAAGAAAAGAAATAAAAGTTCAATTATACTGGCACTGATTATTGCCATGTTTCTTTCTCCCTGTATGGAAATCGAAGCCTATTTTTTACTGGCAGGTAGCAAGGGCTGGTATATGCTGGCTGCGATAGCTGCTATGTATTCTGTCATTACAATAGCAGGTATGCTGATATGGATACGGATAGTTTACAAAGGATTGCTAAAACTTAACTGGCATAAATGGGAACACAATGCAGGTATTATTACTGGTATTGTATTAATTGTTACTGGAATTATCTCATTCTTTATTAATTAGAAGTTATGAAACACAATCACGAAGAAATTAAAAATAAATCAAAGGACGACTGTTGCAGTACTGATGAAAAAATGAATGTAACAAAAGCCCCTGTTCATTCAGCAGATGACGGACACAATCATGATGCAGAAGATAATGAAGAATCCGGGTGGAAAGCACATTGGGATTTGTTATTGGCTTTATTCATCTTAATTGTCTTACTGGTATTGGAGTACGGGTTTAAAATTGAGTTACCTAAAATTCCATCACTGGTAATAAATGGCATAGCCTATATTCTGGCAGGCCGAAAAGTGTTAGACCTTGCTTTTCGTAAATCTAAACGGGGTGATTTCTTTAATGAGTTTGTGTTAATGAGTGTAGCAACCATCGGGGCATTTATAATTGGAGAATATGAAGAAGGCGTAGCAGTGATGGTTTTTTACCAGATTGGAGAATGGTTCCAGGATGCAGCAGTTAACAATGCAAAACGAAATATAAAAGCTCTGTTGGATATTAGACCGGATGAAGTGACAGTAATAAGAAATAATGCTCCGCTTGTTGCAGACCCTTCCATAATTGAATTGGGTGAAACCATACAAGTGAAGCCGGGAGAAAAAGTTGCCTTAGATGGAGAATTGATTTCTGAGAATGCTTCCTTCAATACAGCAGCTTTAACAGGTGAAAGTAAACCTGATACAAAGTATAAAGGAGAAACCATCTTAGCCGGAATGATTAATCTTAATACGGTTGCTGAAATAAAAGTAAAAGCATTATTTAAAGACAGTAAGCTGAGCAAGATATTGGAAATGGTACAGGATGCTACTGCAAGAAAATCACAGACACAGCTATTCATCAGTCGCTTTGCAAAAATCTATACACCAATTGTATTTTTCTTAGCAGTTGCAGTTTGTTTAGCCCCTTACTTTTTTGTGAGTGATTATAATTTTCAAACATGGTTTTACCGGGCATTAGTGTTTTTGGTTATCAGTTGTCCTTGTGCGTTGGTTGTTTCTATTCCATTAGGATATTTTGGAGGAATCGGATTAGCATCAAGAAATGGCATTTTGTTTAAGGGAGGTAATTTCCTGGATGTAATGACTAAGATAAATGTAGTTGTGATGGATAAAACCGGCACAATGACTAAAGGAGTTTTTAAAGTGCAGAAAGTAGTGCCAAATAATATTGATGAAAAGGAACTGTTGAAATTAGTAGCAGCAATAGAAAAAAACTCTACTCACCCAATTGCAAAGGCAATTACTGAATATGCGGGTGATATTACAAATGGTGTGAAGACAGAAGAAGTAGAGGAAATTTCGGGACATGGCTTGAAAGGTAAAATTGATGGAAAAGAATTGCTGGCAGGTAATGTAAAACTGTTGAAGAAATTTAATATTTCTTATCCGGGAGAAATTGAAAAAATTGTTGACACAATTGTTGTGACTGCAATTAATAATCAATATGCAGGTTACATCACAATTTCAGATGAAATTAAAGAAGATGCTGCACAGGCTGTAAAAGACATGCACAGCCTTAATATAAAAACGGTCATGTTATCAGGAGATAAGCAATCAGTAGTAGATGAAGTGGCAAAGGTGGTTGGTATAGATGAAGCATACGGCGATTTGCTTCCCGAAGGAAAGGTAGAGAAAGTACAACAGTTGAAAAATGAAGGCAAACACATTGCATTTGTTGGTGATGGTGTAAACGATGCTCCTGTTGTTGCTCTTGCAGATGCAGGAATAGCAATGGGTGGTTTAGGAAGTGATGCCACTATTGAAACGGCTGATGTAGTAATTCAAAATGACCAGCCGCATAAAATTGTTTCAGCAATTAAAATAGGAAAGATAACACGGAGCATTGTTTGGCAGAATATCATTATGGCCATGACAGTAAAAATATTTGTACTGATTTTAGGCGCAGGTGGTATTGCCACTTTATGGGAAGCTGTAATAGCTGATGTTGGGGTTGCTTTATTGGCAATATTAAATGCAGTAAGGATACAAAGAATAAAAGTTTAATACCTCTGCGTCAGTTTTTTTCGTGACATCTTCATCGTCTTAATTTCTACCGTAAGATATTAGTTCCCTTTCGTAGTAACTTCAATTCTACATCAAACCATCATCTCACCAACCCAACACTGACAACTGACAATCCATTTAAAAAAATAAAATACACATGCAAGATAGCTTCGGGAAAACGGAGCATCCAAAAGACTACGGCATAAACACAAACCCAACTCACAAAGCCATCTTTTATTCCGTTTCCTTTTGGAGTGCAAAGACAT
>FKKE01001883.1_pt3 | contig 23503 bp, 28 predicted proteins | sample 1106331 | NCBI WGS metagenome assembly FKKE01 (sample SAMEA3931202, study PRJEB13176) | freshwater metagenome | biome: Drinking water system; feature: drinking water; material: freshwater | place: China | collected 2013-02-06
CGACCGCGACGACGCGATCCTTCGTCAAATAGCGCGGAAGCAGCTCAAGGACGCCCTTCGCCACGCGCGGATTGTTCGCTTCTTTGGGATTCAAGGCCAGGGTGCAGAAATGACGGATGCCAAACTGGCTGGCGCGAAAGGGCTCCCAGCCGATCAACGACGCAAAGTAGTCTTCAAACGTGCCAACATGCGTCCGGGGCTGGCCCACCCAGAAGGCCGGCTCGACCACCACGTGGATGCCGGCCTCCGCCATGGCCTGATAGTCATCGGTGGTCCGCGACGTCATGTGAATGTGCGGATCGCAATACTTCATCGAGTCCCACCCTTTGCCGGCAGGATCAACGCGACGTCCGCCGGGATCGGCCGTCCGGCAGCACGGCGTTCATCGACAAAGTCGCTCACCATCCGTCGCAACTCCGACGTCATCCGCGTCGGCAGACCGACCAGCCGGGCTAATCTCACCTCGGTGAATAACGCTTTCAGCACCAAGTGATTGAACGAAGTGTCCGGGAAGGCCTCGGCGGGAAAGGCATTCTCACAGGCCAAGGCGTCGAACAGCGGCTGCACGTGCGTACGCCCGGCGTCCAATCCGATCTGGAGCAGGCGATCGGTGCGCGGCAGATACCAGAGACTCCTCACGATCCCCTGGCGCTCTCGCGTCTCACCCTGGAAATAGCAGCTTTCCACTAGATCGGCCAGCTTGTCCTCCGAGAGATGCGCCGCGGCCTGGGCCAGGAGGACGACACGCCCGCATTCATCCAAACTCCACTCAGCCGTTTCAGGAGACAAGCCGCTCGCCCGGAGATCGGCTTCCGATCTCAACAGACAACGAAGCCTCGCCGTTCCCAATCGACCGGACACTTCGGCAAAGCGAACATAACATTCCACCAGATCCATCCCATCCTGAAAGAGACGGCAGCTGTCTTTAAGCCATGCGGAGGTCTCCGCGGGTAAACACGGGGCCAGGACCGCTTTCAACGCCTCGGACCGCCGCGGGATGATCGATCTCATGGACGCACCTGGAAACTCAATCTCAGGATGCGTATGCTACCTGATTCGATGAGAACTTGTCCTGATTGTGGCCGATGGCTGTCCGAGCCCAGCCGGTTTTGCACGGCTTGCGGTCGTGCGTTGCCCGACTCGGACGCCGATAAGGATATGCAGAAGCGGGCCGGTGAGACGCTGAACCTTCCGGCGTTGTATGGGATGGTGGGCGTCTTGATTCTGGCGGTTCTGATCCCGCCCTGGGAGACGCCGACGAGCCAGCCGCCGGCCTTCCTGGGGTTCGGCTACTTCTGGGCCCCTCCGGCCCCTGATGCCGTGATCAGCCGACTCCTGCTGACGATCGAGCTGACGACCCTGGCCGTCACCGGACTCTACTTTTCGTGGCTGTTCCGAAACAAATAGGCAAGGGACGAGGGGCCATAGGCGAGAGGCGAGACAAGCCTTTTTCCGATCCCATTGTCTCTAGCCCATAGCCTATAGCCTCTCATCAATCCAGCGCCAGCGTGAGGCATTTGGCGGAGCCGCCGGATTTCATGAACTCGCTCAGCGGCACCGGGTGGGGCTGATAGCAGCGGGCCTCCAGCATCCGCATGGTCTCATCGCACCCCGCTGGCAACACCACGTGCTTACCGACACAGACCGCGTTGCACGCAAACTTGAGCGCGTCGAATTCCGGCACCAGGATCCGCCGGCTCGGGGGGATACGATCGGCGATCGTCGTCTGCGCATAGTAATCGAACGCCGGCGGGTAGTAGAGCAGCTCGCCGCCGATGAGCGGACAAAAGCAGGTGTCGAGATGATAGAATCGGCTGTCCACCAACTCAACCGGCATGATCTCGCATTCGAAAATCTCGCTGAGCCGGGCATAGGCACGAATCTCACTCCGCTTTCGGTAGCCGCCGAACCGGGCGTTGGGAAACCCCAATAAGTCGCCCGCGCCCTCGAAGTAGAGTTCCTTGTCCAAGACCGTGACCTCGTACCCATGATCTCGAAACCAAGCTTCGAAATAGACTTCCTCCCGCTGCCGTTCGGGATGACGGAACCGGCTTGGCACGGCGCGCCGCCCCATCACCGATCCGGCATTCGCCGTAAACACCATGTCCGGCAGACCCGGCACCGGCTGCATCCGCTCCAGACAGGCCCCCACATCCTGCTCCAGCACCCGCATGAGCTCATGCCACTGGGATTTCGCAAGCGGAACATCGACCTGGTTGGTCACCCGCATCCAGGGATTGATCTCGTATTCGACGCCGAAATAGTCCGGCGGACAGACCAGAATGCGGCTCATCCCTTCCATCCCAGTTCACGCGCCAGGTCGCGCAAGAACGACGCGGCGTCCATGACCAACCCGACGGCTTGAAAGCTGCCGCGATCAGCCAGCTTAGTCGGCACCGAGGGGTTGACGTCCACACACACCGTCGGCACGCTCGCGGGGAGCAGGTTCCCCGTCGCCACCGCATGCAGCGTCGAGGCCACCAACAGCGCCAGGCCGACGCCGGGCAAGGCCGCCCGCATGGCCGACTGCGCCGCCATCGAGTCGGTGATGACGCCTGGCAGCGGTCCGTCGTCCCGAATCGTCCCGGCCATCACGACCTTGACGCCCCGCCGCACACAGGCGGCCATGATCCCCTCGGTAATGACGCCGGTCTTCACGGCCTGCTCAATGCTCCCGATGCCGCGGATGCGATTGATCGTGCGCAGATGATGTTCATGGCCGTGGGGAACCGATCGACCCGCGCAGAGCCCAAATCCCAGTGACGTGCCGTATAGGGCCGCTTCCATGTCATGGGCCGCCAGCGCGTTGCCGCAGAACAGGACGTGGATGTAGCCTTCATCGATCATCCAAGCCAAAGCCTCGCGCCCGCCGGCATGGACGATGGCCGGCCCGCCCGCGCACAACACCTTGCCGGACCCGCCATCGCGAAGCTGTCGCATGCGCCCCGCCACGTCTCGCACGATATGCCCGTGCGGCCGCTCGGACGAGACCTGCGATTCCATGAAGCTGAAGACATCCCGCTCCTTGGGACGTTCGAGGGGGATCACGCGAATGCCGTCACGGCCGGTGACGATGAGATCGCCGCGCTTCACCTCGGCCATGGTCACGGTTCGCGCGGAGGCGAGGGCCGCGTCCAGACGGATCCCCACGTCCATCTCGATGGCCTCGACGTCCAGCCATTTTCCTTTCACCCGGACTTGGGTCGGGAGATGCGTCGTCGCGTAGAATTCTTCGGGGAACACGCCGTCGCTCGGCGCGGGCTCGAAGCGGCAGTCCGATTGCCGTTCGACCGAGGCGCCGTGCGGTTGGATCGCCTGGAGAATGGAGGCTAACAGCTCCGGCGAGCCCGCGCGCACCAGAATCTTGGCTCGGGAGGGAGTCTCCCTTGTCGCCCCGACCTTGACTTCGCGCAGATCGAAGGTCCCGCCCATCATGAGGATGGTGTCGAGGACCTTGGCGAGGATCAACGAATCGATGATGTGGCCCTCGAGGAGGACGGTTTCCTGGGCCTTGCCGCCCGGCGGCGACTCCTGCTTGGCTTTCTCTGCTCGGGCCATGATGGGACGCTCCTTTGCTCCTCCCTCATCCTACCACGGGCCCCCTGAGGCGCTGAGCAAAACTGGCTAATCCGACTTCATGAGTTCACGGAGAACGCTCGTGGCATAGGAGCCGGGGGGCAGCACAAAGGCCAGGGTCAGCCGGTCGCCTTCAAGATTCCAGTCCAGCTCCGCCAGTGGAATCCGCAAGGCCCGCCGCTCTCCTCGAAACCGGCAGGCCGTCGCGGCCTCGGTCAGAGCTTCGGGCGTCAGCCCCTGCTCCATCACCACCTTGCGCTCGATCCTGCCGGCTTCTCCCGTGGCCCAAGGCGCCCGCGAGCCGAACAAGACGCCAGTCGGGCTGATTTCGAGCCGGTCGGCACGCGGCTGTTCGGCAACCACATCGACCACTTCAAAGCACGCGCCATTCACATGCTTGATCGCCCAATCGCCTTCGAGCAGGTGATCGAGCGTGGTGATTCTCGCCGCTACCATGAGGTTGAAGAGGTGCGCCTGGTAGGCATTGAGGTACCACTGGGCCTTCGACTTGCCGAGTGCGGCACGCCGCGCCGGAGCGGTGAGCAGCGCCAATCCCGTCCGATAGTTGCCGCCGTCTCGTCCCTGTCGTTGTGGGCCGAAATAGTTTGGCACTCCACGGCGCTGTAATTGCTCCATCACCTCGGGCACGATGGATTTGGCCTCGGGGGACACGCCGTGGAGGACGAGGCGGAAGGCATTGCCCGCATGATGGCCCGTCCGGAGACGATGCCGATGGCGGCCAAGGACCTCGACGGCAAGAATCCGCGGCTCGTTCCGGAGGCGTGACAGCGTCTCGGGCTTCGCGCCCCAGAGCGAGACCATTTGGGTCGTCACGGCGCGGGCATCTTTCAACCCGGCCACGCCGATATGCATCCGCTTGACTCCGAGCGTATCGGCAAGTTTCTTGACCAGATCCGGGGTTGAGAGTCCGCGTTTCGTGATGCGTAGGTAGAGGTGCTCGCCCTCGCCGCAGGGGAGATAGAGCGGGCGCTCCTCGACCTGGAAATCTTCAGGCTCCACCCGCATGACTCCGCCGATGCCAGGATACTCGGCGGTCAGATAGGGCAGGCGCGATTCAGGAGTTGACGCGTTCATCCGATATCGTTCACGGGGTTGGCGCACAGACACGCCGTGCTATACTGGCGCGTGGGATCCATGACACTTCAAGCCTTACGCAGACCGTCTCGCCCGACTCCCCATCTCATGGCAATCCTCGTCGTCGCAGCCCTGGGCTGCCTCAGCATCGTGACTGTCTCGCCGGGCCAAGCGGCCAACGGTGCCTTCGACCAGGTGACCGCCCACGTCCGGCGGCAAATTGCGACCGATAAGCTGTTCTTCGCGGAGGCCGACCTCTGCACGAATTGGTTTTATCGCCGCCAACGCCCACCATCCACCCCCGCCGCCACCGGAGTGTCCTGGACGCTCGCCGACGAGGAGGCGACCTGCCGCGCAAAATATCCGAAAGGACTGGAAGAGGCCCGCGCCGACTTCGCGCGCACTCAATCGACCCTTTCACTCAGTCTCACATTCTTCGAGCTGCTTCTCGTCAGCGACCGCAACGATGATCTGCGCTATAGCGCCACGGAGTTGGCTGACCTTCTCGACGCGCTCGACCCTGCTGCGGCGCGCCCCCCGCTCCCCGACGCTCAAATCTCGGCGTTGCTCGCGCGGTTCGATGCCGCCCACGGAGCGGGCAACCTGGAGCTGGTCATGCGCAGCCTCACCACCTTGTTCGACAAGGGTTACCGCTTCACCCAGGAAGACCAAGCCACACTCCGAGGCGTGACGGGATGATCTCGCGCCTGGCTCGATTTCACAGTTGGCTCCGCCTCGTGGCCGCCCACAGGTGGGGGCTGCCGCTCCACCATCTGTACAATCGCTTTCCGCATCTCGAATACGGCATGCAGCAGACCGACGTCACCCCCATGCGGGCCTATTCCACGGGCTTGGTCGGACGCCGCGCCGTTCACCTGTCGGACCTCCATTTGGATCGCTACCTGCCTCGTCACGACGCGGTGGTGGAACAGGTCGCCACGCTGAAACCCGATTGGATTTTCATGACCGGCGATTACCTGAACGTCCCGGACGGCCTGCCTCATCTCGAACAGTTCCTCGCCGCCCTCCGACCGATCGCACCGATCTATATGACCCTGGGCAATCACGATCATTACAGCGGCCTACAGGTCCAGTCCTTCGCCAAGCTGGCCGATCGCCACAAGCTCCAATTGCTGGTCAACCAGGTGGCCATCGAAACGGTGGGCGACACGGAGCTCTGCATCGTCGGTCTCGACGATCCGTCGCTGCATCGAGCCGATTTGAGCTGCCTGCCGCCGCGGCGCGACGACCGCTATATCCTCGTGCTGGCCCACGCGCCTCTCATTTTGGACATGCTGACACGCGAACATCAGACGGACCTGATCCTCTGTGGGCATACGCACGGGGGTCAATGGCACTTCGAGGGCGTGAAGCCCTTCTGGATGCCCTATGGCTGTCATGGACGCATCCACGGCGCGTACGAAAAGCACGGGCATCGGCTCTATGTGAATCGCGGGCTCGGCTGGTCCGGTTTCCCGGCCCGTATCGCGTGCAATCCGGAGATCGTGCTGATCGAATGGGTTGCTGAACGCCGGGCGATCCCTTAGCCCATTCGCTCCAAGGCTTCGCGGGCTCGACTCCGCACCGTTTGATCCCAGTCCTCTTCCATCACATGGGCCAGTCTGGCCTTGGCTTCGTGCGCGCGCATCCGGCCGAGCCCGAGCGCGGCACAGCCACGGACGTAGGCGTGCTCATCTTTGAGCGCCTTGATGAGTAGGGGAATCGCGCGAATCTCCTGCAGCACGCCCAGGTAGCTGGCGGCCATGCCGCGCAGGCGATGTTGTTTGTCATCGAGCATGATGGTCAGCGTCTGCATAAAGAGATCGCCTAGCGCCGGCGCGACGCGTTCGAGTCCTTCGAGCTGATAGCGGTTGATCTCCACGATGGCCAAGGCCAGTTCCAGCCGCTTCTCCGGTCGGGTTTCCCGCTCGAATCGTTCGATCAGCCGATCGCGATGATTCCGATCCGATCGGCGCTGACGGATCCGCCCGACGACCGTTTTGAAGACCAATCCGACGCCGGCCAATGCCGCAAGCACGAGCGGCGTATACTGGGCAATCAGGTCCTGCGTATCGGGTGACAACCGCTTCCACGTCCACACCCCGGCGACAACCAGGCCGACCACCAGCATGGCCGCAATCAGATTGACTTGTCCCCGCTCTCCCGGCCTGGTCATACGCGTCGCATCTTATCAGGATGTGGAAAATGTCCGCCACCACCGCTCTGCCCCTCCCAGGCCCGTGGGGGTATCCCCTGGTTGCGGGTAAGCGCCACCGCGGTGGGTGTGGCCGGAATGGCAGCTCCGTGGAGGCTGCGACGGCGCGCGGCGACCCGTCGCGCCCCAAAGGAGCAGCCGGCGATCACTTCGATGCCCAACCGCTGTCCGGCACTCACGCATGGGGCACACCCGCGGCCAGGGGAAGCCCCACGGACGAGCCGCCTTCCTCTTGACGACGCTCCTAACTAGGCCTACCATGCCGCGCCATGTCGGACCTGCCCGATCTGAAAGACGACCCCTACTTGAAAGTCCTCCGCCCGCTGGTGGAGGCCTACTTGGCGTTCTGGCGGGAGGACAATCGGCACATTCGCTCCCTGCGCCTCACGCCTTCGCAGTTCGACGTGATCGCCACGTTGGGCGACACCCAGGGAATGACCTGCGCAGATTTGTCCGCCGCCACGCTGGTGACAAAGGGCACCCTGACCGGAGTGCTGGATCGTCTCGTCGCTAAGGGGCTGATTCGCCGCGACTCGGTGCCCGGTGATCGCCGCCGCACCCACATTCGGCTGACGCCGAAGGGGGAAGCGCTGTTCGAGAAAACCTTTGCCGCGCACATTGCGCACATGCGCCCCTACTTTGAGCGGGCTTTGAGTCGCCAGGACGCGGACCGTCTCAAAGCGAGCCTGCTCCGCATCCGCGACAGCTTTCAGCGGCGCGACGTGCGAACGGCCCGCAGCTGAAGACTGCGCCATGCCCACGACCTCTTCGCTCATCTCGACGTTCAGCGCTCACTGTGCATCGTTCAGCGTTTTATGAAATTGACCATCTTGGGATCCGGCACGAATGTTCATCCGCGGCGTGCCGCGGCCGGGTATCTGGTCCTGACCGATCGCCCGTTCCTGTTGGATTTCGGACCCAGAACCCTGATGAACCTGCTCAAGACCGGTGTGGATCGCCACCGCATCGAATACATTCTGTTCTCCCACTACCATGCCGATCACTTCGCCGACTTCATTACGTTCTTCTTCGACGCCGTCTACCATTCGCGATTCGTCGGCCGCCGTCCCCCGCTCACGCTGATCGGCCCGCCCGGCACTAAGAGACTGTTCCGGACTATCTTGAAGACTTTCCCAAGCTTTTCCTCGGCTGGCTTCTCCGTCACATTGCGCGAGGTCGACACCAGGCCCTTCCGCGTCGGCGCCACCCGCATCGTGCCGCGTCCCGTCGTGCACAGCCGGCGGCTGTCCTGCCTGGCCTATCGTCTCGAATATCGAGGCCGAACCCTGGTCTATTCCGGCGACGCGGAATACTGCGAGAGTCTGGTGCGGCTCTGTCAGGATGCGGATACGGCTGTGCTGGATTGTTCGTTCCCGGCAAATCGGCCGGGGCTCGGCCATATGCACGCGGGTCAATGCGGGCAGGTCGCGCAGGAAGCGGGCGCCGGACGCCTGGTGCTCTCCCATTTCTACCCGGCCGCGGATCTGGCGGATGTCATTGGCCAGGCGCGCCGCTGGTACCGCGGGCGCATCGTGAAAGCCAAAGATTTGATGACGCTGTCGATCTAGCAGGATTGGCGAGGGTCGCCGCCGAGAATCTCGAGGAAGCGCATGAGGCGCTGCTCTTTGACGGACTCGTCGATCTTCTGGTAGATGGCCACGAGGTTCTTGAGCGTGCGGATGAGAATGGCGCGGGGGGCGCTGCGGTCGAGAAACTTCTCTTCAAACCCGTAGCCGGCCTGCGTGAGGAACCGCACGCAATCTTTCTGCGTCAGGAGCGCGCCGGCGTTGAAGCAATCCACGAAGATCTTGTACTTGTCCGATTCGTACTTCACCAAAAAGTGTCCCGGCATCCCGACGCCGAACACGGGAAGGTTGAGTCGACGCCCGATCAACAGATACAGGACCGAGAGGCTGATGGGAATGCCGGTCTTGCGTTCGATCACCCGATTGAGGAAGCTGTTGTCGGGCTCATAGTATTCCTTCGTGTTGCCGCGGTAGCCCAACTCCACGAACAGGTAGCGCCCGACGGTCTTGACGGTTTCCTCGCCGGAGACGCGGTTCCCCATCCGGTCACGCAGCTCGGCCGCCATGCGGTCCAAATGGCGGACATAGGTGGCCATGTCGAGAGCCGGATAGGCGTAGCGGGCCAACAGGAACACGCCTTGTTCCAGATCCAGCTCATCGCCGCCTTGCTCCACCAACCCGCGCAGCTCCAGTTCCAAGCGGCCGCCGCGGATCTCGTCGAGGATCCGTTCGATGCGCCGGGCCATTTCGGGATGTTCGAGTTCGATTTCCTGAAGGTAGGGGACGGCCGGCTCGCCGATCTCCACCAGCTTGGCGCCGATGGTGCGGACGATCTTGTCGTCTTCATCCGACAGAAGCCGGATCAGCGACCGGATTTGACTGTCAGCGGGCCGGCTCATGATGCTCATTCCTCATCCAACAGTCGCCCGCCGCCGGTCCTCATCCGAGTGCGCGCCTGAAGGCCCGTACCCCGCCATAGAGACAGAGGGCGTTGAAGGCCGTCAGCACGAGCACCACCATCCCGATGCGCGGCAGAGCGTCGGTCCAATTCGTCAAGAGCAACGGCCGGACGGCGTTGATCACCCAGGTCATCGGATTGAGCTGCGCCAAGGCGCTCATCCAGCCGGGCATGGCCTCCAGGGGCACGAGCGCGGAGCTCAAGAAGATCATCGGCAGGGACAGAAAGCCCAACATTGAAAAGAAATCGCCGTGACTCTTGACCGAGAAGGCCAGGGCCATGGAAATGGCCGTGAGTCCGACGCCGAACAGCATCCCGATAAAGAGAATGGCGATGACGCCCAACCAGCCCGTCGCCGGGCGGACGCCGAAGGCCGCCGCCACGCCCAGAATGACCAGGACTTGCAGCGAGGTGATGGTCATGACAAAGAGAAACCGGCTCAGGATCACGGAGGAGCGCCGGATCGGCGTGGACATGAGGCGCTCCAGAAAGCCGTTCTCTTTGTCGAACAAAAGATCGACGCCGCCGGCCAGTCCGTTGTTCAACACCGTCATGACGACCACCCCGGCCGTGAGGAAGCTGATGTACGACGGAGCTTGCAGCACCTGCGCGTCGGTCGCGCGCTGAAAGAGATTCCCGAAGAAGATCAGCCAGAACAGCATGGGCTGGACCAGTGTGAAGATCATGCTGAACTTCTCGCGGCTCAACCGCTTGACCCATCGCAAGGTCAGCGCGCCGATTTCTTGGGCATATTCCGAGTTCATGATGTCGATGAAAATCGGATCATTGAGTCACGGCGCCATTTGATTCATTTTGATTCATTGATGCAACGATTCAATGGGGCAATGTCACTCGCTCACCCGTTCAATTCCGCTTTGGGAAATTCCTCTTGGAAGCTGTGGCCGGTGTAGGCGACGAAGACATCGTCCAGCCGCGGGCGGTGATAGTCAATGAACTCCACCCGGCAAGAGAGGCGCGTCGCGGTCTCCAACACGGCCGGGACGGCCTTCTCCGGCGCATCGACCCGAAGATCCACCCCGTCGGACTTCACGCTCACGGAGCGAATGACCGGGTTGGCCTTCAACGCCGCTGCCAGGGCGTCGATGCGCGAGGCTTCCGGCGGGCCGATGGTGACGGAAACGATATCGCCGCCCAGTCCGGATTTGAGTTCGCCTGGGGAGCCCAGAATCTTGAGCCGTCCGCCGTCGATGATGGCCAGACGATCACACAGCTGGTCGGCTTCATCCAGATAATTGGTGGTCATGACGACCGTGATCCCGCGCTCGCGCAGCCGCCGCACGTATTCCCAGATGCGGAGCCGGCTTTGCACGTCCAAGCCCAACGTCGGCTCGTCCAGGAACAGGACTTTGGGGTTCGGCAGCAATCCACAGGCGATGTCGAGTTTCCGCTTCATGCCGCCGGAATAGGTCTTGGCGGGGATGTCGGCTTTCCGCTCCAAGTCCACGAGCGTGAGCAGTTCCCGGATCCGGCGGTCGGCCTCTTCGCGTGAGAGGTGGTAGAGCGCTCCCAATAACTGCAGATGTTCGCGTCCCGTCAAAAAACGATCGATCGCCCGTTCCTGGGGCACATAGCCGATCATCTGCCGGACCCGGTCGGCATGCTCCACCACATCCACGCCGAAGACCATCGCGCGGCCGGCGGTGGGACGCAGGAGCGTAATCAGGATCTTGAGCGTGGTGCTCTTGCCCGCGCCGTTCGGCCCCAGCAGGCCGAAGATTTCGCCTTCCTTGACCTGAAACGAGAGATCGTCGACCGCGCGGACGGTGTCGTAGACTTTGGTGAGGTGAACGGCTTCGAGCGCGGGGATCCGGTCCATCATCCCAGTCCCCTGGCGTCTTTGCGTTCGTGCTGTTTGAACTCGATCAAATCGGCCAGACGCCGGGCCCGCTGCACGATGGTGTCGGCCTCGAGCAAAAACTGCCGCTCCACGGGAGTCAAGTCGAGGGACATGGACAGATTGTTCACCAGGATGTGGTCGGGGATTTCGAGGCGGAGCAGTTCCCGCCAGGGCGCGTCCTCATCCAATTGCTCGAGATGCTCGTTCAACCGCCGATGGAGCTCCGCGCGAAGCCAGCCGTCGAGCTCATCGACCGTGGAGGTCTGCTTCACGCCGATCCGAGCCTGGCGATACCGGCGGTCGTAGAGCTGTTCCCGAATCTCATACCGCTCCATGCCCAAAAGCAGCAGGTCATATCGTCCGTCCGGCAAGGGCTTCACGTTGACCATCCGTCCCACACACCCGACCTCATACACGGGAGGGTTCCCATAATATTGCTCTTCCCACCCCTCTTTGAGCAGCGCCATGCCGATGCACCGGCTGCCGGCCATCGCATCGGCCACCATTTCACGGTAGCGGGGCTCAAAGATATGGAGCGGCACATAGGCGCCGGGAAAGAGCACGACGTTGGGCAAGGGGAACAGCGGAATGATGTCGGGAATCCGCGCCGGCGCCGTCTGTTTCGAGCGTGGACTGGGTGGCTCGACGTGCATGGCTCACGATAGCCCAGCGTCTCGAGAATTGTCAACCAAACATCTGCGCGTGCGAAACGCAGAAAAGCGGCTCCAGCACAAGCGATTTGCGACCTCGACGCGCTCATGCTAGATGTAGGCCTCCCATGCGATGGACGCCCCTCCTCATCTTCCCCTTCATGATGCTTTCTGCGGCCCACGCGGCCGAGCCGCCGCGGTCACCGACGTCTGCAACGTCGCCCGCCTATCGGCAGGCTACACCCGGCTATCGCTACGAGTTTCCGCGGGACCATGGCGCGCACGACGCCTTTCGCACCGAGTGGTGGTACTACACCGGCCACCTGTCGGCGGCGGATGGTCGACCGTTCGGGTTCGAACTCACCTTCTTTCGGCGAGCCACCGCACCTCCGGGATCGCCCGCGTCCCCGTCAGCCTGGACTATTGATCACTTGTATCTGGCCCATGCCGCGGTGACCGACATCACCGGCAAGCGTTTCCTCTATGATGAAAAAATCAGCCGGGCCGGGTTGGGGAAGGCCGGCGCCGACGGTGATCGGCTGCATGTGTGGATCGATCGTTGGCGCGCCGAAGCCTCACCGGGGGCGGGAGCCCCGCACCATCTGACGGCGGCCACCCCGAAATTTTCGTTCGACTTGCGCCTCACGCCGCAACATCCGCCGGTCGTACATGGCGTGGACGGCGTCAGCCGAAAAGGAAGCCGGCCTCACGAAACGTCCCATTATTACTCATTCACTCGACTCGCCACCCAAGGCCGGCTCACCGTGGATGGGACGACGCACGACGTCACCGGCCTGAGTTGGATGGACCACGAGTATGGGTCTGGCGACCTGGGTGAGGAACTGGTCGGCTGGGATTGGTTCAGTCTGCAGTTGAACAACGGGATGGACCTCATGGTCTACCGATTGCGTCGAGGCAACGGACAGCCGGACGCCTCCTCCAGCGGCACCCTGCGTCACGCAGATGGCCGAGTGACACATCTGGCGTCCGGCGACGTGGTCGTCTCCGTCCTCGACTCTTGGACCAGTCCGACCTCGAAGGCCCGCTATCCTCACGGCTGGGAACTGCGAGTTCCCTCCGCCGATCTCATCATGACCATCCGTCCCCTCTTGAAGGAACAAGAACTGATCACCTCCCGCAGCACCCAGGTCACCTATTGGGAGGGCGCCGTTGCTGTAACCGGGCAATGGCGAGGCCGGCTGATCGAGGGGCAGGGCTATGTCGAACTGACCGGGTATGCCCGATCGATTCGCGTCACTCCGTGAATCCGTCCATCATCGCCGTCGGTCACCCTTCACCGGCCTTCGGCAAAATGATATACCTGACGGGGGCCAACCCATGCGCGGTTCGATCAATTCACCCCGATCCTCTCATCATTCGGCGATGCGGCCGCTGGGAGTGATCTCCGCCTGTCTCAGCCTGTTTCTCGGTCTCGCCGCCTGTGGAAAACAAACCGACGCAATCGTCTCGATCGCGCTCCATCCCGCCAATCCGCGCATCGTCTATGTCGCGACGAATGAGTCCGTGTACAAGACCAGAGACGGCGGTGCAGGCTGGGAACGCATGGCGACGGATCTCAGCACCTATCGCGTGCTGAGCCTCGCGGTGGATCCTCTTCACCCGGCCACCGTCTATGCCGGCACGATGTTCGATGCGGTGTACAAAAGCCCCGACGGCGGCCAACGGTGGATCGCCCACAACGCCGGCTTGAAGGAGCACGTGTCCGTCGTCAACCAATTCGTCTTCGACCCGCGCGACACGGAATCGATCTATGCGGCGACGACCGTGGGCGTCTTTCACAGCACCGACGGCGGGCGCCTCTGGGATGAGCGCATGGCCGGCATGAAAGAAGTGCACATCGTGGTGACAGTGGCGCTGGACCCGGAGAATCCTCACATCCTCTATGCCGGCACGACTGGTGGCGCCTACCGCAGCGAAGACGGTGCGAAGACCTGGGAAAAAATCAATGATGGGCTGATCCCAGCCGAGATCCTCGACGCCTCGCTCGCATTGGGCGTGAACATGATCGTGGTCGATCCGCGAGCCACCAACACGATCTACGCCGCCACGACCAAGGGCCTCTTTAAGAGTGAGAACCGCGGCGCCCTGTGGACCCGCATCGGGCAATCGTTGGGAGACCAGTATGTCAGCAGCCTGGTTGTGGACCCCTCCCGGAGCGGGGTCCTCTATGCCGGGGGACGGGCGGGCATATTCAAGAGCACGGACGGCGGCGCGTCCTGGTCCGCGGCGAACAAGGGATTGGAGACCTTGAATATCCGCACCATCGCCATGAGCCCGCAGGACGCGAATGTGCTCTACGCGGGAACCAACGGCAGTGGCTTGTATCGAACGAACGACGGCGCGGCCACGTGGGTACGGATCCCCCTGACGCCGGCGCCTGCTTCTCCCCGTACAGCCGGCACCTAGCATGGCCACGCTTCTTCTCGTTCGGCATGGCGAGACGGATTGGAACCGGTCCGGCCAGATCATGGGCGCCAGACCGATTCCCCTCAATCAGCGGGGTGAAGTCCAAGCGGAAACCCTGGCCGGCTTTCTCCGGGGGTACTCTGCGCAACACACGAAGAGGTCGCACGATGATGACCGCCCTTTGCCGGGGTTTCCGCCAATCGGACAGGACTCCTGTTATCTGTTCTCGAGCCCGGTCCAGCGTGCCTTGCAAACAGCACGGGTGCTTGGAGAGGCGCTGGCGCTACCTGTCCAGACTGATTCTGGGCTCAGTGAAATCGGTGTGGGGGCCTGGGAGGGCCGCTACTGGAACGAACTGGGCAATGACCCCAACCGGCTCCGATTCTATTCCCATCCCATGGAAGCTCGCCCCCCGGGCGGAGAGACCTTTCATGAAGTGCAATCCCGCGCGGTCGCCGCCTTGCATCGAGCCCTTAACGAACAGTCGTCTCGCACCGTCATCCTCGTGTCTCACGCCGATGTCATCCGCGCCATCATCGCTCACCTGCTTTGCATCGAGCCTCAGCAGACTCGCCCCATGCGAATCGACCACACCTCTCTGACGGGAATCACCCTGTCGGAAGACCTGCCCTCCCTTCTCTTCTTGAATTACGTGGCCGCGCATTTCTGATAGTACGAGACCCGATCTCCAGCCGTTCCCTCCACATCTCCTCTTCTTTCCAGCCGGCCTTCTAGATTTTCAAGTCATTGATAAATATACAATTTATATAGTTCATCATATCCATCAAGGATTGATTGAATCGCTTAATCATGGCTTGCATCAATACTATGCTCACATTTCGTGATCATTTAATTGATTGCATTCAATTCTATTGACATATCTTGCAAGATAAGCCATAAAGCATATCAGCTTGATTGCTTGTTATCTTTCATTTTCTGAACTCGCCATGGAAGAGCTCAAAGACATCGTCGTCGGGCTTGAACAGCGCATCAGCGTGTACAAGGCCCGATTGCAGGATCTCGAAAAGAAACGCGGGCGCCTCGACGACGAGATCGCGACGATCAAGAAGTACCTCGAACTCGCCGAAACCCTGCACCGCGTCGAAGCCGATAAGGCAAAACTGGCTACGCTCTCTACCCATGCTGCCGGCGACGAGAAGGGCGCTCGCCCTCCACAGGTGGCCGAGGTTCCAGATCAATCCCGCGAGATTCTCCTGGGCCGCTCGAAATTCGTGGGCATGAGCGTGCCGGAAGCGGCCTTCGTCATCCTTCGAGACGCCAGACGCTCCATGCACGCTAAAGAAATCTTGCAGCGGCTCTTGGAGGGAGGAATCCGCATCAAGGGCAAGACGCCGCTGACCTCGGTGGCGACGTCGCTGAAGCGCGACCCTCGGTTCAAGAAGGTCGGCCCGAACACCTTTGAGACTCAAGACGTCAAGCTAACGGAAGCTGTCTGATTCTGGACAACCGGAAGGGGGTGAGCCTCTTGGCCACAAAGAAAGCCGCGAAGAAGAAAAAGAAGTAGTTCCTGCCAGCGACACACGCCGGGGGTGAGGCTCCTCATCCCCGGCGCGCTGACCCTTTCTGCTCCTCTTCCAATCAATAGACTCATACCCCTCCTACAGCGATACGGCTCGCCTTCGAACCGACAGTCGCCTACTTCAAGGCATCGGGGCAGGAAGATGCGTGTGTGCGTGTGATGGATGAAAGGAGCGCGGCGATTACGACTGCCCACAGAGCGCGGGGCTTCGGAATGAAGCAGCCTGTTGAGGGAAAGCGGATATCCGCTAGAATCCGGCGGCCGTCTGGATGGCGACCTGGGTAGATGTGTCGGGGATGACACTGAGGTGCGCCGTGGGATAGGTGGAGAGCGATCGTTCGTCGGCGCTCAGCAGCACCCAACTATCGGTTTCCGCCAGAATCCGCTCGACCAGCTTGGCGTGCATGGCATGACCTGAACGTTCCGCTTCGATATGCCCGATCACGGGAACGCCCAAGAGAGCAAAATCGCCGATCAGATCAAGCACCTTGTGTCGCACACATTCGTCGGCATAGCGCAGGCCGGACGGATTCATGACGTCCCGTTCCGACAGCACGATGGTGTTGTCGAGCGACCCGCCCTTGCCCAACCCCTTCGACCATAAGTATTCAACCTCATGGAGAAATCCGAAGGTCCTGGCATCGGCGATGTCCCGCTCAAAAGCCTGCGGCGTCCAGTCGAAGTCGTAGGTTTGATGCTGGATCAGCGGATGGGCGTACTCGATCGCGTAGGAGATTCTCGGGCAGGTGGACGGCTTGATCAACACCCGCCGCTCCCCTTCCATGACCTCCAGCGGTCGAACGATCTTCAAATATGGTTGTTGGCGGTCCTGCTTGGTCACGCCGGCCGCCTTGATCAGCCGGACAAACGGCCCGGCACTGCCGTCCATAACAGGCACCTCATCGGCCGTGACTTCGATATAGGCGTTATCGATCTGACAGCCAGCCAGTGCGGCCAGCACATGTTCGGTGGTTTTCACGAGGCTGCCGCCGATCCCGAGCGTCGTGCACAGTTCCGAGGGCACCACGTGGCGGATGGAGGCTCGAACCGAGACAGGCCCCTGGGCAGAGCGCAGAACAAACACGACTCCGCTGTCCTGAGGCGCTGGACGGATGGTCAATGAAACGGGACGACCGGTGTGAAGCCCGACCCCTTTACAGCTAACGGAACGGCTGAGTGTCTGCTGATTTCGCATAGGTCAAACACCGACGCCAGCTACACAGCAACCCTCATGCCAGTGAGTTTCCAATCCAAATCAACCATAAGTCATTGAAAACAGACATGTTATTAAAACACCGGGGCGACAGGTCCTGTTGCAAAAACGCACCACCTGTTGTTTTTTCACAGGACGCCCAATGCCACGCCCGTCACCAAAAAATTGCGTTCACCTGGAGTACGTATTTCCGCAGGAGCACGGCGAGGAACCGGGGCGGGAGGCGACACGGACCGATCCTATTTGGCCCTTTGGCTTTTGTCGATCTTGGCCCAGGCATCCCGGAGGGTCACCGTCCGATTAAAAACCAGTCGGCCGGAAACGGAATCGGCATCGACACAAAAGTATCCCATCCGTTCGAACTGATAGCGGCTGCCGACCGAGGCCTCCGCCAGACCGGGCTCTACGCGACAGCCGGTGAGCACCTCGCACGAGCGCGGGTTCAGATTAGCCGTAAAGTCCCGCCCCTCCGGAACATCATCGGGGTCCGGCCTGGCGAGGAGATGCCCGTAGAGCCGCACCTCGGCTTCAACCGCGTGGGCGGACGAAACCCAGTGGATCGTGCTCTTCACCTTCCGCGCCGCCTGGGGCCCGCCGCTCTTCGTCTCAGGATCGTAGGTACAGTGAAGTTCCGCCACGTGGCCGGACACCGGATCCTTGACGACGCCGACGCACTTGACGATGTAGGCATAGCGCAACCGCACTTCCCGGCCGGGCGCCAGCCGGAAGAATTCTTTCGGCGGGTCTTCCTTGAAGTCCTCCTGCTCGATGTAGAGGGTGCGCCCAAAGGGCACCTGGCGCGTGCCGGTGGCGGCATCTTCGGGATTGTTCACGGCATCAAGCTGCTCGATCTGCCCCTCGGGATAGTTGTCGATGACGACTTTCAGCGGACGCAGCACCCCCATGACCCGCAGCGCCGTCTTGTTCAAATCCTCGCGGACGAAGTGCTCGAGCAGGCCCACCTCGACCACCGCATCCCGTTTGGCCACGCCGATGTGCTCGCAAAAGGCGCGGATCGCCTCCGGCGTGTATCCCCGCCGACGAAGCCCTTTCAGTGTCGGGAGTCTGGGATCATCCCAGCCGTTCACGTGTTTCTGCTCGACCAGTTCGAGCAGCTTGCGCTTGCTCATGACGGTATAGGTCATGTTGAGCCGCGCAAACTCGATCTGCTGGGGTCGGCTGGGCGTCTCGCAGGCCTCCACCACCCAGTCGTAGAGCGGGCGGTGATCCTCAAACTCGAGCGTGCAGATTGAGTGCGTAATCCCCTCGATCGCATCGGAGAGCGGATGCGCATAATCATAGGTCGGGTAGATCACCCAGGCCGTGCCGGTGCGATAGTGCGCAGCCCGACGGATGCGATAGAGCACGGGGTCGCGCAAGTTGATGTTCGGCGAGGCCATGTCGATCTTGGCTCGGAGGACATGGGCCCCGTCATCGAACTCCCCGGCGCGCATCCGCCGAAACAGGTCGAGATTCTCCTGGATGGACCGGTTGCGGAACGGACTGTTTTTCCCCGGCTCCGTCAACGTGCCTCGGCGCTGGCGAATCTCGTCGGCCGACGAACTGTCGACATAGGCCTTACCCTTCGTGATCAGTCGTTCGGCGTACTCATACAGCTGCTCAAAGTAGTCGGAGGCATAGAAGAGGCGGTCGGCCCAGTCAAACCCCAGCCAGCGGACATCATCCTGGATGGATTGGACGTACTCGAGGCTCTCGGTCGTCGGGTTAGTGTCGTCGAATCTGAGGTGACACACCCCGCGGAAGTCGCGGGCCAGCCAGAAATTCAAACAGATGGACTTCGCATGCCCAATATGGAGATAGCCATTGGGCTCCGGTGGAAATCGCGTCACGACACGGCCCCCATGGCGGCCGTTTTCCAGATCCGCTACCACAATCTCGCGGATGAAATTCCCGGCTTGCGAGGAAGATGGAATCGTCATCGCGGAGCGCCTGCGCCGATCCGAGGGAGGTCGGCTCCTAGGCCGAGCTTCGGCGATTGATTGTACAGGTTCAGGGCTTCCGGCATCGCCGCTTCCAAGTCCTGGATGCGCGTCCCGTGGTCTGGATGCGTGGAGAGAAATTCAGGCTGGCTCCCGCCGCCCGCTGACTCCATCCGTTCCCAGAGACGGACTGATTCTTGAGGATCATAGCCGGCTTGCGCGGCCAGCAGGAGGCCAATGTAGTCCGCCTCAGACTCGTGCTGACGACTGAACGGCAGGAGGACGCCCACCTGCGCCCCAAGCCCCAGCCCCTGCATGATCGCCTGGGTGGCAAGGGGATTCGTGCCCGACGCACCGAGCGCCACATTGCCGGCCGTCATGATGACATTGGCCAGTTGCCCCTGACTCATCCGTTCCGCTCCGTGGCGGGCCAGCGCATGAATGACCTCATGGCCCATTACCGCCGCCAACCCCGCTTCATTCTTGGCAAAAGGAAACAATCCGGTGTAGACCGCTATCTTGCCGCCGGGCAAGGCAAAGGCATTCGGCGTACGGTCGTCCTTGATCACCACCACCTGCCACTGAAACTGGTTCGCAGGTTCGGTGTACAGCGACTTCTTCGCGGCGGCGATGATGCGTTCAGCCACACGTTTGACCGGCTCTGCTTCTTTCGGATCGTTGGAGATCTTGTTCTTCGGATCGCTCAGGACTTGCTGGTAGGCCTGCGCGCCCATCTGCTGCTCCTGCGCCTCCGAGATCAGCAACAACTGAGACCGCTTGGTGTAGGGATTGGTCTCACAAGCCGTCAAAAGCAGAACCGCGAGCGCGGGCAGAAACCAGAGCCTGTCGGACACGCGTCGTTCCACTCTGCCACGCCTCATCGTCCGCGATTCTGCAGAAGCCCGGCGAAATGGTCAAGCCGGAAGAACCGCGAGGTCTTTGGGCGCTCCTGACCGAACCATCGATCACCACAGGGTGTGGTTGCCAGGCGACTCCGCCCTGGGGCTCCCGGCAACAGACCCGCTGATGGCCGATGATCCGGACATCCATGACTTCGACGCGCCAAAGTCGCCGTCAGCAACTCTGATGTCCGCCGCACCTGGGTACGCCTTGGCGGTCTGACGATGAAATTGCACTGATCATTCATTTCACCTGTTGCTCACTCGTACCCATCTCATCACGCACACATCCGCCGCATACCGGGCCCCCTTGTGCGAATCCAGTTCGCCATGCTCGCCTCAATAGGCGCGCGTCTCATACCGATGTACTTCATGATCCTTTCGCGGAGATGAACCGCTCGATACACCAGGGGAGGATTCCGATGAGATTGTTCTTGGTGGTAGCAGCCTGGGCCTTGCTCGTGTGCCTGCCGACTCCGAGCCAGGCCATCTCGATCCTCGGGGATGGAAACCGCGGGGATTTCACAGGTTCCCTGAGCTATAGTTACGCGAATGCCACCAACGCGACGCTGGTCGTTACCTTAACCAACACCAGCCCGGTCGCCAACGGCGGCTATCTCACAGCGTTCGCGCTCAATAATCCGGGGAACCTGATCACGGGGATCACCTTGAGCGCATCAGACATCGACTTCAGCCTGCTCGGCGGCCCCTCGTTCAATAACAGCATCAGCACGGCGCCGTACGGAAGCTTCGACGTGGGTGCGAGCACCGGCGGTGGGCTGTTGGGCGGAGGCGATCCCAGCATCGGATTGGGGGTCGGCGCGACGGGGACCTTTACGTTCAGCCTGACCGGCAGCGGATTGAACACACTGAGCGAGGCGAGCTTCGTTTCGTCGCTCTCCAGTTCGCCCGGAGGCGGCGGGGCCCAGTTTTTTGTGGCCCGCTACCGCGGCTTCGCCGATGGGGAAAGCGACAAGACTCCCGGGGTGCCTGGTTCCTCTCTCAGTGGAGTGCCCGAACCGTCGACGCTGCTGCTTGTCGGATCGGGGCTGGCGGGATACTGGCTCTACCGGCGACGCACGGGCAGCCATCGATAATCCCACCCCTCCTCCCTTCCTCTCCCGCGCCAACCGCCCGTCAGCGACGTCCGAGCCTGACGAGAAACCCCGTGACCACAACAAGATGACGCGCAGGACGATCGGCGGTATGATGTTTCTCGCGGTCATGGAACCGAACGCGTGAAGATTCGAAAAAAGTCGCCTAAACCGGCGCAATCCGGCGCGCCGCTCTACCTCGTGGGCCACACGGCCGCGTCCCCGACGGTTCAGGGGCTCCAATCCTGGTTCGATCGCGAGTATGGCGGGCCCATTGTGATCGAGCCGGCCCAGGCACAGCAGACCCAGGGGGACCAGCCAGGCCCCACGCTCTACCGTGCGAGCCACGGTCCCTGGCAAGCCTGGATGCGCCTCGCCTGCCCGTCGGCCGAGACCCAACACTGGCGGCAGACGCTGGAATGGCGACATGACCGCGCCGCCGCCGTCATCCCAACGACCGCCGGTCCACGCGATGCCTGCGATCAGGTCCTGCTGGCCGCCAGACTGGCTCGCGGCCTGACCCTGTTGACCGGCGGAACCTCCTTCGACACGCGGACGCATGAATTCCTGAATCCGTCCGATTGGACGGACCGGCGGTTGGAACGATTCATCCTCATGGACCATGTTGCCATCCGCCATGACGATATGGCGGCTGACGGCCGAGACTGGTTCTTTACCCAAGGCTTGGCCAAGTTCGGCCTGGAAGAGATTGAAGTGTTTCGCCCCAGGGGGCTCTCCCCGCAGCCTGTGAGTGAACAGCTTGGGGACATCGCCGACGAACTTGTCCGCCTGGGGCGGATCCCGACGGTCGGCGGAATGGTCTCACTCCAGCTGCTCGGCCTCTCGGTGCGCGCGCTTCGGCACCGGACCGCCGCCTATGCGGGCGCCCCTCTCATCCTGCGGGAGATCGCCTGGGAGTAGGTCTTTTTCCCACCCCTTCTCCTGTTGACAAGCTTTTCGACGGCATGTTACGAAAATCGGCTCCGGCAACTGTGAGGCAGTTCATATAATCCTAGTTAAGGAGGTCGAGAATGTCGGATGTAGCTCCCGAAATCAAAGTCGGCGATACCGCGCCGGATTTTAATCTAAAAGATCAGGACCAGAAGGACGTCAAGCTGAGCGACTACCGCGGCAAGAAGAACGTGGTCCTCTGCTTTTACCCGTTGGATTGGAGCCCGGTCTGCCAAGGCGAGAACAAGTGCCTGACGGACGACTTCCCCAAGTTCCAAGGCGCGAACGCGGAACTGTTCGGCATCAGCTGCGACAGCTTCTTCTCGCACAAGGCCTGGGCGGATTCCCTGGACCTCAAGCATCGCCTCTTGTCCGACGTGCACCGCACGACGGCAAAGGCCTACGGCCTCTACTTCGAGCCCCTGAACTGCTCGAAGCGCGCCACGGTGATCGTGGACAAGAACGGTAAGGTCGCCTACGTGAAAGTGCAGGAGATCAAGGTGGCGCGGGAAGACAAGGACATCCTCGCGGCTCTCGCAAAGTTAAGTTAATCAGTGCTGAGCGTTGAGTGCTGAGTTGGGAGGTTCGCCCTCTCACACTCAGCACTTAGCACTCAGGACTCAGCACTCGAATGGCTGGAATCGTCGAAGACGTCAGCGACGCCAACTACCAGGAGTTCACGGACGCGCCGGCCGCCGTCGTGGCCTATGGTCTGGCCACCTGCGAGCCTTGCAAAGCCTACGATCCTGTCCTGGAAGAAACCGCGCCGAAATTCCCATCGGTGAAAATCGGCAAGGCCAAGATGCACGTGCCCGGCCGCTGCCGCGAGATCAAGAAAATGCACACGTTCGAGACCTACCCGACGACGCACTTCTTCTCAAACGGGAAGCTGCTCCTGACGCGCGAGGGTCTCATCGATTCGGAAGAGCTCGCCGCCTTGATCTCAGACCATCTCGCCACGTAACCGGCCCGCCGCGCGCGCGACAAGGGCATGGGCTAACGCCCGCCCTGCGCCCTCCGGCCTTGTGAGCAATGTTCGTGCTGAATGACCCAGCCCGTGGCCTCCTTCCGGAGGATGTTCGTGCAGAGGCCCTTGTCCTCCCCCTGCACCTGCCCTGCGCTGAGCACCTGAAACACATAGCGATAGGTGGCCCAGGCGGTCGTCTCGGACACACGAAGGGTGAGATCGGTGATGTCCCCCGCATAGCGCACCGCACTGCCCTGAGCGAGCAGGTCTTCGTACTCCCCCAGCCAGGCCCTGACGGCATCGAGCGTTTCTGCCTCTCCGTCCTGGAACCCTGAATAGTCCGCCGCATAGAGTCGCAGAACCGCTTGACGGTCTCTGGTTGCGGCAAACTCTGCCACCGCCCTCATGGTTTGAAGGATGACCTGGCGGACCGCCTCGTCTTCTGTCGAGGCTTGCGCGACAGCATTGCCGAGAAGCAACCAAACGGCCAGCAACCAACGGATGACACTCGTGTTCATATGGCCCTCGCGTGAACGTGAGGAGGGGCGGAGTCCGGAGGTCCCGATGAGGCGCGATTGCTTATCCGACGTAGTC
>FKKE01007665.1_pt1 | contig 23477 bp, 34 predicted proteins | sample 1106331 | NCBI WGS metagenome assembly FKKE01 (sample SAMEA3931202, study PRJEB13176) | freshwater metagenome | biome: Drinking water system; feature: drinking water; material: freshwater | place: China | collected 2013-02-06
GCCTTTTTGAGCATCCTGCGTGCCATTCAGGTGCCGTTGTCGTGCACGAATTCATGGCGACTGGTTGCATGTAAATCGAGTTTCTCCGCAGCCTGCTAGAAGCTGCCTCTTCAGGGGATCGAACATGGACGAAGAACAGAAAGAACTGATGCGAGGCGCCGCGAGCTCGCCGTCGATTTTCGATCGCGCCGTGAGCGGGTCCACGGTTCGTATGATGGAAACGCTCGATGGGCTGGGCTATGTCACGACCGGCTTCAGTTTCTTGGTGATCGGCATGGTCGTCTTCGCCCATGCCTGGTATCTCTTCGCCACGACGGTCGCGATCAAGGCGGTGCCTGCGGTGCTGGCCCTTGTCCATGACCTCTTGCTGGTGATCATCCTCTTGGAGCTCTTTCGCACTATTATCAATTTTCTGAAGACCAAGATCGTCACGCTGGAGCCGTTCCTCTACATTTGCATCATCGCCTCCACCAGGCGCATTCTCACGACGGGCGCGCAGATCGCCTCTATGGAAGATCTGACCGATCAAGCGTTTTACCGCTATCTCTTCGATCTCGGGGCCAATGTGTTGGTCATTGTCGCGCTCGTGCTGGCGGTGTTGATGGCGCGGAAGACGCCACAGCCCGCCATCGCCTAAGGACACAGAAAGATGGAGCCGTCTCGAACGATGTTGCGTCGATGGATGCCAAGGGTGAGTCTGTTCGTGACGGCGACCGCCGTCCTGTTTTCAGCCACTGAGGCCCTGGCCGGTGTGATCACGATCGCCGGCAACGGCCCTGAACTTCGGACGATGGAACAGTTGGCCCGGGCCTATGAGAAGGGGCATCTCGGCAGTGTGGTCGATATCCGATGGGATCCGTCGTCCGACCCGATTGCGCTGGTGCACTCACGCGAAGCGGATGTGGCGGTCACGGGGCACAGCCGTCCGGATCTCAGGGCGATCTCCATTGGATGGGACGGCATTGCCGTCGTGGTCGACTTCACGAATCCGGTCAAAGCGGTAACGCGGCAAGAAGCGGCCGCCATCTTCTCGCGCCGGGTGACGCGGTGGTCACAGCTGGGAGGGCCCGACATTGAGATCCATCCGATTGATCGCCCGCAGAACCAGCATCTCCGCCAGAATGTTGAAGAGATCCTGGGCATCGTCGGTCAGACTCCAAAGTCCGTCCAGGTGATCCGGTCCGACCAGAGAGCCCTGAGTACCGTGGCGGGCAACGTCTCCGCCGTGACCTATGCCTCACTGAGAGGAGCCCTGGATGCGGTCGCCTACGGGGTGGGTGTCGCCTTGCTGATGATCGACCAGGTTGAGCCGGCTGAAGAGACGGTCAAAGACGGGCGCTACACACTCCGGCGCCCGGTGCTGCTGCTCACACGACGAGAGGCGAATACGGCGGCTGACGCGTTCGCGACCTTCGCGCTGTCGAAGGAAGGTCAAGCGATTATCGGCGACATGTTCACTCCGTTTGGCGCCCTGGACGCGATGACACCAAGATGACACCAATCGGAGGAGAAGGGCTGGTTCAGCACACGACGGAGTAGGCTCAGAAGGAGGATCGGCAATGGTAACCATCAGCGTGAAAGCGGAAGAGAAAATTCGCGAACTCATGCGAGACGAGAGGGACACGGTCGGCCTGCGCGTCTACGTAAAGGGCGGCGGGTGTCATGGCTACCAGTACGGCATGTCGTTTGAGTCCACGATCGGGGACGATGATACGGTCGTCGAGAAGGGTGATGTAAAGGTCATCATGGATCCGCAGAGTGCGCCGCTGCTCGTTGGGACTGAAGTGGACTACGTGGACGGCATGCAGGGATCGGGCTTTGTGATGAAGAACCCGCAAGCCAAGACAACTTGTGGGTGCGGCAGCTCGTTCAGCGCCTAACTCCCTCAGGGGCTCGGAGGAACGCGATGCATGTCTGGCGTGATTTGTGGCCGGAGCTCATAGTATTACTCGCGCTTGGCACGATGATCGGCGGGATCTTTCTGGCCGTCTATCTCTCTCGATAAACGAACCCTCCAGGTTCTGGACCGGTGAAACCCATTCTTCTGCGATGGCACAGGGCAAGGGGTGAAGACTGGTGGTTCAAGGCACCAGTATCTTCATCAAGGGCATGGCGGTCATGGTCGGGATGCATCAATGCGAGTCTTGATGAGCTGGGGTTCACTCACTCCCCGCAGGGACATCGATGGCACCCCACTTCTCGAGTGGACCACAAGAGTTCCAATATTGAAGAAGCGAGCAACAGGGCCGTGCGAGAGCGTGATCTCTGCAATGTCGTCGAGCGGGATGGCCTGAATGTCTCTACCGGTGTAGCCGTTTCTCATCACCACCTACGTTGAGGTGGGACGATATTGGGCCCACCGGCGGAGGCAGGCTGCGCACGCCCGCAGGGCCACTGCCCCGCCCAACCACACTCCCCATCCGTCCTCCCCCAGCCGCGGGTGACGAAGACCGCGAGAGCCGGCTGTGAGGCTGACCACATAGAGCCAGGAGCCAGGCAAACTGGTTCCATGAGGGATAAGCCTGCCAGTGGACCGCCTCGCTGATGCTCATGCCCCACGCCCTCCGCGTGGGATCTGAAAGTGGAGGGGGTCTCTAAGGCTCTGGAGTTCGCGGTAATAATAGAGCGGGGTGGGGCGTTTGTTCTTGAAGCGTAGCGATTTGAGAAACTCGATCTCCTCCTCGGTCGCATCGTGGTTGAGGGCGGCATCCTGAAGGAACTCTTTGAGGCCCGGCTCTTGGTCTACAGGTTGTTCGGGGCCCTTTTCTATAAACTCGAATTTCTTGTGATGCCCTGGCGCCACGCGGCGATTGAGCACAATCTCGATACAAAAGGTCGTCAGGTCGATGTCCCAAAACTCAATGAGGGGCTCCAGGAATGCCGCGCAATTCTCACGCGTCAAGGTGAAGATCGTCGCATCCAAAAATTCCGGCACGGCCACGCGCATTTGGGGGTAGCTCTTGCGGCTGAGCCGCGCGACCCGGCGGAGCCATCCGGTATTGGCCAGCTCTTGTCTGATCACGACCTTGACCACGTCCACGAGCTTCTGGGTCACGAACCGTTCGAGTTCGCCGAAGGGCTGGGTTTCAAAAATGGCGCGAATTTGACGTTGTTTGTCCGGAGCGCATTTTGCCAGCACCACCGCACGCACGTCCGGCATCAAGGAGCGTGGCGGGTCCCCGAGTTTCTTCTTCAATTGCTCCCGCCGCTGCAGGTCTGCCAGTTTGGCCAGTTTTCCGCCCGGCAGTTTTAATATCTTGCCGATCTTGTCGTATATGTCGGTCCGGTTCGGCGCTGGAGGGAGTTTCTTTTGCGTCAGCAGTTGGGAAATGTAGGACTCCGTCACATGCGCAGCACGCGCCAAATCGCGCTGTTCCAGGCCCAATTCCTTGAGCCGATGCCTGATCGCCAGGGATACGTCCACGACAATGCCTCCTTGAGGAGTTAACCTGTATCGGTAAATAATATACAGTGCGTGAAACTATCTCACATTTAACTTGACTATGGCAAGTGAAGTAACATAAAGTGGTTAACAGGATGAGCATAGATGTTCATCCTGTCAGATACACTGAACCAAGGCAGGTTATCTGAAAGTGGCGATTCACCGTCCCAATCCAGGAGGGAACCATGATTGCTCGAAACGTGACCATGCATCTGAAGGCCAATAGCACGGGGGAGTTTGCCCGGATGATCGAGAAGGACGTGATTCCTCTGTTGCGGAAGCAGAAAGGCTTCCAGGACGAGATTTCCTTCGTTCGTCCAGAGAGCCAGGAAGCGATTGCCATCAGTTTTTGGGACAAGGCGGAAAACGCGGACGCCTACACCCGGGATAGTTATCCCGCAGTGCTGAAAGCGCTGGCGCCGGTGCTCGACGGCACGCCGCAGGTCCAACACCTGGAGGTGTGTAACTCCACCTCGCATAAGATCGCCGCGGGAGCGGCAGCCTAACGTAGACGGGTCTGACCAATTTTGAGGGGGAGGGGGACTTGGCCGCCCTCCCTCGTGTCAGGCAAGTAGGTGAGTCCTGTTGATGCGAGGTCTCACACCCTGACGTTCCAGTTACGCTGACTGTCCTATTCTGTTGCGCGTCCCCATCCTGTCCTCGCGCGATCGATTCCTCAGTCTCCGCCGCTCCGACGCCAGAGTTTTAGTCCTGTGTGGCAGTTCCGGTGTCGTCTCGTGCAGGACGCGGTCCTCCGCTCCGGTGGGTCGCTGTTCTGGCAGGGGTGAGAGATCCGGTGATGTCTCGGAATCATCCCTGATCGAAGAAGCGGAAGTCTTTTGACCGAAAGGAGTCTGGACCATGAAACCATTTCGGATGGTGATGACCGAGTTCGTCATGATGGGAGAGGCGTCTCTCAACCTGCCGAAGCTGGTGCGGGATGCCAAGATCCTTGGACAGGAACCGGGCAGAAGCGGGGGCGACGGGGCGGCGCAGGGCTCCTTGGCCCGCACGCCATCCCTCTTGAAGTCCGCAGCCGCTGGGGACGTGCACAGAGGTCAGAAGCGGATGGATGCGAATCAGGCTCAGCAGGTGAACGCGCCGGGGGCCAGCGCGGTGCGAAGACAGAAGAAATAGGCCGAGCGCTAGCGAAGGAGGAGGGCCGGACGACCGTGCCTCCCTTCAGCAGCAGTGGAAGATCAAGATCCGTCTGTGAGGTTTGGCATGTGCTGTTCACGATGTTGTGGCTTGATGGTGACGGACTCGACCGCGGATGGGGCCGTCTACTTATGGGATGTCTGAATTGGTGACTCGGCGGTGTGCCAACTGCGGGGCTCAGATGAATGGGGCGATGGCCGGAAAGAGAACGGCCCGCCGGTCTGAACCGGTGAAGTCGGCGAGTCCGATGGGGGAGAAGTCAAGCCGATCCCATCTGGGCTGTCCGAACACTCGCTCAGCGGCTCGTTTGTGACGGGGCTGAATGGATGAAAGATAGATAACGACGCCCAAACGCTCGCCTGGGGTTCGCTGGTTCGACGGATGAGACGGCGCAACAGAAATTTGCCGACCTGTGCACCCCACCCAGATGCGATGCGCGGTGTGCGGCAACGGGTTCTCCAACTCTTGGGCCCGTGTCCTTGCGAAGCGCAGGAAGGGTTGAGGTCTCGTCGCGGAATGAGCGTCTTCGATGTCAGTCAGTCGGCATTCTGAAAGAGACGACTTCCCGGTGATGGATCGGGATTGTCTCTAGCCGAGACGGTGGTGGGGTTTTCAATGAAAGGGGTTCCAACCGTGAAACTCTTTACAATCGCAATGACAGCACTCGTGCTAGGTGGGATGACCGGTCTGGCCGCCGCGAACCCCGCGCTGCTGCCCGATCATCCCGGGTATCCCTCGCGGGGAGAGTTTACCAACGATCCTGGCCAGAAAAACCTGACCCATGCTCAGTCCCTCTTGGATGCCGCGGTCTCGGAGGATGCGCATACGAGCCAGAATCTGGTCGATGAGAAAACTCCCGCGCCGCCGGAGCCACAGGGAGGCGGCCAACTACCGATGGTTCACGGGCCGGCCGCCAATCTGGCGCCGCCGGTCGCGGAGGCGACTCAGATACCCAAGAAGTAGCGCAGTGGTCTCGCGGAAGGGGAGGGTCGGCACCGCCGGGCCTCCTCTCCGCGCCACCAGAACGAATGTCACACGTGACAATCATAAATATAAGGAGAACCAGATGAACGTGTATGTCTTGGTCAGTCTCGTGTTCAGTGCCCTGTGGCTCGGCAGTTGTGCCGCCGGTGCGTCTCCGGTGAGTCCGAATGATTCGACGTCGCGCCTGTCGAATGAAATGAAGGCGCCATCCTCTGTCGCAACCCCACAGGCTGACGATCGTGATGCGCGCATCGCCGCCTTGGATCAGGAGCGGCGACAGTTGGTCGATACCCTCGCCGCTGAGCGGCGGAAGACCGCTCTCACAGGGACGCAGCAGGCCCGGATCAGCGAACTGGAGCGTCAACTGGCTGTGCGGGATCAGGACCTCGCACGATTGCGAGGATCCGTCGAGGAGTTGGAGCGTACCAAACAGCAAGTGGCGTCTCTGACCAAGGCCTTGTCCGACGATAACCAGGAAATCGTGCGGCTCAAAGCCCAACTGGGGCAGGCCAATACGGAGGATCTGGCGCGTGCCAAGCAAGAGAGCGCCGGGCTGAAGAGTACGCTGTTGGATCGCGAGAAGGAAGTGGCGCGACTCCAGGCCTTGCTCAACCAGCCGAAGCATGGTCTCGCCAAGGCGGAACGAGACTTGCTCGCGCTGCTGCAACCGGAAATGACGAAGGGCAGCATCACGGTGCACCAGTCCGGTGATCGGCTGACGATCAACCTGGCAGCGAGCATGCTGTTCGATTCCGGCACGGACGCAGTCAAGGCTGGCGGTGTGGACGTGCTTAAACGCGTGGGTGGCGTGCTGAAGAATTTCCCCGATACGCAGGTGCAGGTGGATGGTCACACCGACAATGTGACGATCCGAGGCGCCCTCTTGAAGAAGTTTCCGGACAATCAGAGCTTGTCAAAATCGCGAGCCGTGAATGCCATGTCTCTTCTTGAAGAAGGTGGCGTGCCCTCCGCCAAACTGACTTCCACCGGGTATGCGGATTCCAGGCCGGTGGCCAGCAATGCGTCCGAAGCCGGCCGTCGGAAGAACCGCCGTGTGGAGATCGTGGTGTCGCAGCCACGGGGGTGATGGCATGGCACGATCTGGCGGGAAAGGCTGCCGAGTCACGCGGGAGCGATGGTCCATTACTCCCGAATCAGAGACCGGAGAGAGACGCAGCTCACACAGGGGAGAACAGACCATGAGACAGGATGAGGATGCCGGTGCAACGACCAACACTTGGGCTGAGGCCATCACGGCAAGGGGGCGGGCCCTTGCCGGTGAGGTGGGATCCAGAGCACATCCGCCGACAGACATCAATTCGGCCGCGGTCGATCGGCTTCAGGCTCTCAGCGGCATTGGGATCCACTATGCCAAGAGGATTGTAGAGGGACGACCTTACCGGCACCCGGATGAGCTGGTGAAGCGGAAGGTACTTCCACAGCATGCGTACAAGTTGGTGAAGGATCGGGTCGTGGCGAGGCAACCGTGATCGGTCCAGAACGGAAGGGGCTGCCTGGCGGGAGCTTGCGCAATCGTTCGAGCCGCACGCTGAGAGAAGGAGACCGGACATGATCAGACAGCGGTCACGGATGATGGGAGACTGGTGGAGGCGTCTGCGGAGCGCGCGCGTTCCGTCGGAGTACGCCCGTGTCGTGTGGGGACAAACCTTGCGGAAGGTGATGTAATCGGCATCGTGTGCCGAGGGGTGGGAGAGTCTGTGCATGCATCCGCTGGATCGCGCAGAACCCCGCGATCGGGTGTCGGTCTAAAGGGTTTCAACAAGGAGATGGACACAATGGACAAGAAACAGATGGGCATCGTCGCCGCGGTGAGCGCCACGTTGGTGATCGGAGGATTGGTGTGGAGTTATGAGAGAACAGGGGGCAAGAAGGCAGACCTCACGCCTCCAGTTGAGCGGGCGATCAATGCCACCGTGACTATTGATCAAGCCATCAAGACGGCGCTGGAGAATTTTCCAGGCCATGTGATCAAGGCAGGGCTGGAGAAACGGCACCAGGGGACCCTGTGGGCCGTCGATATTGTGACAGCCGAGGAGGGCATCATGACGGTTCGCATCGATGGCGAGTCGGGGTCGGTCCTCGATACCGAGGGACCGGTGTCGGCGGACACACCGGAACGCCCAAGCAAGCCCAGGCAGACGGGCGCGCCGACGCTCTAAATCCTGTGGTACTTCACGAGTCTGCAGGGAATCGCGCCACGATCCCTGCCGGTGAATAAACCTGAAAGGAACCGCGTCGTGTCCAATCGGAGGTTGATTGCCGAGGAGATTGTGGAGGCGCTGCAACGCCATCCTGCCTGTACGTTTGAGACGCTCGTGGCGGACTGTTCGGAATTTACCTGGGATCAGCTCTTTTCCGAGGTGGATCGGATGCGCGGGCTCGGCGAACTCCGTCTGAGCCCCGGAGCCGATGGCCGCTATGTGATCGAGCTGCCCCGTACTACGGATGGGCTCCATAAAGCCGAGACCGTGGTGAGGACGGGACCATTGAGCCAGTAGCGCCCTGGGGAGATGCGAGAGGGTCGGTCCTGGTCCCGTCGTTTGGGCGGGAGACCCTGATCGTCCGCGACCGAGGGGTGGGGCTTCCGAGAGCGACCACGGAGCGATCCGACGTGGAGTAGGGTGAGGATCAGATCGGACCGGGTGAAGCAAGTCGAGAGAGATCATCCAAGGACGGGATCGCTTCCGTGTGTCATGGAGTGTGCAGGCACGCTCCGTGGAGCCTCAAGGGGGAACAGGACGAGGCCTCGCACGGGGTCATCACGGGACCAACTGCCCGAGCAGTGAGGAGGTCATCATGCGACGCAGATATGAGCCGATTGATTTAATCGTGGCGATCGGGATGTCCGCGACGATTGTCGGAGCCTTTTTGGTGTTTTTGTCCGCAGGGTGGACACTCGAAGCTAGCACATCTGGCCAGACGTCGGTTGGCGCAGGTCTGGGCACCGTGGCTGGCGAGGGCTGGCTTCAAGTCCCTCTTGGGCATGCCATTGTCGAGAGTCAGGTGCTTCTGCGCGAGGGCGCCGCTGCGTCTCGGAAGGCTGGGGTGGCATTGAACAAGGTCGTTGCGATCCAGCGGTGGCTCTCGGACTCGGCCATGAACTATCTCGATCCCGTCAGAAGGAATGCGGGGCAGATGGAGATTGATCATGCAGGCCGAGTTCAATCGGTGCTTGGGCGTGAGATCGTCAACCTGACCCGGCGAGGAGTCGCCAGCCAGGCGTTTGCATCATCTCGATCTGCCGCCGACTACACCGGCCGGATGCTGCGCCTGGTCGAGGCCACGCGCCTGCGGATGGACGATGACTTCCGCATCAACCGGCAGTCGAATCTCGGCCGGGCCATTGTGGCAGCCTCTCTGGATCGGCGGGAGGCTGTGGAGCAGGCTCGAGCGAGGATGGCTCGGGCACAGACGTTTGTCGCGGCCACTGGGTTCGAGTTCGCACAGGGCACTGGAGCCAATCAGCAGCAACTTGGCAGCCTGATCGTGGCCGCGACTCGCGAGGAATACCGGATGGACGCCATTCCACGGTCGGTCTCGACGCCGGTGCTCGCTCAGCCGACACTCGCCGTGACCAGTGAGCCGCGATCGTGGCCGGAGATTTCGATCGGGTACCTTGTGGTGGCTTCGGCAGGATTGCTCGGCCTGTTCCTGGTAGGACTCTGGTTTCCGACTGCGCCGGACAAACGGACACCCGGCGAACTGGTGAACCTCCCGGCAGTCAGACAAATCTATCGGGAGACGGTGTTTCCGCTGGAGAGTGGGAACGAGGTCTTGGCTTCACGCTGACGGCTGAGAGGGGGTACGGATACAGATCCCCACGATGCGATCAATCCCGTCTGCACGGCTGACACGGGCCCTCGTCAGGCCGGAAAAAGATGTGAGCGACTAGGGGTCCAACGAGAAGGAAACATCCCACGACGAAGGAGAACATCATGATAAGCAACCGGCGGGTCTATGTGCTCACCGTGCACGCCCCTGACAAGCGAACATTGCGGGTGTGGACGGGGAAGAGTCTCCATGCGCTGCGCCACTGTTCAGTCAAACAGATCGATCATACGCTGATGGAGATCCAGCAGCATGTGGATGATTTGCAACGAACCATCAGAACGCTGACGCCAAGTGGTTCCTACTCCTTGAACCGCTTCCGATAGCCTGACGCGCGAGTCTGTGTCGGTGTCTGCGGCATGCCGGATGATAAGCTGATACAGGAGGGCGAGGGGATGAAACCAGCAGGAGAGCGTCAGCCGACTCGTAAAACACGCAAACCGGTCGAGGCCACGCCGCCTCGACGCGGCGGCGATTCGCTCACATGCACCGAAGATCAAGTGGAAGCCATCTTATCGAAAGGCGAGTCCACCAAGCCGACGAGCCGGAAAGGCCCGGGCCGCCGTTAGTCAGGCGTGTGGGTGCCGTCGAATTGATCGAGGGCCTGGCCCAGTGCCGTGATGAGTTCCTTCAGCTCCGGCGTGCTCTCCGATCGGCTCTTGGCCTGCACCGAGCGATTCAGAGCCCGGAGCGGCCCGAGGATCTTGCGGTCGGTGGTCTTGCTGAGGGCGCGGACGATTTCGATCTGGCCCGCCGGCGATTCCTTCGGCAAGGTCTCCAACAGGGTCGGCACGATCGCACTCTCCGGATGGAGCGGGGCCAAGCGTCCCAGTCCTTGGATCGCCGCCAAGTGAACGGCCGGGTTGTCGGACTTGAGCCGCTCCAAGAGGACTGGCACGCAGTCGTGATGCCCGATGGTGCCGAGCGCGACAACGGCGGTCTTCGCCACGGTCACTTCTTGGTCTTGGGCCGCCTGGCTCAGCGCGGGAATCGCCTCGACGGCAGACATATTCCCTAACAACGTGATGATCGCGGTCTTGTGCGCCATCGGCGTCTCCGGCCGGTTGAGCCCGGTCAGCAGGCGCCCGGCTTGACCGAACTCGGCCGCCAGAAAATAGGGAAAGGCATCCTGAGCCAAACGATCGTTCAACTGGGTCATCGCCTGGGCACCGGCTTGCGGATCGGTCCCGCGCACTTCATGATGCCAGTCCGCCCATTTCTGATCGAACCGATAGGAGAACTGGCAGGCCGGGCCGGTCCAGAGGCGGGAGGAGGCGGAGTCAGGCTGATCGGCCTCGGTGCCGGAGCGTACCGGGCCTTCCCATGTTTTCTTTTGCTCGCATTTCACTTTGACCTGGATGTCGTACGGTTGGGCGGGATCAGGCACCACGGCGTAGCCCAGTTCCTGAAATCGCGCCGTGATAGTTGCGCGCATCGCCGCGGGGTCGATGGGCCCATGGTCGGTGAGCGCGATCACCTCAAGATGGAGGCGTTCGGCGTGATGAAGTTGCTCCTTCTGTGCCTCGGTCAGCACCTCGCGCCGGGCTTCGGCTCCATCCGTCATCCCGCCGATCACGCCAAGCGCAAAGACCATGCAAGAGACCCCGATCCTTCCTCGACTCCTCATTCCTCTCCTCCACCTGGGCGAAACCTACCCAGTGAGCGCATTGTGGCATAGCGGCGGCCGCGAAGAGAAGATCTGATAGCCGTCTACTCTATACGGGAGTGCCGGCGCCACCAGCAGCGGCGAAGGCACCATTCGCGCCCAGCGCATCCGAAAGGTAGAGGCGGACTTGGAGCAGTTGGATCGGAAGCGGAAAGCCTAGGAAGGGTAAGCGGGTTAACCAACTACGCCGGAGGCCAGGACTGTCCCGCTTCCGTACCCGAGCGATTCTCGCCCACCAGAGGCTTCCGGCGAGCGGGTCGGCGGAGTAGGCCGACGCCGTAGGCCGCACCGTCATTCCTCGGCGTCTTGCAATATGTAACGTTGTAGGTTACAGTGATTCGCGTGATCCGCGGGTTCAAGCACAAAGGGTTGAGCCGGTTCTTCGAGACGGGCAGTAAATCGGGTATTCAGGCTCAGCATGCTGAACGGCTTCGCCTCATCTTGGCTCAATTGAACGCGGCGACCACCCCGCGAGACATGGCATTGCCAGGAATCCGCTCAAGGGTGACCGCAAGGGCACCTGGGCCGTATCGGTCAGCGGGAATTGGCGGATCACGTTTCGGTTTGTCGGAAAAGACGCCGATTCGGTTGAGTACGAGGATGATCATTAGCGAGGGGTATCACGATGCGGATGCACAATCCTCCCCATCCCGGAACAATCATCAAGAGGCTGTGTTTGGGCCCGCTCGGGGTGAGTGTCACGCAGGCCGCTCAGGCGCTGGGCGTCAGCCGAAAGACCCTCTCCACGATTCTCAATGGCCGTGCGGGCATCAGTCCGGAGATGGCCGTTCGCTTGTCTATGGCGTTCGGCACATCGGCGGAGAGTTGGCTCAACCATCAGACCCAGTATGACCTGTGGCATGCCGAGCAACGCCGCAACCGACTTCGCGTGTCCAAACTCGCAGTGTAACGAGCCGCCGATCAACTGCCCGGAGACGACCCACGCGGCGCGCATGACCGCCGCGCACGTGCATGATCCTGACGAGGCTGTGTCCTGCCCCGCAGTATTCATGAGCGCCAGGCTATCCCTCGTGCTCATCGTCTGCCCACACGGGACGTGAATAGAACAGCGGCTGTATGGCCCTCTGTTCCCCGAGTGCGGCACGTGCGCGTCCGTGTGGACTGGGCCGGGTTCGCGAACGTAGAATAGTCTCGATGCTCCGTCCTTTGCTCGCGGAGGCGAATATGACACGAATGCACTGGTTAGAACTCTCATGCCTGTTGCTCGCCGGGTGTGTCTCGATCGGAACTTCGGATTTGGCGAGCGACCGGACCATGGCACAAATCAGAGTCGGGGAGACAACCAAGCAGCAAGTGGCGAGCCTCCTGGGCGAGCCCGCGAGTCGGTGGACGACGGAGATGGGAGGAGCGACCAGGGAGTGGTGGGCCTACCGCTACGAGTCCGCCGTGATTAACCCGCTGGATTACCTGTTCCTGTACGGTTTCTTCTTCAACGGCATCGGACTGTACGACACCCGCTACGACCTCAGCCTCTTTTTCGATCACCGGGGCATTGTCAGCAGCGTGTCGAGGCTGAGGACCGACTACGATATGGGCAGACCCTTCACCTCGAAGCAGGTTTCCAGTGTCGCTTACACCACGACCGGTTTCCTTGATGCAGGCAAGCGGCCCCTTCAGTTTGAGGACAGAGTGGAGTATCGGTATTGAGCGTGTTCGTCCGCCGCACGCTGCATTTGGGCCTTAGGGGCGCGAAAGCGTTTCGAGGAGGCCGACGCACAGATCTTTAGGGACTGTCTTGTCGATCCATGAGAAAGGGTTGCTCATGGAACGAGATGTGCGGCTTGAGTGTGGCGAGTTTAGAGTTAAAGACAATCTCAGAATGGCAAAACTAGAAGATCGGATTCAGCTTCTGTATGCGAAATTTTCTGGAAAGCCTCTTGATACCTCATCGGATTGGTGGAGCAAACTATTGACCGCTGCACAGCTCAGGAATCAGTTGACACATGCGAAAAGTATTCCTCTGATAGCGGAGTCCACGGTGACGAACGCAATTAACGCGATGCTTCAAACTCTTGATGCACTGTATAGAGCTATTTACAAGAAACCATTTCCTGCTGCTAGTCAGGGATTGCAGTCCAGCCTAGACTTTTAGTTCGTCCCAGACGGTGTCGTGACCTTCCCCCGTTTGTTAGACCAGAGCCGAGGCAGTGAACTCCTGTGTTCGATAGGTCCCGTTTTGATAGTTCTGAATGAACTCCCGGGGTGTCACGTCCCCGATTGTGCTGTGCGTTCGCTCCTCGTTGTACTCCCGTCGCCAGGCTTCGATCACACGCTGCGCTTCCTGCAGCGTCAGAAACCAGTGCTCATTGGATTTGGCAGATGGGGACATGCTACTTTTCTGATCGACTCGCCCGTGCGCATGGAATGAGACTTCGAATTTCCTGAGTCGGAACGGTTCAGATTTTCCCTCCCGCCGCTCTGCTGCCCAACATGTGCCCATCCCCTAAGCTGCCCGATGGGTTCTTGGCCCTGGTTCCAGTGTGATGTCGAGTCGTCCCCCACAGGCGCGGACGATGCGCTGGAGGGTGCGGAGCTCATAGCGGTCATACTCCGCGTTTTCGTATCGGCTGATGGCCGAGGCGGTGGTACCGGCGCGCTTTGCCACTTCTGTTTGAGTCAGCCCCGCTTCCTGACGCAGCCGAGCCAACTGTTCACCGATGGCCAGCTTCTGGACTTCTTCTTCAAATCCTTTCCGGAATTTAGGACTCGCCAACTTTTTTTCCAGCCACCCTTTCCCTGTTTTCGCCCGCTTAGTCTTCATGTTTCGCCCTCCCTTCAAAATCGTCCTTGTAGGCCTCGGCTCGGTCGATCTCGCGTTTCGGCGTTTTGTCGCCGGCTTTCCTGAATCCATGCGTTAGGACGAGCCGGCGGCCAACGAAGAAAAAGCACAGGATGCGATCGGCGTCGACTTTGAACTCGAAGATTTGGTCGGATTCAGTCAAGTGCTTGAACTTCCGTTCGTTCCAGATCTTGCCCGTATCGCCCATGCGCATAAACAATGCGGCGAACTTTTGCTGTGCTGTGAGCGGCAATTGATCGAGCCATTCTTCTCTTCCGCGGGCACGGCTCCGTTCGAAGCGACATAGGACTCGATTCTGAACACTGCTCCGCCGTAGACGAGGCGGGTCAACGGACGTTTGGCCGACGGCTGAACCATTGTCCCTCCAATGGGACTATATCATATATGCTAATATGCTCGCAAGCCTGGGTCTCGGGGTCCCAAGGATGAAGAATGCCGGGGGGAAATAAGGGGACAACTTTTCTGATCGCCTCCTCGCGCGGCACCGGCGTCGATGCCCTGAGCGATCATATCCCGCGTCGACAGGTCCCGCCGCGAGCCGCAGCTTGCCCTTGGTCCTTTCCGTTCCAGCTCACCGGCGTGCCTCGGCAGTGAGCCGGGTGGCTCAGCGAGTCCACTCCCAAGATTGTCGGCTTGCTTCGATGAGCTCGGGGACTCCGCGCCGTTCACGGATCTTGCGAACCGCGCGCGGGTTACCTTGCCATACACTCGTGGGCGACTGGATCTGCTCCAGTACCGATGAAAAAGGCTGTCAAGCGGCCAGGCTTCTCCTGCAGCGGCCGCCCCTGTCTCTCGGGACTAAGGTTGCCAGACACCTATGCGTGCTCGGGGCACAGGATGCACTGGGACGCCGGTCGCGCAATCATTCTACTCTACGGCCCTGAGACGCCGTCGGGGTCTCGGGCAGTCCCCTTTAGGCGCTGACTGGCGGCTCCCTCCGAATCGGTCAGAACGGCTCTTGTATCTTCAGCATCGCGTAAATGGTTTTCAACAGCGCCCGGGCGACGGCCACGCGCCTCACATTGCCGCCATGCTTCTTCGCCCCCCTGCCGTATTCTGGGCCGTTACGTGTGAATTCTTGACAGGGTCAAGTGTCAGGACTAGCCTCACTGGTGGCGCCTGATCCGCTGCAATGCGGATGGGTGCAGGACGCATATTCCAAAGGAGGCCGCTCATGGGGCAGAAACGGCGTGTGCATGATGCGATCGTGGGAGTGCTGGTGACGGTCGGCGTGGCGCTGGGGCACTATGTTAACCCCCACTGGTTCCTACTTCCGGCCGTCATCGGGGTCACGCTCATCCAGAGCGGATTCACGGGCTTTTGCCCCGTGTACTTCGCGCTCGATCGGCTGTTGCCGTCCGAAGGCGCCGCCGATTCCTCCAGTTGTTGCATCAAGTAAGCCAGCCAGTCCCCTGGCTGCCAAGGGGTGAGCATAACGGCTTCACTTCATTCCCCTGGCACAGGGAGCGGGGGGGAGACCTTGCGTTGACAGAGCGCCTGCGTCCCACCCGTCGCTCCAAAGGTGTTTCTCGTACCTCATCGTTCGTATCTCGCCGGAAGATCAGAACTGGTTACGGTTGGCCAATAGCGCATGGCAGAAGGTCGCGGAGGTCCTCTCGTTCGTGCTATTTACCGTTAGCCATTAGCTCACCTCTTCTCTCCAACAAGATACGCTTCCCCCCATCTCCTCCCCAGGACCCGGGACCGTGTAGAATACTTCGGCCGGGTCGGTGCGGATCAGGGTACCGACAAGTCGCTTCGGCAGAGGAGGAACCCCATGGCTTTCTTCACAGGAACTCGCTCTCGATCCACTGGGCCTGATGGGATGCGACGCCTCCTCTTCTTCTTTTTCTTTGTGTCGCTCACGGTTTGCATGGCCGTCCTCGTGGTTCCGGCGAGCGCGAGCCATGAGGGCCATGAGGCTCATGCGGGCGAGGAGCTCCATGAGCTGACCGGCGCGGGGTACCCGGTCCCGGGCGCATCCTTTCGGGTCTTTGCGGCGACCAGCATTCAGACAGCGGGCGTGGGAGGGGCCGACCCTGCTCGGTCTGCTGAGCCCGCTGAGATAGACGCGGCCGTGCAGACGGTGATCGAGGCGTTGACAGTCCTGCTCCAACATCGGATCGCCTATCCGCGAGTCGACGAAGCGGTGAAGAAAGACGTCCTGCATGCCGTCATCGTGGAACCCACCGTCGTCAATCGGGAGGGCAAGGCCTTTCCCTTCCTCGTTGCCCGCACGAAAGATCCCGGCCGCGTCAATTTGTTGATCAGCGCGGCGTCCCTGAAGGACAAGGGGTTGCTGAACCATCCCGACCAACTGGCGCCGGTCCTGGCTCGCGAGTTTCAATGGGTGGTCAGCAAGGCGGATACCGCTCCCAAACCCAAGACGGTCGGGGGCGAGCGGGATCTGGCGCGCGCGCCGACTCGCACCGACAAGGAGATTCGCGAGCTGTCGGGAGAGGGGCGGGCCCGCGTCCTGCAGCAGTTGTTCGAGACCTATCTGAGAACCGTGGATGACCTCAAGAGCCTGGAGGGACAACCGTCCTATGAAGTCGGTACGACCACGCTGGTTCCGCCGACTCACTCGGATTCCACGACCAAGCTCTATGAGATTCGCGTGCGTGAAGCCTTGCAGAAGATCGTGCAGGAGCCGTATTTTGCAGCCCAGACCCCGAAGGCGGTCAAGAGCCTGCTGAACGGGAAAATCTGGAGCGTGGCCTTCGTCAAAATCGAACAGCGCGATTGGGCGACGCGCACGCGCGTGCTGCCCAAGGAGCAGTCCGTGCCGGTGGGGTCGGGCGACCAGACCATTCAACCGGCTTCGATTCTGGTTAACACCTATCGGACCGCCGCGCCGGACGACCCTTATTATGCGGACACCAAGGGACTGCCCATGGGGGCTCTCTCAGCGGACCAGCTCGCCCGCGTCATTGCGTGGGAGATCGAACGCAACATCATTGAAAAATCCATGACCGGCCACGTGGCCCAGGATGCGATGTCGGCCCCCAAGTGAACCGGTGGAGTGTCACCAGCTCCGCCCCTTATTTCATTCTTGACGCTCAACTCTGCGGCGCGTAGGGTGCCGCGGAGCCGTGGCATGTCTGATGAACCTGGCGACGCGTCTCGCGCGCCGGTCGGTTGATCGGGAAACAGAGGAGAACTCATGAACCCAAGGATCGCAGAGCTCGTGGCGAAGATGACCGAGTTGAAACGACAGTTCGAGCAGGCCGTCGCGGAGGAGCTTGAGGCGAAGAGTCGTGAATTCCGTTATGCGATCGAACACGGCAAGATTGCCTTCACGGCCGAGGCGCGTACGCTCCACCGGAAAGTGCGTCAGAGCGTGCCGGCCTTTTTGTGGGAGACGCCGATCGGGACCCTGCTCGTGTCCCCGGTGATCTATTCCCTCTTTATTCCGTTGGTCCTGCTCGATGTGTCGTTCTGGCTCTTCCAAACGATCTGCTTCCCGGTTTATGGGATCGCGAAGGTGGATCGCTCGCGCTATGTGTTCATGGATCGCGGCCACCTTCGCTACCTCAATGCGATTGAGCGGCTCAACTGCAACTATTGCAGCTACGCCAATGGGCTGTTCGCGTACGCGCGCGAGATCGCGGCGCGTACGGAGCAGTACTTCTGTCCGATCAAAGAAGCCCGCCGTCGCCTGGGAGCGCACTCGCACTACGAGGCGTTTCTCGACTTCGGCGATGCGGAGGGCTATCGGAAGGAGTTGCTGACCCTCCGGTCCAAACTCAAGCCATAGCGATCCTCGACTCCGGCATGCTCGGGGCCGTGAACGCCTCAGACCCGCCCACTGATTCAGCCCGCGCCCACGCTGACCGCCGCATCGTCAGGCACCTCGCCGCCGAAGCGTTCGCGGCGGGCTTCGTGGCCGGCGCGGTTCCGATAGACGAGCTCGTCCGTGTCGAGATCATACTCGGGAATGTCGGGGCTGTCCCATCGCTGTTGGAAATAGTGGGAGTAGAGCGTATAGAGCCCGTGGTCCTTCCGTTTATACTCGAGGACATACTCCGGCATGGTCTCCACGTCGAGATCGGCATGGTAGTGCTGGAGCCACAGGTAATCCCCCAGAATCACCATCTTGACCAAGGGCGAATCCGCGTAGAGCTTGAGTTTGACGGCCTTGCCCATCGCCTTGAGCCGCTTCAGCAGCGCGATGCTCTGCCGGACTTCTTCCCGAAAGGCGATCAGCGTGAGCGCCGGGTGGCCGATGGCCTGGATGCGCGTGCTCGCCTCCTGGCTGTAGGGATTCACCAGCAGAATGTTCGCGCCGAGGCATTTGTCGAGGACGGACGACAGATCGCCGACCTGATCCACGAAGGTGCTGTAGCCGCTGGAGCCGATCACCTTGATGATGCGGCTGGTGCCCTGTTCTTCCTTGAGCCGCTTGATGTGGCGTTGGGCGCCCCGCGCGCGCCGTGGAAAAAACGCGACGAGGCCCGCGCCGGTGGCCATGTCGGCGAGGGCGCGGTTGCGCATGCTGCGATGGATGTAATTGAAGCCGGCGATCAGCAGCACGGCGACGACCATCTCGACGGTGATGAGGGAGAGCTTGTCATGCTCCACCCGGGACCAGAACGCCAGGAATTGCTTGGCGCCCGCCGGGAGCAGGAGCGCAGTGCTCGCGCTCAAGGCGACGACGACGATGTGATAGAGACTTCCTGCCGCGTTACGAAGGAAGGCTCGAATGGTTGACCATGTTTCTCGAAACAACGATAGACCTCTCTGCAATGTGAACAATAGACCCCAAAAATTTGTCGGACTAATCTTGGCGCGATGGGCCGGAAGGCTGTCTGGGAGTGCTCAACAGGTGCGGAACATTCGCGGGGGCAACAGCGATCGCGTCTCCCTCCGTCTCAGCCCGGGGCCACGGTCCTCTAGTTTCGGAGGTGTTCCGCGATCGAGAGCGACCCTAACACGGTTGCCCGGCTAACACAAGCCGCATGACATTACCGACATCATCTCACTGACAGAGGACACTCCCGTCTTGGATGCGTTACTTCGATGTCCGGCGGACGACTCGCCGCCATGGCGTCGTGGCGGTGGTCAAACGGGAACGGAGACCTTGACGATTCGACGAGGCATGGCGTTGCCTTGACGGCGACGGTTGCCTAGAATCTACACGAACCCTTCTGATCCGTTCCGATGGCCTCTTCACGCATCCAGGTACCGGACAGCAAGCCGCGCTGCGAATGGGTGGGTGGGAAGCCCCATCGCATTCGCTATCATGACCGGGAGTGGGGCGTGCCCATCCACGACGATCGGAAGCATTTCGAGATGCTGCTGTTGGAGGGCGCGCAGGCGGGATTGACGTGGGAGACGATCCTCCTGCGCCGCGAGGGCTACCGAAAGGCCTTCGCCGGGTTCGATCCCAAGAAGGTCGCGACATTCGATGCCAAGAAGAAAGCGGCGTTGCTCAAGAATCCCGGCATCATTCGGAATCGGCTGAAAATCGACTCCGCCGTGACCAATGCCAGGGCGTTTCTTGCCCTGCAGAAAGAATTCGGTTCCTTCGATCGCTATGTCTGGAGCTTCGTGGGCGGCAGGCCGAAGATCAATCGCTGGGCGCGCATGTCCCGGGTGCCGGCGACCAGCGCCGAGAGCGATGCGCTGTCCAAAGATCTTAAGAAGCGGGGCTTTCGGTTCGTCGGCAGCACGATCATCTATGCCTACCTGCAAGCTGCGGGTTTGGTGAATGACCATACGACGGACTGTTTCCGCTACAAGCCCGCGAGCGTACGATAACTTCCTCGGAAAGGAGAGGCGCCATGTCCAATAAAATCATTGCCGTAGTGGGCTCAACCGGCGCGCAGGGCGGTGGTCTGGTTCGGGCCATTCTGGCTGACAAGGCGAGCGGCTTCATGGTGCGCGCGCTGACGCGGGATGTGAACTCCGACAAGGCCAAGGCGCTGGCTCGGCAGGGCGCGGAAGTGATCGCGGCTAACCTGGATGATGCGGCGAGCGTGGAACGGGCATTCGCCGGCGCCTACGGCGCCTTTTGCCTGACGAATTTCTGGGAGCACTTTTCGCCGGAGAAGGAGTTGGCACAGGCCACGACCATGGCGCAGGCCGCGAAGAAAACTGGGCTGCAGCATGTAATCTGGTCCACCTTGGAAGACACGCGCCGGTGGGTGCCGCTCACGGACTCCCGCATGCCGACGCTGATGGGCCACTACAAAGTGCCGCACTTCGACGCGAAGGGCGAGGCCGATCAGGTGTTTGCGTCCCTCCGCGTGCCGACGACGTTCTATCTGACCTCCTTCTATTGGGAGAACCTGATCTTCTTCGGCATGGGTCCGAAGAAGGGCGCGGATGGCAGGCTGGCGATCACGATGCCCATGGGTGACCAGAAACTGCCGGGGGTGGCGGTGGACGACATCGGCGCCGTGGCGCTTGGGATTTTTAAACAGGGACGGGAGCTGATCGGTAAAACCATCGGCGTGGCCGGCGAGCATCTCACCGGCACCGAGATGGCGGCGGCGCTGACCCAGGCGCTGGGACGAGAGGTGCGGTATCACGCGGTGCCGCGGGAGGTCTATGCCAAATTCGGGTTTCCCGGCGCAGAAGATTTGGCGAATATGTTCCAGTTCAAGCGGGATTTTCCGGAAGTGTTTTGCGGAGCGCGCAATCCCGAGGTGGTGCGCCGCCTCCATCCAGGGCTGCAGACGTTCGCACAGTGGCTTACGAAAAATAAGAACCGAATTCCCCTCGAAACGTAGCACGGGCTTTCTCGATCATACTGATATGACGATCGCTATCAAGCGGATTTACGAGCCGGCTTCGCGAGCTGACGGCTATCGTGTGCTCGTGGACCGGCTGTGGCCGCGGGGGCTGAAGAAAGCCGACGCGAAGATCGATCTCTGGCTGCGCGACGCCGCGCCGTCGACCTCACTGCGGCAATGGTTCAACCACGATCCGGGGCGCTGGGAAGAGTTTCGTCGCCGTTATCGCGCCGAGCTCCGCGACAAGGCGGACCTGCTTGCGCCGTTGGAAGCACGAGCCAAGAAGGGACGGGTGACGCTGCTCTATTCGGCACGCGACGAACGGCACAATCAAGCCGTCGCCTTGTCCGCCTTCCTCAAGGCTTCCCCTCCGGCGCGCACACGCTAGCCGGATGTAGAAGCGGTCATCCCCGCGGCGGGAGTTTGATGAGCTTGGTCAGCAGCCGGTCTTGGAGCCGGTCGGGGAGGAGCGCCGTGAGGAGCGCCCGGATCTTCGCATCCGCGCCGATTACGTACCGCGTCTTGGGGCGGGAGGCGGTGAGCGCATGCTCGACCGCGGCGGCCACCAGGCTTGCGGGCGCGGCACGATCGGCGGCCTGCATGGCGGCGTCCTTCACCTTGGTAAACCCGTCGGCATAGAGGCGGCTGATCTCCGGCGTCCAGGCGGCGTGCAGCTCATCCGCGTCCTTTCTGGATTTGTTCCAGATCGGCGTGGCGATTGCGCCCGGCTCGATCAGCGCCACGTGGAGGCCGAAGGGCTGCACCTCGATGCGCAGCGCATCGCTGACGGCCTCCAGGGCATGCTTCGACGCCGAGTAGGGGCTCATGTACGGCATGTTGGCCCGTCCGGCGATGGAACTCATGTTGACGATGCGGCCACGGCCCCGCCGAAGCAAGGGCAAGCAGGCCTGTGTCATCGCGATCGCCCCAAAAAAATTCACCTCAAACTGCCGCCGCCATTCCGCGAGCGGAACGGCTTCGATGGGACCGGTGACCCCGATTCCTGCATTGTTCACCAACCCGGCCAATCCCATCTCCCCGACGGCGCCTTCCACCTGTCGCACGGCCTTCGCGATGGAGGCCTGGTCGGTCACGTCGAGCTGGATGGCCAGCAAGCGTGGGCTGGCGGCGCGCTCGATGAACTCTCCGTCTTCCGGCTTGCGCACACCGGCAAAGACGCGAAAGCCCAGGCGATCGAGATGCAGCGCGCAGGCCGCGCCGATCCCGGTCGAGGCGCCGGTCACGACCACTCCCTCCGGCCGGTCCGGTCGTTTTGTGTCGCTCATGCGTGTGTGCGGGAAGCGCCGGGCCGCCTCTCTCCGTGTGCACGAAGGGACCCGGCGCAGCGAGACGCGAGAAGGTCTAGACCACTCCTGAGTAGTACCGCAAGACGTTGGAGACGGAAATCACGCCGACCACGTCGTCTCCGTCGGTGACCGCCAAGTGCCGGGTGCCCTTGTCCTTCATCAGCCGCACGGCTTCGATGATCGGGCGGGTGCAGGGGATGGCCACCGGCGGCGTGCGCATGCACCGGCTGACCGGCGTGCGCGGATCGATGCCCCGCGCGACGACTTCGCGTGCGATGTCCGTGTCGGAAATGACGCCTACATAACGACGCTCGTCGGTCACGAACAACGAGCCGATTTTGCATTCCTGCATCAGCCGGCTGGCTTCCTGCAAAGATGCGGTGCCCGGAACCGTCCGCACGCCGTCGCTCATATGGTCTCCGACCCTCGGCCCGATGAGGACGTCTTTGGTGACCCTCTTTTTCTTGGTCTGTTGGGCGCGGCGGGCTTCCAGCTCGGCGATGCAGCTCTCGACCACACGCTTCCGCTGATTGAGGCTTTCCTGATCGAGATTCCGCGTGCCTGAGCCGCCTTCGGGCGCCTCATCCGGGAAATTGACCAGGCCGGCGGCTTCGCCCACTTGCGCATATTCGTAGGCTTCCACCATCTCGGAGGTGTCCCCGAAGGCGCTCTGGATCAACCGTTCCGTCTCGACGTCGAATTCGTCGAGCGTGACGGTCTGGGCGGTCTGTGTGTGTTTGAACAACGGGGCGAGTTGGTGGAGTTGCTCGCGCAGCCGTTCAATGGTGCGGTCGAGGGAGGCATTGCGGGTCTGGTGGCTCACAGTCGATTTGGCCATAACACCTCCTGCGTCTGTGGGACCCATGATACGCCCCTGCTCCGTGACGGAACAAGAGGAGACGAAGCCGAACCGATCGGGCCTGTGTCTCCCGGGGGGGGAGGGGGGCCGGGGCTCTCCCCAACCTGAGCGGGAAACCCCCCGCCAGGGGGATTGGGGGCAGGCGGGGCCTCTGGTACAAGCAGAGAAGGACGTTTTTTCTCACGACCAGGAGGTGTCGACGATGACTCGGAACAGCGTCACTCTACTTGGCCTCTTCTCGCTCGGGGCGCTGGTGGGCCTCGTGGCGGCTCTCTTGTTGTTGGCGTCGGCCTTGACTCTGCAGCAGCAGCGGGCTGGCAAATCGCCGATCCGAAACCAGTCCGTGCCGCCGCCGTCTATTCCTGCGTCGCCGACCTCGAACGAGCCAGTCCTGGGTTAGCTGCAGGGGACTAGGCCAAGGTGCTCATCCGATCTCATCGATCAGCCTGTAGGGGGGTAGTTCGCCGGGCTTGCGGAGGTTTCCGTGGCGTTCCAGTGTGCGGGTCCACTTGTTAGCTGGAATGCTTCAACAGCTTAGAATGACAGATTGTCTCAGTATTTCAACGAGTTAAATGGCATTGAGGACTGTGGGGGCGAACAGGGTAGAATAGAGACCTTGGCGACCGTGAACGGCTACGATCTCAAGGTTCGACA
>FKKE01001311.1_pt2 | contig 23378 bp, 21 predicted proteins | sample 1106331 | NCBI WGS metagenome assembly FKKE01 (sample SAMEA3931202, study PRJEB13176) | freshwater metagenome | biome: Drinking water system; feature: drinking water; material: freshwater | place: China | collected 2013-02-06
GTCGCCCGAGGCGCGGAGTAATTCGCGCCCCAGAGAAATGATCATCCCCGCCGGAGCGTTTCGCGAAGGCGGGACAGAATCCGGCTTATAGAGCCTCTCTCGCACGCGCTTTTCAAGGCCCGCCGCAAATCGCCCTCGGTAAACTTCCCCGCGCAACGTTCGATGCCGTCGATGAGGACCACCGGTATCCGCTCTCCGTGCCGGGTGCTCAGGGCGGGATCCGTCTCAATGTTCACCGTTTCAATCTCGATCGAAAAATCAGCTTGGGCGGCTCGCGCCATCCGCTCGACCACATGGCAGAGGTGGCAGTCAGGGCGGCTGAGGATCGTCACTCGCATCGCTGCGTTACGACTCAGCATATTGGCGGGGCGTCCGGTCATGGGCGGCGGGTCGACCCCATTTCGGTTGACTCCCCCCAAAGCAGGGTGCTACTATCATCACTCTTTCCCTTAATTTTCAGAGAGTTTGGCATGTGAAGCCGGCCGGGAGCAGTTCCCGGCGAGGATCACAAATCGTCATCGGCGTCCACGTCGCGAGACCATTGCCCAACGCTGTTACGGATCGGAGAGTCCTATGACACTCACCGGTGCTGAAATTCTCATCGAGTCGTTGCGGAAAGAGCAGGTCAAGACCCTCTTTGCCCTGCCCGGTGGCGTCGTCCTCAAGATTTTCGACATGCTGCATCAGCAGAAGGATATCGAAGTCATCTTAACCCGCCATGAACAGGGGGCGGGCCACATGGCCGAAGGCTATGCCAAGGCGACCGGGAAGGCCGGCGTGGCGCTGGTCACGTCCGGCCCGGGCATGAGCAACGTCGTCACGCCGCTCGTAGACGCGTACATGGATTCGGTGCCGCTGGTCGTCATCTCCGGCCAGGTCTCGACGAGTCTGATCGGCAACGATGCGTTTCAAGAAGCGGACAATATCGGCCTCAGCCGGCCCTGCACGAAGTACAACTTTCTGGTGAAGGATGTCAATGATCTCGCGGTGACGATCAAGGAGGCCTTCTACCTGGCGATGTCCGGACGGCCGGGGCCCGTCCTCGTGGATATTCCCAAAGACGTGTCCATGAACAAGGCCGAGTTCAATTATCCCTCGTCCGTGTCGATCCGTGGGTATAACCCGACCTATGACGGGAACAAGTGGCAGATCAAGCAGGCCGCGGACGCCATTCTCAAGGCGCGGAAGCCCATCCTGTATGTGGGCGGCGGGGTAATTTTCTCCGGCGCATCCGAAGAGCTCATCGAGCTGGCTGAGCTCATGCAAATCCCCGTCGACATGACGCTGATGGCCCTCGGGGCGTTCCCCGGAGAGCACCCGCTCTCGATGGGCATGATGGGGATGCACGGGACCTACTGGGCGAATATGGCCGTGCACTATTCCGACCTCGTGATCGCCGTGGGAGCCCGGTTCGACGATCGCGTCACCGGCAAGGTTTCGGAATTCTGTCCCCATGCGAAGGTCATCCACATCGACATCGATCCGACCTCGATTCGGAAGAACGTCCATGTCGATGTGCCGATCGTGGGCGACTGCAAGCGGGTCCTCCGGGAATTGAATCAGATGCTCCGGGCCAGCGTGAACGGGGAACTGAAGGAGCTGCGCAAGCCCTGGTGGGATCAGATCCATGAATGGCAGCGCGCCCATCCCTTGAGCTATCAGCAGGATCCGGATGGGCAGATCAAGCCGCAGCATGTCATCAAGCGGCTCTATGAGTTGACGAAGGATCGTGATCCGATCGTGGCGACGGACGTCGGCCAGCATCAAATGTGGACGGCCCAGTACTTCAAGCTGGCGAAGCCGCGGCGGTGGCTCACGTCCGGCGGCCTCGGCACGATGGGCTTCGGATTCCCAGCGGCCATGGGTGCGCAGGCGGCGGACCGCAATCGGTTGGTGTTGTGCGTCGCCGGGGACGGCAGCGTGCAGATGAACACGCAGGAACTGGCCACCGCCGTGGTCAGCAAGCTGCCGGTGAAGGTGATCATCATCAACAACCGCTTCCATGGCATGGTGCGGCAGTGGCAGGACCTGTTCTACGAAGGCCGCTACGCCTCCAGTTATCTCGATACCACGCCCGATTTCGTCAAGCTGGCGGAAGCCTACGGCGCGGTGGGGTTAAGGGCGCAGAAGGTCTCCGAGCTCGATGCCGTGCTTCGCGAGGCGATTGCCGTAGATCAGCCGGTCTTCGTCGATGTGCCGGTCTATCAGTATGAGAACTGCTATCCGATGATTCCGGCGGGAGGCTGCAATCACGAGATGATACTGGCCGATCCTCCGGATCTGAAGAAGCCGGCAAAGGCCGGAGTGGCCCCCCAGGACAAGGATACGATTCTGACCGCCTGAAGGAAGCGCCGAGTTCTGAGTGCTGAGTGGAAAAGTTCCACGCGACGCAGTCCTCATGGTCCGGCGCTCGGTGCTGATTCGATGGGACACATTATCTCGGTCGTGGTCGAAAACAAGTTCGGTGTGCTCTCCCGTGTGGCCGGGCTGTTCAGCGGTCGAGGGTTCAACATCGAGAGCCTCTGCGTGGCGCCGACGCTGGACCCGTCGATGTCGCTGATGACGATCGTGACAAGCGGCGACGAGCGGATCATCGAACAAATCGTCAAGCAACTGAACAAGCTGATCGACGTCATCAAGGTCACCGACCTCAACGAGTCGGATTTCGTCGCCCGGGAGACGGCGCTGATCAAGGTGCACACTAAGGCCGAGGACCGCGCCGAAGCCTTGCGGATCGCCGACATTTTCCGGGCCAACGTGATCGATTCCACGCCCACCACCTACACCATCGAGGTGACGGGGGATACCAGAAAGATCGAGGCGATCATCAATTTGCTCCAGCCGCTGGGCATCAAGGAATTGGTGCGCACGGGGCGCATCGCGCTGGCGCGAGAACCGATCCGGGCCGCCGTGGCTCAGCCGAAAAGAGTGGCGAAAGAGTAGCCGAAGGTTCAGGAGAAACTATGAACATCTATTACGATCGCGACGCGGATCTCCAGCAGATTCGAACCAAGAAGGTGGCCATTATCGGCTATGGCAGCCAAGGCCATGCCCATGCCTTGAATCTGAAAGACAGCGGCGTGAACGTCATGGTGGGACTGCGGGAAGGCGCGTCGTGGAAAAAGGCGGAGGCCAGCGGCCTCAAGGTCATGCCAGTCGCCGACGCCGTGCGCAGCGCGGACATCGTGATGGTCTTGGCGCCGGATGAGGCGCAAGCGGGCATCTATCGCAACGAGATCGGCCCGAACCTCAAGGAAAAGGCCTATCTGGCCTTCGGTCACGGGTTCAACATCCATTTCGGACAGATCGTTCCGCCCAAGCATGTGAACGTCTTCATGGTGGCGCCGAAGGGGCCCGGCCATCTCGTCCGGTCCGAGTATGCGAAGGGCAGCGGCGTGCCCTGCTTGCTGGCCGTGCATCAGGACCACAGCGGCAATACCAAGGCCGTGGGGCTGGCCTATGCGAGCGCCATCGGCGGCGGCCGCGCCGGGATCATCGAAACCAATTTCCGCGAAGAAACCGAGACGGACCTGTTCGGCGAACAGGTCGTGCTCTGCGGAGGTCTCACCGCGCTGATTCAGGCGGGCTATGAGACGCTGGTCAATGCCGGCTATTCGCCCGAGATGGCCTACTTCGAGTGTTTGCACGAGGTGAAGTTGATTGTAGACCTGATCTACGAGGGCGGCATCGCGAACATGCGCTATTCGGTCAGCACGACGGCCAAGTACGGGGATATCACCCGCGGCCCGCGCATCATCACGGACAAGGCACGTCTGGAGATGAAACGGATTCTTGAAGAGATCCAGAGCGGGAAGTTCGCGCGTGAATGGGTCCTGGAAAACCAGGCCAACCGTCCGGTGTATAATGCGCTGCTGGCCAAGGGCGAGGCCCATCCGATCGAATCCGTCGGCGCCAAGCTTCGCGCCATGATGCCCTGGCTGAAGAAGGACAAGCTGGTCGACAAGTCGAAGAACTAGTGTCCCGCCTCACACAGCATCTTCCCGGTTTAAGCCGGCGATATCATGGCTGACCGCGCCGTCGGTGTGCCCATTGTCAGAGAGGGTATTCCCTTCGTGGCCGTGGCGGCCGTTCCAGCCCTCGGCGCGGCCGCGCTGGGCTGGCCGATGCTCACGGCGCTATGTGGCCTGGCCACCCTGTTCTGCGCGTGGTTTTTTCGCAACCCGCACCGAGTGATTCCCCAGGCTACGGGTTTGGTCGTCGCCCCCGGCGATGGGCGGGTCGTGGCGATTGAGGAAGAAGAGGAATCGCGTTATCTCAAGAGCCGCAGCATCCGTATCAGTATCTTCCTGAACGTGTTCGACGTTCACGTGAACCGGATTCCTTGCGAGGGCACCATCGAGGGTGTAACCTATCAACCAGGGCAGTTCTTGGTCGCCAGTCGGCCCGACGCCACGTTCCGCAACGAGCAAAATGCGGTGGTGATTAAGACCCCGGACGGCCGGCGGGTGCTCTGTGTGCAGGTGGCCGGCTTGATCGCGCGACGGATCGTGTCCTGGCTTACGCCGGGCGAGCAGGTCGCCCGCGGTGAACGATTCGGGCTCATCCGGTTCGGCTCACGGATGGATACGTTCCTGCCGCTGGGCTCGCGGGTGCGGGTCAAGATCGGTGATCGGGTCAAGGGCGGCGCATCGGTTCTCGCCGAACTGTCATAGGGGGATGCCATGGCGTCATGGATGAAAAACAAGGAAGGGAAGCAGCGGCGGGCCGTCTACTTGATTCCCAATCTGCTCACCACAGGAAACCTCTTTAGCGGCCTCTACTCGATCCTGTCGGTCTTCAATGCCAATTACCTCTCCGCGGCGATTGCGATCCTGGTGGCCATCATTTTCGACATGCTGGACGGGAAATCCGCCCGCTGGACGAAGACGACGAGCCAGTTCGGCGTCGAGTATGATTCGTTGGCGGATCTCGTCTCGTTCGGCGTCGCGCCGGGGCTGCTCATCTATGCCTGGGCCTTGAGCGCTCATGGCATGAGCGGAGCGGCGGTGATGTTCGCCTTTGTGGCCTGCGGCGCCCTCCGCCTGGCGCGCTACAACGTCATGGTCGCGACGGCCGAGAGCAAGTACTTCACCGGCTTGCCGATTCCGGCCTCAGCCAGCGTCATTGCCGCGCTGGTCATCTTCGATCATCACATCGTCCGGATGGGTACGGAGATCAAGCCGATCCTGATCCTGGTCATGACCCTGGCTCTGGCCTTTCTGATGGTCAGTACGATCAAGTACCGCAGCTTTAAAGACGTCAAGTTTCGGGGGGGGAATTTCAATTACCTTGTCTGGGCCGTGCTCGCCATCATGCTGGTAGTGGCTTGGCCGCAAGTCATGCTATTCGTGCTTTTTGCGGGGTACGCACTGTCGGGGCCGGTCGAACGGGGACTCTTGTTGCTGTTCAAGCCGCTTCGGAAGCGGCCGTCACCCGTGGGTGCCGAACAGCCGGCCACGGACACGAAGTCCTAGCCAAAGTCCTCGCCGGCTTGACTTTCGACAGCAGCCTCTATATCGTTGGAAAATTAAGCACGGGCGATGATGAGGAGTAGTAGGCGCTCCTGACGGTTCCAGAGAGCTGGTGGTGTCCGCATTGAGATGCGGATGAGGTGCAAACCAGCCCGTCGGCCGCTGAACTCGCCTCGGAGCCGAGTCCACGAACACGGTTCAAGCTGGTCAGTAGTGGCTCCGGCTCATCCACGTGACGGATGGCAATGAAGGGCGAACGGCGCCACGGCCCGTCGCCGAATCAGGGTGGTACCACGGAGCGCGGAAGCCTTCGTCCCTGGGTTCTATAGGGGAGGAAGGCTTTTTTATTTGGTTCGGCCTCTGAAAATGGCTTCCAGCTTCGTTCTCGGTCGCTCGGTCCCCTCAACGTACTTCCCCAGTACGCCTCGGGGCCTCGCTCCCTGCGGCCTGGCTGGAAAACCATTTTGAGAGGCCGCAACAGATCGGCTGATGGCGCTGTGGTGATCACTGAGCAGGAAGGTGTCCTATGACCAGGATGATTCGGATTTTCGACACGACGTTGCGGGACGGTGAACAGTCGCCCGGCGCGAGCATGACCGTGGAAGAAAAGCTCATGATCGCAAAACAGCTGGCGCGGCTGGGCGTCGACATCATCGAGGCCGGCTTTGCCTATAGCTCACCCGGAGATTTCGAAGCCGTGCAGCGGATCGCCCAAGAAGTGGAGGGACCGACGGTCTGCAGCCTGGCGCGCGCGAAGCCGGAGGACATCGATCGGGCCTGGGAGGCCTTGAAGGGGGCGCCGAAGGTTCGGATCCATACGTTCCTGTCCACTTCGGACATCCACTTGAAGCATCAATTTCGCATGACGCGCGAAGAAGCGCTCAAGCGGGCGGTGGACATGGTGCAGCGCGCGCGCGGGTGTGTGTCGGACGTCGAGTTTTCGCCGATGGATGCCACGCGCTCCGATCCGACCTATCTCTGCGAAGTGGTGGAAGCGGTCATTGAAGCCGGCGCCGGGACGGTGAACATTCCGGACACGGTCGGCTACACCACGCCATGGGAAATCGGGACGCTCATCAAGACGTTGCGGGAGCGGGTCAAGAACTGCGATCGGGCGGTCCTCTCGGTCCATTGCCACAACGATTTGGGATTGGCCGTGGCCAATTCGCTGGCCTCGATCCTGAATGGGGCCGGTCAGGTGGAATGTACGATCAACGGTATCGGTGAGCGGGCCGGCAACGCGTCGTTGGAAGAGCTCGTCATGGGCTTGCGCACACGGAAGGATTTCTACCAAGCCGATACCCAGATCCACACGGAAGAGATCGCCAAGACGAGCCGGCTCGTCAGCAAGATTACGGGCATGGTCGTGCAGCCCAACAAGGCGATCGTGGGGGCCAACGCCTTCGCGCACACGTCCGGTATTCACCAGGACGGGCTGTTGAAAGAGAAGAGCACCTACGAGATCATGCGGCCGGAATCGGTGGGACTCGGCCAGAGCGAAATGGTAATGGGAAAATTGTCGGGCCGGCATGCCTTCCGGCAGAAGCTGGAATCCCTGGGGTACCGGCTCTCCGACGAAGAGGTCAATCACGCTTTCGACCGATTCAAGCGGCTGGCCGACCAGAAGAAAGAGATTTTCGAGGAGGATATCGAAGTGATCGTGTCGGAGGAGGCCGCGCGGATTCCGGAGCGCTTTGTGTTGGTGTCCCTGCGCTCCGAAAGCGGGACGGCCCAGGTGCCGACCGCGACGGTCGAGTTGGAGGTCGACGGCAGGCGAGTCACGCAGACGGGGAGCGGCGACGGGCCGGTCGATGCCGCCTACCGGACGATCGCCGCCATGACTGGCACCAAGAGTAAGTTATTGAGTTACATCGTCCACGCCATCACCGGCGGAACCGACGCCCAGGGAGAAGTCACCGTGCGGGTGGAAGAGAACGGGCGCACGGCCTCGGGCCATGGAGCGGATACGGATATCATCGTGGCTTCCGCCCGAGCCTATTTGAACGCGCTGAACAAGATCTCGTTCTGGATGAGCGGGGAGTCCGATCCCTTGCGCAAGATCGGCGTGCTGGATCGACGGGCACGACCGCGATAGGACCGGGGCAGGAATCGCCCCAGTCGCGATGACGGGAAACCGGGGCCACGCATGATCAAAGGAGACGTTGGGTGAATGCGACGATAACCGTATTGGCCGGCGACGGGATCGGCCAAGAGATTGTGCCGGAAGCGGTCAAGGTCTTGCAGGCGATCGGGGAACGGTTCGGCCATCGGTTCGACTGCCGCCGGGCCCTGATGGGCGGCTGCGCGGTGGATGCCACGGGCGTGCCGTTGCCGCCGGAGACGCTGACCCTTGCCAAACAAAGCGATGCCGTGTTGCTCGGAGCCGTGGGCGGACCGAAGTGGGAAGGGCTGGAGTACGCCAAGCGGCCGGAGCGGGCTCTGTTGAGAATTCGCGAGGCGCTCGGGTTGTACGCAAACCTGCGCCCCGCCAAGCTCTACGGACCCTTGGTGGACGCCTCAACGCTGAAGCGCGAAGTGGTCGAGGATATCGATATCCTCGTCGTGCGCGAGTTGACCGGAGGGATCTACTTCGGCAAACCGAAGGGGATCGAAAAGACTCCGACGGGCGAACGCGGCATCAATACCGAAGTCTACACCACGGAGGAAATTCGACGGATCGCCGTCGTGGCATTCGAAGCGGCCCGAAAGCGGCGGCGGCGCGTGACTTCGGTGGACAAGGCCAACGTGTTGGAGTCCTCCGAGCTGTGGCGACGGGTGGTGATCGACGTGGCGAAGTCCTATCCCGACGTCGAACTGAGCCATATGTACGTCGACAATTGCGCGATGCAGCTCGTTCGCTACCCGAAACAATTCGACGTCATCGTGACGACCAACATGTTCGGCGATATTCTGAGCGACGAGGCCGCGATGCTGACCGGGTCGATCGGCATGTTGCCGTCGGCCAGCATCGGCGGGAAAATCGGCTTGTACGAGCCGATTCACGGCAGCGCGCCCGATATCGCCGGAAAGAATCTCGCGAACCCGATCGCCACCATCGCGTCGGTGGGGATGATGCTCTCCTATACGTTCAATCTCCAGATGGAAGCACAGGCCATCGAACAGGGGATCGTCACAACGCTGGAGCAGGGCTACCGGACGAAAGACATCTTCAGCGCCGATACCAAGTTGGTCGGGACCAAGGAGATGGGCGAGCTGGTCCTCGCCAACACGTTGAAAAGCGCCTGATGCCGACGACGCACTCCACACAGATTCTGACGGTCGCGGGAACGGGGGACTGCGGCTATGCCGGAGACGGCGGCCAGGCGATCTCGGCTCGTTTGAATGAGCCCAAGGCCGTCACGGTGGATGCAGGGGGCAATCTCTATATCGCCGACGCCGAAAATCATGTGATCCGAAAGGTCGAGGCGAAGAGTGGTCTAATTCTCACCGTGGCTGGTCGTGCGCAAAGTTCTACGGGGGAGGAAGTCTCTCGATCCGCATCGGTCGCCAATCCGTTGCATGGGAATGGTCACGAGGAAGACCCGCTCTCGGCCGGGGAGCCAGGCACGACCGACCGCTATACGCAATTGCGGGATCTGAGCGGGACCGTCCGGTTCGTGACGGGAGCGGCGAGAAAAGCCGCTCGGCTGGTCGTGGACGATGGGCCGGCCGTCCAGGCGACGTTACAGTTTCCTTCCGCCGTCGCAGTCGACGCGGAAGGTAATCTCTATATTGCTGATACGATGAACCACAGCGTGCGGATGGTCTCGGCGAAGACCGGTCTCATCACGACCCTGGTCGGGACCGGACGCCCGGCCTATTCGGGCGATGAAGGGCCGGCGACGTCGGCTGCCCTGAACGAACCCACGGCGGTGGCGATCGATGAAAGTCGTGGGGTGCTTTATATCGCAGATCAGGGGAACAATCGGGTGCGCAGGGTGAATTTCTCCCGCGGAGTGATCGACACGATCGCCGGGACCGGCGAAGCGGGCTACGATGGCGACGGAGGGCCGGCCGCCAAGGCCACCTTAGCCGGTCCCAGCGGACTGGCTGTCGGGGCCGACGGCCAGCTCTACGTTGCGGATACATTCAACAACCGCATCCGGCACGTGGATCCGGAAATGGGGGTCATCAGGACAGTTGTCGGTGACGGGGGAACCTACCGCTATGAGGGAAGCGAGGACGGGGCCTCGATGAGTCTGTCCAGGCCCTACGGCATTGCGGCAGATTCCGAGGGCAATCTCTTGATCACGGATTCCGACAGCCATCTTATTCGGCGGTGGGATCGTCGCACGCAGCGGATCACCCGGGTCGCCGGCAGGGGCCAAGCCTGCTATGCCGGTGACGGCGGAAGCCCGGACGCCGGCGAACTGAACTATCCCTTCGGAGTGGCGGTGGGGCAGGACGGGACCATCTATATCGCGGACACGTTTAACCATCGCATTCGTATGATCGTCCGGGTTGGATGAGTGGTGAGATACGGACGCGGGGTGACTCGATCGTTGAGTGTCCGCTAAGGTTGCCCGGTCGACAACGGTGAGAGGACAGGTGACATGCTGCAGAAAAAAGCCGCCTATCATGTCGCGGTCGTCGGGGCCACCGGCGCCGTCGGCACGCAGATGATCGAGACGCTCGAGGAGCGGAAGTTCCCGGTCGAACGGTTGACGCCCCTTGCCTCGGCGCGCTCGGCGGGCGGCCTGGTGTCGTTTCAGGGGCAAGAGCTGGCCGTGGAGACATTGACCAAGGACTCGTTCGCCGGGGTGGATATCGCGCTCTTTTCAGCCGGGACGGATGTCAGTCGTGAATTTGCGCCAATCGCGGCCAAAGCCGGCGCGGTCGTCATCGACAACAGCGCCGCTTGGCGGATGGAGAGGGATGTTCCCTTGGTCGTGCCCGAAGTGAATCCCTCCGACGCCGCTTGGCACAAGGGCATCATCGCCAACCCGAATTGTTCCACGATTCAAATGGTCGTGGCGTTGAAACCGATTCATGACCAGGCGCGGATTCGGCGGGTGGTCGTGACGACCTTTCAGTCCGTGTCCGGAACCGGCAAAGAAGCCATGGATGAGCTTTTGGACGAGTGCAGGGCGCTCCTTGCTTTCAAAGAGGCCACACCCAAGGTCTACCCCCATCAGATTGCCTTCAATTGTCTTCCGCACATCGACGAGTTCCTGGCTTCCGGCTATACGAAGGAAGAGATGAAGATGGTCAATGAGACACGCAAGATCATGGGGGACCCGTCGATTCAGGTCACGGCCACCACGGTGCGCGTGCCGGTCTATGTGGGCCACTCGGAAGCGGTCAATATCGAGACCGAGCGAAAGCTCACGGCCAATGAGGCGCGGGCGATCCTCAGCGAGGCACCGGGCGTGATCGTGTATGATGATCCGGCCCATAAGCTCTATCCGATGCCGCTGGATGTCGCCGGGAAGGACGAGGTCTATGTCGGGCGTGTCCGGGAAGATGAGTCCATCCCGAACGGATTGAACCTCTGGGTCGTCGCCGACAATCTTCGCAAAGGAGCCGCCACGAACGCGGTGCAAATCGCCGAGCTCTTGATCAGGTGATCCATGCCGGAATGGACAGGATTCGGTAAACTCCTCCTGGTGTCCGGGCTGGTCCTGGTTGTGTGCGGACTGTTGCTCATCGGTCTCGGGAAGCTGCCGGCGGGGGGAAGCGGGCTGGGATGGATCGGGCGCTTACCCGGAGATTTTCTCTTCAAGAGTGAGCGAGTCACCTTCTATTTTCCTCTGGCGACGAGCCTCTTGATCAGCCTGCTGCTGACGCTGCTGTTCTCCTTCTTCTCGAAAGGATCGTCGTGAAGCGACTGGCGCTCATGACGGGGCTATGGCTGCTCGTCGGCGCCAACGGGGCGGCGCAGGCGGCGAATGACATGCGGGTGCTGCTCGCGCAGGACATTGCCCGCGTGGCCTTCAAGGCGTCCGGGATGGTCGCCGTCAAGAATGGGCGCGGCGACTGGCGGACGATGGCCCCGCCGCTCCTGCTCTCGGCGGTTCCCGGCGGGATCATGCTCGGTCAGGAAGTCGCGTCGGCGGATTCTCTCGTCGTCAGGGGAACCGAGGGGGATATCCAGGTGCTCCTGGCGGACGGCGAGATGACCGGGCTCCGGGTCGGCGGGGTCGTCCAGGTGTTGCGCAAGGGACGCGGGTTGATGGTGGTCAACGTCGTCGATCTCGAAGAATACGTCGAAGGCGTCGTTCCTCACGAGATGAATTCAGCCTGGCATGTGGAGGCGTTGAAAGGCCAGGCGGTGCTGGCCCGCACCTACGGGCTGTACCAGCGGCTGGCGAACCCGACGCGCGAGTACGATGTGTTTGCCACCGTGCAGGATCAGGTGTACCGAGGGCGTCAGGGGGTAGATCAGCGGACCAAGGAGGCGGTTGGCCAAACCCGAGGGATCATCCTGACGTACCGGAATGCGCCGGTCCTGAGCGCGTTTTTTTCCACCGCCGCCGGCTTGACCGAGGATGCGATGACCGTCTGGTCGAAGGACCTGCCCTACCTGAAAGGCGGGGTCGATTGCCCGTTCGACATGAATTCTCCGCACTATCAGTGGCGAGCGTCGTTCAAATTACAGGATCTCGAGGCCGGATTGCGCCGCCAGGGACATCAGGTCGGCACGATCTCGACCTTCGCGACCCTCGCCTATAGCCGGGCCGGCCGGGTCTCGCGTATCCGGGTGTTGCACTCGGGAGGCGAGCTCGTCGTGCGGGGGGAGGACATTCGCAAGGCCGTCGGCTACAGCTTGATTCCGAGCACGCAGTTTGACGTCGAGACGATCGGCCGCGAAGTGGTGCTCAGCGGGCGAGGGGCCGGGCACGGGGTCGGACTCTGCCAGTGGGGCGCCAAGGAACTCGCTGCGCTCGGCTATCCCTATCAATCAATCTTGAACTACTATTTTCCGGGAACCGAACTGAAGTACCTCAAAGACGCCGCCCCGCAGGGATGATCTCGGACCCGCTCGATCCTTTTTCTCAACGCCAGGCGCTCATCGATGCTTTTGTCGGATTTTGATCTGCCCTTCGACCCCGCGTTGGTCGCCATGCAGCCGATCGAACCCCGGGACCAGGCGCGGCTCATGGTCTCCGATCGAGCCGGTGGGAGCCTCTCGCACAGGCGCGTGTGCGATCTGCCGAGCTTGCTGCAACCCGGCGATCTGCTCGTGGTGAACAATTCGAAAGTCTTGCCGGTGCGCCTGTCGGGGACGAAGCGTCCCGGCGGCGGCCGGGTCACGTTTGTCGTGACCCGCTTTCAGCCGGACGGGCTCTGCCATGCGCTCTTGAAGGGACGATTCCAGCGGGGACAGATGATCGAGCTGGCCGAAGGAGCGACGGCGGAGGTGGTGGAGCGGGGGGAGGAGGCCACCCTGCTCAAGATTTCCGGGGCATGGCCGCCAGCGGAACTGCTGGAGCGTGTCGGTCAGATGCCGCTGCCTCCCTATCTGAAACGGGAGCCGGGACCGCATGATGACCGGTGGTATCAAACCGTCTTTGCCGAGCCGCCGGGATCGATCGCGGCGCCGACCGCCGGTCTGCATTTCACCACCGGGCTTATCGATGCGCTGACCGCGCGCGGCGTGGGCGTGGCGCGCCTCACGCTCCATGTGGGCCCGGGGACTTTCTTGCCGGTCCGCGCCGCCCGGATTGAGGACCATCGGATGTGGCCCGAGTGGTTTGCCATTCCAGAGGAGACGGTTCACGCGATCGCCCGCACACGGTCATCCGGCGGGCGTGTGATCGCCGTCGGGACGACGGCGGTGCGCAGTTTGGAATCGGCGGTGTCCGCGGACGGCGGTCTGCGTATGATGTCCGGAGACACCAGCTTGTTCATTACGCCGGGCTACTCCTTCCGAATCGTCGATGCGATGCTGACGAATTTTCACCTGCCGCGCACGACCCTCGCCATGCTGGTGGCGGCGTTTGTCGGGCTGGACCGGTTGAAGTCGCTCTACGCGGAGGCCGTGCGGGAACGCTATCGCTTCTACAGCTACGGCGACGCGATGCTGATCTTATGAAGAGGCGAGGGGCGATGGGCAAGCGGCGAGGGGAAAGCAATGGAGTCAACCGCCTCTGGCCCCGCGCCTACGGGTTTACATCAGCTCTTTGTGAATCTTGACGGGGATGGACGCCTTGAGGGATTCCTTGTAGGCGGCCAGCGCGCGCTGCTGCTTTTGGAGGAGGAGATCCTGCAAAAGGCGATCTTCGGCCAGCGCCGCTTGTACGGGCTGTCCGGCCGGCTGGCGGGCCAGCACGGTCTTCACATCGTCGATTTCCGTGGGTGTCAGGGACACCGAATCGCGGATGATCATGAGGGCCTTGTCGCGCAAGAGCTCATGGGTGTGCAAGGACTCGAAGAGGGCGGGAGTGAGCTTGTTCGCGGCCAGCAGCCGGCGATAGAGATCGGGATCGAACGTTCCATTCCGCTGAAAATCCGGCCGGCTGAGAATGTCGTCGCGTAACTCGTCGGGACTGACGGACAGGCCCAAGTCCTTGGCGGAGAGCTGCCAGAGCTTGTTCTCGATCAATCCTTCAAGGACAAATTCCTTCAGTTGCTCGTCCTTGAATTCGCCTTTCACCTTGTCGCGATACATCTGATAGAAATTCCGGTAGGCCCGTTCGTATTCTTCACGGGACACCTTCAGCGGGCCCACATGGGCCACCGCATCGTCTTTCTGCTCGGTGAAGCCCCACCAGCCCATCCCGACTACGAACGTGATCGTGATGAACCCCATGATGGACACGAGAATCCAGGGATAGCGGTGATGGGCAATGCGAAGGATTTTGATCATGGGCGGACCCGACAGTCTGGTGAATTCTAAAGAGATACGGGCGTGAAGGCAAGGAAGTGCTGAAAAAATCATTCGTTTGTCGGATGGCACGCTTTTTGTTATACTGAGTTCCGGTTGATCAGGAGGACGCGTGTCGTCGGGGGAACAGCCCGGTTCGAGTCCGCTCGTCCTGGGTGTCTATCCCAGGGCGCACATTCTCAATCGGATGATTGCGCGGTTGGTCGACGGCCTGCTGGTTGCGGCCGTTGCCAAATTGGCGCCGCCCGTCGGATGGGTAGGGGGGCTCACGTATCTCTTGATCGCAGACGGGTTTGCAGGCGGCCGCAGCGTCGGCAAGCGGTTGATCGGGTTGCAGACAATCAGCCCGCGCTCGCGCGAGGCGTCGGGATTCCGCGAATCGATTCTGCGGAATCTTCCGCTGGGGCTGGCCTATATCTTGTACTCGATCCCCTACGTCGGCTGGCTGTTGGCTGGCGGAGTGGTTGTCTTTGAGGCACTTTTGATCCTAGGCAATGACCAAGGCCTCCGACTGGGGGACGAAATTGCCCACACGCAGGTTTTGGACGCAGGCATGGTAGACCTGCCAGATTGACCACCAGAGGGTCCCACGGGATGGGACGGAGCCCCTGCGGGGGCGAGCCAAAGGAGCCAAAGGAAGGAGAGTCCAGTGGCGCTCGCAAACGATATCCTCGGCTGGTTCTCGAACGACCTCGCCATCGACCTCGGTACGGCCACCACCCTCGTGTACGTACACGGCAAGGGCATCGTGCTGAATGAACCGTCGGTCGTGGCCGTTGAGAAGAAAACGGAAAAGGTGCTGGCCGTCGGGTCCGAAGCCAAGAAGATGCTCGGCCGCACGCCCGGCAACATCACCGCCATCCGGCCGATGAAGGAGGGCGTCATCGCCGACTTCGAGATGGCCGAGCGCATGCTGAAGTATTTCATCACCAAGGCGCACAACCGCAGCACCTTCGTCCGCCCCCGCATCATCATCGGGGTGCCGTCGCGGATCACCCAGGTCGAGCAGCGTGCGGTGCGGGATTCGGCCGAATTGGCCGGCGCGCGCGAAGTCTATTTGATCGAAGAGCCGGTGGCGGCGGCCATCGGCGCCGGGCTGCCGATCACCGAGCCCTCCGGCAACATGGTGGTGGACATCGGCGGCGGGACCACGGACATTGCCGTCATTTCGCTGGGCGGGATCGTCTACAGCGAGTCCGTGAAGGTCGCCGGCGACCGGATGGACGAGGCCATCATGAATTACGTGAAAAAGAAATACAGCCTGCTCATCGGCGAGCATATGGCGGAGCGGATCAAGGTCGACATCGGATCGGCCTATCCGTTCGAAGAGCGGAAGACGATGACCATCAAGGGCCGGGACCTCATTTCGGGCATCCCGCGCACACTGATCATCGACGACGCGGAAATTCGAGAAGCGCTGCAGGAGCCGATTGGGACAATCATCAACGCGATCAAGGTGGCGTTGGAAAACACGCCGCCCGAACTGGCCGGCGACATCATCGATCGCGGCATCGTCTTGACCGGCGGAGGCTCCTTGCTCAAAGGCATGGACACGCGATTCCGAGAGGAAACCAATCTGCCCATCATCACGGTCGACGATCCCTTGACGTCGGTCGTGCTGGGCGTCGGCAAGATCCTCGACGAGTTGGATCTCCTCCGCAAGGTCTCGGTGATGTCCCAGTGTTCACGCTGAGCGCCTTCATCACTCATCGATGTACCTCTTTCGATCGACACCCGGCGCGCGGCGGGTCGTAGTCCTCTTCTTCACCCTGTTCCTGCTCGCCCTCTTTCTACTGCCGGCTCAGACCCGCGGCTTGTTGCAGCACATCAGCCAGCCGCTGGCCTGGCTGGTCTCCTACCCGCTGGAAGGCTTTGCGAGGGCCGGTGCGAGGCTCGGCGACCTGTGGGAGGGGTATGTCGCTCTCCAAGATATTCGACGGGAGAACAGTCGCCTCCGTCGGGAGTTGGAATTGCTGCGGGGGCAAAACACGGCCCTGCGCGAAGCCGCCTCGTCCGCCAAGCGGTTGGAAGCCCTGCTCGCGTTCAAAGACCGGTCGGCTTTCGAGAGCATTGCGGCCCACGTCATCGCGCGCAACGCCACGAACTGGTATCGTGCGCTGGTCCTCGATAAGGGGGATCGTGACGGCGTGAAGTTGGAGATGGGCGTCGTGACGCCCGCCGGCGTCGTCGGGCGCGTGGTGAAGACGACCCCCCATACCGCGATCGTCCTCCTGATCACCGACCCGAACAATGCCGTCACCGGCCTGATCCAGCGGACCCGGGATGAGGGGCTGGTCGAAGGCACCCCCAAGGGGCAAAGCCGGATGAAATACATCCCGCTCCTGTCGCCGGTTCAGGAGGGCGATGCCGTGGTGACCTCCGGTCTGACGGGCGGATTTCCCCGCGGCCTGGCCATCGGCGTCATTACCAAAATCAATAAGTCCGAAGGGGAGCTGTTTCAGTCGGCTGACGTGGTGCCGGAGGTCGATTTTTCGCAGTTGGACGAAGTGCTGGTGATCACCTCGGTGCACGATCTGCAAGAGGAAGCCAGTCTGGCGCAGGCCGATACGGCGGTTGGAAAGGCCCCGACACGATGAGGCTCGCGCTGTACACGGCGATGGTCGTCTTGCTGCCGCCGCTCCAGGGGATGCTGCTGAGCGGCATGCGTCTCGTCGGAGCCGGGCCGGATCTCTGCCTGGTGGCCGTCTGCCTCGTCGGGTTGTTCTACGGGGAAGTGGACGGGATCCTGCTCGGGCTGGCGATGGGCATGGTGCAGGACAGTTTGGCGGCCGGCGATCAGTGGTTGAACATGGCGACAAAGGGGGCGGCGGGGCTCTGCGCGGGTCTCGTGGGGCGGCATCTGGCCGGGGCGACGCCCGGCGCGATGATTCTGCCGATCGCCGGCCTCTCCCTCGCATCCTGCCTGGTGTTCATGACGGCGACCGGCGTCGGCAAATCGTTGACCGACCTCTTGTCGTCACTCAGGATCGCCGCGCCCGAATTGATCTTGGACACGCTCATCGGGGTGGGGGCTTACTGGTTTCTGTCGCAGCGCCTGCGGCTGGCCGCAGAGCGAGAGCTTCGTTGATGTGCAAGGCAGGTGAGCGGTACCATGGCCGAATTTGCCGCGCCGCAGACAGATGAACTGCGCGAGCTGCTTCGACGGCTCGTCTTCCTCCAGATCGGACTTGCCGTGCTAGTCGCGATCGTCATCGGACGGCTTTGGCAGCTCCAGATCTACGAAGGCCCCTACTACCGGGATCTCTCCGAGAACAATCGGACCCGCACGATCACCGTCGAACCGGCCCGCGGCTTGATCTACGACCGAACCCGGGTCTTGCTGGCCAACAATGTCCCGAGCTTCGGCTTGTACGTCACCTTGGAAGACGTCAAGGACAGCGGGCGGCTGGTGGAGAAGTTGGTCGAGTTGATCGGCTTGGATGAAACCCTGCTGCGCAAACGGTTGTCGGCGCCGGGGAGCCGGCAAACGCCCCGGAAGTTGAAGGACGGGCTCACGCTGAAAGAGGCGGCGCTGATCGAATCCCATCGGCTCGACCTGCCGGGCGTCTCGGTGCAAGTCGAATCGCAGCGGAATTACCCAGCTGGCGTCGTTGCCGCGCATCTGCTGGGGTACGTCGGGGAAATTTCGCAGGATCAGCTGGAGCGGGAGGAATACAACGCACTCCACCAGGGGTCCATCATCGGGCAATACGGCATTGAGAAAACCTACGACCGGTTTTTGCGCGGCCGGACGGGACAGAAACTGATGGAGGTCGACGCCGTCGGGCATGAGAAGAGTACGAAGCTGGTGCAGAAACCGGAAGCCGGGGACGATCTGTACCTGACCATCGACATCCGTCTCCAACGCCTAGCCGAGCAGTTGCTGGGCGAGGAATCCGGCGCCATCGTGGCGATGGAGACGGAGACGGGCGAAGTGCTCGCCTTGGCCAGTCGTCCGACGTTCGATCCGAATTTCCTGTCCCGCGACATGACGGCCAAACAGTGGTCGGAGATCGTGCAGGATGAAGGGCGGCCTCTCACGAACCGCGCCATCCAGGGACAATACCCGCCGGGGTCCACGTTCAAAATCATCATGGCGACGGCGGCCTTGGAAACCAAGACGGTCGGTCCCGACACCAGAATTCACTGCAGCGGCGGGTATCCCTTCGGCAAGCGGGTGTTCCATGATTGGAAAAAAGGCGGTCATGGAGCCATGGACGTCGTCAACGCCATGGTGAACTCGTGCGACGTGTACTTCTACACGGTCGGCCAGCGGATGGGCATCGAGGCCATCGCCTCTTATTCCGAGCAGTTCAAGCTCGGCACCCCGACCGGAATCGAGTTGCCATCCGAACGGGTCGGGGTCGTGCCCTCTCCTGCGTGGAAAGAAAAGGCCCGCAATGAACCCTGGTTCCCCGGAGAGACGATTTCCGCGGCGATCGGTCAGGGGTATGTCAACGCCACGCCGATCCAAATGACGCAAGTGATCGCCACGGTGGCGAACGGCGGGGAGATCATGCGTCCGCGGCTGGTGAAAGCCATCATGGAACGCGCCAGCGGAAACTTCCAGGAGCTCCCCAGCCTGTCGCGGGGACGCCTATCGGTCAAGCCGTCCACGCTGGCGCTGATTCAAGAATCGCTGGCCGGTGTGGTGTCGCACGGCACCGCCACCCGGGCCAAGTCGCCGCTGGTCTCCATCGCGGGGAAGACCGGGACGGCGCAGGCGGCCGCGCTGCGATCCGGTCCGGAGAAGGATATTCCGAAACACCTTCGCGACCATGCATGGTTCGTGTCGTACGCGCCCGTCGAAAAGCCGAAGATCGCAGTCGGCGTGCTGGTCGAGCACATGGGCCACGGCGGGTCGGCGGCCGCGCCGCTGGCCAAATTGATGATCGAGGAGTATGTGAAGCTGTACGGAGCGAAAGGCGAGCCGGCGGGACCGTCGGAGGCGTCGGCCGGCCGAGCCGTGACGGTGGCGTCGAGGGGAGGGGATCGCCGTGATTGATCGGGTCATGGAGAAGCGGGGGCCCGATCGCTTCGAGTGGCGGTTTCTCGGGCTCGTCGCGGTGATCCTCGCGGTCGGCGTGATGACCATTTACAGCGTGTCCTACGGACCGCGGAGCACCGGCACGCCGCTCTACGTGAAGCAGGCGGTCTGGATTCTGCTGGGAGTGGGGGTGTTCTTCGCCATGCTCTCCGTGGACTATCACAAGATCGATCGTGTCGCCTATCCGATCTACGCGGTCACGCTGCTGCTGCTGATCTTCGTGCTGGTCGGCGGAAAGACCAGCAAGGGCGCCCAGCGCTGGATTCCCATCGGTCCCTTCGCGTTCCAACCGTCCGAGTTCGCCAAACTCTCGCTGGTCCTGGCCCTCGCGTCGTACTATTCGAGAGCACCGCGGCAGGGGTGGCTCCAGCGGGTGGTCATCCCGGCCCTGATGACGGCGCCGGGTTTGCTGCTCATCGTCAAACAGCCCGACCTGGGAAGCGGACTTAGTTTTCTGGCCGTGTTTGTCGCCATGCTGCTGATCGTGGGCATGCGGTCCCGCGCGCTCGGCATCTTGCTGCTTTTTGCGCTGATGCTCTTCCCCTTTGCCTGGGAAATGATGTGGGGGTCGCTGCACGACTACCAGCGGGAACGGATCATGACCTTTGTGGACCCCAATTATGATCCCGGCGGCAAGGGCTATCACGGGCTACAATCGCGCATCGCCATCGGCTCCGGTGAGCTGACGGGGAAGGGGCTCTACGGGGGCACGCAGAGCCAACTGAAATTTCTGCCGGAAGGGCATACGGACTTTATCTTCGCCGTGTTTTGCGAGGAGTGGGGATTCATCGGAGCCGTCGCGCTCCTGGGACTGTTCGGCGCCTTGATGTGGCTTTGCTTGGAGATTGCCGTGAAGGCCAAGGATACCTTGGGGGCGCTTTTGGCGGGGGGGGTTATCTCGATGTTGGCTTTTTGCATTTTGGTCAACGTCGGTATGACGGCCGGGCTCTTTCCGATCGTCGGCATTCCCCTGCCGTTGATGAGTTACGGCGGCAGCGCCACGGTGGCGACACTCGCCGCCTTGGGCTTATTGTTGAACATCAAACGGCGTCGATTGGCGCTGTTCTATTAGAATCAATGAAGGGGCAAGGGTCGTCAGCGGTCGGGTGTCGGTTGAAGACGGAGGCGCGCGGGCCTCAGGACGCTCGTCCGCTTCGACCGACCTGGATCGGACCATGCCGACCGCGAACCGCTTCCGCCCTTTTTTAAAGTGAGGAGTCTGTATGGCGAATGAAATTGCGATCAATGTCACCCGTGAGGGCACGAGGGTGGCGGTGTTGGAGAACGGCGTCCTCTCGGAGCTGTACCTCGACCGGCAGAGCAAGAAGGATTTTGTCGGAAACATCTACAAGGGGAAGGTGGCGAAGGTCCTGCCGGGGATGCAGGCGGCCTTCATCGACATCGGGATGGACAAGGCCGCCTTTCTGCATGTCTCGGATCTCTCGACCGACACCGAGCCGGGCGATACGCTCATGGATGCGGAGGGCGAAGAAGATGAACATGCGCCGGAGATGCCCCGTCCACGCCGGCAGAGCAGCCGCCCGATCGAGGAACTCTTGCAGGCCGGGCAGGAGCTGATGGTGCAGATTTCCAAGGGGCCCATCGGGACGAAAGGGCCGCGGGTGACCAATTATATTTCGCTTCCGGGCCGCTATCTCGTCTTCATGCCGAACGTGGAACACATCGGCGTATCCCGGCGGATTCCCAAAGACGAGGAGCGCGCGCGGCTCAAAGAGATCATGAAGCGCTTGCGGCAGCCGGGCTGCGGGTACATCGTGCGGACGGTCAGCGAGGGGGTCAAGGAAGAAGACCTCCGCGCCGACGTCGAATTTCTCTCGTTGGCCTGGCACGACGTCCTGAAGAATCGCGATCAGTTGCCGGCTCCGAATCTCTTGCACAGCGACCTGAGTCTGACGGTGCGCGTCGTGCGCGATCTCTTCAGCAAGAAAGTCGATCGGCTGCTAATCGATTCCCGCGAAGAGTACGAGGAGGTCAAGGACCTGGTCATGCGCTACATGCCCGATCAGGCCTCGCGCGTGCACTTCTACGGCAAGGAGGAGCCGCTGTTCGACCATCTGGGCATCGAGCATGAGATCGGCCGCGCGATGAGCCGCAAAGTGTGGCTGAAATCAGGCGGCTATCTCGTCATCGACCACACGGAGGCCATGACGGTCATCGATGTGAATACGGGCCGCTTCGTCGGGAAGCGCGATCAGGAAGAGACGATTCTCAAGAACAATCTCGAGGCGGTCCGCGAAATCGCCTACCAAATCAAGCTGCGCGGGATCGGCGGCATCATCATCGCCGATTTCATCGACATGGAACGGGAAAAGAACCGGGAGAAGGTCTATCAGGCGCTGGTCGATGCGATGGCAAACGACAAGGCGAAGACGCGGATCTCCCGCATCTCCGATCTCGGCTTGATCGAGATCTCCCGTGAACGGGTGCGGGAGGACCTCCTGCGAACCCTCTCCGAGCCCTGCCGGTACTGCGACGGCCGGGGCTACACGAAGTCGCCGTCCACCGTGGCCCACGAGATCTTCCGGGAGCTGCGCAGGCTGGGCATGTCGCCGGAGGAGCGCCGCATCGTCATCGGCGTGCATCCCAGCGTGGCCGACGTGCTGCAGGAAGAAGAAGTGCAAGGGGTCGAGAAGTTCGAGCGCGAGCTGGAAGCCAAGTTGATCATCAAGCCGGATGTCGGCCTCCATTTGGAGCAGTTCGACATCATCCTCCTGTGACCGATCCCGCGTCGCTTCGCCGGTGGCTGGAGCTGCGGGAGGTGCCGGGCCTCGGCGACGCGACCCTTCGCCGTTTGGTTCAGCAGTTCGCTTCTCCCGCCGCCGTGCTGGCCGCGTCTCCTGGAGACCTGATCGCCGGAGGCGGTCTCAGCCCCGAACTCGCGGACGCGATCCGCACGCGGCCAGACCGGGAAACGACCAAGCGGATCGAGCACGAGCTTCGCGTCATCGAACGGCTCCGGTTGACGGTCCTGACCTGCGCCGAGTCCGCCTATCCCGCCCGACTGTTGACGATCCCGGACCCGCCGCCGCTGCTCTATCTGAGCGGCACGCTTGCCGAGGTGGACCGCCATGCCGTCGCGGTGGTCGGCTCGCGACAGGCGACGCCGGCCGGACGGGCCGTGACGGAGCAGTTGAGCCGGGAACTGGCGCGCGCGGGCTTCACCGTCGTGAGCGGGTTGGCGCGAGGCGTAGACGCCGCGGCGCACCGTGGAGCCGTTGCGGCCGACGGCCGGACGCTGGCGGTGTTGGGTTGCGGCATCGATCAGACCTACCCGCCGGAGCACAAGAAGCTGCGCGAGGCGGTGGAGGCACATGGCGCCGTCCTCTCCGAATGTCCCGTCGGCGCTCCCCCGCACAGCCATCACTTTCCCAAGCGGAATCGCATCATCAGCGGGCTCAGCCTGGGGGTGCTGGTGACGGAGGCGGCGACTGAAAGCGGTTCGCTGATCACCGCGCGCCTGGCGGCGGAGCAAGGCCGCGAAGTGTTCGCGGTGCCCGGTCCGATCATGTCGGAGTACAGTCGCGGGCCGCATGGCCTCATCCGGCAGGGCGCGAAGTTGGTCGAGCGGGTGGACGATATTCTGGAGGAATTGCTGCCGCAACTCGACGAGGCGATGCGGATGCGTCTCAAGAATCGCGGGACGGCGCCGATACCATCCGAGAGGCCCTTGGGAGTCAACGAATCCACGATATGCGCGCAGCTGTCCTTCGATCCCATTCACATCGACGACATCGTGCAGCGGACGGGACTCTCCGTCTCCGACGTGCAGGCTGTGATGCTGCTGTTGGAACTCGACGGGCGCGCGAAGCAGTTGCCGGGCCATCTGTACATTCGTGGTCGATAATGACGATTGAGGCGGCGCTGACTTGCTTTTGTCCGTCCGATCGAGCTATACCACTCCGCCGGTTCGAACGGGCGACCGCCCGTTCGCGCAAAAGAAATTTGAATATCGGACGATGGCGTTGTACAGTGAGTGAACTCGAAGTCTATGGCTAAATCGCTGATCATCGTC
>FKKE01011763.1_pt1 | contig 23354 bp, 22 predicted proteins | sample 1106331 | NCBI WGS metagenome assembly FKKE01 (sample SAMEA3931202, study PRJEB13176) | freshwater metagenome | biome: Drinking water system; feature: drinking water; material: freshwater | place: China | collected 2013-02-06
GTTGCCAACAAATTTGATGGAATTCGAGCCTCAATCGGTCAAAGTATCGACCAAGTTAGGGCGGGTAGAAGTGATGACAACATGAATATCTTAGTTGTTGCTTCAGATTACGTAGACGCGGAGACAACTCAAGAAATGGTGCTGACTTTTTTAAAAACACCCTTTTCCGGTAAGGCGCGCTATAAAAGACGGCTCGAAGAAATAAAAAAGATTGAACAAAACAACTGATGATAATTGTATAATTTAGTTATGGTAAGAGTAGGTATTAATGGTTTTGGCAGAATAGGCAGACTTGCTTTTCGTATCGGTCTAACTAAGCATGCGCAGGAACTGGAATTTGGTGCAATTAATACTTCCGGTTCAATGCCTGTTTCTTCTTGGGGCCACTTGGTTAATTACGACACCATGTATCGCAAGTTCGAACTTAATGTGCTGTCACAGGATGTAAAAGACCCAAAAGAAGTTACTGACCCCGATCCTTTAATTGGTTACTTGAAGGTCGATGGTAGGGGGATAGCGGTGCCTGTTTTGGCTCAAAGAGACCCAACCAAAATCCCTTGGGGGAATCACGGCGTAAGTGTTGTTATCGAATCAACGGGTGTTTTTACTAAAGAAGAAGATGCCAAAAAACATGCTGTTGGTGGAGCCAAAAGGGTTGTCATTTCGGCCCCGTCAAAAGGTGAGAATGTTGGCACCTATGTTATTGGTGTGAACGAAGGAGCCACTGGTCCGGATACTGAGGCGACAGTAATATCGAATGCAAGTTGTACTACAAATTGCGTCGCGCCTGTTATGGCCGTTTTACAATCCAAGTTTGGAATCGAAAAGGCCATGATGACAACGGTGCATTCATATACAGATGATCAGAATTTGCAGGACGGTTCGCACAAAGACTTGCGCCGCTCACGAGCAGCAGCTGAAAATATTGTGCCAACAACCACGGGGGCAGCAATTGCAACAACCGAGACAATTCCTGAACTTAAAGGTATTTTTGACGGTGTGTCTTTGCGTGTACCAGTTGCAACTGGTTCAATATCTGACTTCACAGTGTTACTCAAAAAAAAGACGACCGTGGAAGAAGTTAACAGCGCTTTTAGGGAGGCCGAGAAAAATGCAATTTATAAAGGCGTATTGGTGACAAGTGATGAACCACTTGTTTCCTCGGATATTATTGGTCGAAGTGAGTCTTCCATTATTGACCTCTCGCTTACCCAAATTGTTGACGGCAATCTTTTAAAGGTCTTTGCCTGGTATGACAACGAATGGGGCTATGCCAATAGACTTATTGAGCAGGTGATACGGGTGGGCAAAAGACTTGATGTACACCATGCACCAACTGACCCATTAACACTCTCTTTTAGGAAAGACTAGTTTGGTTAAAAAGGTTTTTAGTATGTTAACTTCCAAAGGCAGAAACGACACACATTCATTCGATTACTCAAAAATAACAGAAAACATCTATCTTGGGAGCGATTTTTGCACGGGCCGGGCATGTAAGTTGCATGCTGACGAGTTTAAAAAAATGGGTGTTTGTGTGGAACTAAATTTGGCAGCTGAAAAAAAAGAGACGCCGCCAGATAATATTGACATCTATGCATGGTTGCCGGTAGTTGACGGCTATGCGCCCACGAAGGATCAATTGCGCATGGGCACCTCGCTTATTAATGAAGCGGTAAAAAACAAAAACACTGTTTATGTCCACTGTAAAAACGGTCACGGCAGAAGCCCAACCATGGTCGCTGCCTACTTAGTGCGCTTTACCGGCACAACAATTGAACATGCGATTGCTACTATTAAGGCCAAGAGGCCAGAGGTCCACATAGAAGATAGTCAAATGACTGCACTTCGTGAATTTGCTCGCTCATGGTAAACGTTATTCCCTCAATATTAACCGCCGATCCTAAGGAGCTTTTTGACCTCCTTGGTCAAAGTGAAGGGGTAGTTGAGCGTGTTTCACTAGATATAATTGATGGCAAGTTTGCCAACAATAAAACCGTTGAACCGGATATCTTAAGTAACCTGGAAACCAATTTGAAAATTGATTACCAGCTCATGACCGAAGAACCGATTAACTGGGTAGAAGCTTGTGTTCGCGGTCAAGCAGATAGAATTATTGGTCATGTTGAAAAAATGACCGACCAATTAGCTTTTATTGGCAAGGTGCAAGAAGTTGGGGTAAAAGTAGGTCTTGCTTTGGATTTAGCTACGCCTGTTGCCAAAATTGATCCTGTTGTTCTTAACAATTTGGACGTTGTTTTGGTCATGAGTGTGCCGGCTGGTTTTACTGGTCAAGAATTTGATAAACGAGCACTTGCTAAAATCGCCCAATTAGACGAAATTCGCGCAAGAGACGATACGCCATTTCTGATTCACGATGATGGTGGCGTAACGCTTGATAAAATATATAATGTCCATAAGGTGGGTGCAGACGAAGTCTCAATAGGTAAGAGAATTTTTGAGTCTAACTTACAAGGAGCAATAGCTAACTATCAGGAAATGGCACATAATTTAAAATTAAAGAAATGATAATTAATAAAAGATATCCGCTGCCAGCAATTAAAAATGTGGCTTTTTTTGGTGATGCGGCCGTGCCAGAAAATAGTCAGGTCTATAAAGATGCATATGCAATTGCTAAGGTGCTTGCCCAAAAAGGTTACACCATTGTTGATGGTGGTGGCCCTGGGGTGATGAATGCAGCCACCCAGGGAGCAGAAGATGGGGGCGGAGAAACTTTAGCCGTCACTTTTTATCCAAAAGACGCCCCAGGTTTTGAGGGTCGCTATTCTCAAAACCGGGTTGACAGAGAGATAAAGACTAGTAATTACATCGCCCGCATGTTTAAGCTTCTTGAACATGCCGATGCCTTTATTATTTTCAAAGGCGGCTCAGGTACCATTAGTGAATTTGGTACTGCTTGGGTTTTGGCAAAGCTATATTATAGACATCACAAACCCTTTATTCTTTTTGGTGGTTTTTGGCGGGAAATCATTGAAGCATTCAAGAAAAATATGTATATCGACAAATACGAAATGGATGTCTTTGAGATAGTCGAAAAAAAAGAAGACGTTTTGCCGACTATTGAAATGCTCAATAAAAAAGTAATCGAACACGATCACTCACAGTGTGTCGTATGCGATGGTGAGGAATGCGCATTCATTAGACAGCCCTAGGGAAATGAATTTAGAAAATCTTCAAGAGAAGGCAAATGAGATAAGGCAAGATGTTATAAAAATGCTTTTGTCTGCAGGCTCTGGCCATTCAGCTGGGCCTTTGGGAATGGCCGATGTTTTTGCCGCACTTTATTTTGGCGGCGTATTAAACTATGACCCAAAGGTTCCGTGGAAAAGCGACCGCGACCGCGTAATTTTATCTAACGGCCACATTTGTCCGGTTTGGTATGCAACTTTGGCTCACGCAGGCTTTTTTGACAAGAGCGAGCTGACCAGTTTACGTAAACTAGGTAGTAAGCTTCAGGGTCACCCGGAAATACGCAAATTGCCGGGTGTGGAAAACACCGGTGGGCCTTTGGGTCAGGGTATGAGTCAGGCTATTGGTCATGCGCTTGCCATAAGGCATGATGCGGCAAAAGGTATTCTCCCAAGGGGGGAGCGTATGCCTTGGGTATACTGTCTATTAAGTGATGCGGAACTTCAGGAGGGTCAAAATTGGGAAGCAATTTTGTTTGCTGGTAAAAACAACCTCCACAACTTAACTGTCGTTATAGACCGCAATAATATTCAAATAGATGGTTTTACAGAAGACGTTATGCCTATTGAACCCTTAAAGCAGAAATTTGAAAGCTTTAACTGGTCAGTTATCGATATAGATGGCCACAACATCAGGGAAGCGATAGATGCTTTCAATAAAGCTATGGCCATATTTGAAAATCCCACGGTAATTATTGCCCACACAATTCCAGGTAAGGGTGTTGACTTCATGGATTGGGACCCCACCTGGCATGGTAAAGCTCCAAATATAGACCAGGCAAAAGACGCTCTTAAGCAGCTAAGGAGTATGGGTGGCAAAATAAAGTCTGAATACGAATAACCCCGGGTAATAAACTGATGTTAAATAAAAAACTTAATTTATCGGCAAAACTTTTTGACAAAGATCTGGAAGTGGTACCAACTAGAAACGGTTATGGTGAAGGATTGGTTGAGCTGGGCGGAAAAAATGATAAGGTTTTTGTTTTGACTGCTGATTTAGCTGACTCCACGCGTGCTTTGGAATTTGCTAAAAAGTTTCCCGAGCGTTTTATCGAAGTCGGGGTTGCCGAACAAAACATGATGGGTATAGCAGCTGGTCTCGCGGCTAATGACAAAATTCCTTTTGTGTCCTCATATGCGGTTTTTTCCCCCGGGAGAAGCTGGGATCAAATGCGCGTATCTGTTGCCCTTTCCAATCTTAATGTAAAAATTGCTGGAGCTCATGCCGGAGTTTCCGTGGGGCCGGATGGGGCGACTCATCAAGCGCTTGAAGATATAGCAATAACTCGGGTACTCCCAAACATGACAGTAGTTGTGCCGTGCGATTATTACGAAACAAAAAGGGCAACACTAGAAGCCGCTAGTTATGCCGGCCCCTTTTATATGCGCTTTGCTAGAGAAGAGACGCCCGTGATAACTTCCCCATCAACAGATTTTGACATAGGTAGGGCGGCGATTTTTTGGGAGTCAAAAAAACCGCAGGTGGCCATTATTGGCTGTGGGCCACTGGTTTACGAATGCTTATTAGCTGCCAGGGAGTTGGAGGAGAGTGGTATAGGGTCCGTTGTTGTGAATAACCACACAATAAAACCACTAGATGAGGCTACTATTACTGCTTGTGCAAAAAAGTGTGGCGCAGTTGTCACTGTTGAGGAGCACCAAATAGCTGGTGGTATGGGTTCGGCAGTATCTGAGGTTTTGGCCAAAAACTATCCGGTACCAATGGGATTTATTGGTATGCAAGACCGCTTTGGGGAATCGGGTGAACCTGGCGAGTTAATTAGTAAGTTTGGTATGGAAAAAGGAAGTATTATACAAGCTGCCAAAAAGGTTATTGCTCGCAAGTAACTTCTAGTTGGGGGCACTATCTAGATTTGAGTAAAAGTTGTGAGGATTAACTTTTTAACTTCATCAAGCTCAGTAGAATTGTAAAAATACAAACTAAAAACGTACTTGTCGTTGGCCGTTTTATAAACAGCATGTGGAGCTTTTATGGTCTGAGTGCCATCGGCAAACTCAAAAATATTGTAGTCAAATTGACCAACTGTCTCGTGCTTTTCTGCTTCACTTCCAGTATTGGTGTCAGATTTAGGTTCGGCAATCAACTCTAGTGTTTTTTCGTCGTTTTCATTAAAAACCTCAACCGAATTTCTAGCATTATTAACTCGAGCACCGTACTCCTTGGGTACACGGAACTTGTAGCCATAGGTTAAGTTTTTGTATATACGCCAATTTTCAATTATGTTTTGCTGATTTAGATCGAAAGTTTCTGGATTTACCATCTCTTTTTCGTTGGCCACTTGTTCACCAGCTGTATTTTTAAGCGCGTCAACTTCTCTTCTGAGACTTATGTTCTGAAAGCCAAGAATAATAGCGATTATTAAAAAGACGCCCATGCCAATATAGGTAATCCAGGGTGTCTTGCCAGAAGGCCTATAAACTTTCATGCCTTGTGAATTGTCACTGTCCATAGTATCAGCAAATATTGTACCCCATATTTAATGTTAGTTCCACCAATTAAGAGTAATGCGCTAGTTTTCCACTTTTACGCATTTACCACCTGCGTCTGGATAGTTGCCGTCTAGTTGACAGGTAAAGCCATCCGGGCAAGTCTTACCTGCTATGCCACCACAAAAGGCATCTTGTTTTTGGGTTATACACTCCTTGAGTGTTTTAGTTTCAGTCCAGTCACAATTGCCACTAGATTGTTTTTCGCATTTGGCACTTTTATAACAGGCAAAGTACTCTTTATAGATACACGTGCTAACAGCAAGTTCATCACTTGTGTTTAGGCAAATTTCGCCGTTACAACCACTTATTTTGCAACCTTCACCAGCTTTATTGATGATACCAATAGTTGGGGTTGCCGATATTTCTGGGGTGGGCGTGCTTTGGGGCAATATTATTTCGGCTGTTGGTACGATTTCCTTATCTTCATTTGCTGCATCTTTCTTGTTGGTTAATACCAGCGAGAGCGCAAAGGCTATGCCAAAAAGCGCCACAAATAGAAATATAGTTAAGAAAAGTTTTCCCGGATTCGCTTTTTGTGACAGTTTTTCCATTTAGTTAATTATATAAACATATTAAGGCAAAATGACAGTCGACACCCGTGACTTTTATGGTAAATTGGATTAGCAATGGACAATAAGTTGGAACTGCTAACTGTTGGAGACGCCACCTACGATGTTTTTTTGGAACCTACCGAATCTGAGGCGCTTTGTCAAATAGACAATAAAGAGTGTCTTATTTGTTTTACCTACGGCGATAAAATACCAGTTAAAAGAATTGAATACTCAGTTGGTGGTAATGCTGCCAACAATTCCGTTGGTACAAGACGTTTGGGTATTAACGTTGGTTTAGTGTCAACTATGGGTGGGGACTCAACGGGCAACCTGATAATTGAGAAAATAAAAAGTGAGGGAGTAAACATGAACTTTGTTGTGCAGCAAAAAACTGCCAGGTCACGCTTTTCAACAGTAATTAACTATATGGGCGAGCGTACAATTTTTACTTACAATCCACTGCAGTCGTACGAGTTTCCTCAAAACATGCCAGTGACACCATGGATTTATCTGACCTCAATGGGTGAGGCCTTTGAACCTTTTTATGCACACATTGTCGATTTTATTAAGACCCATGCTGGTATAAAACTAGCTTTTAACCCGGGAAGTAGGCAAGTAAGAGCTGACATAGCTGTTTTGAAACCCATACTCACTCAAACCCACATAATTTACGTTAACCGTGAAGAGGCTCAAAAACTCACAGGTACAAAAAGCTCGACTAAAAAAGATAAAAAACTTTTAGAGGACCTTTCAGCATTGGGCCCCGAGGTTTGTGTTGTTACTGATGGGGGTAATGGGTCACTTCTTTATGACGCCAAAAGTAACCTTTTTCTCAAGTGTGGTGTGTTGCCTGTGGATGCTTATGAAAGAACGGGTGCTGGTGATGCATTTGGTTCGGGTTTTTTAGCCGCTCTTATTAAAGGCAAATCCTTTGCGGACGCCCTTCTTTGGGGAACTGTAAATTCCGCCTCGGTCATTGGTTATACAGGTGCCCAGCGTGGTCTTCTTAAGGAACACGAGATGCCCAATTGGCTTGAGCGCGCAAAAAGTAGTGGAGTAGTAGTAAAAGAGCTTTAGGGCTGTTAGTAATGGTATGGGAAGTAGGCTCTGTAGTATATTAATAAGCATCAGTTATGAAGATAGTTGTTACAAGGAAGATACCAAGTAGTGCTCTTAGTAAACTCAGTTCCACTGGAAACGAAGTTGTTATCTCAGAGTTTGATAGAGCACTAACGGCTGAGGAGCTTTTGGAAAAAGGCAGGGGGGCGGATATTATTCTTTCTCTTTTGACTGATAAATTCGACGCTGATGTTATTGATGCCATTGGACCCCAACTTAAACTTATTAGTAATTATGCTGTTGGTTTTGACAATATTTCTGTTCCCGATGCCAGTGAACGTGGGGTGGTTGTAACAAATACACCCTGCGAGGAGGTTAATGAGGCGGTGGCCGAGCACACCTGGGCACTTATTCTGGCGCTTACCAGGCGAGTAGTAGAAGCAGACGAAGCAGTAAGAAGAGGAGCGTACAAGGGTTGGGAGCCTGATATTTTTCTAGGAACCAACTTAATAGGCAAAACTCTTGGCATAGTTGGCCTGGGAAATATTGGTTCAATGGTCGCTAGGCGCGCAAAAGGTTACAACATGACAGTTTTTTACAACAAACGCTCGCCCGATCCAGAGATTGAAAAAGAGCTTGGAGTAGAGTTTACCGACCTTGATAGCCTTTTGGGTAAATCTGACGTTGTAAGTTTGCACGTTCCCCTAACTCCCGAAACCAGAGGCATGATGAACAAAGGAACCTTAGGCAAGATGAAAGAAGGTAGCTACTTAGTAAACACAGCCCGCGGTCCCGTTGTAAGAGAGAGTGATTTGGTGGAGTCTTTAAGGAAAGGCCACTTAGCTGGCGCGGCTTTGGACGTTTATGAGAATGAGCCAAATATTCACCCCGAACTTATTGGTATGAATAATGTCATTACCACCCCTCATATTGCTAGTGCTACTTATGAAAGCAGAGAAGCCATGGGTGAAATGGCGGTTGGAGCAATTTTAGACGTTTTAGCCGATAAGAAACCCCCAAATATTGTTAACCCCGAAGTTTGGGATAAAAGGCGCCAATAAGGATCAAGGCGAACCTTGAATGATATAATCTGCTCATGTTTGACGAGGGTGCTCCTGAAACATCTATTATTCACACTGAAAAGGTAAAGTCGGAAAGGAAGTTTTCCGACTCAGAAAAAAGGCCTTTCGTTGAGCCTTCAAAAACTAGCGTGGATGTTGCAGTTGGAGACCCCAATGCCGTTTTTGTAAAAATGAGGCGCAACTTTTTCGATTTTGTTAAGACTGCTCGTGACAAATTAGTAGGCGAGCAACATCCCAAGTTCAAGAGAATTAGTAAGTTTCATGGTAGAAACATGACAGAGGCCTCTTCATCGGCAAAAGTGCTTTGGTCTGGCAACGAATCTGGCGATATTTATGGAGCGTGGGGTGTAAAAGGGGGGAGTATGGATACTCCGGAAGGCATGAAAGTGGAACAAGATAGTGAACACTACTATGGTATTCATGGTTGGGGACTCATGGATGACTCGTGCGTTCCAAGAATTAATATGGCATCGCTTTACATGAGGAGAAATGGTTTACCGACAGAAAGGGTTAGGCAGGTAGATGTAATAAAAGAAGTTTGGATTAATCGAAAGGATAAAAAGGAAAAAACGGTTATGTACAAAGTCCCAATTCATGAGTGGGAAGAAAGTGAAGTCAATCGTTTACAAAAGGAAGTAGATGAAGATGTGGAAAAAGGTCTTCAGCCTTGGGCAGAGGACAAAGCTATGGTTTTGGAAAAGGTCAAAAAATATCTTAAAGAGACCGAGTTCATAACTATTAAAAGAGATTTGCAGGTGGATGAGCGAATTAGGGATATAGCCGATGCTGCTAAAAATGATAAATTGAAGGTCGCTTTGTCTCCAGTTTTAAAGTGGGTAAATATTGCAATAGAAAAAAGAAGTTTTGGCATGTTATCCAACTCAGCTAAGTCTGAGAGATTTGATCCGGGTAACGACGATGACATTTACCGATACTTAATTAGATGGCTACCGTCTCAAATGGGGGCGTATTTAGGAAAATTCCATGGAATAGGTTTAACTCACCGTTTTCTTCATGACCAAAACTGGTCGGCTGTAGGGACCATTTATGACTTAGATAGTGTTTCTGGTAAGGGTGTCTTTACTAGCGACGAAGAGCCTAGCCAGCAGGATATAGACAGAGACGTTTTTGATACAATGGATGGCATAACAGCTTTGGTTACACGCGATCTTCCCAAAACGCGTGAGTTTAATAATCGCCCCGCAGAAAATATGGTAATAGAGGCAACCACACTTTATTTGCAGAATTATCTAACCCAAAGGTTTGATAAGGATGGGGCGCTAGCAGAAATCGACAGGTTAAAAAGAGTTTATGGGGCCTCTTTTATTTTGCCAGGTGTTTGGGATAACCTTCAAAGGGAATTCGCTCCAAAATCTAGCGCAGGCAAGTAAACTTTTTATAAGTTGCTTGGTTTAAAGTAATATATTTGTATGAAGAGATTTAGAAGAAGACAAGAGGATTATGAAGAAGATGGCGGCTTTGAAGACGGGTCAGAAGAGGGGGGTAATGGTCGTCAAAAGCTGTTTCGCAAAAAAGATTTCAGAGATTTAAATCCGCAAGATAAAAAAAGAAGAAGTGAACCCAAAAAGCCGTGGGGTAAAAAAGAGAGGCTTATGGTTCTTCTGACAATACTAATAACCGCTGGTGTTTCTTTGGCTTTATATATTTCTGCCATTGGTTTCAAAACGCCAAAGGCACCAGATATTAAGTTGCCAAGAGTGTCGACCCCAAACCTTTTTGGTGAAGAAACTGTTATTTATAACAAAGAAGACTGATATTTATTGGTTGTCGTTTTTGTTTTGTACCAAAGGGTAACCAATTCTAAGTTGCCACTTGGGCAAAAAGCAGTCAAGACAAATAAGCGTGCCCAGGGGATCGTTTAGGAAAGCATGGTTTTGCACCTCAGTGTTTTCAGGAGCAACATCTGGTTGAGCAATAGATTGGGTTGTTTTATCCATAACCAGGTCTTTGCGGCCCGACTCAACTTGTGCCCCCACTTTATCTTTCAAGAAATACTCAAAGCGCGTTGGGCAACCAGCATCGGCGTCGCTTGGTAAATTACCGCTTGTAACGCAGACAGAAGCTCCTACAACCTCTTGTGGTTTTTTGGGCCAAGCGTGACCCTTATCACTTTCGGCATATTGGCCCTCTTCGGAGCGGTTTAGTACCTCTTCCATGACGGCGTTCCATATCGGCGACGCTCCAGAAACTCCAGAAACTGTATTACTCATGGGGGCATTATCGTTATTACCTACCCAAGCAACAACCAACGCTTGTTGGGTGTAGCCAATTGTCCAATTGTCTTTAAGATCGTTTGTTGTACCAGTTTTCACTGACACTTCGGGATGACCTTTAACGTTAAGAAGGGACCCTGTGCCAAAAGCGGCAGACCTGGCATTGTTGTCTTGTAGCATATGGGAAATGAGAAAAGTAACGTCAGTTCCCAAAACACGCTCACCAGCAAGCTCGCTTTCGGCAGGATTCACTTCTTGGAGAACTTTCCCTTTCCAATCTTCAACTTTCAGTATAGAAACGAGTGGCTGTTTAACGCCTTGATTTGCGAATACTCCAAACGCCACAGCCATGTCGGCGGGTCGTACTTCACCACCCCCTAGGGTGAGCGAGAGGCCGTAATTACTTGGGTCTCTGAAGGTGGTAATGCCCATTTGTTTGGCAAAATCAATGAAGTTTTCCAGGCCATTAAGTGCAAGAATGCGTACGGCCGGAATGTTGTATGAATTGCCGAGTGCAAAACGAGTGTGTACGGCGCCATGAAAAGACCCGTCATAATTTTTCGGACAGTAAGCTATTTGACCAAATGAAGAAAAGCAGGTTGGTACGTCTGCCAAGGGAGTGGCGGGTGTAATTTTTTTATCTCTTAAAGCAAGAGCATAATTTAAGGGTTTAATTGACGATCCCGGTTGGCGTTCTCTAAAAATTATGTTTACTTTGCCGTCTTCGTCGGTGGCAAAGTAGTCTTTTGAACCCACCATGGCCAAGACCTCACCTGTCTTTGGTCTTGTAACAATGGCAGCGCCGTTACCGACGTTACTTTTTTTAAGCTTTGTTACCTCCGCAAGCACTGCCTCTTCTGCCTTTTCTTGCAGGTCCAAATCAAGCGTGGTTTTAACTCGCAAACCACCCTTTTCAGTTACTGCCTCACCATATTCTTCGGCAAGGAGTTGTTTGACCCAAAGAGCAAAGTGTGGAGCCTTGAGTTTTTCCGGTTGGGCAAACTGCAAGTCTTCGTTAGCTGCCTTGTCAGCATCTTCTTGCGACAAATGTTTATCCTCAACCATGCGCCTAAGAACCGCAGCTTGGCGTTCTTTGGCAAGTTCGGGGTAAGCACCGTATGGCGAGAATTTGGAAGGCGCTGCGGGTAATCCTGCAAGAAGCGTAGCTTCAGCAAGTGATAAATCTCTAGCTGGTTTATTAAAATAAAGCTCAGACGCTGCACCAACACCATAAGCTGTTGAGCCATATGGTATTTGATTAAGATACATCGATAAGATTTGGTCCTTGGTATAGAAAGTTTCCACAATTTGCGTCAGCACATACTCTCGTATTTTGCGTTTTATAGTTCGCTCGCTAGTTAAAAGAGAATTTTTGACAAGTTGTTGAGTAAGCGTTGAGCCACCTTGGAGTTTGCCTTTGAAAAGCGTATTGTAGGCTGCTCTTCCTATCCCCATGAGCGAAATGCCGTGATGCTTATAAAAGTCTTTATCCTCAATAGCGAGTGTTGCCTGAACAATATAAGGGGGCAAGTCTTGTATGTTTACGGGTGTAGACTTTTTATCAGCGTAAATTTCATATATTAACTTGCCGTTTCTGTCAAAAAGCTTGGTAGATACTGGTACTTGATCTTCGCCCAACTTTGACGGTAGTGGTAAACCCCAAAATAACCACAGCAATAGTGAAATAAGGGGAACGAAAAAAATGAGATTTTTAATAACCTTTACGCGGAAGGCTTTGGTGTGGAACCATTTTTCAGTTGGTTTTTCTGGTTGTTTTACCTTTGGTTTTACTAATTGCTTATGTTTATTAGTTGGTTGTTCTTGTGCTTTGGTTTTTTTTGTTTTGGATTGCTTCTTCATCATGGTGATTATATCAAAAGGAGGCGCTTAATTTTACTTATAGACCAGATGTATTATATAGTCTACGTCTATTTGTGTTTTTACTGGCTTTGCCCTAATATCAAAAGGCTAATATTTCCAGATCATTATGGCTTTTCCCCTTGAAAAACACCCTTGGTGGAACTACATTCACGAAGATTTGCGGGAGCTTCTCAAACAGTCAACCCTGCTTATAGATATTTTCGAACGGGAAGTTTTCCCAAAATATCCAGATTTTCATGATTATTCATTTGTTGCTTTTCCCGCAGCCAAAGCATATGAAGGCTTTTTAAAGACGCTTTTTAAAGACCTGGGTTTTATAAATGAGGAAGACTTTTACGGCAAACGCTTTAGGATTGGTAAAGCACTCAATCCAGAGCTTGAAAAGGTGCTGAGAAAAGAAGAGAGCGTTTACGATAGAATAGTGAGTTTTTGTGGGGGGAAAGATCTGGCCAACGTACTTTGGGAGACTTGGAAAAGGGGTAGGAACTCACTTTTTCATTGGTTTCCAAATGAAAAAAATGCCATAAGTTTTGTCGAGGCTAAACAAACCGTTGAAAGTATTTTTGAGGCTATGGACCTGGCTTTTGAAAGCTGTAAAGCGCCTCTGCCCCAAAGATAGTTTTTGTAATATGGTCAAAAAACTAGCAATCATGTTTTTGGCTTTTACTACAGCCTTTTTAATACTTTTTATATCAGTATTAAGAACAGCTGAGATACGCTATGACTTTAATCCGAGTTTGCCAGCTAAGGGCGGTGTTTTTCTAGATGAGCCGGAAAGGATTGAATATTATTTGCCCTACCCGGGGAATGTTTTGCCAGACAGTCCTCTTTGGGCACTAAAAGCCTTGAGGGATAGGCTTTGGTATATTATTACCACAGATGCTGGTAAGAAGGCTGACCTCCTGCTTCTTTTTGCAGACAAAAGACTCAATATGGCCCTTACCATGTTTGGTGACAGGAAAGCTGAAGTCGGTTTTACCACTTTGACAAAGGCTGAAAAATACCTAGAACTGGCTAGCGCAAAAGAGAAAGACAATAGGGCAAGAGGCATAGACACATCAGACTTTTTGGTAAGGCTTGCAACGGCGGCACTAAAGCATTACGAAATCATACAAACAATTATTCGTCTTGCACCCGATGATGCCCGACCCGCAATTTTGGACTATGAAAGCTACTCTCAAAAAGTTTACCAAGAAGCAAGAGATGCCTTAATGGAAAAGAATAAAGTGCCCCCAGAAAATCCCTTTATCTGGTAATTAGTTCACAAAAAGTATTCAAACAATTAGGTGATTATTAAACTGCGTTAATTAGTCGGGAAAAGCTAGCTTCACCCGAATCTGAGCTGATATATTTTGACACATAAGTTAGTAGTTGACATATCTAGGGGTAGTGTAGGAATATGGCTTCCAGCCTTACAGCTAGTGTTTTTTCTTTACATGCATGAAAACCAATGAAAAAAATGTTACTTGGATCATTAAGTAATCATGCATTGTCCTTTCTGCACTGGCAACGACACACAAGTTTTGGAGTCAAGAATAGGGGACGATGGTAGAACTGTCAGAAGGCGACGCGAATGTGTAAAGTGTGGCAAGCGCTTTACTACGTACGAAAAAGTTGAGGGTACTGCGCTTTGGGTAATTAAAAAAGACGGTGGGCGTGAACCTTTTGATAGAGAAAAAGTTAAAAGAGGTATTTTACGTGCCATTCATAAAAGACCAGTTTCTCTGGAACAAGTCGAGTATGTTGTTTCTGAAGTCGAGCGCGAGATGCTAAATAAAGAACGCCAAGAAATACCGTCCAAGTGGGTGGGGCAGGCAGTTTTAAGGAAGCTTAAAAAGATTGATAAGGTTGCTTGGTTACGCTTTGCAAGCGTCTACCTGGAATTTGAAGATTTGGAGGATTTTGCTAAAGCCATTAAAAAATGAGAAACATGCACATAATAACAAAGGGAAAAGCCAAAAGTAGTACAGTTCCTTCTTTGTCTAAAAAGCAAGTGGATAGCGACACCAAGCTTGATGGTATAAGACTAAAACTATTTTTGGATAGGTATTCCTTAAAGGATAAAAATGGCAGTCCCATTGAAAAAAGACCCGAAGAAATGTGGCTACGTGTTGCCAAATCAATTGCCAGCGTTGAAAAGTCCGCCCCTCTTAAAAAACACTGGGAAAAAGTATTTTACGATGCCATGCTTGGTTTTAAGTTTTGTCCAGCGGGCCGTTTTCTCACGTCGGCGGGTGCCGGAAGTCAAGCAACAACAATCAATTGCTATGTGATTCCATCTCCTGAGGACACCAGGCACGGTATTATTCAAACACTTGAGCACGTAACCGAGATAAGTGCGCGCGGGGGAGGGGTTGGTTTCAATATTTCAACACTTAGGCCACGCAACTCCTATCTTAAGTCGGTTAATGGCACTTCTTCTGGCGCAGTTTCCTGGTCAGAGCTTTATTCGATAGCCGCTCATGACATTATTCAACAAGGCGGAACAAGAAGGGGTGCACTTATGATGATGATGTGGGATTGGCACCCTGATATTGAAGAATTTATAACTGTTAAAAAACAAAAAGGCAAAATGCTCGGTGCCAACTTAAGCGTTTGTATTTCAGACGCTTTTATGGAAGCAGTCAAAAAAGATGCTGACTGGCGGCTAGTTTTTCCGGACACCGATTTTGAGAAATATCGCAAAGAATGGAAGGGTGATATGGAAGAGTGGCAGAAGAAGGGTTATCCCGTAAAACTCTATAAGACCATTAAGGCGCGTTATATCTGGGACCTTATATGTGAAAGTGCATGGGCTTCTGCGGAGCCCGGTATTGTTTTTATGGACCGCTATAACCAAATGAATAACTCCTGGTACTTTGAAAAAAATATTGCAACCAATCCGTGTGGCGAACAGGGATTACCTGCTTGGGGGGTTTGTAATCTGTCGTCTGTTAATTTGGCTGCTTTTGTAAACGACAGCAAATTTGACTTTAAAGATTTTGAGAGGGTAGTAGCAATCGGTACGCGCTTTTTGGATAACGGAGTAGACGCTGAAAAATACCTCAACCGCGATGTTGAATCGCAGCAAAAAGGTGAAAGACGTTTGGGTCTTGGAACAATTGGTTTAGCGGACGCGCTTATTAAAATGAAGGTGCGCTATGGATCAAAAGACTCATTCACTTTTATTGATGAAGTTTTTGCGCGTCTGAGAGACGTGTCTTATCGCACCTCGATTGACTTAGCACGCGAAAAGGGTGCGTTCAAGAAATTTGACGCTCGTAAGTTTCTGCAAGGCAAGTTTATTCAAACACTCCCCGAAGATATTAAAAGAGGTATTAAAAAATATGGTATACGAAACTGTTTTTTGGTTACTGAAGCACCGACCGGCAAAATCTCTCTTCTTGCTGGCGTATCTTCTGGCATTGAACCGGTTTTTTCGTATAGCTATAAACAAAAAGACAGACTGGGCGAGCGTGTTATGTACCACCCGCTTTATCAAGAGTGGATAACCAAGAATAAAGATAAAGAAGTCCCGGATTATTTTGTAACTGCAGACGACCTTACTCCTGACGAACACATACAAGTGCAGGCCATCATACAAAAGTACACAGACTCATCGATTAGTAAAACAGTCAACGCGCCCAAGAGTCACACGGTCGCTGATGTTAAAAAGCTTTACACACTTGCTTATGAGACCGGCTGTAAAGGTGTGTCTTATATGCGTGAGGGTTCACGCGATGGCACCCTAGAGCGCACAAGCGAGAACGAAGTTAAAGAGGAAACTAAAGCACCGTTGGACATTAGGCCATTTGTTGTCCCAGGTTCTACATACAGACTTGAGACGCCGGTAGGCATTGCATTCATCACTATTAACGAAACGCAAAATGGTGAGCCTATGGAGCTTTTTATAAATGTTGGTAAAGCAGGTAGCGATGTGCAAGCTATGGCCCAAGCATTGGGGAGGACTATTTCTGCGGCACTGCGCTTTAGAAGTAATGTTGGTCCCAAAGAACGTGCACGCGAAATTGCCATGCAGCTTGCGGGTATAGGTGGTAGACGATCAGTCGGTTTTGGACCGACCAAAGTCCTGTCGTTACCAGATGCTGTTGCGTGTGCCATATCCATGCACTTTGACTTTCGCATTAACGGCTTTTTGAGAAGAGAACCAGTGGTTAATCAAAATACACCAGAGAAACCAGACCGTGTTTTATCAAACAGTAATGGCCACCTTAGTGTTGGTGCAGTAACAGGTGTACTGGGCCAGGTTATGGAAACTGACCAAAAGAAATTTTCTCTGGGGGATGCCCATAGCCACGTAGGAGATATATGCCCCTCTTGTGGCTCCAGTTCACTGGTTTTCCAGGAAAGCTGTTCTAAGTGTTTTATTTGTGGTCACTCGGAGTGCTAATTTTAAAATAAATTGCAAACTAGTTAACTTTTTAAATTTATATGAAAAGAAAAAGTATCAAAAAAAATGGCAATGGTGGTTTTGGAAAAGACTTGGCTCTTACTCTCCTTAATAGAGCAAGGATTAAAAACTATCAAAGCCCAAGCTTCGTTTTAAAAGAGGTCATTAAATCAACTGGTAAAAAGGAAAAGTTTGATTTGCGTAAGTTAGAAAAAAGCATTGTTTTGGCAGGTCGGGATGTGGGTGAATATGGCAAAAAACAGGCAGCTGCACTTTTGAGAAAAGCTATTTTAGTTATTGCATCTCTGGAAAAAAGTACGTTAACTACCAACAAACTTAGAGATATTGTTGAACCGCTAATGGCAGCCGAGGGTTTTTTCAAAACAGCGCGCTACTACATTTTGTATAAAGAAAGAAAAAGTAATGCTCAAGGACCAACCAAGATTAAAGAGCCGGTTATGACGCCTTATGCCAAACTCACCTTGGTTAGTCGCTGTTCAAAACAAGATGTTAACGGAAAATACATAGAGACGCCAGGAGAAATCTTTTTGCGCGTAGCCAGGCATATTGCCAAAGCAGAAGTAAACTGGGGGGGTGAGCAGGAAGTGGAAAGGGCAACCCGGCTTTTTTACGACAAAATGGTTGACTTTAAGTTTATCTGCACAAGAAGTGCTCTATATGAAGCAGGCAATGAAGCCTGTTCACAACAATTATCACCCTGCTTTGTTTTGCCAGTTGAAGACTCGATTTCTGGACTATTTAAGACCCTGGGCGAGGCGGCGCTTGTTCATAAAAACTTTGGTGGAACAGGTTTTAATTTCTCAAAAGTTAGAATGAAAGGTGACAAAGCCAGAAACGTTCCCAATGCAGCTTCAGGACCTGTTGATTTTTTGCAGGTTTATAGCGCTGCCTTAACCAAAGTTGTACAGGGAGCCAAAAGGCACGGTGGCAATATGGGCATTTTGAATGTTGATCATCCGGATATTTACGACTTCATTTCAGCAAAGGATGAAGACGGTAATATGAAAAACTTCAATATTTCTGTTGGTGTTACCAATGATTTTATGGAAGCAGTTGTTGCTGATAAAGACTTCGAACTTAAAAATCCAAGAGACGGCAGGATTGTACGAACAGTTAGTGCAAGAAAGCTTTTTGAAGACATTTGTAAACACGCATGGGCAACGGGCGACCCTGGTATGATTTTTCTCGACCGCATGGAAGAAGACAACTTTACCCCCACGCTTGGTAAGCTTGATGCAACTAATCCTTGTGGAGAGCAACCACTTTTACCTTACGAAACATGTAATCTCTCATCCGTTCATCTTGCAAGGCATTTAGTTAAAAAGGGCAAAGGTTGGGAAATGAACTGGGAGGAGTTGGGAAGCACCGTACGCTCCCTTGTGCGCTTTTTGGACGACATGATTGAAGTTAATTTTTACGTGTTGCCTGAAACCGAGCGCAACGTAAAACTCGGTAACAGAAAAATTGGTTTGGGTATGATCGGTTTCGCTGAGGTACTTTTTAGGTTGGGCATTTCTTATAACAGCAAAGAGGCAGTAAGGATGGCTGAAAAAATTGGCAAGTTTATTAAAAGCCAAGCAGAAGAAGCCTCTCTCGAGTTGGCCAAAACACGCGGTGTTTTTCCTAATTGGGATATATCAACATATAAAGGATCTTCTGAGCGTTACCGAAACTGTACGATGATTACAATTGCACCAACGGGTACTGTATCCATGATAGGCAATACTACGTCTGGCATTGAGCCTTCTTTTGCACTTGTGTACACCAGAAGCTCTTTTTATAACGAGGACGCTGACAATAGGTCGACAAGGTCACTCCTTTATGTCGATCCCTGCTTTCAAGAGACGCTAAAAGACATGGGTTTATACACTAAAGAAATTTTAAATAAAGTTACCGAGAATCATGGCAGTGTCCAAAACGTTAAAGAGCTTCCCAATGAGCTTCGACGAGTTTTTGTAACGACACATGATATTGACCCCGAGTGGCACGTTAGGATACAGGCAGCTTTTCAAAAATACGCTGACAATTCGGTATCAAAAACCATTAACTTCAGGGCGTCAGCAACACCACAAGATGTTGAGCGCGCCTACATGCTTGCCTGGAAGCTGGGTTGTAAGGGTATAACAATTTATAGAGACGGTAGTAAAGAAGACCAGGTGTTAAGTACGGGTAACGGTAAAAAACTACACACAACCAAAAAGCCGGTTGTTGATATTTATAATGGGAGGTCTCAGAAAGAGTGTCCCGAGTGTGGCGGTAAGTTAGAACACGAAGCGGGTTGTGTAACTTGTAGGGATTGTGGCTGGAGTAAATGTATTATTTAAAGCCCTGTTTCAAAATGGCAGTTGACATTTGTAAGTTTTGAAATAAATTGAATTACGTATAGTTTGGCTTGCCAAATTGTATTAATGGGGCCTAACTGGACTTTGCTGGAGCTGTTATGACGGCGCACGCTGCCTAGCAGTTACCGAGTCTGACTCGGGAACACGACCACACAATGGCTTCGGCTAAGTCTAAATAGGCCTCATTTGTGGATTAAGAACAGTAAAGGTTGTAAAAAAATATGGATAAACAAAAAAAACAGGTTTTAAAAGCAGACGGTAGGAAGGAAATATTTTCTCCGCTAAAAATTTCCGAGAGTATTTGGAAAGCAGCTGTAAAGGTCGGGGGAAGTGATAGGAGCTTGGCGGATACCTTGGGACTTGAGGTCTTGTCAGTTATTACTACCAAATATCCAAATGGTGACGTTATTCATACTCATGAAATAGGCGAGGTGGTTGAAAAGGTGCTTATTGAAAAAGGTCACGCCAGGACTGCCCAAGAGTTTATTCGTTACCGCGAAAATAAAAAACATCTCAGGCAAGACAAAGAAAGCTTGGGAGTAGTTGATGATATCGGTCTTTCTTATAACACGCTTTACATTCTTAAAATGCGTTACCTAAAACGTGATGAGGTGGGTAATATTATTGAAACCCCCAAAGGTATGCTTGAGCGTGTTGCCAGAACACTTGCCAACACCGAGAAAACCGGTAAGAAGAAAAAAGAGTGGTTTGCCAAGTTTTATGACATTATGAGTAAGTTTGAATTTCTTCCGGGAACAAGGACGCTAACTAATTCCGGGAAACTTAAGTCCCAACTGGCAAACTGTTTTGTTTGGCCGATAGACGATGATATAGATAATATTTTTGACATTCTCCATAAATCGACACTCATTAAGAAAAATGGCGGGGGGTGTGGTTATAACTTCTCAAATGTAAGGCCAGAGGGCGACAGTGTTGGTGGTATTCCTGAGCTTGCGGCAGGGCCTGTAAAAATGATTGAAATGTTTGACCTTATGACATCTCTTTTTAGACAGGAAGGTAAATATGAAAGTGGCAATATGGCCATTTTAAATGCTGACCACGCGGATATTTTTAACTTTATCTCAGCTAAACAAACAGATGGTTACTTACCAAAAACTAATATTTCTGTAGGTATCACAGACGGCTTTATGCAAGCAGCTGTTAAAGGTAAAGATTGGGACCTGATTAATCCCAGAACAGGCAAGGTGGTCAATAGAGTAAAGGCCAAGTCGATTCTTGAACTAATGGCTACCATGGCTTGGGCAACGGGAGACCCTGGAATAATTAATCTATCGGCTATTAATAGGGGTACAGCTCTTGCCAACCCGCTTCTTGCTAAGCGTGGACCAATAATTGCAACAAATCCGTGTGGGGAAGAACCGCTTTACCCTTTTGAGTCTTGTAACCTTGGCTACGTGAATTTTGTTAAATTTGTTAGAGCAAATAAAACTTTTGATTTCAAACACCTGGCGAGTGTTATGGCTATAGCCACCAGACTCATGGATAATGTGATAGAAGCTTCATGGTTTCCTGTTAGTGAGGTCTGGCAGTCTGTTAAGAATCACCGAAGGATAGGTATCGGTGCAGTTGGTTGGGCTGAAGCCTTAACTATGATGGGCGTTGCTTACGACAGTAAAGAGGCATTCACACTTGCGGAGAAAGTTACAAAGACTATGTATGAGTCAGCCTTTGAAGCTTCTTGTCAGCTGGCACGCGAAAAGGGGCCATTTCCTTTTGTTAAGGACTCTATTTGGGCTAAGGCTAAAAAGAAACCCAGAAATGTTGCACTTTTGACCTTTCCACCCTCCAGCNCGCAGTTATTTCTGAAACAACATTTGGTATTGAACCCTACTTTGCATTAGCCTACGAGCAAAATGTTTTGGGTGGCATGCGCCTTAAAACTGTCATTCCACTTTTTGTTGAGAAACTTAAAGAGCGGGGACTTTATAGTGAGGAGTTAATACAAAAAATAGTTGATAACCATGGTAGTATCCAAGACATTCCTGAGATACCCCAAGACATTAAAAAGGTTTTTAAGGTCGCCCATGATATTGACTGGAGGGACCACATAAAAATGCAGGCTGCTTTTCAGAAATGGACAGACAATGCAATTACAAAAACTATTAATATGCCCTCAACCGCCACCCCCAAAGACATAGAAGAAGCATATACACTTGCTTGGAAACTGGGATGTAAAGGTCTGACTGTGTATAGAGATAGAACCAAGGCGAATCAAGTCTTTGAGTTCGGTGGTTCTAAAGAAGCCAAGCAGATGTCAAAAGTCTGTCCCAACTGTGATATACATCTTCTTAAAGAGAAAAGATGTTGGAAATGTAAAAGGTGTGGCTTTTCAACTTGTGAGCTTTAGTTGGGGTTACTAAAGCTCTATAAACCACGACCTACATTACTAGCGTAAATAACCCAAGCATCTTCAGCTGGGATATAATACTACTAATTATGGCAATATATACGCGACGAGGGGACAGGGGATTAACCAGTTTATATGACTCCCAAAACGCTCAAAATAGAAGAATCCCCAAGTCTTCCAAGTTAATTACCGCCATTGGCGCAGTTGACGAAGTGAATTCGTATCTGGGACTAGTAGTGGCCAAGGTTAAAGATGGTAAGCTAAAAGGCAAAATTAATAGCCTGCAAAGTGACCTTTTCACAGTTGGAGCAGTTTTGGCTGGAGCAAAGACCAGTTCTTCAGGGTTTAGGGTTGGCATAACCAGCGAGCGCATTAAAGAGCTGGAGCGAGAAATAGATGATATTGAGAGTACACTACCTGTGCTAACAAATTTTATACTACCCGGAGGAGATGAGGTTGGCGCACACTTGCACTACGCCCGTTCACTCACAAGAAGAGCTGAACGAGCCTTAGTAGCTTTGCCCAAAAATTTGATGGTACCATCAGTAACTAATATTTTACCTTTCATAAACAGGCTTTCTGACTACCTTTTTACTTTAGCCAGAAAGGTTAATTCCGAAGCTAGAATGGAAGACTTGGTGTGGCGAAGCGGTGGGTAGTGTAAATTTTTTAGATTCTCAAACTCCGTGAGATACCATTTCAGACGTTTAAAATGTGCTGTAGAATGACTATATGACAACACCCGAGATTAATCAGAATATCGGTACGCTGCCACCTGAAATACACGAGGTGCCCAGTGTTCCTGAAATTCCGCCAGCAGTTGAACAAGCAACTGGTGTACAGACAAGACCTACCCATATAACCGCAAAAGTTACTGATGATGCGGGTCAACCCATGATGAAGTCACCAGTCACCCAAACGATAACAGTTACACTTCCAGCATCAACCCAGCAGCTTGCCTTGTGGGCCAAGGGTTCACCCAATGAAGCTCTAACTTGGCTAGCAGGATTTTGGTTGCGACTTGTTAAAAAGGCCATGCACTTTGGTTGGAATGTAGTTATGGGTGGGGGAGGTAATCCAACACAACAAAATGCCATTTAAATTCGATCCGACTCTTTTTTTTGCAACCATGTTTTTTATGGGTGTCTTTGTTGTGGCCATAGTTTCTGGCTTTATGTTGGCCATAAGTCTTCTTAAAGGTGTAGGTAGAGAAGAAAAATCAATTGACTCGGTTCTCCTACAAATTGCGGTACCCAAGAACAACGAAATAAAAATAGATGCCATGGAGCAACTATTTTCATCTGTCTACTCACTCAAAAAAGGTGGTTGGAAACAAAGATATAAGCAGCAACCCGCTATTGCTTTTGAAATTGTAGCTAGAAGTGAAGATATACGTTTTTATGTTTGGACGCCAAAGGACTACCGTGACCTTTTAGAAAAACAAATTCACGGCGCTTACCCGGACGCCGAAATTATTGAAGTCCCTGAGTATAATATTTTTACAGAGTCTGGAAAAGTTGCCTATAAGTCGCTCCAATTAAAGAAGGAAAATTATTATCCCATAAAAACTTTTAGAGAATTGCCGACTGACCCTTTGGCATCTTTTACCTCTGCACTAGCCAAGATGGGTCCAGGCGAAGCTGTGGCAATTCAATTTGTCATATCACCCATTGACTCCGACTGGCAAAAAGCGGGTAGGAGTTTTATTG
>FKKE01001154.1_pt2 | contig 23331 bp, 24 predicted proteins | sample 1106331 | NCBI WGS metagenome assembly FKKE01 (sample SAMEA3931202, study PRJEB13176) | freshwater metagenome | biome: Drinking water system; feature: drinking water; material: freshwater | place: China | collected 2013-02-06
CTTCGCCCGCAAACGCCGGGGCGCTGAAGGTCACTGCAACCGCCACTGCCATGATCGCCATCAACATGCGCTTCATAGTACCCTACCCCCTTGAAGAAATGATTTATAGTGTGGTGTCTGCCTGACGACCAGGCAAACGGGCTCCTACGGTATCGAATCAGTTCGTCATGTGTCAACGACGAATTTCATGACAGAATGACAGATTGGTATCTGGGCCAATCGGCATGATGTTCAATGGTTTTGTGATATAGTTCATTTATATGTTGAGGAACAGAAGTTCCCATGAATGACATCGGACCCTATTCGAACTACCGGTTGACCGTCCGTCTTGAACTGGCAAACAAGCCCGGGATGTTCGCCAACGTGGCGGCGGTCTTGGCCATGGAAGGGGCAAATCTTGGGGCGGTCGACATTGTCTCAGCCACAGCCGCCTACATGATTCGGGACGTGACCTTCGATGTCCGCGACGAGGCCCACGGTGAACACGTCTTGCGGCGGCTCGGTATGCTTCCAGACCTCAAGGTGTTGTCGGCATCCGATCGGATCTTCTTGCTTCATCTCGGCGGGAAGATCCATGTGCAGAGCAAGCTCCCAGTCAACACCCGCAACATCCTCTCCATGGTCTACACGCCAGGGGTGGGGCGGGTCTCTCAAGCGATTGCCAAGGACAAGTCCAAGGCCTACGCCTTTACCGTCAAGAGCAACAGCGTCGCGGTCGTGACCGACGGCTCAGCCGTCTTGGGACTCGGCAACTTGGGACCGGAAGCGGCGCTACCGGTTATGGAAGGCAAGGCCATGCTGTTCAGAGAGTTGGCTGGTGTCGACGCTTGGCCAATTTGCCTGAACACGCAAGACCCCGATGAAATCGTGCGGACGGTCCAGGCGATCGCGCCCGGTTTCGGAGCCGTCAATCTGGAAGACATCAGCGCGCCCCGCTGTTTCGACATTGAGCGACGGTTGAAGGTCACTCTCGATATTCCCGTCATGCACGACGACCAGCATGGAACGGCTGTGGTGCTGTTGGCCGCTCTCACCAACGCCTTGACGGTGGTGGGTAAGAAAATCGAGGAGGTTCGGGTGACCGTGAATGGCCTCGGCGCCGCCGGCACGGCCTGCTGCCGCATGTTGTTGGCGGCAGGAGTGTCACATCTGTTCGGGTGCGACAAGGAAGGGATCATTCTTCATGGAGAGGCTGAGACTCTCAGAGCCTGTCGAACAGACCTGGCCTCCTGTCTGACGAGGTCCCATCCGCGAGGAAGCCTCCGCGATGCGTTGAAGGGCGCCGATGTCTTCATCGGCCTTTCGGTCGGCAACATTCTGAAAGCCGAAGATCTCGACGTGATGGCCTCCGATCGGATCGTCTTTGCAATGGCGAATCCTGATCCGGAGGTCCCTCCGGAGCTCGCGGCGTCGCACTGCCGCATCTTCGCCACCGGCCGCTCGGATCTTCCCAACCAGATCAACAATGCGCTGGCCTTCCCCGGGATCTTCCGCGGTGCCCTGGATGTCCAGGCGACTGAAATCAACGAAGCGATGAAGCTCGCCGCTGCGAGAGCGCTTTCACACGTCATCCCGCGTCCCACCTTGAGCGAGGATTACATCATTCCCAGTGTCTTCGACAAGGAAGTCGTGCCTCGCGTGGCCAAGGCGGTGGCGGCAGCTGCCCATGAGACGGGGGTGGCGCGTAGGCGAAACAAAGTCACCGACGATATACCTCCTGCCTAGCAAGCGGCACAGTGTCCGCCGATCGGTCTTCTGGCGGCTCCTGGGCCTGTGCTACAATGCGACCCGAAGATCGCAGCATCGGGAAGCGCAATGCCCTTTTCCGCCGCCAAATTCATTAAATTTCGCAACGGCATGCAGAAGCGTATCGGATCGTTGCGCAGCAAGACGGAAGACAGCATGGACGTCGCGGTCGATTCGATGATGCAGGAGCGGGTGGACAGCTTCTTTCGCGTCGAGCAGGGGCTGGACGAGATCGTCAAGTCGTTGCTCCAGATCGAGGAGGAACTCGATCAGATCTGCGATCTCTCAGGTGCCATGCGCCTGGAGTCCCGGCTCGAATTCGTCGAGGATCGCTGGGACGATTTGGACAGCGAGATCCGTGAGCGGCCCCGCCGCCGCCGTCGACGGATCAGTCTCGCCGATATGCTGAAGGCGGCCAGCGGGGGCGGGGGAGACCTTTCGCAATCTTCAAGCGGCATCAATAACGCCGTGGATGCCTACGCCATCATGGGAGTGGAATTTGGGAGTTCGCTCGCCGACGTCACCGCGGCATTCCGTCACAAGGCGAAATTGCTTCATCCGGATGCGAACAACGGGGATCGCAGTTCAGAGCCGGAGTTGCGGCGGATGCTCGAAGCCTATCAATTCCTGAAAGAGTACCTGAGTCTCAGCAACACGGAACCGATGCGCCCACCCGATCGTCCGTACAGCCCGGCCGAGTAGTCGGAGTGTGATCGACTTGAAGGATTCGCCGTACATCACGACCAAGTCCGCGCTCGACAAGCTGTGCGACCGGTTGCGATCCAGTTCGGCGTTGGCCTTGGATACGGAGTTCGTCGGGGAGGACAGCTTTGTCCCGAAGCTGGAGCTGATCCAAGTGGCGACTGCGGACGTGTCGGCGGTCATTGACTTTCCCGCAGTCCAGGCCGACGGGTCGCTCGCCCAGTTCTGGGAACTCGTGTGCAATCCCAATGTTGAGAAGGTCGTCCACGCGGGACGGCAGGATCTGGATCTCTTCGCGTTGCACGCCGGGCAGATTCCTAAGCCGTTTTTCGACACGCAGATCGCCGCGGCAATGTTGGGCTATGGCGCGCAAGTGGCGTACGCCAATCTTGTCCAACGAATCCAAGGGACGAAGTTGGCCAAGGCCCATACCTTCACGAACTGGAGTGCGCGTCCGCTCTCGACGGAACAGATCGCCTATGCGGCGGAAGACGTTCAGTTTCTCTTGCCGATTCATGCCCATCTGCACAAGAAGCTGCATGGCCTCGGGCGCCTGGAATGGGCCAGGGAGGAATTCGCCAGACTCGAAACGGTGGTCGGAGAGAAAAGCCGCGAACCGCTCGATCGCTATCAACGAATTCGGGGGTGGGACAGTTTGAAGCCCAAGCACGCGGCGGTTTTGCGAGACCTTGCGGCTTGGCGTGAGGCCGAAGCGCGTCGCCGCAACGTGCCGCGAGGGCGGGTCATGCGGGACGAAGTGTTGTTGCAGTTGGCCCGGCATCCTCCGCGGTCGCTCGATGAGCTCCGGGGGCTCCGCGGGCTCCACTCCGGGGAAGTGGAGCGTAACGGCGAGCAGGTGCTCAAGACGATCGCCCAGGCAATGTCGTCGCCGGCATCCACGTGGCCTGAGATTCCCCGCGAACGAAAACCGGAGCCGGAATCGACGGGCCTGGTCGAATTGTTACAGGCGGTGTTGAAGGCTCGCGCTGCCGAAGCCGAGATCGCGCCGACGTTGCTGGCGACCACTGCGGATATTCAAGCCCTCGTCGAGGCGAGAGCGAAACAGACGGCCGTTGACTTGCCGTTGATGCGGGGATGGCGATACCGGCTTGTGGGTGAACTCCTGTCACACGTACTTGACGGGACAGTGACCGTCTCGGTTGACTCGCAGTCTGGAACCCTCCGCACGACTCCGAGGTAAGAGGGGCCGTTCAGGGGCCACTTCGACTCGTATCCATCCGTCACAATCCGTTCAAAAAACGCACCTCACAGTCGAGGCAACCCGTCCCTAACTTATCGGTTATTGCCATTGCCGGAGAGCCGCCAGAAGGGCTAGACATTCCGACGGTTTATGACATGCCACGGAGTGGGGCCAGTCCTGAAAAATTCAGGAACTTGGTACGGAACTCGCAGAACCCCTGCCGAAACGGGATCAGCATGGGACGGCAGATCGTCAAGACCATAGCAGCCTTTATTGTCCCAGGAGGATTGGTGTTTCTGGCAGCCGTCGGATTTCTGCGACCGAACGGGCTTCCTCCGTGGACGCAGCAGCCGGTGGGGGCCTTCCCGTATTTCGTGCTCGCCTTCGGCCTGATCTTCGGCTGGTATTTATCCAGTGTGCGGATGATTCTCTCGGTCCTCATGCTGGCGTTGGCCGACCGCGGCCTCGTCATGATGTCGTCGGGAAGCGGGGGTCCTTCGCTGGCGGGGACTTCGATATTCGCCATCGTGGCCTTCCTTCTCCCTCTAAACCTCTTGGGCTTTTCCATCCTGAAGGAAGACTCAGTTTCGACGATGAGAGGCATTCTCCGGGTCATGGTGGTTCTTGCGCAACCGTTTCTCGCTCTCTGGCTGTGTTATCCGGAGCAGGAAGAGCTGGCTGGAGCCTTCCGAATACGCTATGTGGACTGGTTCGACGATCGTTGGACGCCTGTTCCTCAAGTGGGACTGTTTGTCTTCGGCCTCGCCGGCCTGATCCATGCGGCGCGGTTCGTTTTGCACCGCGATCCCTTTGAAGGCGGGTCCGTTTGGGCCCTTGGCACGATTTTCCTTGCCCTTCATTGCACGCAGTTCGGGTGGAGACCGACGAGTTTTTTCGGGGCCGCAGGCCTGATACTCCTCCTCACCTTGGTGCAAGCGGCGCATCAGCGCACGTACCGGGACGAGTTGACGGGCCTTGCCGGACGCCAGGCCTATCAGGAAGCTATCGGCAGGCTCGGCAAGCAGTATTCGATCGCGATACTCGGAGTGGACCAGCTGAAAACGTATACAGGCTCCCATGGCCGGCCGGTCGCAGAACAGATCCTGAAATTCGTCGCGCCCAAACTGCAGGCTGCTTGTCGGGATGGGCGTGTCTTTCGTGTAAGTGGAGAAGAGTTCACGCTGCTTTTCCCCGGTCGCTCCGCTACAGAAACGATCGTTGCCCTCGACGGGGTCAGGAAAGCCGTCGAGCGGGTTTCCTTCTACCTGCGTGGAAGAGACCGCATCTGGGAGGACACGCGGGGGACGAAAACTCCCGGATCCAGGGATCGGGCGTTGCCCGTCACGGTCAGCATCGGCGTTGCGGAAACGTCGCTCGATGATGCGACATTGGAAGGTGTGGTCAAGTCGGCATACCGGGCTCTGTATGATGCCAAAGGCGCTGGCGGCAACGTGGTCAAGCGAGCTGTTGCGGTCTATCAACCGGCACGTCGGTCTTACAGCGGCTCGGGCCGGATTATCGCGAGCGGTGAGTACTGATCCGAGGCGTTCGTTACAACAAACTCTTTATCGTGTCCGCCGGTCGGGCCATGATCGCTTTGTGTCCTTTCTCGACAAGAGGACGCTGAATCAAATCCGGGTGTTTGATCATCAGGTCGATGAGCTCATCATCCGAATGGGGGGTCTTCCCCAGTCCGAGTTCCTTGTAAACGTCTTCCTTCGTCCGCAACACGTCCTTCGGTGACAGCTTCGCCTTCTTCAAGAGTCCCTTGAGTTGAGCTTTCGTGAACGGCCTTTCGTAATAATTCACGGCAACGAAGGGTTTCCCGCTTTCTTTGAGGATCTGAACCGCTTGCCGGCAGGTTGAGCAGGTCGGTTTCTGATAAATCGTCAGGTCAGCCATCGTCGGTCTCCTTTATTGAGTGTCTTGGAACCAGCCTTGACGCGATTTTTCCGCGTATGATAGATGCTTCGCAACGCTTCGTCTTCTGCCATGCCCACTGTTGGAACCAGCTCGAGCGGCCAATTTTCTTGCGCCGGTGCGTCCCAACGCACCTTGCGGGATTTACGGATCAAGCGCAAGGGGCAACCAGTGTTCGTGGTGGGTCATCTGATCGCCCGAAAAGGGCAGGAGGCAACCTTCGAGGTATTCAACGACCGGCTGGCGGTCGTAAAATTTTCGGACGGTGCCGTCATCGGCTACGACCCCTTGGAATTGCTGCTTCCGACCGACATCGATCCCGACGGGGTCGCCTACTTCGAAATTCGAACCTGTAGGGCCTGCGAGCAGTACTTTCCCTTGACAGGGGAAGAGTGCGATGCGGACGAAGAGCCAGCCAACTGTCCGGAATGTCGATCCTGAAACCGTTCCGAACAAACTCGAGGTCCTCCGCCTGGTTCCTCAGTCCACCAGCGGGGCGATTTCAATGGCTTTCTTGATCAAGCAATCCCCGGCGAAGGATTGGAGAGACATCGGCAACATGCTGGCGTCAATGACCCGAACGCTCGAGACCTTGTAACCTTCCGCCGTTTTGACCCCTTCGACGCGCAGGGCATGGCAAATCTCCAGTTTTTTCCAGATCAAGTTGTTCAGTATCGAATCCGAGGCGAGGAGTTTGGTGTCGGACGCGACATCGTTCACTGAGGCTTTCACCGCCACGCGCGATCGATCCTTCGGTGCTTCGCTGACGACCGCGAAGATCAGCGACTCGTCTTCTGCCTGCCCCAGACCAGGAGCGCTCATGAGGAATCCGGCGCACAACATGGCCCAAAACTGGAGGCGCATCGCTACTTCGTCGCCTCCGGTCGGCTATCCGCGTCCGTTCTCATGCGCATGGAGGATTCGGAAAGAGAAGGGGTCGCAGGTGCTCCGTGGCCGATCGCGCTCTTGCCGACCGGTTTAGGCAAGAATGCCGGGGCCGGCTGTGGATCCTGACGCGAAGCGAGCGTTGCGGCGATGATGGCCAGAAGTCCGAGAATCGTAATGACGATGGCCGGTTTCTTCATGCTCCCTGGACCCACGCGAATTCAAATCAGTATGCCAATCGATATTCTGCTTTGCAAGACGCCAATTCAGGGAGATCTTGCGCCAGGCCAGTGAACGGAGCAGAGTAGAGAAGAGGGCGATACGGAGGCTACGAAGGAGATCCGAGGATGCCGCACGATTTCATGCCAGGGTTAGCGGGGGTACCTGCTGCCAAATCCGCCGTCAGCGATGTCGACGGAGAGAAGGGACTTTTGGAGTATCGTGGAATTCGCGTCGAGGATCTCTGCTCCCGTTCAACCTATCTTGAGACGGCGTATCTGCTCCTGTTCGGATCGTTGCCTTCGTCTTCCCAACTCACCAAGTGGACGCAGGATATCACTCGTCATCGTCGGGTGAAGTTCAGCATCATCGATCTTATGAAGTGCTTGCCCGAGCAGGGCCATCCAATGGATGCCCTCCAGGCAGCCGTTGCCGCGCTGGGGATGTTCTACCCGGGCCGCAACGTGAAGGACGTCGAAAACAACTATTGGTCGGCCGTCCGGTTGATCGCCAAGCTGCCGACCATCGTGGCGGCGTGGGCACGGCTGCGCCATGGAGACGATCCGGTGCCGCCCCGGGATGATTTGGGATTCAACGAGAACTTTCTCTACATGCTGACCGAATCGGCTCCCCTTCCTTTGTGGACCGAGATCTTCGACGACTGTCTCATCCTGCACGCCGAGCACACGATGAATGCATCGACCTTTACCGGGTTGGTAACGGCCTCGACGATGGCCGACCCCTACACGGTCGTCGCATCCGCAATCGGCGCCTTAAAAGGGCCGTTGCACGGAGGGGCGAACGAGGAAGTCGTCGAGATGCTCAAGGAGATCGGCAGTCCGGCGGCCGTCAGAGAGTATGTGCAGTTACGCATGCAACAGAAGAAGCGGCTCATGGGATTCGGCCATCGGGTCTACAAGGTGAAGGATCCCAGAGCGACGGTGCTGCAGGTGTTGTGCGAACGGCTCTTCGCCGAGTGCGGAGCATCCCCTATCTATGAGATCGCGCTTGAGGTAGAACGGGTGGCCGGAGACTATCTCAACGGGAAGGGGATCTATCCCAACGTCGACTTCTATTCCGGGATCATTTACGACAAGATGGGCATCGCTCCGGACCTCTTCACACCGCTCTTTGCCATGGCGCGCGTCTCGGGATGGCTGGCCCATTGGCTGGAACAATTGCGGGAAAACAAACTCTTTCGCCCCGATCAAATCTATGCCGGGGCCCACAATCGTCCCTACGTTCCCGTGAACGAACGCTAACTCATCCCATTCGCTCCGGAATGCCCGCCTCTTGACTCTCGATCCGACCGAATTATCTATCGACCAGACAGCAGGTTCGGCGCCGTTCCACGGGAATTTGTAGCGTCACATCAAGGCAATGGAAAAAGGAGGTCTGCCATGTCGCTCGTACGTTGGGATCCGTTTCGTGAGTTGGAGGATATGTCCGAGAGGTTGAATCGCATGTTCGCCCGTCCGGCGCTCAGGCCGAGCGGCAAAGAGACGCTGATCGTGGCTGATTGGATACCGACGGTCGATATCAGTGAGAACGATCAGGAGTATCTGATCAAGGCGGAGTTGCCCGAAGTCAAGAAGGAAGATGTGAAAGTGACGGTGGAAGACAGTGTCTTGACCATCCAGGGCGAGCGGCGTCAGGAGAAGGAAGAAAAGGGAAAGAAGTACCATCGAGTCGAACGGTCTTACGGAAGCTTCGTGAGGAGTTTCACGCTACCGGAGTCCGTCGATGAAGGGGCGGTGAAGGCTGAGTACAAGGACGGAATCTTGAACCTGCACCTTCCCAAGACCGAGAAGGTCAAGCCGAAGGCGATCGACGTCAAGGTTGCCTAAACCGACCGGACGAGTGAGAAACGAAATGGCCCGCCTCAGCGGCGGGCCTTGTTATGTTCCGGCCTGCCTTTCCTGCATCACCAACTCCCATGCGTCGTCCTCAAGATCGCATCGCACGACATACCGCCGGGCGTCGTTTCCCAGAATTCTGAAGCAGCAGTGCGTCTCCGTATACCATCGGTCGAGAATTTCCACGACGGAGATCGTCTGCCCCTCGATGTCGATCGAGCGGGGCGTGCGTTCTCCCTTATAGCCGGCGTACGACCTGACCGTCACGGACGAACGGCTCACGACATCACCCTTGTACATGCAGGCAGGCTGAGTTTATCATGGCGCCCGCATGCGGGATGAACCTTGAATCACATGGAGTTCAGCGTATGAAGAACGACCAGAAGAGACAGGCGTCGGGAGGTACGAGGGTCGAGCGCGATACGATGGGCGAGTTGGCCGTCCCGGCCGACGCGTATTACGGCGTACAGACCGCCAGGGCGATCGAGAATTTCCCCATTAGCCCGCTGCGGATGCCACGTTCGGTCATCAGGGCGATGGGTATGCTCAAGCGGGCTGCCGCCGCCGTGAACCATTCGTTAGGACTTCTCGACAAGAAACCGGCCGACGCCATCAAGCAAGCTGCTACAGAAGTCGTTGAGGGCAAGCTCGACGCGGAGTTTCCGGTGGACATCTTTCAGACCGGCTCCGGGACTTCGACGAATATGAATACCAACGAGGTCATCTCCAACCGTGCCACGGAATTACTGGGCGGGGCGCGGGGCAGCAAGCTCGTCCATCCGAACGATCACGTCAACCTCGGGCAATCAAGCAACGACGTCATTCCGACCGCCATCCATATCGCGGCCTCAGAGCTGATGAGGAACGAGCTGATGCCTGCTCTGACGCGGTTGCAGAAGGCGCTGGCGAAGAAGGCCAAGGAGTTCGACAAGATCGTGAAGATCGGCCGTACCCATTTGCAGGACGCCACGCCGGTGCGATTGGGCCAGGAGTTCGGCGGCTATGCGCGTCAGATTGAGTTGGGCGTTCAGCGTCTGAAGCACGCGCAGGAGGTGTTAAGCGAGGTGGCACTCGGAGGAACGGCGGTCGGCACAGGGTTGAACTGCCATCCGGACTTTTCCGCCAAGGTCATGGCGATCATTTCGAAAGAAACCGGCTGCCCCTTTAAAGAAGCGGTGAACCACTTCGAGGCGCAATCGGCGCAGGATGCGCTGGTCGAAGCCAGCGGAGCATTGCGCACGATCGCCGTCAGTCTCATGAAGATCGCCAACGACATCCGCTGGCTCGGCTCGGGGCCGCGCTGCGGCCTGGGCGAGATCAATCTTCCGGAAACGCAGCCCGGTTCATCGATCATGCCGGGCAAGGTGAACCCGGTCATCGCCGAATCGGTCACGATGGTCTGCGCGCAGGTGATCGGCAACGACGTGACGGTCACGGTCGGCGGTCAAGCGGCCAACTTCGAGCTGATCGTCATGCTCCCCGTGATGGCCTACAACCTGCTTCAATCGATTGCACTGCTTGCGTCGGCTTCGAACAACTTTGCCGCGAAGTGCATCGAGGGCATCAAGGCCAATGAAGAGCGCTGCAAGAGTCTGATCGAGGAGAGCCTGGCGATGTGTACCGCTTTAGCTCCTGAGATCGGGTATGAGGCCGCCGCCAAGATCGCCAAGGACGCCTATAAGTCCGGGAAGACGGTCCGGCAGATTGCGAAGGAGCAGAAGGTGCTATCCGAGAGGCGCCTGGCTGAGCTGCTTGACCCCTGGCGTATGACCGAATCGGGAGGCCCGGTTGGGAGCGCTGGAGGATGACCGGATGGCACAACGCCTTTGACAGTTTTGAAACAGCTATGCTAAAGTCCGCGGAAACTTTGAGGTTCTTGGTAAGTTTTCTTCACTTCATTCCCAAGGAACGTTGAATGAGCGCACAGACGAAACACGTGATTATTGTGGCCGGAGCTGGACCGGCTGGATTGGCCGCTGCCGGAAGCCTGGCTGAAGCGGGTCATGACGTCATTATCGTGAATCGCGACGTTAAGTTCGGCGGCTTGGCCGAGTACGGCATCTTCCCCAGCAAGCTGAAGCTCCGTGGTGGGTTGAAGAAGCAATATTGGGAGTTGCTGGAAAGGCCGAACGTTCATTACTTCGGCAATGTTTCGATCGGGAAAGGCAAAGATCTGTCGGTCGAAGACGTCCGCGGGCTTGGAGCGAGCGCGGTCGTGTTCGCCATCGGCGCGCAGGGAACGAAGGCGATCGGCGTGGAAGGGGATTCGGCAAAGGGCGTGTTCCATGCCAAGGACGTCGTCTATCACTTCAACCGGCTGCCCGGATTCGGGGATCGGCCGTTTGAGATGGGTAAACACGTCGCCGTGATCGGGGCGGGGGACGTGATGGTCGATATTGCGCATTGGCTCACGCGTTATAGGAAGGTGGAACGCGTAACCGCCATCGTTCGCCGCGGCCCTGCCGAGCGAAAATACAATCCCAAAGAGATTCGCGCAGTCTGCGCCAACATGGATCTGGATGGGATCAAGAGCGAATTTGCCCGCATCAAGGATCGGCTTGTGGCCGTTGGACAGAATCCGGACGAGATCCACAGGGGACTGGTGGATGAATTCACAAAATGCGAGCTGAAGGTCAGCGACACCAAGATGGGGTTCAAGTTTCTGGCATCGCCGAAGCGAATCCTGGTCGACGGGACGAACCGTGTGCGGGCCCTCGAGATGGAGGACAACAAGCTGGAACCAAAAGGCGAAGATACCGCCGCGGTCGGGCTGAAACAGTACTATGAGTTTCCCTGTGACTCGGTCGTGTTTGCCGTCGGCGACAAGGTCGATGAGACAGTCGGTCTTCCCTACAAAGGGGGCATGTACGTTACGAATCCCAATAAGACCGGCAACGATCCAGACGACGCCCTTTTCCAGGCCTACGACGAAGCAACCGGCAAGGTTGTCGATGGCGTTTTTCTGACCGGCTGGGCGCGCAAGGCCAGCGAAGGATTGGTCGGAGTTGCCAAGCGGGACGGCGACTGGTGTGCTGAAGTCGTGTTGCGTTACTTGGCTTCCAAGTCTGGCGGGGGCCACTCAAAAGCCGTGTTAGACAAGTTACAGGCCATTCTGAAAGAACGAAAGAGCCGGCCGGTGACCGTCAAGGGCCTGCGCGCACTCGAAACGGCGGAGAAAGCTTACAAAGGCGGGTCGGAATCCATCGGTGAGTTCAAGTTTGCGACAAACGATGAAATGCTGGGTTTGATCGAACGGGGAAAGGCGTAACGCCGTTCCCCCATCTTTCTTATCCATCTCCCCAGTGTAATTTCTCCCGCAACACCTCATAGTACCGGGTCTCAGGGAATCGAATCAGCTTCGTGCGCTGTTCGGAAACCTTCACCTCGATCGTATCGCCGTGCGAAATGGCGACGCCCACCTGGCCGTCGAGTGTGGCAGTCGCTCCGTCGTCCTTACTGGTCAGCGTAATGTCGATCTCTGCGTTCGCCGGCACGATCAGCGGCCGATGCGTCAGCGTATGGGGGCAAATCGGTGTCAGCATCAACGAAGGAACTGATGGGTTCACGATGGGACCGCCGGCGGAAAGCGAATAGGCGGTCGAGCCGGTCGGGCTGCTGACGATCAGTCCATCTCCTCTGAGGTTCGTGACGAATTGGCCTTGAATGTCGATACGCAACTCGATCATGCGGGCCAGGGTACCCTTGCTGACGACAACATCGTTGAGTACGACCCCCTTCGCCACCGTTTCCCCATGGCGGTGGACATGGGTCTTGAGCATCAGACGTTCGTCGATGACGTAGTCGTTTGCGAATACGCGTTCAAGAGACGGATACAAATGCTCCAGCCGGACTTCCGTCAAGAAACCCAACCCTCCCATGTTCACACCCAGGATGGGTATGCCCCGCTCTCCGGCCAGGCGCGCGGCGTTCAACATAGTGCCGTCTCCGCCAAGAACCAGCAGGACATCGGCTTCCTGGGCCAACTGGGTTTTTTGAATGCCTCCCTGTTCGCCCAACAACCCAGCGGAAGTGGTATCAAGAATGGCGCGAATGTTCCGATCCCGTAGCCAGCGAACGACTGTTTGGAGCGTCGCCTTGACTTCGGGGAACTTGGGCTTAGTTAAGATACCGATGCTCTTGCTTTTCATTTGATTCCCGGCATGAGTCTCGTGTGGGGCGCTTGAAGGTGCGGGATTCTATCGGGAGGGTTCTTTTGAAGTCAACGAATGGTCCTGTGTCGACATCGCCTGTTGAACAGAGCATCGCCAGCTCGAGTTTGCTGGCGAGTGAATCACGCGGAATCTTGACACTGGATACCCTTCTAGTTAGAATTAGGCGAGATTTTTCGAAGGGTTTGCTCGCTTAGATCAGCCACAGATCCCTACCACATAAGGAGGCAGGATGTTCGAACGATTCACGGACAAGGGTCGGAAGATCATCATCCTGGCGCGCGAAGAGGCCGAGCGTCATCAGAACGACTACCTCGGAACCGAGCACCTCGTCTTGGCCATCCTGCGCGAATCCGACGGCATCGCCCTTATGATCTTGAAAAAGATGGGGCTTTCCACGGAGCAGATCCGACTGGAGATCGAGCGGAACCTCCCAGGTGGCGGCACCACCATGACCTTCGGAGAAATTCCCTTCAGCCCGCGGGTGAAAAAAGTCATCGAGTACGGAGTCGAGGAAGCCCGTCTCCTTGGGCATAACCATATCGGCAGTGAACATCTCTTGCTGGGCCTCCTCCGTGAAGAAGAAGGAATAGGCGGAAAGATTCTCAGGAGCCTAGGCGCCAATCTGCTGACGGCCCGACAGCTGACCGTCACGTTTTTGCGGAAATCGGCTCCTCGCGAACGCGATCGCAAGAGCAATACTCCTGCGCTCGACGAATTTGGGCGTGACCTGACCCAGATGGCTCAGGAGGGGCAGCTCGATCCCGTGATCGGTCGCGCCGACGAAATCGAGCGTGTCCTCCAGATTCTCAGCCGACGGACGAAGAACAATCCGGTGCTGATCGGCGAATCCGGGGTCGGCAAAACCGCGATCGTCGAAGGGTTGGCTCAACGTATCATTCAGTCGGAAGTGCCGGACAACTTGTTGTCCCGCCGCGTCATCGCGCTGGATCTCGGCTCCTTGGTCGCCGGTACGAAGTATCGCGGCCAGTTCGAAGAACGGCTGAAGGTCGTGATGAAGGAGATCGTGCAGGCGGGCAACATCATCATTTTCATCGACGAGTTGCATACCCTCGTGGGCGCCGGTGCGGCGGAAGGTTCCATCGACGCCTCGAACATGTTGAAACCGGCGTTGTCGCGTGGCGAGATCCAGTGTATCGGGGCGACGACGCTCGATGAGTACCGGAAGCATATCGAGAAGGACGGAGCGCTCAAGCGTCGGTTCCAGCCGATCCATGTTCAGCCGCCGAGCCTCGATGAGACCGTCAGGATCATCCAGGGCCTGCGCGACCGGTACGAAGAGCATCACGGAGTCGAAATTACGGAAGAGGCGATCGTCGAAGCGGTGAAGCTGTCGGACCGGTATATTACAGACCGGTTCTTGCCGGACAAGGCGATCGATTTGATCGACGAGACGGGCTCGAGAGCGAAGCTTCAGACGTACGCGCTGCCGGGCGAATTGAAGGCCATGGAGCAGGAGCTGAAGAAAGTGTCCCGCGACAAGGAGCTGGCCATCTCGATGCAAAACTTCGAGGAGGCGGTGCGCCACCGCGAAGAAGAAGAACGGTTGCGCAAGTTGCTCGACGAATCCAAGCGTGAATGGAAAAAGAACCAGGAGAAGCATAAACCAACGATCGGCAAAGAAGACGTGGCGTACGTTGTCTCCAAGATGACGGGCATTCCGCTCTTTAAGCTGGAAGAGGAAGAGTCCAACAAATTACTCCGAATGGAAGACTTCCTGCACAAACGAGTGGTCGGTCAGAACGAGGCGATCTCGGCGGTCTGCCGGGCGATCAGACGCTCGCGCGCCGGACTCAAGGAAGCGAAAAAGCCGATCGGCTCTTTCATCTTCTTGGGACCGACCGGCGTCGGAAAGACCGAGCTGGCCAGAACTCTGGCGGAGTTCCTCTTCAATACCGAGGATGCGCTCATCCGAATCGACATGTCCGAGTACCAGGAGAAATTCACGAGTTCCCGCCTGTTCGGAGCGCCTCCGGGGTATGTCGGGTACGAAGAAGGCGGGCAGCTTACGGAACGCGTGCGCCGCCGGCCCTACTCGGTCGTGCTGTTCGACGAAATCGAGAAAGCCCATCCCGACGTGTTCAATCTCCTGCTCCAGGTGTTGGACGACGGCGTGTTGACGGACAGCCTGGGCCGCAAGGTCGATTTCAAGAACACCGTGGTCATCATGACCTCCAACATCGGGACCAAGATGATCCAGAAAGGCGTGTCCTTGGGCTTCCAGAGCACCGAAGCCGAGCAGGCCCGTCACAAGAAAGAAGAGGTCCTCGGCGAGCTTCGGCGTTCGTTCAGTCCGGAGTTCCTGAACCGGATCGACGAAATTGTCGTCTTCCATCAGCTGGACAAGTCGCACCTCAACAACATCCTCGACATCCTCCTGCGGGAGCTCAACCTGCGCCTGTTGGACAAGGGCGTCGAGATCGAAGTCGACGAAGAGGTCAAGCAGTGGCTCATTAAGGAAGGGTATGAGCCGCTCTACGGGGCGAGGCCGATGCGGCGGACGATCCAACGCGCGATCGGCGATCCGCTCTCGGAGGAGATGATCAAGGGGCGATTCAAGGAGAGCCGGAAAATCAAGGTGGTGTTGCGCGACGGCGCTCCTGTCTTTATCGAACAGGAGGCGATGGCCGGTGTCTAAGCGGCGCCTGTGACATGGCCCGTTCTCCGCTGGATCGACGTACGCTGATTGAAGACCCTTGCGGCCCGTACGGCGGCAGGGGTCTTCTTGTTTTTTCAGGCTGGCCTTGTTGGCAAGGAATGTGATGCCGTATCGTGATCAGGAAACTCCTATCATCTGGGAAGCGGGGCCGGTCCTCGGGATCGAGACCTCCTGTGATGAGACGGCCGCTGCCGTCATTGGCGTCGACGGGACCGTGTTATCGAACAGTATCTCGTCTCAACACGCCGTGCACGCGCGCTTCGGGGGAGTCGTGCCCGAATTGGCATCCCGCGCCCACGTCGAGACCATTGAGCACATTGTAGCCGGGGCTATGGAAGATGCCCGTTGCGCCTGGTCGGACCTGGCGGGGATCGCCGTCACCCAGGGGCCTGGCCTGGCCGGTGCCTTGATCGTCGGAGTGAATTACGCCAAGACGTTGGGATATGCACTCGGGATCCCGGTCGCAGGAGTCAGCCACCTCGAAGGCCACATCGCCTCGGCTTGGTTGGAGAACCCGGACTTCCCTCAATCCTGCGTCGTTCTGGTTGTATCGGGCGGGCACTCGCATCTGTATCAGCGAGCGGCGAGCGGATCGTGCCGGCTCCTCGGCTGTACAAGAGACGATGCCGCAGGGGAGGCTTTCGACAAAGGCGCACAAATGCTCGGACTTGGATTTCCCGGTGGGCCGGCGTTGGACCGGCTGGCCCGAAGCGGCGATCCCAAAGCCATTCGTTTCCCCCGTTCCACGTTCAAAGAAGTGGGACTGGATCTGAGCTTCAGCGGACTGAAAACCTCGCTGCTGTACAAGCTTCAAGGCATGGACCAGGCTCCTCTCGACAAGCAGAAGGCCGATCTGGCTGCCGGTTATCAGGAAGCGATCGTCGCCATGCTCGTGAGAAAGGCCTTTGCCGCGCTGGAGCAAACAGGACAATTGGCATTGGCAGTTGTCGGCGGGGTGTCAGCCAACAGTCGGCTGCGGACGGTACTCCAAGAGGAAGCGGTCAAACGGGGAGTCCAGCTCGGCATCCCCCCGCTGCGTTTTTGTACAGACAATGCTGCGATGATTGCGTCGGCCGGCATGGAGCAACTGCGGCGAGGACGACGATTGCCGCTCGATGCGGAACCCTACACGGCTTTGGCGTCCGCTGCGACCTGACGTGTGCGTACTGATGGAGGAGGAAACCCATTCCTGAACTATTCGGCCTGACGACAGGATTGCGAGCCGGTCAAGTTGCGGCGATCGAGCGACTGTACCGGCGGCGCGTGCCTTATGACAAGGTTCTGTCAGCCGAGCTTGCGAAGACGATGTGCCAGCTCTCACTGGAGGTCCGTCGCCCGATCGCCGCCGTGCTCTCCCGGAGAGGGCTGGTTCAAGAGATCATCATCGGGACGGAATTGGTCCTGTCACCCACGACCTTGGCGAAATTCCGGGCCGGACCCCGATCTTTGCGAGGGCTGCGGGTGATCCGGACCCAGTTTCATGACCAGCCGTTGAACCAGGAAGTGCTCACCGACCTGGCCTATCTCCGCCTGGACTTGATCGGTGTCCTCTCCGTCACGCCCGAGGGTAATCCCGGGGATTTGTATCTTGCCCATCTGCGTCCACCAGATGGGTCCGGTCAGTTGTGCCGGATTTTCAAGAGCACGCCGTTCCATCAGTGCCAGCTGGCTTTCGATCAATTCATTGATGAACTGGAGTCGGATCTCCAAAAAGCGCTCGGCACCCATGCCGTGGCGCAAGAGGGGGAATCCGCGATGCTCGTCAGCGCATCGACGAAAAGTCGTGTGGAACAAGAAGACCGGCTGGTCGAGTTGGCCGAACTCGCAGTCTCAGCGGGCGTGACCGTCGTCGACCGGATGGTTCAGCGGACGCAGGACAGCCATCAGCGGTATCTCCTAGGAAGCGGGAAATTGAAGGATGTCCTGATTCAGACGCTTCACAAAGGCGCCGACATGGTGATCTTCGATCAGACCCTGTCGCCCGCGCAATCGCGCGCCATCGCAGAGATGACGGATATCAAGGTCATCGATCGGACGCAGCTCATCCTGGACATCTTCGCACGCCGCGCCCACAGCCGAGAAGGCAAGGTGCAGGTCGAGCTGGCTCAACTCCAATACCTCCTGCCGAGACTTTCGGGGAAAGGTGTTCAGCTGTCCCGGCTGGGCGGCGGAATCGGCACCAGGGGGCCAGGCGAAACCAAACTGGAAACGGATCGGCGGCGGATCAGAGACCGCATGATCCATTTGGAGCGGGAACTGCGGCAGTTCGCCCTCCGGCAGGGGCAGCGGCGCGCCCGGAGAACCAGGCAGGGGCTGCCCGTGCTGTCTCTCGTCGGGTATACCAATGCAGGCAAGTCGACGCTGCTGAATGTGCTTACCAAGAGTCAAGTCTCCGCCGAAGATCGCTTGTTCGAGACGCTTGATACGACCAGTCGGCGGCTTCGCTTTCCACAGGATCGGGAAGTCATCGTCACGGATACCGTCGGATTCATCCGCGATCTTCCACAGGAACTGGTCGGTGCTTTTCGAACGACGTTGGAAGAACTGCACGAGGCGGACCTGTTGGTCCACGTGGTAGACGCCAGTGCGGCCGACGTGGACGGGCAAATTTCCGCTGTGATCGCAATTCTCAGGGATCTGGGCCTGGAGGAGATGCCGCGGGTGTTGGTGTTCAACAAGTGCGACAGGATTTCCCGCGAGACAGCCGATGTCCTCTGCCGGCGTTATCAGGCGATCGGTGTATCAGCGTTGCAGCCGGAGACCCTGCGGCCGTTGCTCGACTTGCTCGAGGCGAAGCTTGCCGCTGCCGTCCCGTTCTCTTCACCTTCGTCATCCCGGACCGCCGCGTCACTGGCCCTTGCATCTCGGCACTAACCGCTGCACAATCGGCGGCGAGCCGACCCCCGCCCATGGCGCGCACGACATCAGAATCACAGGCCGACCGTACGAAACGCTTCAGGAACATCGGCGCAACTCTGTCCGAGTCCATGCCGCAAGCCGCAATGGAATTGGACCATCGCTCGCCGTGGGAGTTGCTCATAGCCACCATCTTGTCGGCACAATGCACGGATCAGCGGGTGAATCAGGTGACGCCGGAATTGTTTCGACGCTATCCGAATGCCGCCGACTTGGCCGGTGCGCGGCTGCCCGAGGTGGAGCAGATCATCCGGTCCACGGGATTCTTCAAGAGCAAGGCCAAGAACATCGTGGCATGCAGTCAAGCCATCGTCAGTCGATTCAAGGGAAAAGTACCGGATACCATTGAAGAACTGGTCACACTGCCAGGAGTCGGACGGAAGACCGCCAACGTCCTCTTGGGGAACGTTTTCGGCCGTCCTGCCATCGTGGTCGATACCCACGTGAGGCGGGTTGCAAACCGGCTTGGACTGACCAAATCGGATGATCCTGACCGGATTGAAGAGGATCTGCAAAGCCTCCTTCCTCCGTCCCAGTGGACAGGCATATCTCAGCGTCTGCTCCTGCATGGACGGTACGTCTGTCTGGCGAGGGCACCTCAGTGCAGGCGCTGTGTGATTGAACGGTGGTGTCGGTCGAAGGAGAAGAGGCTCACATGATTTGCAGCATGACCGGCTTTGGCAGGCGCCAGGCCCCTTGGCAGGATGGAGCGGTAACCGTGGAAATCCGCTCTGTGAACCATCGATTCCTTGAGGTGGCTTGTCGTCTGCCGCGTACGCTGAGCCAGCTGGAGGAGGGGTGCAAGAAGACAATTCAACGACATTGTGCAAGGGGGCGGGTCGATTTGACCGTGTCGGTCCAAGGAGGGAAGGGGCGGACGGTATCCATCAGTCTTGACCAGAGTCTGGCAAAGCAGTACCATCGAGCCCTCCTTACATTGAAGAAATCCCTTAAATTGAGCGGACCCGTCGACGTGGCGTTGATGGCCGGCATGCGGGACGTTGTCTCCATATCCGATCAGCCGGCGGAGGATCCAAAGCTGGCCAAGCTTGTCGAGAAGCTGGTGGGGCAAGCAGTCTCAGATCTTCAGGCCATGCGGAAACGCGAGGGGACTGTTTTGGCGAGTGACATGAAGGGCAGAATCGAGACCCTAAGGGGATTCCGTTCGGTGGTAGAGGAGAGGGCGCCTCAGGCGGTCCAGGAGATGTTTGATCGGATGAAAGTTCGGGTCGAGAAGTTGCTCGAAGGGGGGGCGCCTGACCATACTAGGCTCCATCAAGAGCTGGCCATCTATGCGGACCGGGGAGACATTACAGAAGAATTGGTCAGATTAGACTCACATATGATACAGTTTGAAGAGCAGCTTAACCACGCGGAATCCGTGGGCAAAACCCTGGATTTCCTGGTGCAGGAAATGGGTCGTGAGGTCAATACAATCGGGGCCAAGGCCAACGATGCTGAGATTGCATCTGTAGTCGTCAAGATGAAGGCCGAGTTGGAACGGATCAAGGAACAGGTCCAGAACGTCGAATGACCCCTACGTCGTCAGCCAGCAGCACGGCCAGCCCACCGGGACAGGCCCGGACTTCAACCCAGCGGCGGGGTATTTTGTTTATCATCTCCGCCCCTTCCGGGACCGGCAAGACGACCTTGTGCAAGCAGCTTACGGCAAAAGTTCCAGAACTCTGGCATTCGATTTCCTTTACCACCAGGCAGCCTAGACCGGGTGAAGAGCACGGGCGGGAGTACTTCTTTATCGACGAGCCGAAATTCCAGGAGATGATCGAACGCCACGAGTTCGTGGAATGGGCTCGGGTGTATGGACATCTCTACGGCACGCCGCGCAAGATGCTGGCAGATCGGATCGAACAGGGGATCGATGTCTTGCTCGAAATCGACGTTCAAGGCGCGATGCAGGTGAAGAAGAAATTCGACGATGCTGTGTCAATTTTCATCCTCCCCCCGTCAATGACCGTCTTGCGAGCACGCCTGCAGAGCCGGGCCTCGGACAGTCATGAGGAGATCCAGCGCCGTCTGCAGAAGGTCAAGGAGGAGGTCTGGAGTTACCGGGAATACGCCTATATCGTGCGGAACGACGACCTTGCACGTTCACTGCAGGATTTAGAGAATATTTTCCTGGCCGAGCGGCTGAAGACCAGGCGAATGGACATCACCTGGATCGAGCATAACTTTCTCGTAAACGACGACACCAAACCGGGGGATCGCAAGGATCTTCCATAACCCGAGGGGAGTACCGCATCCATGATCGACATGCTCAGTTTGCTGCCGCAGTACACGCAGGACCAATTTGATTCACGCCACCGCCTGGTGATAGTGGCCGCCCAGCGGGCCAAGCACATTCTCCAAGGGTCACCGCACGGGCTTTCCCGCTACACGAAGGAAACAACCATAGCGCTGGACGAAGTACTTCGGAGCGATGTCAAATATCTCGTCGGGAAAGATGCCCGCGAGGCGACGAAGGAAGCCAAGCGAGGGAAAGAAGGGGAGACAGAGCGCATCGCCATGATGACCGGCGAAGACGCACGCGAGATCAAGAAAGAATTGAGCGTCTATGTCGACGACAGCCCCAAAGCCCCAGAGGCGGAAGCCGAGGAGTGACCCGTGAGCGCCGGGCCTGCAGGACCGACCTTGGTCGGGAAGCGGATTGTGCTCGGCGTGACCGGCAGCATTGCCGCCTACAAGGCGGTGGGACTGCTGAGGGCTCTGGTTTGCGAAGGGGCGGCGGTCGATGTCGCCATGACGACATCCGCCTCTCGATTCGTGACTCCGTTGACGTTTGAAGTCCTCTCCGGTCGTCCCGTTTCGACCGATCTGTTCGAATCCCATCAGGAAATGAAGCATCTCACCCTGCCTGAACAGGTGGACGCGATCGTGGTCGCGCCGGCGACGGCCAATTTCCTGGCGAAGGCTGCGCTGGGGCTGAGCGATGATCTCTTATCGACCATGCTGCTGACATCCCACTGTCCCTTGATCTGTGCGCCGGCCATGGACGGGGAAATGTGGAGGCATCCGACCGTCGTCGAGCACGTGGGAATTCTGCGCAGACGTGGCGTGATCATCGTCGATCCCGAGGAAGGGCCGCTGGCGTCCGGCCGAATAGGCCAAGGGCGATTGGCGGAGGAATCGAAGATCGTCGAGGCGGTTCGATCGGCGCTGCTTCCTCGGCAAGACTGGTCTGGCCACCGCATCCTGATTTCAGCCGGTCCGACTCACGAGGCCATTGATCCGGTCCGGTTTATTGCCAACCGTTCATCGGGAAAGATGGGGTATGCGTTGGCCGAGGCGGCCCGTGCGCGGGGAGCTCAGGTGGTTCTCGTGTCCGGTCCCACCTCGTTGACGGCTCCTTCGGGTGTGGAGCTTGTTTCGGTCGAGACGGCCGAGGAGATGGCTAAGGCGCTCGCGAGTAGGCTGCCCTGGTCGTCCGTGGTGATCATGGCTGCGGCGGTGGCAGATTTCCGCGCCAAATATCCGGCGTCCCAGAAGATCAAGAAGCAGTCTCGAATTGCGCCGTCGTTGGACCTCGAACCTACAACCGACATTCTGGCGATGCTATCTGGGCAGCGCACCACTCAACTCATTGTGGGATTTGCGGCGGAGACAGAGGAGCTTGTTTCACAGGCAAAGGCCAAGTTGCAATCCAAAGGGCTCGATCTGATTGTCGCCAACGATGTCAGCAAAGAAGGCATAGGGTTCGGGAGCGACCGAAACGAAGCGACCTTGATCGACCGAGACGGGATGGTCACCGAGTTGTCGCTGCGGTCGAAGCGACAGATGGCCGATGACGTGCTCGACCACGCGCTGGGGCTGTTACGCTCTCGGCGAGGAGCTCACACCTCGGCGGAAGAGAGGAAAAACAGATAGTCCATGGCAGCGAACCCCAAAAATAACGCCACGGCTATGGAGATTGATCGGCTGGCGATGCAGTTGGCCAAGGATCCCCAGTCAAAGGTGTTTCTCCCTCTTGCCGAGGAGTACTGCAAGGCAGGGATGTGGCAGGAGGCGGCCGGCGTCCTCGAAGATGGGCTGAAGTACTATCCCGGCTTCATCACGGCGATGGTGGTTCTGGGACGGGCCTATGATCAAATGGGTCAAGCCACCAAAGCGAAAGCCATCCTTGAAGAGGCGGTCAAGCTGAGTCCTGAGAACCTGCGGGCTCACAGGACCCTCATCAAGATTTACATAGCGCAAGGCCAGAGTGACGCCGCGGTAAGGTCGTGCGACGTGATACTTGGATTGAATCCCCGGGACGAGGAGGCCTTGTCTATTCGCGCGAAACTGGGCCGACCCGTGAAAGAAGCCGAACCGAAGCCCCGGACGGCGCCTGTTGCCAAGCCGAGGCGGGATTCGACCTTAGACAGGCAACCGCCTCCGGATCCAGAGGCCCTGCCCGGCGTGCAGGCTCAACAGACGGGCGAAGCCTTTGCAGAATCAGAGGTTCAAAGGGAGACGGAGGTCACGCCGTTTGCCATGGCTGAGACAATCATGGAATCCGCCCTTCAGGCAAACGATCAGCAGACGTCGGCTTCAACGGAACCGATTCAGGAAACGGTCTCACCCCAATCATCTCCTCATTCCGGCGCGATTGCCCAATTGGAATCGTTCCGGCGTTCGATAGAGAAGAAACGCAAAGATCGCGGTCACTCCGGAAAGACGAGTTCCTCAACATTCTGAGCGATTTCAGGCGTTTGACCGGTCCAGGGGGGCCTGTTACAATGCCGCCCTGCTGCTTCCCCTGACAGGGTGGCCTGCCGAGTTTTGCGCGAAATGCCGAGAGATCGATGCAACGGATTTTGATCCTACACGGCCCCAATTTGAACCTTCTTGGCAGCAGGGAGCAGTCGATCTATGGGACGACCTCTCTCGACGCCATCGACTCAAGCCTGACCAAGCTCGCCGAGGAACTGGCTGTAGAGGTGGACATTCGCCAGTCCAATTCGGAAGGGGAGTTGGTGACATGGATTCAGGAGGCCCGCACCGGATACGACGGGATCATCATCAATCCTGCCGGCTATACCC
>FKKE01005615.1_pt4 | contig 23316 bp, 24 predicted proteins | sample 1106331 | NCBI WGS metagenome assembly FKKE01 (sample SAMEA3931202, study PRJEB13176) | freshwater metagenome | biome: Drinking water system; feature: drinking water; material: freshwater | place: China | collected 2013-02-06
TTTTTGAGGAGTACCGCAATTACGAGGCCGAATGGGACGCTATAAATAAAAAGCTCGTGCTCGAATCGAAGAAAGCCGGTATCCAGATACTCGGCAAGAATTTCCGCTTTGCCTGCGAAATGCTCGTCGCTCTCATGGGAAGCACCCAAGACCCCGTTAAACTCGGCGCAATAAAGGAAATAATTGAGGCCGTGTTGGGAGAAAAGGTCGCTGGCGGCATAGACGATGAAGATTTGACTAAATATGAAAAGCGTCTCAAAAAAATCAGAAACCAAGATTGAGGAAGTGCTTTGTGATCTCGATAAAGAATATGAATCTGACCAGCGCGCTTATATAGAGCAAAACCTCTACATCAAAACAAAAGATCAGCAGATTATTCTGCTTAAATTCAACACGCCCCAAGAAATTATTCACAAGAAAATTATGGAGCAGAAAACTAAAAATAGACCGCTGCGATTTATTATTCTCAAAGCTCGACAGGAAGGCGTATCAACTTTGTGCGAAGCACTGATTTTCACTCAAACAGCGAGACAAGAAAATACCAATGCTCTTATCGTTGCGCACGAACCAGAATCCACCGAGGAAATATTTCGTATGTCAAAACTTTACTACGATATGCTCGAAAAGCCGTTCCGGCCGATGAGAAGGTATGACAATAAGAAACAGATGGTGTTTGAAAATCCAAACGAAAAGACACGAGTCGGCGATCCAGGCATACGATCAAAAATGGTTATATCCACCGCCGACAAGGTAAAGATTGGACGCGGTCTGACACTGCACTGCTTCCACGGGTCCGAGGTCGCCTTTTGGAAAAATGCCAAAGACCTGATGCTTTCTGTGATGCAGGCAATTCCCGATTTGCCCAACACAATGGTGTTTCTGGAATCAACCGCCAACGGATTCGGCGGCGACGGAGAATACTTTTACAACATGGTGCAGGACGCGCTCGCCAAGAAAAACGATTTTGAATTGATATTCCTGCCGTGGGTATTGCTTGACGATTATCGCCAACCGCTGACACAAGAAGAAAAAGAAGCGTGGAGGGCCTATAAAGAGCATCAAAATTTATGAGGAAAAATTGTTTATTATGCAATAACATATTCGAAACTTGCCCGGCGCGGATAAAGGCCGGCAGAGGCAAGTATTGTTCAGTTCCCTGTTACAGAAAGAGCGATGCCCAAAAAGGGAATGCGAATATCGGCAGAAGTCGTCTCGAAGAAGTAAGAATGAAAATGAGCGAAGCAAGGAAGGGCAAGAAAAATCCAGAACACAGTTTGAGGATGAGGTGTTTTGGAAATCCTAATTGGAAAGAAGGGAGAAGGGTCGACAGAAACGGCTACATTAAAATCAGTGTTCGCGGAAAATCTTATCTTGAACATCGTTTTGTGATGGAACGAAAACTCGGGCGGTTTCTTTTGCCTTTTGAAAAAGTCCACCATATCAACGGAAACAGGTCGGATAATCGTCCCGAAAACCTCGTCAACATTTTGGGTCAAGACGAGCATATCAAAAAATATCATGGAGTTAAGTGAAGCGCTAAAAATATTAAATCTTGATCCTTATGAAGAGGATATCATCCGCAGATTTAATGTTGATTTCGAACAAATTAAGTGGAGAAGATGGGCTTTGAAAAACAAAGTCGGCGGCGACATTGATAAGTTCAAGCAAGAATACCCGATCACAATCGAAGAAGCGTTCGTCGCCTCGGCAAACACAGTCATTCCCAAACAGCACATAGAAGCCCAGCGGAAATTCATCAGAGAACCGATTGATAAACTGGATGGCGATGTCTTAATTTACGAGCATGTAAAGAAACATTACTACAGCTTGGGTGGCGATCCGTCCGAGGGCGCGGGTCAGGACGATTCGGCGTTTACGGTGATTGACAGAATGACCGGCCGAGAAGTGGCGCATTTTGCCAACAACCGAATTCCGCCCGACTTATTAGCAAAGAAAATGGTGAAAACGGCTGAATACTTTGGCAACGCGATTATAGTGCCAGAAATAAACGGACATGGAATCGCGGTGCTGAATGAACTGCAGAAGCTGGGGTATCCGAATATCTTCCGGCAAAGATACTACGATCATGCGAGCAAACAATGGACTCGCAGGTTGGGATGGAAAACCACAAAAATAACAAAGCCGCTGATGGTGGACGAATTCAAAGAAGGTCTGCGAGAAGAGGAAATTGGAATGTCGTCCGCGACGACAGTGGGTCAAATGCTCACTTTCGTCCACACCAACGAAGCCGGCCGGCATGGAATGGGCGCCGAGACCGGCCAAAAAGACGATTGCCTTATTTCGGCCATGCTCGCATGGCAGGGATTAAAAGACCTTCCATCGGAATTTATACCCGAATAGTTATGCAGTGCAAAAAATGCCAAGAAAAATATCCGTCCAAACTCCATCAGGGAATCTGCAAGCTCTGCTGGTCAAAGATCGGCAAAAAATCAAAACGCAAGGGCGCAAGAAACGAGCGCGAGGGCGGCGCGAAGTTTTACGAAAAGGAGTTTGGAATCACGGTTCGAAGAACGCCCCGATCCGGCGGATTCGGATCGTTTATGCCCGGCGACATCATGGCAAAAGGAGACACCATCCTCAATGATTTTTATATTGAAATGAAAAACTGCGAGCAATGGAAACTCTTGGAATGGTACGCCAAAGCCAGAGAAGAATCTCTTGATCTGGGACTTTCAAAAATACCGATTATTGATGTCACGCGCAATTTGGAAGAGCATTTTATTTTCATACGCCGGGATCATTTTGTAAGAATAATCAGAGAATTGGAAGGATATAGGAACGGCGATCCGATGAGGTCGACGGATCGCCAAAATTAATAATCAAAGGATAAACATATGGACGAAGAAAAAGATTTAAACGAGAATCAGGCCCCCGGCGAGGAAGAGCAAGCTGACGAGACCGGCGAGGATTCGCAAAATGAAGGCGGCGCCGAGAGCTCCGATGCGAGCGAGAGCGGAGAAGAAGAAACTCCCCGCCAGAGATAATTGATTCTTCACGAGGCGGAAAGCCTCGGCTGTCCGTCTCAATGAGGAATTAAAAACCATGAAAGAAATAATCGGTTACTGCCCATACTGCACGAAAATGCTTTTTAAGGACGCGTCGTTCAAAGACGAGGCGGACTTTGAAACGAATTGCCATCACTGCGGCAAGCCGATAATAGTTTGCGTTGAAAAGAAATTAATCCTTGTTGTAAAGCCGCTCATTAAAATGGACATGAAGCAAAAATTGGCGCATAATAAAGGCGATGAATAGCTTAACCAAAGAGGGTAAAATTATTGTTTTTGGCGGACTCGCCCTGCTTGTAATTTTTGTAATGGGACTTTATTGGTGGCAACGCGGCGATTCGCTTCCAGCGCAACCGCCATCTGACACAAAATTGGTTGACATAACTCCTGCCGAGTTGCGGCCTGCTGATTTTGATACGCCAAATGTTCCACACTGCTATCCTGTGGCTAATCAACGAGTCGTGATGCGGCTGGATGACTCAAACATGCCTCTCTGCGTCACGATGAGCGAGAAGCAGGAGTTGCAGGTTACGAATGCGACAAACAAAACGCTCGCCATCACCCTTGCCGGCCATGCCGAAACAGTGGAGATTGGCAGGCACATTGTGTTCGGTCAGCCGATCGGCACTTTCCTCGCCGAAGGCGTTCACCGAATCGTGGTTGCCGAACAGCCAGATCGGACAGCGGAAGTATATGTACTTTCGATGAATACGCTTCGGGAAGCCTGTGCTCATTCGGAAATTCCGGCTCAAAGAGAGAAGGATTCGACGCAAGACCCGTTGAGTTCTCTTGTTGTGGTGCGCTGGACAGATGAGCGCGGAGGCGAGAATATCGTGCCGTTGCCGTATGAACCAGAAACAGATTTTGAGGGATGTTCGGAGTCGGCAAAAGAATTTTTGAGGCATCTGCCATCAGGTCCATAGACGGCTGTGGAAAACCTTGTTGTCAAACAAGGAAATGGTATAATAAAAATACAACTGAATAGTTCTGGCTCTGCGGGGCCAGCGTGAATCGTAAATTCCGAGTCTGCGGGCTCGCAAATGTTGCCAAGCGAAAGCACAACACTGGCACCATTTGCGGGCCCGTTTTTTATTTGCAGGCCTGCCCCGTAGCGATGCGAAGCATCTGATTCGGGGCCCTTGTCTCTGGCTCTCTTAAAGGTCGAAAGCGCATCCGTCGACCCTGCCTCGCAAGAGGCCAAAAAGGAGCGTTGAGAGGGCCAGAAACAAGGGCCGGCGAAACCCCTAAATCATGATCAAATTCCTGCTTACAAAAATCAAAAATTTTATCAAATGGATTCTCGGATTTTTCAAAAAGACATCCGGTGTTGCCATTTACGAAGTGTTGGCGATAACGCCGGGACGGATGCATGCGTGGGTCAACTCCAGTGTTGGCCGAATCAGAAAGCCGCTTGGATCAGTACCCGATGTGATTCTTAACTCCTATTTGAATAAATAACCATGGCCTCAGCCGATCAATTAAAAAAATATTACGAGGAATACGATGATGCCAAGAAGCACTTTTTGTATTACTACAAGCCCGAATTTGATCGCGCCTACAAGCAGTTTGCTCAGTATACCGGCGACAGAGCCAAAGAGCTTGAGAGAACAACCGAGGGAGAGGTGTGGCAATCAAACGCCTACTGGGGACAAGTATTCGCCTACATTAAAATTTTTCTGCAAAAGACCATCGGCATGGCTCCCGATTTCAAGCTCGAGGGCAAGAATTCCGAGCCGCTCAAACAAGTCATTGAGTGGCTGTGGGAAATCGGCATGAGCGATGACCTGATAGATCATTTCCTGCAAACATTTATTTGCGGCACGAGTTTGGGCAAAGACATTTTGAAAAAAGAAGTGAAAAAGAAGCGCAAGAAAGAAGTTGTGATGATAGAAGAATCCCCGCCGACCGGTCTTTTCGGAGAGATGATTGGCAAGCTCAAATCTTTCTACAAAAAACTCACCACCAAGTCCGAGATCGCCAGCATCACTTTCCGCCCTGACTTTGAACCGGTGGACATGTATAACTGCTATCCGCACCCGAGGATGAAAACGCTCTCGGACAAGCTGCCGCTTTTCCAGCGCTATGTGCTGACGCTCGATGAGATGAAAGAGCAATACCCGAATGTGCCTGAAAGTTTTTGGACTCAATTCAAAGACAAAACCGGCAATGTGATTCTGCAGGGCGGCGACATTACCGACTACGCATGGGTGAGAAAAGAGGTGCTGACCGAGGCGCGGCTTCATATCCGGGATACCAAAGCGTCCACTCCGTTCTCCGGCGGTGATACTGGAATTCCGGCCGATCAGCCGCAAATGAAAGAAAAGTTGTTTGAAGTTGTTGAGCGGTGGGTTGACGACCATTTGGTCGTGTTTTTGCCGATGTTGGGAACCCCGAAAACTTATTCAAGAAATCATCGCAGTTACAGACGCCATTATCAGGCAGACAAACCGAATTTTTGCGGAAGCGGTGATGATGACCGACGCTTCGTTGAAAAGAGCTATTCGAACGCTTGCAGAATCCGTCGCTGTGGCAGACACAGTGCAAACACTCAAAGTTTTTTTTCGGGATTTAGAAGAAGCAATACTCCTCGCCGGCAGTTTGATCCGGCAAACCGGGAAAAGCTTGAGCCAGACGATAACCATCGTTGACGCTTTTATTCGCTCTCTTTCCATTCAAAGGACATTAAGCGAATTCATTGCGGTCGCGGACGCGATCGCAAAAAGAGCCGGGAAAGCGTTTGTCGAGGCAGCGGCGATAGCCGATTCAACGGGGCGAGCGATGAATAAAGCGCTGCTGCACGCGATTATTATTTCCGATTCGATTGCTCGGCAAACCGCAAGAGTTTTTATCGACACCATTGCCGTGGTCGATAACGCAAAAAATCAAATCCAGAAGATTTTCAGCGAGACGGCGTTGATTGCCGATTCCGTCTTGCGCCAGACCCAGAAAACCATAAGCCAAACGATCGCGATTACAGACGCAATCGGCAGACAGATCGCGAAAGTTTTCATCAGTTCGGTGTCTTTGACAGACAACGCAGTGCGACAGATTGGTCGAGGGCTCGGGGAAATTATAGCAATTACCGATAGCTTCATAAGACAGCCGAGAAAAACATTCGGCGAGGTAGTCGTCATTGCCGACAGTTTTATGCGATCAATTTCAATTCAGCGAATTTTGAATGAAATCGTGAGCATTGTTGACGGTTTGGCGGCTCAAAAATACATCCAGAAAATACTCCAGGAAATTGTCGGCGTCGCTGATGCTGTCAGAAAAGCAACGAGTCGCGCATTGGCGGAAACAGTCGCGGTTGCAGACGCGGTTCGCCGGCAAGCGGTCAAAATATTCGCCGATATAGCGGCGATAGCCGATTCGGCAAAGAAATCGACGCAGAAGATGTTTGGCGAACAAGTGCTTATTGCGAGCCAGATTATGAAAATTGCCGACAAGCTCTCGAAAGAAACGATTCGGGTCGCGGATTCGGCGGTAAAAACCTGTGTAAAAATGTTTGCGCAAACAATGAGCGTCGTTGATTCGTTTGCCAAGCTGCACATCAAGAAAGTGTCGCTTGCCGAAATCGTGAGCGTTGCCGATTCGATAGGGAGAGCGATCGCCAAAGCGTTGGCGGAAGCTGTTCGCATCGCGGCGGGATTCATCGGCAAGCTGATTCTTCCGCCACTGATTACGGCCGCTGTTCAGCTATTGGCTGCCAGAATCGGGGTTTTGCTGACGAGTGCGAAATCACTGGTTGAGCTGAGAAAAGAAACTAGGCAGACGGAATTAAAGAGCGCAAAAGATGGGGTCGCATTAAAGACCGCGAAACAAGAGGTTAAATTAAGCGGGGAATAAAATTATGGCAATCACCACATTAGACGGAGTAATCGCAGGCATGAGGCCGCCAGAAGATTTTTTGAAAGTCGGCGGCACGATGGAGGCTGTAGGCATCCACCATTCGCTTTTCTACACTTCCGGCCGGCCGGGAGCGGCGGCTGTTCCGAGTCCAGGTCTTTCTGGCGCGGCTCTCACGAGTTACGCCGGCCAAATTCCGTGGGTGAATCCCGCAAGCGGCAACAGCTATCTCGCGCGCCTGCAAGCGAGCGCGTCCCAGATAGGATGCCTGCTTCTACTTGATCGGCTGTGGCACAACTCCGGGATCGTGGTGACAACCACAACAGCCCAAACCATCAACAGCGCGGCGTGGCCAGCCAGAGATCGTGACGGCGCAACTAACGGCGAAAGTGTTCTGGTGGCAATTGAGGTTTCCACCGCGACAACGAATGCGGCGGCAATCACGAATACAACCATGAGCTATACCAATCAAGCGGGAGTATCGGGCAGGACGGCGACCATTGCAAGTTTCCCCGCAACCGCAGTTGCAGGAACTTTTGTGCTGTTTCAGCTTCAGGCGGGAGACACCGGCGTCAGGTCCATTCAGAGCATCACTCTCGGTACGAGCTACGGCGGAGGTGCGATTCATCTTGTGGCATTCCGCATTCTTGCCCGTCTCGAGTTGCCTGTCGTGAACACTGGCGCGGGCATTGACGCGCTCACGAGCGGATTTCCGCGCTGTTACGACAACACGGTTCCGTTTCTGGTCTGGCTTGCGGCAGCAACAACGGCCGTAATGGTCAACGGCCAATTAATAATTACCCAAGGATAAAAATATGGCAGTAACTCAAAAAGGATCAAAAATTAAATCGGTCTGGATGTGGGGAAGATATAGTTTAAGCCGTCGCATCGGAACGCTCATGAACACCGCGACCAGAAAACAAATCCACTACGCCGATAATGATCAAGCCATGAGAACGATCATGGGAGATTGGATGTTTGAAGCGGCCGGCGGAAATAACTATATTCAGACGCTCAACGAGGGAGTGTTGGTGGCCGACGCCATGGCCAGAACTTCGCAGAAGATTTTAAGCGATGCGGTGGCAATCGTCGATTCCATAGCCAGATTGGCGCAAAAAATATGCGCTGAAATTGTCGTGATAACCGACTCGATTTTGAAACAAGCAGGAAGAGTTTTGTCGGAAGCGGCGATCCTTGCCGACTCCATCGTCCGAACGCCGCAAAAGATTCTCAATGAAATCATCGCGGTTGTTGATGCCGTCCATAAAGAAACGAAGAGAATGTTTTTAGAAATCGTTGCGATAACAGACACCTCAACGAGGCAGATCATAAAAGCATTCTCCGAATCAGTGATTATTGCGGATCTCGTCCAGACCATAAAAACCTTTGTCAAGGGTTTGGCGGAATTTGTCATCCTTGTTGATTCGAGAGCAAACCAAATCGGCAGAAGTTTTGCAGAAGTCATATTGACAGCTGATTCGGCGATGCGCTCGGCCGCTAAATCTGCGAGTGAATCAATAATCGTGACCGATTCGATTATTCGGCGGACAGGAAAAATAATAATTGAAATTGCGACCATTATGGACAGTGTTGCAAGGCAGACGGGGAAAGTTTTGAGCGACTCGGTAACCGTAATAGATGCATTTGCTCGATCTATTTCAATTCAAAGAGTTTTTCAAGAAGCGTTAACGATATCAGATGCTATTGCCAAAAGAGTTGAGAAATTGCTATCCGAGGCCATTCTAATTGCCGATTCGCTTGTCCGCCGAGCGAGTCGAATAGCGGTTGAATCAATAGTGCTCGTTGCTTCCGTCGCCAACCAGGCGCAAAAGGTATTCCAAGAGATGATGAGCGTTGCTGACGCGTTGGTTCAAAATCCACGCAAGGCATTAAACGAAGCTGTGGTTATTACCGACTCAATATTGAAACAATCCGCCAGAATCTTTAATGAGATTGTTTTTATAGCAGATTCTGTTTTGAAGCGAGGAATCAAAACTTTGATAGAAGCAATGCTTTTAACGGATCTGCGCATAAATCGGACAGGCAAGATATTTGCCGAAACGATCCGCCCCACTGATTCATTGATCCGCGCGCCTCAAAGGTTGTTGAAAGAAATCGTTTCGCTTGCCGATGCTGTGATCCGACAGGTTGGTTTTCAAAGAATTTTTGCGGAAATTATTTCTGTGGCCGATGTTAGCAGACGGCAAACCGCTAAAGCATTGGTTGAGATCGCGACCGTAGCCGACTCTATAAAAACGATAGCGATGAAAGCGTGCAAAGAGCAAGTGTTGTTGGCTGGGCAAATTTTGAGAACTTCAGGCAAGTTTGTGAGGGAGACGATTCTTGTTGCCGATTCAGCGACAAAGAGAAACGCGCGAGTATTGGCAGAGGCGATAAACGCCATTGATTCCATTATCAAGATTCACATTAAAAACGCGTTTTTGAGCGAAGTAGTAAGCATTGCGGATTTGATGCGGCGATCAGTTGCGAAAACTTTTCTGGAAGTTATCCGCGTTGCCGAAATGCTTATTAAAAGCTTTTCGCCCGCTCGCGTGTTTAGGGTCGTGATCCAATTTATGAGCGCCCGAAAAGAGGTCAAACTAAGGGGCTCGCAAAAAAATATTAACTGATATGGCCAGCATAAAAATAGTACAAAACGATACGAAACCATACCTTGAGTTCGAGATCACTCAAGACGGAGTTCCCGTCGACTTAACCGGCACGACGGTGAAATTCTACATGAAAAACGCGGATACCGGGTCCGTGAAGATTAACGGAAGCGCGTGTTCCATTGTCGATGCAACCAAGGGCAAGTGCCGCTATGTGTGGGCTTCCGGCGACACAAACACGGTCGGAACTTATCTGGGAGAGGTCGAGGTTACTTTCGCCGACGGCAAGATTCAAACCGGCTACAAGCAGGTCACCATTGTAATTAGAGACGACATATAAATCTATGACCAGAGGAGAAATAAAAACAGCGATAAAAAATCAGGTGGACGACTCCACGATCAGCGACTCGATTTTGAACGAGTGGATTCAGGCCGCCGATGACAGGGTCCAGATATGGCGGCCGCCCCAAGACAGGGATCAAACTTTTGACTGGTGGGATTATCTCAAGGAAGAAAAAACCTACGCCACGCAGGTTGATGTCAGCAAATATCCGCTTCCCGACAATTTTCGCGCCTTTCTGGGCAAAGAGCCGCTGAAGATTGAGGACGATGAGGATGCATACACGCTTATTGATTATCAAAATCAGGACAGGTTCTCCGACCACGCGATCTGGATGCTCGGTAAATTCTTCTATGTAAAACTCGCGCCTTCGGTTGACGGAAAAACCATGACGCTTGCGTTCGTGAGGTTCAGCGATCCGTTTGCCACTGACAGCGATGAGCCAGAAATTGAGCCGCCATATCATCAGGCGTATGTGGCGTTTGGGAAATCCCGCTATTACAACCAGCAAGGCGACACCGAGCTTGAGAATCAGAACATGGCCGAGTTTGAAAGAGTCATGACCGGCAAGTGGCGCGATCAGGAATTGGCAAAAGTGTCGTCCGCCAATGAAACCGCGTCGGTGCCAAAGCAATTTATCGTTTAATTTATGGCCTTAGCAAAGAAAATTTGGAAAATGTCGCAGTTCAACAAGGGTGTCGGCAATCTCAACGCTCCCGGCATGTTTTGGTGGTCGCAGGGTTTGGATTTTGAATCGTCTCCTCCATACATCCGCGTGGCCGCAAAAATGATAAAGGAAACGGACAGCGCGTCCGTGCCGACGCTCGCCGACATTTATTGGGGAACGATTTTTGACAGCACCAATTGGGCGATAAATATGCTCGACGGCAAGATTTTCAAATACAACTATCCCAGCTGGTCGGAGGTCCATGACAATGTGAACGCATGGGGCGGGCTCGGACTCTTCGGCGACAGCCAGATTGATAATTACACCGAGAAAGGATTTCTCTACTACGCCTCAAACGGTTACGCCGGCCGCTATCAGCGCGAAACCGACACATGGACTGATTCATGGCAGAGTTTTGCGGTATCGAATAACGCCGAACTATGCCCGATCACGAAATTTCTCAAATTCGTCTGCTTCGGCAATCAGCGATACTTGGCGGTCTGGGATACCGGCGCAAGTTCTTGGAACGCGACCAGAATTACGCTACCGCTCGGATACAAAATCAGATGGCTCATGCCGCTCACCGATTACTTGGTGATCTCGGCCCACCACAACGCTTTTGGTTCAGCTCTCTTTTTCTGGGACGGAATCTCCGGCACCTATAACCGCGTATTGCAACTGCCGAATGTGCGGTCGCTTGCCGCGGCGGTGGATAAAAACGCGCTCTATGTGATTACCGGCGACGGTTGGATCAATCTTTTCAACGGAGTCGGTCTCGTTCGCCTGAATCGATTCCCAGATATTGAGCTTGACGCAAATTACGCAAGCCTCATCAATATCAACCCCGACGCGGTAAAAGTTTTTCAAGGATTGATTCTTATCGGCAAAGGCGCGAGCGGATACGACATGTCCAAACGCTTCTTCCCGGGCGGCATTTGGGTTTTTAATCCCGCGACCAGAGCTTTGTATTTCAAACACATGATGTCTCACTGGGGAATTACGAATATAAGCGGCTACGGCGTGGCTTCCATCGGAAGCATTATGATCGACCAGGGCGGGAATATCTTCCGCGCCGCTTGGTACAAAGGCGGCGGAACCGGTCAGTATATCATCGACAATTCAATGGATAGCGGGTCTGCCCGTCCCTACAACTGGGGAGCATTTATTGTGACTCCGCTTCTTGACGATGAGCCGTACCGGCGCAAGCGGTTTATCCAGTCCATCATTAATTTCTGGAAACCGCTCGTGGACAATTCTTTTGCGAGAGTGGTTGTGAAATACAACACCACCGAAAAATACCAGAAATATGCGCAGTACGCATCCGGCGGATCAAATACTTATTTCGATCTCTCGTTCGTGCCGAGTTTTTATGAAGTCGGCGATGAGATAACGGTGCTCTCCGGCGGCGGGGCTGGTCAGATTCGGCACATTTCCTCCATCGATACAGCTCTCAAAAGAATCTATGTCGATGAGACGCTCTACAACGGCGAGAGCTATGACAGCAGTTCATATATTCTGCTTTCCTCTTTCAAAAAGATTGCAACGATTAAGGGAAATGAAAACAAGGATGCGGTAAATAAATTATTGAGATTCAACGCAAGGGCTAAAAAGATTCAATTAAAAATAGAAATCTGGTCAACCACGGGATTCACCGGCGAGTGGGACATGGGGATCTCCGATATCTCGACGGTCTATGTGCCAGATCGAATCATCAAATAACCATGCCAACAAAGAAATTCACAATTGAAAAAATAGATGCAAAGACGGCGAAAAAGATCGACACAATGGAGTCCGTCTCGATTATTGATATTGAAGGATTGCGAAAGCAAAAAACCGAGCTTGAGCAAGAGGTCGCTCGGCTCAATAAAGAACTCGCTCAAACAAACGAAATCATAAGCGAGTTTGAAAAACTGCCATGAACCACGAAGAAATAAAAAATCCGAATCCGCTCGATCCGCAACTAGGGCTCATTCTCACGCTGTTGCGCGATATTCCAATTTTGAACACTGCGCCGAGCGATCCGCCAAAGTTCCCGATCGGGTTCGCGCTCTATGACGATGGCGCCACGCGGAGATTTTACATTTTCTTCAACGGCAACTGGCGGTATGTAAACCTTACTTAAAATTATGGCAAACACATTATTCGAATATTACAAATCAAAAGGCCAAATACTTCCCGGCATCTCCGAGAGAGCAAAAACTTTCGAGGAACTTGGCTTGGGGGCGGCTTCGGCATATAAGGGCGAATACCAGCAGAATGTCGACCTGCTGACGCGACTTCAGGCCGGGTCCCAGCCCAAAACAACCCCAGTTCAGACCATTGCCGCCCTTTCTCAACCCCAGAAACCCCCTGTGGCGAGCCTTGCGACCCGTGTTGAAGCGGGGCCGACCCAGCCACCCATTTCACCGCCCGTGCCGAGCTTGCCCCCAAAAACGACCATTTCTGGACAAGAAGTGCCTACCAGCACTGGACTATTCCAGCAATACCAGGCGGATATAAACAAACGCATGCAGGAATTAGAAGAACGAGAGAAGAAAGTTTTGGAAGCGCAAAAAGCTCTGCCGAGCAAAGCGGATCTTTTAAGCGGCGCAAGAGCGGAACAAGGTCTGACAGAGGATGTAAAAAGAGCCCAAAGTTTGGATGAAAGATTGGCGGCGTTGGAAGGTTCAATGTTTGAGTCGGAACGGGATATAAGAAATCGCATCAATCAAAGCGGCGGTCTTGTAACCGAAAGCCAGGTGCAGAGATTGGCAGCCGCCGAAACCAAACCACTGCTTGAGGAATATAATCGTCTTTCCGCAGAGAGACAGCGACTTGGTCAAACAATCGCGTCAAAAGAAGGTCTCGCTCGGGAGTACGCCGGGACTAAATTTGAGGATCTTTCGCGGGCCCTCGGCATAGCTGAAACGGAGCTTGAATTCGGAAGAAAGCGATACGAAATTTATGCGGATATTGCCGGCGACCTTTTGAACGCATCGCAAAAAGACATAGCGCAGATCATTGAAATGGCGCAATCAAAAGACGCGGTCGAAAAGAAAGCGGCTGAAGAAGCGATTGACTTTGCGTTCAGGATGGCGGACTTGGCAGTGAAAACTCCGGCCGGGACGACATTTGATATCGGCGGACAAAAAATCGCTGGCGTGAAGCCCACAGCATCTCCGACGGTGAGCACGCTCGCGCCGACCCAATTCAATATTAGAGCGGGTCTTGCCGGTCTCACCAAAGATCAGGCAAACGATGTGGCGACTTCGGAAACTCCGCCTGCATGGTTCAGAGCGCAAGAAGAGCAAAAAACGCAGTCATCGCTGACCTTCGCGGAACTGCAAAAGAGATGGGATGTCATGAGAAATAAAGTGGCGACGGCCGTCGAGACAAAAGACAACAGCGATCCATTCGCCAGAATTGTTGAGGCGGCGATTAGCGGCGGCGATATTGAAGCCGAGGGAGGCGATCTCTTTGAAGCCATCATTAAAAAAGCATTGGCCGAAAGTCCATAAACCCATGGCGTTATTTAGCGACATCTTAAAAAAGATTAAAAAACCAGTTGACGCACTGAAGGATTTTTTGACTCCAAAAGAACGATCATCACTGCAGGAGAAAGAAAAGCCGTCTCCAGTGCAGAGAATTGAAACGAAACCGCCTTCGTTCGAATATAAGCCCCCATCGTTTGAGGGTCTAAAAAGTTTTGCTTCGTCTTTTATTCCGCCAAAAGAAGCATTCAAATCCATAGAGTTTGCGCCAAGAGAAACGCCAGAGGAAAGGGCGGCGCGTATGGCAAAAGCTCATGAGACCACAAAGAAAATCGCCGAATTCGGTAAAGCGGTGTTGAGAGCCGGGCCCAGAGCGGCTGCATCGGTGACGCTCGAAGCGCAAGGCAGGAGAAAAATGATTCCCGAAACAAAGGCGGAGAAGTTTCTCTTTGGCGAAGAACCGCTGGAATCCATCACTGAGCGGATAGAGAAATTCCCCGAGCGGGCAAAAGAATTCGGAATATCGGAATCGGTCTCAAAACCGATCGCGCCATTTGCCATCATCGGCCTTACTGCGCTGGATTTGATTCCGGGAATACCCAAAAAGAAAATAGCCGAGACAATCGCCAGAGAAGGAAGCGAAACGGTCATCAAGAATCTGCTCAAGACAAAGGTATTCAAAAATATTGCCGATGACGCTGCGGAATCTTTGGCGCGGACGCTCGCGCCAATTAAAGACGCGAAAGCGGTCCAGAAAACATTGGACGAGTTTGTTGCTGCTTCAAAAGCCGGCAAAAGCGCTGTTGGAGAGTTAAAGGCCGCCGCAACGGCAAAAGCGGCCGTACCCAAAGAACTTGAATCGTATGTGCCGCAGGCGCAGAAGCATAAAAATGTTGAGTCTTTCATCAGGGAAATCTCTGGTGATACTTATGCGCCAGAGTTTAGAAACCCGATAGCTGATATTTGGAGAAAGAAATATGTCCAGCCATTGAGCAAAGGATCAAAAGCGGCGTTTTCAACTGATGTGATCGCGTTTGAAAGAAACTTGGATGATGTCCTGAAAACGAAATACTCAAAAGAGCAACTGGCAGACATGTCTGTCCGGCAGAAATCCGAAATCGTAAACGGCAAAAAGTGGGCGGATCTTTACGGCGATATGTTGGACAATAACCTCTTCAAATTCCAGCAGGACTTTTTCAAAGCCGCCAAAACTGCGGCTCCCGCAAGCCCGACTGCTGTCCTCAGCGCAAAACCCACTGATGAATTAAAGAAAATTCTCTATCACGGCACGGAACTGGAAAATGTGCCGAAGATTCAGAAAGGCGGATTCAAAGTCGGCGGATTTTTGGCGCACGGATATCCGCAAGGCGTGTATTTCACTACCACAAAAAAGGAAGCCGAGAATTACGGCAAAGTGATACAAGCGACCACCAAGCTCAAGCTTTCGGATTTCTTTGATGTTTCAAAAAATAAAGAACTCAACAGGCTTCAAGGGCAAAAATATATCAAAAAACTCAATGACATTATTCGAAAAGAGGCCGAAAGTCGCGGAGTTGCCATTCCCAAGCCGACGGCAAAGCAGGCGAAACAGTACGCCGATATGATCGGGGATCTCAAAAACCCGCTGGATATTTCCGATATTAAAACAGCCACACTGCAGAAGCTCGGCTATAAGGGATTTATCGCCGCCGAAAAAGGAATCGGAAAAGAGATTGTCATCTTTGATCCGAAAGATATTGTTGTCGGCGGCAAGCCGAGCGAGATATTAAAAGCCGCCGCTCGAACTAAGATTGAGATTCCAAAAACAAGGTTATCGACCTTGGGATTTGTAGAAATAGAAAAACCTGTGGCAAAAGCGGTCGAAACATTAGCGTCTCGCGGAGTTGATACCGTGAGCTCAGGATTTCATTCTGCCCTTAACAAAAAATGGACGATTGTCGTGAAAGGGGAAGTTGATGCATCGTTAAAAGTGGCAGCTAAACGAGCCGGACTTGAAATAACAGAACGAGAAGCCCCGAAAGGGACAGGTCAAATTTTAACCGACATCTCATTGTCTAAAATTAAAGTGGACGAAGTAAAAAAAGCCGAGCGTATATTCAATAGATTCGCTGAATTGGTCGAGGCGAGAAAAGAAGTATCTAAAGCAGGGGGATCCGCAAAATCTGCAGCACCAGTATTTGAACAGGGCAAACCCATTACAACATCAGCAATTAGACAAGCGCAAAAAGGATTCGAGAATACCGATAAATTTCGAGGCGGCACTTGGTACTCAACACCAGAAAGCAAAACTTTTGATTTTACGGTGATAGGTGAAAAAGCAGAGCGAGGAGTAGGGGGTGCCAAAAAAATAGAAGCGACAATAGATATTAAAAATCCACTCGTAATTAAAAACGCCGCAATAGAAGAGGGGTCTGGTTCTGTTATTCAAAATGGATACGAAAACTTTCTCCCAGAGAAATATAGAAAAGCCGCCAATGATTTATATGATGTGAGGTTTGGAGAAAAAGCCGACATAGATTTGGAGATAATGAATGCTCTGCACGATGCGGGGATTCCAGAAGCACAGGCGAGAAAAATAATAAGTTCCTCAAACAAGTGGGATGCGGCAATGGATACAATTGTAGGAAATGGATTGAAGAAGTCAGGATACGACGCTCTTGTTCTTGAAAATGAATTCAAAGGCAAGGTGATAGATCGCCACATATTCAAATTGGCCGAGGCGGGGCAACCCGCGGCGGTGCAAGAGTTGAAAGCCGCGGCAAAAACCGAAATCCCAAAAATCAAAGGCGCGAAAGTTGCCGAAGATTTGAGCAAGCCCGCGAAAACTCCGCCCGCGTCAAAAGTTCAAGAGATAATCGGCGAATATCAAAAACATATCAATACGACTCCGCCAAAGAAAGCCGCGACTCCTATCAGCAAAACGCTGGATGAGACCTACGCCGCTATCATCGACAGATTTCACCCGATAACCAAGCTTGCGAGAAAAGCAACCGATCTGCGTCCGGGAGAAAATCCCGAACTCTTGGCTCGCCGGTATCTGGGTGTGCAGGGAATTGCTGAATCAAAACTTTTCTGGAATACGACTCGCTTGACAGCAGAGGGCAACTTGGAAGTCACCGGTCCGGGACTTTCAAAGATTCTGCGTCCGGCAAAAGAAAAGATTGACGACCTGCGGACGCTGATGATTGCCGAGCGCGACATTGAACTTTCAAAGCGGATTCTGGAAGGCGGCAAAAAAGTGGCAGGCACGACTCCGCAGAAATCAAAAGAAGTCCTTGATGCGCTGAAACAGAAATACGGCGTGAAAGGATACGAGCAGTTGGCAAAGACCGCGCAAGGAGTCCGAGAGTGGTCTCGCAGAGCTCTGCTTGATCCGCTGCTTGAAGTAGGAGCGATATCGAAAGAGCAGTATGACATGATCACGAAATCCAATAAATTTTATGTTCCGTTCCAGCGGGTGATCGAGGAACTGAAAACTCACGGCTTCGTGCCGAAGAAAGCGAACATCTTCTCGCCCAAATCAGTGCCGGTCAAAAAACTGAAAGGATCGACCAAAGACATCATTGATCCTTTCGAAAGCATGATCATGAACGCTTACAAAGTCACCGACTTTGTAGAGCGAGCCCGGGTGGGGCGATCCATTGTGAATCTGCGGAAAGCAAGTCCCGAGCTTGCCGAGATGATAAAGCTGATAAAGCCCAGAATCGTGCCGGTGGCAAAACAAGGAGAGGATCTGATATTCCGTCCGTCATTTTTCGCGCCAGACAAAAACACGATCATGGTGTTTGAAAACGGAAAACGGAAATTCTACCAGGTGCCAGAGGATGTGTTCAAAGCGGTTTCGGGAATGATGGAATCTGATGTGGGCGCGATCATGAAAGTGCTTGCGTTCCCGGCGCGAACTCTCCGGGCCGGCGCGACACTTACCCCAGAATTTATGGGACGAAACCCGCTCAGAGATCAGTTAACAGCCTTCGTGTTCTCAAAGTATGGCTATGTGCCGGGGGTTGATTTGGCAAAAGGAATATTCAACACGGTTGGAAAAACGGATCTTTACGGCCGCTGGCTTGCCGGCGGAGGCGCGCACTCAATGCTTGTCTCGCTTGATCGAGTAACCTCGCAAGCGACGCTTGCCAAAGTGCTCGGCGCAAAAGACATCAAGGGGATGGTGAAAAATCCTCTTGAAGCGTTAAGAATGCTCTCCGAGTTCGGAGAGAAAGGAACTCGTGTTGGCGCGTTTGGAAGGGCTGCGAAAAAAGGGGTGAGCGATCTTGAAGCCGCTTTTGAATCTAGAGATATAACTCTCGACTTTGCCAGAAGAGGATCGCAGACGAGAGCCGTGAATATGCTTGTCGCCTTTTGGAACGCCCAAGTGCAGGGATTAAACAAGCTTGTGCGAGCGTTTCGTGAACGGCCGATGCAAACCACATTCAAAGCGGCAAGCGGGATCACGCTTCCGTCCGTGCTTTTGTATCTCAATAACCGAAACGATCCTCGTTATCAAGAACTTTCGCAGTGGCAAAAAGATTTGTTTTGGATTCTTCCCATCGGCGACAAGGGCCCTATTATCAGAATTCCGAAACCATTTGAGGTTGGCATTATTTTCGGCACCGTCCCCGAACATATTTTAACTTGGCTCGACAAAAACGATCCAGAAGCGTTGACATCCGCGGCAAAAACTTTAATGGAAGCATCGGCTCCGGGATACATACCAACCGGCCTTCAGCCGATCATTGAGAATGTCGCCAATTACAGCTTCTTCCGGCAGAGGCCGATTGTGTCTGAGGGAAAACAAGCATTGCCGAAAGAACTGCAAGCCGAAAGATACACGAGCGAAACCGCAAAAGAGGTCGGAAAACTTATCAAACAATCTCCGGCAAAGATTGAGAATCTGTTCGTGAGCTATACTGGCGGACTTGGAAAGTACGCGCTGGACGCAAGCGACAAACTGCTTAAAACGCTCGGCGTGGTTTCTCCGCCATCAGAGCCGGCAAAAACATTAGCGGATCGGCCATTCCTGCGGGCATTTGTGGCAAGAGAGCCGATTGGATCGGGAAGCGAAAGCGTCAACAAGTTCTACAAAATCTATGACGAGGCGAATGCCACGAAAGCGGCCGTGAAGGGTCTGGCCGAAGAAGGCAAAGAAACCGAGGCAGTAAATTATTTGCGAAGTCATCCGGCCGGGTTTTATACGAAAGGTTTGAATAAAGTTGCCCAAACTTTTTCTGATTTAAGAAAGAAACGAGACGCGGTGCTTGATTCAAGAGAATTGAATCCTGAACAAAAAAAGAGAGCAGCCGACGCTCTCGATAAGATCATGACGGAAATCGCCAGGCAGACGGTGGAATTGGTGGGGTCGAGCAATGAAAAATTCCGTCAGTAATCCTCACGCGCCTCGTAGTAACGATTATGAGAACCAGAAATAGAATCCTTATCAAAAAGACCATGAATCGTATAGAAAAAACCAACGATAAGAATCGCCAAAAGGATGACAACTTCAATGATGTCGCCGAAATCCGACTTTTTCATGTCGGGGGCATGTTACCGCTTGCCCGGGGTCGAGCAAGCCAGAGTTATCCACTATGACCGACAATTACCAAAATCAAGAGCAAGATCGGAGAATCGGCGACCTTGAGAAAAAGATGGACACGGTTTTTGACCATATTTCCAAAACCAATGAGGAAATGGGTCAAATCAAAACCGATGTCGCTTGGCTTACCCGATTCTTTTGGATCGTGGCAACCGCTTCGATTGGGGGGCTGATCGCGGCGTTGCTTAACTTAATAGTCACCATTAATAAATAAATTTATGAACGACAACAAACAATTTCTCTCCGGCGCGCTTATAGATACGCGCCCAGATGTGGAGAAAGAAAAAGATTATCACTTCGGCGAAATAGTTGCCGCAGCCAACCCTGTCAATTGGGTTGAGAAACCGCAAAGCGCATGGCGAAAATTCCCGATCTTCAATCAAGACGGATCTGGATCATGCGTGGCGCAGACGCTAGCAAAATTGCTCGGCATACTCTACTGGCTCAAGAATCAGCTGTATGTGCATTTTTCCGCGACGCACATCTATCAACGCCGAGCCAATAAACCATCTGGCGGCATGGCCGGTGTAGATGCGTTCAACATAGCGCGAAAAGGCGCAACTCTTGAGGAACTCGTGCCTTCGCAAGATATGAACGATGCCCAGATGGACGGCACCGAGATTCCGCAATACAAGCAGGATGTCGGGTCGGTATTCAAGATTGGAAATTATGTGAGTTTGCCGATAAAAGATATCGACACCATTGCTTCGGTGATTCAAACCACCAGTAAAGGAGTGATGGTCTGGTTTTATTTCAAAGGCGATGAGTGGACGGATGAGCCGGCAATAAAATATCCGAATCTTGATCTGTATGCGGGGGACACCAGCCGTCACTCCGTAACCGCTGTGGACTTCACACTCTATCAAGGCAAGAAAGCTCTCATTATCGAGGACAGCTGGGGGAAATCCTTCGGTCTTAATGGCCAGCGTGTCATAACAGAAGATTTCTTCAGGGTCCGCAATTGGTTTGCGGCGTATCCGATCAACTTCGCATTTGAGGATCAGACGCAGCCGCGACCAGAACCGCAGCCATCGCCAGAACCGACAAAACCAAAATACACATTCACCAAGCCGCTCGAATTCATTCCGTGGGACAGCGCAAAAAACCAGCCGGCGAATGTTGCATTGCACGAAAATCAAAAGGCGGATGTGGTCGTATTACAAAATATCCTGAAATACGAAGGACGCTTTCCGGCGAATGTTGCAAGCACTGGCTACTACGGATCGATCACCGCAAAAGCCGTGTATGCGTTCCAAATATTCCACAAAGTTGCGCCCTTATCAGAATTCGATTCTTTGATGGGTCGAAGAGTCGGGCCGAAAACCATAAAGGCATTAAACGAACTATATTCACTATGAGCACACCATCAAGAGAGGCGATAAAACATTTATTTATCGTCTTTGTTTATTCGGGCGTATCGGCGATACTGCCGATGCTCTTGGCATGGCTGCAAAACGATCCGCGCTGGGTGATCTTGATTCCGATCATCAATGCGGCGTGGTATGCGATTACCAGATACTTGAAAGAGAAGCGGCTGTTAGCCGAGCAAGGACAACAAGGATAAATTACTTTTCTACGATTTTGTAATTTTTCTGTAAAAACACTAAATCCTCCTCCAAGCTTTGGAGTAGTTTGATGTGCCAATTTTTCTTCGGCCCACGCATATCCTTTTCAAGTGTTTGCCGAGCCATATTAAGCACCGTGGCCAGCGTGCCGAAGTAATTATCCTTCTCGATGTGCTTTTCTAATTGCTTTTTATGCATGTTGGGGCGATGTTACCTTCGGTGGCAAGTTGTCGCAAATCTGGTTATCCACTCCGCCTTTGACGCAAAAAGCCCACCACCAGGCTAGGGCCTTGCGGCCCACATGCGAGTTTCCCCACATGACGCGATCAGCGACCCTGATGATGGGTTCTTTATGCTGATCGCGGTTTTCGACCATGCCCCAGGGAATCCCCGCAGAGTTTAGGTCAATTTTATTCAATTGTAATTTCACTATACCATAGGGTGACAAAACAAGACAGTCCTCGGGGATTATCAACTTGATGACAAAATAGGACAGGTATATAATAAAGCTATAAGCTAAGAATATGTCTGTGAACAATTTTCTTACAGTCCAAGAAGTGGCTAAAAAACTGCGCGTCAGCGAACGCTCGGTGATGCGTTATATTAAAGCTGGTAAACTCATTGCCTCAAAAATGGGTCAATGGCGGATTAAAGAAGATGACCTTGAGCAATTTTTCAAAGTCAACAATCCAAGCAGTAAAGCTCAAAGCGTCCAATACCCCGAAGGAAAATTTGCAGCCCTCAACGAGATAAGTGTGGCAAACAATAAACAGTCAAGTGGGCATGATGTAAAATTAAAACCAGTACTGGTCTTGTGGAAGTTTTTTCAGGTTCTTAATATTTTCAGATATAAAAAAACATTATCCCGCTCACTGGCTCTTATTTTAATCATATCTTTATTTGGAGTCGTAACTCGACCCGCTGTTGCAGTGACTGACATTGTATTTCCAAGTTATTGTCTTGGCGGATGGGGAAATCCTCAACTGGCGAGCGGAAAGCCTGATTTGGATAAAGATTCCGATCCAGCTTCCTTTAATAAGGATAATTCGGCCGTAGCAGAAAATATTTTAGGCGAAATGTTTTGTGGCTATTTTAATTCTGAATTTAAAACCAACCAGCCTTCAAAAGTTGAAATCGAGTTTAACTGGTATATAAAATTTGAAAACCAAAATATTCCTGAAAAAGGTTCAAGCGACAGTCCAAGCAGTTTCTTAGATATTTTTATTAGAGAAGCTCGAGCAGAAGAACTGCCCACAGAATCAGTGGAAAAATCAGAAACAGTCGGAACAACCGAGCCCGTCAATCAATCCGAAGTGGTTACTCCCGCAGACGCAAACCAACAAAAAGAAATTCCCGCAGTAAGTTCAATTCCCATCTCTGATGGTGAAAATCAAGAAGAGGCTACATCCACGACAGAGCAAGTCAAAAAAGATAATGGCATACCGTCTTTAGATGAGAATGCCTCATCCGGCGCGAGTCATCCCGATTTGCAGAATGCTCTGAGTATAGACAGCACAACAACTTCTTTAATTAATCCTCCTCTGCCATTGCCCGAAATGTCTGAAGGTTTGGAGAATCAGTCTATTCCGGAAAATAAAACTTTCCCAGAAGACGGTTTTGCCGAGATAAGTTATAGCTTTGACGGGAAAAATTGGGTTCTTTTGCAAAGAGTGAACCCAAATAATTGGAGGCATTTTTCCGCTGCAATTCCCGTTTCTTCTTGGGACGAACTAAACCGTTTGCAAATTGCGGTCAAAACTTTGCCGTACATTGATTCCGCGCCAACGATTTATCTTGACGGCATGTATGCGCGCGTAGAATATGAGCAGACATTTACAGAAGCGGCTAGTGATGTTGTTTCCGCAGTCTCGGAACCCATCGCCAATGTAATAGAAAATGTAAGCGACACCACTGCTAACATTTTCGATGCGGTTACGAATCTCTTTGAAAACGAACCTAATTCTGAGCAGGGGCCTGATCAAAATATGGCAGCGAGCGTTGTCCAACCAGAGGTCCTGCCGGAAAAGGAAAAAATAAAAGAGAGAAAATTTCTGTTTACCGCAGACAGACAAGGAGTTGCTGCGCAAAAAACACTGCCATGGTATAGCCGAGATGATTTAAGAGAATTGACTATTGAGGAAAATACCAAGTCCGAAGTAACGAATGTGCCGATATTGGATATAAGTTCAGATAAAAAATCTCT
>FKKE01001412.1_pt3 | contig 23263 bp, 18 predicted proteins | sample 1106331 | NCBI WGS metagenome assembly FKKE01 (sample SAMEA3931202, study PRJEB13176) | freshwater metagenome | biome: Drinking water system; feature: drinking water; material: freshwater | place: China | collected 2013-02-06
CCCACCAGGTGAAGTTGATGAGGAGTTTCTTGAAGACGCGCGCCAGAAACAGCCGGTCGCGTTTGCCCCGCTCGCCGGTCATCTTGTAGACGCGCCAGCAGGCCCAGGCATGGACGGGCGGGTTCACGTCGGAGAAGGCGAACTCGTAGGCGGGAATTTGCCCGTTCGGATGCATGTACCACTCGCGCAGGAACAGGACGAGCTGCTCCTTGGCGAAATGCGGGTCCACCGCGGCGAAGGGCAGCATGTGGAAGGCCAGGTCCCAAGCCGCGAACCAGGGATATTCCCACTTGTCGGGCATCGAAATGATGTCCCGATTGTAGAGATGCGTCCACTCCCGGTTGCGCCCGTGCCGCCGGGCGGCCGGCGGCGCCGGCTGCGAGGGATCGCCCTCGACCCAGTCCTTCACCACGTAATGGTAAAACTGCTTCGACCAGAGCAGCCCCGCGTGGCTCTGCCGCATGACGCGCCGTTCCTCCGGCGTCGCCTGCGGAGGCGTGACGGCGACGTAATAGTCCTCCGCTTCGGCTGTGCGGACGTCGAAGAGCCGCGTCAACTCCCCGGCGGGCGCCGCGTCGGCCGCTTCCGCCTTGGCCGCCAGGCGGAGCAGCACCGTCGCCGTGCCTCCGGCCGGAACGGTCAATCGATAGCGCGCGGCGGCCTTCGTGCCGCTCTTGGCGGGATTCACCGCGTCGGCCTTGCCATGCACGACGTACTCGTGGAACGCATCCTTCACGTAGGGCGACGGATTGGCCGTGCCGAACAGGCGGGTCATGTTGGTTTCGTTGTCGGTAAAGAGCCATTCGGGGCGCCGGCCGTCCGGCCCGGCATAGGCGTCCAGCACGAACCGTCCCAGCGACTCGTGCGCCGTCTCGACGCGCGCGTCGCCCACCAGGCGCATGCCCGGCTTCTCCCAATGGCCCTCGCCGGTCCGGCCCCAGGCCCAGGTGTTGCGGAACCAGAGCGTCGGCAAGAGGTCGATCTGGGCCTCCTCGTCCGCGCGGTTCGTCACGCCGATGCGGATGGCCACGTCGTTGGGCGAGGCCTTGGCATATTCCACCGTCACGTCGAAGTACCGGTTCTCGTGGAAGACGCCGGTGTCGGCCAGTTCGAATTCGGGATCGGCCTTGCTCCGCCGGCGATTTTCTTCGACCAGCCAGGCATAGGGGTACGCGACCTGCGGGTACTTGTAGAGGGCTTTCAAATAGGAATGGGTCGGCGTGGAGTCGAGGTAGTAATAACATTCCTTGACGTCTTCGCCGTGGTTGCCTTCCGGTCCGGTCAGGCCGAAGAGCCGTTCTTTCAAGATGGGATCGCGGCCGTTCCACAGGGCGAGGGCGAAGCAGAGGCGGCACTCGCGGTCCGTGATGCCGAGCAGGCCGTCCTCGCCCCAGCGATAGGCCCGGCTGCGCGCGTGATCGTGGGGGAAGTAATCCCAGCACTCGCCGTAGGACGAGTAGTCCTCGCGCACCGTGCCCCATTGCCGCTCGGAGAGATAGGGTCCCCAGCGCTTCCAGTTCTTTTCGCGCCGGGCGTCTTCTTCGAGACGCAGGGCTTCCGCCCCGGCCACGACGCCTTGAGGCACGCCGGCCTTGTTTTTGTTGTCCCGTTTCACGTTGGACGTCCTTTTCGCCATCTGTCAAATTTTCGCGACGTTCACGAAGACCTTGATCGCCCCCTTCGCTTCAGTCAGTTGCCGCATCATGTCTTGATAGCGCTCCAGGCCGTCGATGGGGTGCGTCAGGAACTTGCCCAGCCAGCCGGGGAACTCCAGTTCGGCTCTGGCGAGATCGTAAATCCCCGCTTCGAAATAGTCCCGGTTGGCGTTGACCGTGCCGACCATCACCTTGTTCCCCAGCACGAACCCCAGGTTGATCATGTCCGCCGGCACCTGGATGTCCCGCCCCCCGCCGGTCACGCTGGAGAGAATCAGGACGCCATTCTTACCCAAATGCTCCATCGCTTCAAATACTATCGGCGAAAAACCCGTGGCCTCGAAGATCAGGTCGAAGGGGCCGTAGGCCGCCGAAGCCTCCTTGAGCGACTGTTCCGCCGTCGAGACGTAGCGGACCCCGATCTCTTCGAGCAGGTCCGCGTTCCGGTACGGCGCCCTCTGACGGCCGAAGCTGGTGACTTCCAGGCCCCGCATCCGCAGGGACAGGGCGGCGAGCAGGCCGATGGTCCCGGCCCCCAGCACGGCGGCCCGCCGGGGCCGCCACATCTTCAACCGCCGTTGCGTTTCGTAGGCCTGGATGATCCCCTTCTCGATGACGGAGGTCGGCTCCAAGAGCACGGCGACCTGTTTCAGCCCTTGCGGGACTTTGACGATGTACTCCGGCTCGTCCACGAAATATTCCGTGAGGTAGCCGTGCCGGAGATTGATCCCCCGCTCGAAATAGACATCGTCCGTCGTCATGTCGTATTGGCCGATCTTGTCGTAGAAACTGCCGCCTGGCCGCCGGACCGTCGGCACCACATAGTCGCCGGGCGACAATTCCCATACGTTCGGGCCGACCTCCACGACGCGGCCGAAACATTCGTGGCCGATGACCAAAAACGCCGACCCGACCGGCGCTTGGCCATAGTCCGCGGCGTTAATCTCTTTATCGGTACCATCGACCCCCACCCGCAGTACTTGCACCAGCACCCCCCGCCCGTTCGGCACGTCTTTCACCGACGGACGCGGCAGTTCCGCAAGGTGGAGCGAGTTGGCTTGACCCGGCAGCACGGCAACGGCTTTCATGGGATTCCCTTTCTTTTCAAAGCGTTGGAGGCGAGGAGCCCCGTTCGATAGCGCAGGCCTCACCGATAAGTCGAGGCAGTGGGGCAGGCCTTACATTGAGGAAAGAGGGCTGAAGAGGCAGGAAGGGAGCGCGTCAGACCGAGCCGATCGGCGCAGACTCGTGTCGCCTGGCGTCAGTAAGGGATGTTGTGCTGCTCGCGGCCGAGGCGGCCGTCGTAATTGCGGGACGACTTGAACAACTCGTAGCGTCCGTCGGCCGCAGAGGCGACCACGCGGCTCCGCAGCGCCACCCGCTCCGCCGGCGGCATGGGCGTGAAGCGCCGGACGATCGCCAGATTCTGCCGCAGCACCTCGAGCGAATCGATGCCGCTGACCAGCGACGCGATCGGCAGGCTCAAGACATAGCGCAAGGCCTCCTCGACGGTGAGCAATCCCCGCTCGATGGGCTCGCCGTTGCCGCTCAAGGTTTTCATCGCCAAGGGCGCGATGCCCTGCTTCGCCAACTCCGGCAAAACTTGATGTTCGAAGCTCCGGTAGGTTCCATCGAAAACGTTCAAGGGCATGAGGCAGGCGTCGAACGGGAAACCGCGCGCGAGCATCTTGAGATGGATCGCCGGGTCCTTGTGGCCCGTGAAGCCGAGATAACGCACCTTGCCCTGCTTGCGCGCCTCCAGCAGCGCGTCGATCGTCCCGCCCGGCATGAAGTGGCGGTCCGGGTCGTCCTCGTAGATGACTTCGTGGACCATCCAGAGGTCGAGATAGTCCGTTTTCAACCGGCGCAGCGAATCCTCCAACTGGGCCATCGCCACCTGTTTGCTCCGCCCGTGGGTGCAGACCTTGGTCATGAGAAAGACCTTGTCGCGCCGACCCGCCAGGCCCTTGCCCATCCAGTCTTCGGACTTGCCCCCGTGATATTCCCAGGCATTGTCCATGAAGGTCACGCCGGCCTCGACCGCCTCGTGGACGATGCGGACGGCTTCGGCTTCGTTGTCGGCCCGTCCCAAATGGGCGCCGCCGAGACAAAGGGCCGAGACCTCCACGCCGGTCTTGCCCAGCGGCCGACGCGGGATCGTTCCTCCGGCCGGCTTGACCTCGATCGACGCGCCGGGGCTCGGCTTCTCGCTTGTTCGAGCCCCCGCCCATGACAGACGAGCCGGCAAACCGGTCAGGGCCGCCGCCAACCCGGCCAAGACCGAGCCTTTCAACCATTCCCGTCGATCGATGCGCGTTGTGTCCGACATGGGAGCCCCTCCGACTATTAGCGCATACACGCGCCGCGGCCGACGCTTACCTAAGCGACAGGGACAAGGCCGGCTACGGATCGAGCCGGACTTTTCCCCGGAAGGCACGATGGGCACAGACTTGGTAGACGATCACGAGGCCGAAGCCGACGAGAAACCACCAGAGGCCGATCTCCAGTCCGTAGGCGCCGGCCGTCGAGTTGGCGATCGTCAGGCTGTTCGCGCCACCGGTGGTCGCGATCAGAATGTTCGGATAGGAGCCCCAGGCCGTGCTGGCAAGCAGGGCGAGAATGACGCCGCTCGACGCGCAGAAGGCCGCCAGGTCCCGTTCGCGCCTTCGGCACTCCAGCGCGGCGGCCAAGGCGGCCAGCCCGGCCAGCGGCCAGACGTAGCCGACGGGGTGGGCGTCGTAATTCAGGCGGAACGACGGCTGCACGAAGGGAACGGACGCCAGTACCAAGGCGGCCAGGCCGGCCGCGGCGAAACCGCCGATCCGCGCGGCGCCGCTCGCCCTGGCCCGCAACTCGCCCTCGGTTTTCAGGGCCAGGTAATTGGCTCCGTGGACGCCGAGGATCGCGACGCTCGTCAGCCCCATCAAGACCGTGTACCAATCGAGAATGCCCGGCTCCGGCCCCGTCGTCAAATCGGTCCAGAGCGCGACGAAGAAATAGCCCTCCGCGTTCAGCGGCACGCCGCGAATCAGGTTGCCCAGCGCCACACCGAAGACGCAGGCCAGCGCGGCGCTGGCGCCGGCGAAGACCAGATCCCAGAACTGCCGCCACAGCGCATGGTCGAGATGCGACCGCAGTTCCAGCGCGAGCCCGCGGCCGATCAGCAGCCAGAGTACGATGATCAACGCCAGGTAAAAGCCGCTGAAGCCGGCCGCATAGGCCTTCGGAAAGGCGAAGAACAACAGGCCCCCGGCGGCGATCAGCCAGACTTCGTTGCCGTTCCAAACCGGCCCGATCGCGGCCAAGGCGGCGCGGCGGTCCCGCTCGGTCCGCGCGACGAAGGGATAGACGATGCCCACGCCGAAGTCGAATCCGTCGAGGACGACGTAAACCGCCAGCATCAGCGCGACCGCGGCGTACCAAAAGGTTTCCATCACGCCTCCGCGCCGCGACCGGGCCGAGGCCCGGCCGCCTGGACGTCCGGCTCGGGCCCGTGCCGGACGGTTTCGACGATCAGGAACGCGAAGAGCAGGCCCAACGCGAGATAAATCCCCAGGAAGCCGAGCAGGGTGAAGAGCGCGTTGCCCGAATGGACCAAGGGCGAAGCGCCGTCGGCCGTGCGCAGCAGACCATAGACGAGCCAGGGCTGGCGCCCGAGTTCGGCCGTCATCCAGCCGGCCGTCGTGGCGAGGTAGGGCAAGGGAGCGGCGGCCATGAGCAGCCACAGCAACCAGCGTGTTGCGAAGAGCCGGCCGCGCCAGAGCCAGAGCAGCGCGAGCCCCATGACGGCCACGAACGCCGTGCCCAGCATGACCATGACGTGATAGGCGTAGTAGAGCAACGGCAGGTTGTCGGGCCAATCTTCCCGCGGGAAGGCGTCGAGCCCCTTCACCTCGGCGTACAGCTCGTCGTAGACCAGCACACTGAGCGCGTCCGGCACGACGAGCGGATTGTCGATCGTCATGGTCTCCATGTTCGGTTGGCCGACCAGGAGGAGCCCGGCGCCACGCTCGGTCTTGAACAGGCCTTCGAACGCCGCGCCCTTGACCGGCTGATGCGCGAAGACCTGTCTGGCGTTCCCGTGTCCCGTCGGAAAGACCATGCAGGCCGCGGCGAGGGCGCCCGCCACGACGCCGGTCCGCACAAACGTCCGCGCCTGCGCCTGGTGCCGATCGGACAGGAGATAGAAGGCGCCGACGGCGGCCATGACGAAGGAGGCCGTCACGACCGACGCGGTCATGGTGTGCGCATATTGCCAGAAGAGCCAGGGATTCGTGAGCAGGTCGGAGAGGCTGCTCACGAACAGGCGCCCGTCCGGCGCCACGGTGTAGGCGACGGGATGCTGCATCCAGGCGTTCGTGGCGAGGATGAAATAGCCGGAGAGCCAGGTGCCGAGGAACAGCATCAGGGCGGCGCCCCCTTGCACGTGCCGGCTGAACCGCCGCTCGCCGTAGAGCAACAGCCCCAGGAACGACGACTCCACGAAGAAGGCGAAGAGGCCTTCCATCGCCAGCGTCTGGCCGATGACCCCGCCGGCGAAATTGGAGAATTTGGCCCAGTTGGTGCCGAACTGGAATTCCAGCGGAATGCCGGTGACGACGCCGAAGGCGAAGCTCACGGCGAAGATTTTGGTCCAGAACGACGCCGCCCGCTGGTAGTGGTCGTCGCCGCTCGCGAGCGCCCGGCCCCGGAGATAGAGCAGCAGCAGGGCCAGGCCCATCGTCAATTGCGGGAAGAGATAGTGGAACGTGGCCGTGGTCGCGAATTGCAGGCGGTCATAGAGCAGGGCGGCGGACATGACGCGCCATTATAGATCGAATGCCCGTCCGGGAGCACGTCAGTCCCTGCCGATCGACGCTTCCATCGTTTCCCGCACCCGTTCGCGCGCCCGATGGAGCCGCACGTAGAGGTTCGACTCGCTGATCTTGAGCAGGGCGCAGATATCCTTGGCATCCATCTCCTCGAGTTCGCGCAGGGCCAGCACTTCGCGCAGATTCGCCGGCAAGGCCTCGATGGCCCGTTGCAAGGCGGCCACCTGTTCTTTCGACGACAGCAGCCGCTCCGGCGTCATGTCGTCCCAGCCGCGCGGGGGCTCGGCCCAGGCCCCGGAGGCGTCGAACCGCGACGGGGCCATCGCCGGCTCGTCGCCGTCCGCCTCGTCGCCGGACGACAGGGGCACGTACCGCTTTTCGCGGACGCCCCGGTCCTTGGCCTTGTGAACGACGATGCCGACGAGCCAGCTTTTCAGAGCCGACCGGCCCTCGAACCGCTCGATCCCCTCCAAGGCGGCCAGCCACGTATCCTGCGCCACCTCTTCGGCGACGGAGAGATCGGCGACGTAGTGCATCGCTACGCGCACCAGCGTGCCGTGATAGCGGTCCACCACGAGATTGAAGGCCGCTTCGTCGCCGGCCCGCAGGCGCTCGACCAGCCCACGCTCTTCGGCGCCGGCCCCAGCCGGCGCCGCGGCCTGCCGGCTCGCCTGACGCCGTCCGGCGGTTCTCGCGCGCGGCACCGAATAGGCCGCTTCCGCTCCCAAGGTCCACCGATCGACCGTTCCCACCATGACCTGGCTCATGACGCACCCCCTCTCTTTTGCAACAGCGCTCGAACGAACGCCGGCACGTTGATCATCTCGACCCGTTGCCGCGGCAAGCCGTTCACCACCGCCACGCCGTCGGCATCCACATAGCTGACCGCCGCAAAATCCAAGTGCAATCGATTCGTCGTTTGCAGGGCCATCCGGCACTCGCTCTCCAGCAAGGAAGCCCATTGGTCCGCCACCTTGCCTTCCAGCTTCAGCGTCACCGGCATTTCCTGCTCTTCGATCTTGGTGATCCGCAACATCTGTTTCCCTTTCCCGTCCCTTTGTCTTGCCCGTCCCTTTGTCTTGCCCGCGATTCGTTCGACCTGTCCTGCTCCGCCTTCGTACGTTGCTCCTAGATATGGCAAGGCCGATGCCACAGGACGGCAGCCGCCCTCAGATCACCAAACCTATTGAATTGTCTATGGGTTTATGGACAGAACGAGACAATCGCGAAAAGGGAAAACCCTCGCAGATTCCCAATGTATTGGGAGGTCACGAAATATTGGGAATGCAGGAGACGTGGTTCGTATCTCGTGAATCGTATCTCGTTTGTTCGAACAAAGAGGAAAATTGGCGGGGGACTAAGTCAGATTCTGCGCTTCACGAGGTACGCGTTACGGCCTTTGGATGCCCAGCTTCTTCATGCGGGCTTCGAGCGTGGTGGGTTTCAAGCCGAGGAGTTTGGCCGCGCCCTTCTCGCCGCTGACGCGCCAGTCGGTCTGCTGGAGCGTCTGGAGGATGTGGGCCCGTTCCATTTCTTCAAGAGTCGCCGCCTGCCCGTTGCCGGCCGGTGCGGCGGCGCTCTTCGGCATCCAGTCGCCCAGTTCCAGTTCGGGGCCTTGGCTCAAAATAACGGCGCGTTCGATGACATGCTCCAATTCGCGGATGTTGCCGGGCCAGGCATAGCGTTGCAACAGGTCCACGGCCTGGCCGGAAATGATCTCGATCTTCTTGCCCATGTCCATCGCATACTTTTTCACGAAGTAGGTGGCCAGCAACGGAATATCCTGCTGCCGCTCCCGCAACGACGGCAAGGCGATCGGAAAGACTTTCAAGCGATAGAACAAATCGGACCGGAATCGGCCTTCCTTTACTTCCCGCTCCAAATCGCGATTCGTCGCGGCGATGACCCGGACGTTGACCTTGTTGGTCTTGGTGCTGCCAAGCCGCTCGAACTCGCCCTCTTGCAAGACGCGTAACAGCTTCGTTTGCAGATCCAGCGGGATTTCCCCCACTTCGTCCAAAAAGATCGTCGCCTTGTCGGCCAGCTCGAAGCGGCCGATCTTGCGCGCCAACGCCCCCGTGAAGGCGCCCTTTTCGTGCCCGAACAGCTCGCTTTCGATCAAGCCGGCCGGGATGGCCGCGCAGTTGACCTTGACCAAGACCCCGCCCTTGCGGGCGCTCAGATTGTGGATGGCCCGCGCGATCAGTTCCTTACCCGTCCCGGTTTCGCCCGTCACGAGCACGGTCGCATCGGTGGCCGCCACCTGCTCGACCGCCTTGAGCACCTTCTTGACGGCCGGCGAGTTGCCGATGATCTCGTCGAAATTGTGCTCGGCCTGGATTTCCTCCTGGAGATAGACCTTCTGCGCTTCCAGCCTGGCCTTCTCCTGCTCCATCAGGACCTGTTCGGTGATGTCGAGAAACATGGTGCGCGTCCAGGTCGCGCTGGGGTCCGGCCTCGACCACCATCGGATCCAGAGCGGCTTACCGTTGTCCTTGCGGCGCAATTCGAGGATCACGCCGCTCGTGTCGATGCCCTTGCCGATGGAATCGAGCGCGTCTTTCAACCGGCGCTGGGCCTCGGGCGTGTCGGGGATGAAGGTCTTGCCGTAGATGCCCTGGACCTGGTCCGCCGTGATGCCGAGGCTTTTCAGCGCCGTCTTGTTCGCGCGGATGAACCGCGTGTCCACCCCTTCGTGCACATAGGCGATCGGCGCCTCGTCGAACAGATCGCGCAACTGCTCCTCCGCATCCTTGAGCCGGGCCTCCATGTGCAGGCGTTCCAATTCGGCGCCGGCCCGCAGCCCGAAAATCTTGAACACGGAGAGGTCCAGTTGTTCGAGCACCATGGGCTTGGTGTCCATGACCGCCAAGTGGCCCAGCACCTGCCCATCCGCGCTGGCGATGGGGATCGCCAGATAACTCGTCACGTGGATTTCCTCCAACTCCTTGCGATGGAGCGGAAACGCATCGGCGACCTTGTCCGCGCAATGATAGAGCTCGCCGGCCAGCACCTTTTCGCACGGCGTGTGCGCGATGGCGTATTCGAAGTTGTTCTCGAAGCGATCGCCCGCCCAGAACGACAGCGTCCGGACTTTGCTGCGGTCGGCGCAAAATTCCGAGACGAAGGCGTACTTGACGTCCAAGGCGGTGGCGAGCTGGCGCACGAGGGAGGGGAAGAACTGCTCGCCGACCGTGGCTTCGACGCCTTCGATCATGGCGCGCAGCAGGCGGTTGACGTTCTGCGATTGCGGCTCGCTCATTCGGGGCCGACCTCCCGATGATGTCAGCAATGACGGCGAAGCGGCTGTGAGGGGCCGGAGAATAGCACTTCTAAAAAAGGCGATCAAATCGCGCACACGACCGGGACGAGGCCCGTCAACGTTCCACCACCTGCATGGCGTGGCCGTCCGGATCGCGGACGAGAAAGCCCTTCGTGAAGCCCAGCGCCGATCCGGGAAATGTGACCACGCCGGACGAGATGAATGTCGCGCGGCCGCGCAGCCGGGACGCCGCCTCCTCGGCATCGGCCACCACCAGCGTCACCTGCCAGTGCCAGAGATCGACCGGGCGGGAATCCTCCGGCATGGGCCGGCCTGCCGCCGGCAGTCCATATTCGAGAAACTCGACGCCGGGCGGGCCGACGACCGGCTGCAAGCCGGTCACACGCACCCGCGCGCCGGGGAGACTGTCCAGGTGCTCCTGCTCCGTGCCGGTGTTCAGACCGCCCCCGGCCACCGTCAACCCCAGCCCGTCGCGATAGAACGCGAGGCTATTGTCGGTGCTGCGCACGGTCACGGCCGTGTGGTCGATGCCCAGAAACAGATTCGTCCCCGGTTTCTTCCAGGCCGGATTCCCCTTCCCGTCCGGGAACCAGAGCAGCTCCAGATTGTGCCCGTCCGGGTCGCGGAACTTGATGGCCTTGATGCCGGCCGCGGCGGTGTTCGATTGGGGAATGGTCTGCGGACGCGGCGAAATCTGCCGGACATGGTACCGGCGAAGATGGCCCCAGGCCTCCTCCATGTCCCGCACGACGATGGCGAAGTGCTGGAACCAGAGATCGTGGCTGTGGGAAGGCACGGGAATCGGCCGGACGTCCGGCGGCGAGAGAAACTGAATCAACTCCAGCGTCTGCCCGCCCAGTTGCATGCGCACGACGCGCGCCCGCACCCCGAAGACGCCCCACAGCTTGTCGTACTCGTCCCCGTCCACCTCCACGTCGCTGATTTTCTTAAACGTGAGGACATCCGAGTAAAAGGCGACCGAGCGGTCCATGTCCGACACAGTCATGCCGATGGCGGCCACTTCGCTCACGGCGGACCGCACGACCATGCCGTCGGCGGCTGCCGCCTGCGCGGCCGCAAGTAAAAGGTAAAAAGTGAAAAGTAACAGGTTGAAGCCCACCCGCTTGGCTGCCACGAATTCCTCCCCTCTTTTCACCTTTCACTTTTTACTTTTCACGTTTCACTTGAGGCGCTCCAGCAGATGGTCCCCGACCCTGAGCGCGTTCGCCATGATCGTCAGCGACGGATTCACCGCGCTGCTGGAGACGAAGAAACTCGCGTCCATCACGTAGAGATTGTCCAGGTCGTGGGCTTTGCAATTCACATCCAGCGCCGAGGTCTTCGGATCGCGCCCGAACCGGACCGTCCCGCACTGGTGCGCCGTCCCTGCGATGGGGATCTTCTTGCCAAGATAGAGATGGTGCGGCACGAAGTGCTCCTCCTCGCAACCGAGATGCCTGAGCATCCCCTTCAGTTTGGCGGCCAGCCGCTTGTGTCCTTCGAGGTTGTTCTCCGTGTACTGGAGGGTGATGTCGCCGTTCCGGTCCAGCACCACACGATTGTCGACATCCGGCAGGTCCTCGGAGGTCATCCAGAAATCCAGCGAATGTTTGGCCATAACGTCCAGGGCCGGCCCTGGCGCGAAGGGCGGTGCGCCGGCCCGCAGGGACTCCAGGTCCTGCTTGCCGACCATCGAGATATGGCCCAGCGGAAAATCGAAATCGTCGGCCTTGAAGTAAAAATCGTTCAAGCCGATGGTTTTCTGGAACACGGTCGGGTTGGGCGTCTTGGAAATCGCCAGCATGACCGAGTTGTTGTGGCACATGTAATGCCGCCCGACGACGTCGGATGAATTCGCCAGCCCCTTGGGATGTTTGTCGTTGGCCGACTTGAGCAAGAGCGCCGCCGAGTTGATCGCCCCGGCGGACACGACGACGATACCGCCCATGTAGGTTTCCCGCTCCCCGTTCCGTTCGACATGGACTTTTGTCACCTCCCGCCCTGATGCAGCGGTCTCCAACCGAGTGACCAATGCACCCGTGACCAGTGACACATTGGAATGTTTGAGCGCCGGGTCCACGCAGACGACCTGCGCGTCGGCCTTGGCATTGACGAGACAGGGGAAGCCGTCGCAGGTGCTGCAACGGATGCAGGCGCTCTGCTCGCGTCGTTCCTCGTCGAGCATCACGCCGACCGGCAGATGGAACGGCCGGAGCCCCATCCGTGTCCAGTCGTCGTGCAGCTCCTGGATGCGCGGCTCGTGGCGAAGAGCCGGATACTTGTAGGGCGCGCCGGCCTTCGGCTCGGTCGGGTCCTCGCCACGGTTGCCGTGCACGAAGTACAAGTGCTCGGCCTGCGTGTAGTAGGGCTCCAGGTCGTCGTAGCCGATGGGCCAGGCCGGCGAGACGCCGCCGTGGTGTTTCACCTCGCCGAAATCCTCCCGCCGCATGCGCAGCAGCGCCGCACCATAGACCTTGGTGTTGCCGCCGACGTAGTAGTGGATGCCGGGATGGAAGGCCTTGCCGTTTTTGTCGTGCCAGGTCGTCTTGGCCTTGTACTTGTTCTCGACGAAGACGGCCCGCGAGCTCCAGTTGTCCTTTTCGCGCGGCAGATACCCGCCTCGCTCCAGCAGGAGAATCTTCTTGCCCGACGGCGCCAGCTTGTAGGCCAGCGTGCCGCCGCCGGCCCCGGTGCCGATGATGATCACGTCGTAATGGGTGGTGGACGAGGACACGATAGGCCTCCCCTGCTAGGAGGGAGTCGGGGGAAAGGAGAGAGTCTTACAAGTGGGGAAAAGACGAGGCGTTAACGACCAGGTTCACGGCTGCGGCGATTCGCACCAAAGGACCTTTATTGCCAACCTGGCATATCCCTGCCGTTTCAACCGGATACGCTGTTTCGGAATTATTTGTAAGGATTTACTTGTTACCACGACCTATACTGAACAGTGATTTGCGGCAGACCGCTCACAACAATACCAAGGGGGTCTTATGATGATACGCATTACGCGCATCGCGACAACGATTGCGATGCTTCTCATTGTGATCGGGATCTGTTTGACCGGAGCACAGGACACTTCCGCAGCGGACCGCGACAAACTGCTCAGCGAGCCGGGCGTCTATGGCACGTTCGCGACATTTCGTATCGACGACGAATGGAGGCGATTGGATCGCCAGACAAGGCAGGCCCACTTGACCGCGCTGAGGAACGTGGTCGAGCATCACAAGGATACGCTGGCGATCGACACCTATCTCTTACAGGGACTGTCCGACTACGCCGACATTTTGGTGCGTGTGCACAGCACCGAGCTGAGGGCGAATCAGCAGTTTCTCTTGGACGTGATAGCCACACCCTTCGGCGCCTATCTGACGAGCGCGACGATCTTGAACGGACTGACCAAGAAAGCCAATTACGTGCCCGGGTTTCCCGACCAGATGAAAGCCGACCTCAAGGTCCCCAGCGAGTCAGGTCTTTACGTCGCGGTCATTCCGATTCGGAAGGATGCGGGCTGGTGGGCGCTCCCACAAGACCAACGGCTCGCGATGATGCAGGAACATACGGAAGCGGCGCTGCCATATCACAAGACCGTGAAGCGCAAACTGTACCATTCCACGGGTCTCGACGACTTTGACTTCATCACCTATTTCGAGACGGCCAAACCAGACGACCTGCACAGTCTGATCCTTGCGTTGAGCAAGGTCAAAGAGGCCCGCCACAATAAACGATTCGGCCATCCGACACTGCTGGGGACGATCAAAACGATCGATCAACTCGTCGAGGCCCTTGGGCGATAGATGGCCCTCGGCAGAGCAATCCAGCGACCGCCCTCACTGTGAATGTCAGGCTGTTCAGGAACACGCCGGACATCTGGGAGACCGGTGCGCCGCCTTGATCCCGATTCGGAAGAATGCCGCTCAGCGGGGGTTGCATCTAGATGGCGTCAAGCCGTCGGCGGCCTTTTTCACCATCCCGCTACAGCGGACGGTTGTGGAGGGAGAACATCACGAGCAGCAGGCAGCCGGTGTCGGTGGAGGTTTCCTCGTGGATCGTGTCGGCATCCGCCCATTGATAGTCGCCGGCCTTGAGCAGCCGGCCGCCGGAATGGCAGGTCCCCTCGACCACATAGATCTCTTCCATCCCGCCGTGGCGATGCGGCGCATAGCGGGCTCCGGCCGCCACCTTCATCAGGGCCGTGCCGCGGGCCTGGACCAGATCGGTGCGGAGGACTTTCAGCGTGACGCCGGGCGCCAACTCCATCCAGGCCCCCTCCTCGGCATGGACGAAGGAGAAGCCGGGCGGCGGCGCGGCGGGCGCAGCAGACGGCTGAGGCGACACGGCATGCGGCGGGGCCGTCGCGCGGGCCAAGACCGCCGCGCGCAGGCGGCCGGCCGGTTTGATGGGCTTCGCCTCCAAGGCCAGCAGGCCGGCCACCTCGCGAAACGCCGCAAGGTCCGCCCGGCAGGGCTGGCAGCCCGCGCCGAGATGCGCTTCGAAGTGGCGCGCCTCGTCGCCCTCCAACAGCCCCAGCGCGTAGAGGGCTGCCTGCGTGCGCGTCTCGTCGGTCGGATGGCGCTCGCTCATGGCATCAGCCCCTCCCCGTGGCCCTTCAACAGATCGCGCAGTTTCATCATGCCCATGCGGATGCGGGTCTTCACCGTGCCCAGAGGAATGTCGAGGTGTGCGGCCACTTCGGACTGGCTCAAGCCGGAGAAATAGGCCAAGCTCAACGCCTCCCGCTGCTCCGGCGGCAGACGGGTCAGGGCCTCGCGGACGAGCTTCTGCCGTTCCGCTCGCATGCTGCCCGCCTCGGGATCGAGGGATTCGTCCGCAAGGGATTCGGCCGCTTCGATCGGCTCCAACCGGTCCCGTTCCACCCGCCGCGCCCGCAGGCGGTCGATAGCCCGGCTGCGCGCCAAGGTAAACAGCCAGCCCACCGGCGTGCCGCGGGCCGCATCGTAGGTGTCCGCCCTCTGCCAGGCCTGGGTGTAGACGTCGAGCGCCACTTCTTCCGCCGCCGGCCGATCGTTCAACATTTTCACCAGAAATCCGAAGACACGGGCGCAGGTCAGGTCGTAGAATTCGGCGAAGGCCGCCTGATCGCCCGCTGCAATCCGCGCGATCAGCGCACTCCAGAGGCGATTGTCCGCTTGCAGGTCGTGGGGCACGATCGCATCCACCATATCCCCTCCGGTATCGATACGAACCGGAGCGGGCGTTTGGATTCATGGTTCGGCGGGAAAGGACTATAGCACGTCCGAAACCGTCCCCTTCGAATCGCGCGGACCATCCGAATCCTATGCAGAGCAGACCGGAGGAGCAATCCGATCGGACCATCGATTCGTACCAAGCAGGGAACCGGCATACACCGGCTCATCCGTCACATCACTGCAAGGAGGTTTTCCATGTTCGCTCTCGTGTTGCAGGTGTCTTCTTCGTGTTGGCCTTGTTCGCCGCGTTGCCTGCCTGCCAGTCCATGGATGGCATGACCGGCGGCATGGCGAGCCGGTCGCTCTACGACCGGCTCGGCGGCAAAGACGCGATTACCGCGGTCGTGGACGATTTCGTCGCACGCGTCGCCGCGGACAACCGGATCAACGGCAAATTTGCCGGCGCCAACATCCCCCGGCTCAAGACCAGGCTGGTGGAACAAATCTGCCAGGCATCCGGCGGGCCCTGCACCTATTCGGGGCGGGATATGAAGAGCGCCCATGCCGGTATGGGCATCACCGGGGCCGAATTCGACGCGCTGGTGGGCGACTTGGTGACGACACTGAACAAGTTCAAGGTGCCCGAGAAGGAAAAGGGCGAATTGCTGGGCGCCCTGGGGCCGATGAAAGGGGACATCGTCGAGCGGCCGTAACGGCCACCTCCCGCGGGGAGCGGCGGAGACCGCTCCCCGCCAGTCCTCTCGACATGCCGGCAGTCAGTAGCCCGCGCCTTTGGTGGCGAGCCTGATGCGGTACAGAACGCTCCCGCCGGTCACGAACAGCGTGCGGCCGTCCTCGCCCCACGCCACATTCGAGGTCGGCTGGCCGGTTTCGATGTCGCCGAGATGAGTGCCGTCCGGCGCGAGAACGCTGATACCGCCGGGGCGCGCGCCGAAGAGATTGCCGTCCTGGTCGATCTTGAACCCGTCCGGCCCGAAGAAGGGATCTTTCCGCCAGCGGGTCGCGTCGAAGAAGACGCGGCCGTTGGCCACCGTCCCGTCCGGCTTCACGTCGTAAGCCAGCCAGGCCGCCCGCTTGGGGTCCACATCGGAGACGTAGAGAATCTTTTCGTCCGGCGAGAAGGCAATCCCGTTCGGCGCCTTGACGTCCGCAATCAGCAGCGTGACCGCTCCATCTCTGGACACGCGATAGACGCCCTGGATCGGCGCCTTGTCCGGATCGTCGAAAGCCTTGGGCAGACCGAACGGCGGATCGGTGAAGTAGAGATCGCCGTTGGATTTGAAGACCAGATCGTTGGGGCTATTGATCCGATGGCCGTGGTACCGGTCGACCAGCACGGTGAATGCGCCGCCCGCTTCCAACCTCGCAATCTGCCGGTCGCCGTGTTTGCAGAGGACCAGCTTGCCGTTTGCGTCCAAGGTCAGTCCGTTCGAACCCGGCTCCTTACCGGAGAAGGGTGCGGTTCCCGTGTAGCCGCTCGGTGTGAGGAACGGTCTGGCACCCTGCCCTTCCTTCCATTTGAAGACCGTGTTCGCCGGAATGTCGGAGAACAGGAGCGCTTGGTCCTGCCTGTTCCAGACAGGCCCCTCGACCCAGGTAAAGCCGTCGGCGATTTTTTCCAGCTTCGCGCCCTTCGGCACGAGCTTGTCGAACCGCGGATCGAGGCGCACGATCGTGGCGGCGCCGGCCGGTTCGGACTGGGCCACAGCCGAGGACAGATCGGCTATGGTCCATGCGCATTGGACTGCGCAGCACACAAGCAGTCTGAACAAGATTGGGCCAGGCATGGGTGTCTCCCTTCGAGAGAAAGTCGAAGGGAGACACCGCTTTCTTACAGATCGAGGCCGGCCTCGTGCCGGACCGGCTTGTCCCTCGCCGGCCCCGGGGTGCGTTGACTTCGGCCGCCGCCTCTTGATAGGTGTTCGTCATGGTTCCATCGAATCAGCACAGGGAGGATCGCCCATGAGACAGCGCGTGATTTGGTCGTTGTTCGTCTGGATGGGTTTACTCGGTCTGGCCGGCCCCGCCGCGGCCGACGACCTGCCGCGGGAAGCGGTGTTGCCGGTCGCCTCGGCCCTGAAGGCCGCGCAAGCGGCCCTGGACAAGTGCGTGAAGGACGGCTGGAAGGTCAGCGTGGCGGTCGTGGACCGGGCCGGTGTGCTGCGCGCGCAACTGCGCGGTGACGGCGCGGGACCCCACACGGTGGACAGCTCGCGCAAGAAGGCCTATACGGCGGCGAGCCTCAAGCGGACAACGAGCGAACTGGGCGAGTTGCTGGGGAAGGCGCCCCACTTGCAGGCGTTGCGGGAGATGAACGACAGTACGCTGATCCTCGGCGGCGGCATGCCCATCGAGATCGGCGGCGAGGTCGTCGGCGGGATCGGCGTGGGCGGCGCGCCCGGCACCCAATACGACGACGCCTGCGCCCAGGCCGGCCTCGAGGCGGTCGGCGCGGCCTCCAAGCTTCCCGCGCCGAAGGAGCGCTAGCCGGGTGCCCGGCCGGGAGGCGTTCCCGATGCGGGCGCCTCGCCCGGCTTTCCGTCCGGCGACCAGCCGCCGCCCAGGGCCTTGTACAACTGGACGACGGACACGAGGTACAGGCGGTGCGTCCCGCTCAACGCCAATTCGGCCTCGAAGAGATCGCGTTGCGCGACGAGCACGTCCAGGTAGTTGGCCAAGCCGCCCTCGTAACGGAGCGAGGCCAACTCCAGAGCCGAGCGTAACGAATCCACTTGCAGGGCCTGCGCCTTCCGCTGCTCGCGGGCCGTGCTCACGGCCACCAGCGCGTCTTCCACTTCGCGGAACGCCGAGAACACCGTCTGCTCGTATTGGGCCAAGACCTGTTTCGTCTGCGCCTCGGCCGCCTTCTGATTGAACCCCAGTTCCTTCGCGTTCAAAAACGGCGCCGTCAGCCCCGGCCCCAGGACGCCGAAACTGGTTTGATTCCGCACCAACTGGGAAAGTTGGGGGCTGGCCACGCCCAGGATGCCGGTGATGGTGATCGCCGGGAACCGCTCGGCCTTGGCCACGCCGATCCGCGCCGTCGCGGCCGCCACCTCCTCCTCCGCCCGCACGAGATCCGGCCGGCGCCGCAGCAGGGCCGACGGCAGCCCCGGCGGCACCTGCGGCGGCATCACCTGTTCCGTCAACGTCCGGCCGCGGGAAATGCGCTGGGGATTGCGCCCCAACAAGACGTTGAGCCGGTTCTCCGTCTGCACACGTTGCCGCTCCAACTCGGCGATCCGGGCCGCCGCGTTCGACCGCTCCGCTTCGAACTGGTCCAGGTCCAGCTTGGGAATCACGCCTTCGTCCAGCCGCGCCTGGGCGATCCGCACCGNNGCGCTGAGCGGGGAGCGTGTCCTCTTGCCGCACGCCGGCCACTGCTTCCGGCAGCAAGTCTTGGAGGCCTGCCCGGAGCTCAGCCGGTCCGATGCGGAGGGGTTGCAGGGCAACTCGCTGGAGACGATTCGTCAGATGGTGGTGTCAGGGCTGGGGGTCACGGTGATGCCTTGCAGCGCGGTGACGGCCAAGCACCAGCACAAGCGGCTCGCCGTCGTGGACTTCGGCAAGCCGGTGCCGGGCAGACGCATCGGGTTGGCCTGGCGAAAGGGATTTCCACGGCCGGACGCCATCGCGGCGATTTGGGAGTCCGTGCGATCGCTCAAGCTGCCGGGATTGGAGATGCTGGAGGAGTCGGCCTAACCCTGGGGCGCGCCGCCGCCCGGCGCCGAAGAGGGACCGGCGGTCGTCTCCGGCGACCAGCCGCCGCCGAGCGCCTTATAGAGCTGCACGATCGAGACGAGCTGTAGCCGCTGACTGGCCGTCTGGGCCAGCTCTGCTTCGAAGAGATTTCGCCGCGCCACCAGCACATCGAGGTAGTTGGCGAGTCCGCCCTTGTATCGCAGTTCAGCCAACCGCAGCGCCGACTGGAGCGCCGCCACCTGCTGTTGCTGGGCTTTGTTCTGCTCGCGCGCGGTGCGCACGGCCACGAGCGCATCTTCCACTTCGCGAAACGCCGTCAGGACCGCCTTTTCATAGTCGGCCAAGGCTTCCTTCGCGATCGCTTCGGCCACTTCCTGCTGAAACCCAAGGACCTGCCCGTTCAGAAGCGGCGACGTCAGGCTCGGGCCCACCGCGCCGTAGGCCGTCTCATTGGCGACCAATCGCGAGAGCTGCGGGCTGGCGACGCCCAGCAGTCCGGTTAGGCTGATCTTGGGGAACCGCTCGGCCTTGGCGACGCCGATGCGCGACGTCGCCGCCGCAAGCTGCTGTTCCGCCTGGACGAGATCGGGCCGCCGCTGTAAGAGTTCCGACGGCAAGCCCGGCGGCACGTCCGGGGGCAGCATTTGCTCCGCGAGCGACTTGCCTCTTGCGAGTGTGGAGGGCTTGCGTCCCAGCAGGACGCTCAGTTCGTTTTCCTGCTGGATCTTCTGCCGCTCCAGCTCGGCTGCGCGGGCCGCGGCATTGGCGCGCTCAGCCTCGAACTGGTCGGCATCCAGCTTGGAGGCGAGTCCTTGCCGCAAGCGCGCCTGGGCGATCCGCACCGACTCTTCCCAGGCCTGGAGCGTCCGTTTGGCGATCTCCGACTGCATATCGAACTGCAAGAGATCGAAATAGGCCTGCGCCACGTTGCTCACCAATTCCAGGATCACGGCACGCCGACTTTCTTCTTTCGACAAGAGGTCGGCCTTGGCGGCTTCGGTGGAGCGGCGGATGCGGCCCCACACGTCGAGTTCCCAGGACAGGTTCCCTTGCAGATAGTAGTTGAAGGGGTTGGGAAAGCCGGGGAACAGGAATTCCGCCTTGCGTCCGAAGCTCGGCGCGTTGCCGGTGGCGCTGAGTTGGGGGGCAAAATCCGTCCGGGCGACGAACAGGCGCGCTTCGTACTCTTCGACGACCGCCGTCGCGCGGCGAAGGTCCCGGTTTTCTTCCAGCGCGATGCGAATGAGTTTCTGGAGCTCCTGGTCCTGGAGCAATTCCCACCAGGGAAGGTTGGCGATCGTCTCCGGCCCGCCCGCTTGCTCCGCCATGAGAAAAGCATCCGGCGCCGGCACGGCCGGCCGTTCGTAGTCCGGTCCGACGGCGCAGGCCGCCGATAGCAGCAGACCGATCGTCGCGAGCCGCCGCACGTCAGGCCCCGCCTTCGTGGCCGGCCTGCGGCGGAGCGGCCGCGGAGATCGCATCCAGCGGATGCGGCGGCGCAGCAGGACGCCGAGGCCGGTCGGTCGCGCGATGAACGAGCGCGAAGAACAGCGGCACGAAGAAGATCGCCAGAAACGTCGCCGCCAGCATGCCGCCGAAGACACCGGTGCCGATCGAATGGCGGCTGGCCGCGCCGGCCCCGGTCGCCAGCATCAGCGGGACCACGCCGCCGATGAAAGCCATCGAGGTCATGATGATGGGCCGGAACCGCAGCCGCGCCGCTTCGATCGCCGCCTCGTCGAGCGGCATGCCGACTTTGACGCACCGGGTGGCGAACTCGACGATCAGGATCGCGTTTTTGGCCGAAAGGCCGATCAGCGTCACGAGGCCGATCTGGAAATAGATGTCGTTGGCCAGCCCGCCGAGCCAGACCGCGATCAGAGCGCCGAACACGCCGAAGGGCACGGCCAAGATGACTGCGAGCGGCACCGTCCAGCTTTCGTACTGGGCCGCCAACACCAGGAACACCATCAACAAGCCGAACGCGAAGACGAAGACGGACTGGGAGCCGGACTGGCGCTCTTGGAAGGAGATGCCGCTCCAATCGAGCGCATAGCCCTTGGGCTCCAGGATTTCCTTCCCCAGACGGTCCAGGATGGCCAGGGCTTGGCCGGAGCTGTACCCGGGCGCGGCGGCGCCGAGTACCAGCGCCGTGTTGTAGCCGTTGAAGTGCGTCACCGGATCGGGCCCGCTGGTGTAGTCGATGCTGACCACCGTGTCCAGCGGGATCATGCTCTGGCCCTGGGCGTTGCGGGCGCGCACGAAAATCTTGGCAATGTCCTCCGGCTTGGACCGGTACTGCGGCTCGGCCTCCGTCTGCACGTGGTACACGCGGCCGAAGCGGAGGAAGTCGTTGATGTAGAGATTGCCCCAGAAGGCCTGCAGCGTGTCGAAGACTTCGGAGATGGGTACGCCCAGGGACTTGGCCCGCTCCCGGTTGACGCGGGCGTAGAGCCGCGGGGCGCTCACGCGGAAGCTGGAGCCGATGGCGCCGATGCCCGGCGTCTGCCGCGCCTTGCCGATGAATTCGTCCGTCACGGCCGCGAAGGCCTTGAAGTCCCCTCCGCTCGGATCCTGCACCTGCACCGAGAATCCGCCGGTGGCGCCCAGGCCTTCGATGGGCGGCGCGTTGAAGGCCAGGATCAGCGCCTCCGGAATCTTCGCGAACTCGCCGTAGGCCATGCCGATGAGCGCATTGACATGCTGGTGCGGCGCCTTGCGCTCGTCCCAGTCCTTGAGCGGCAGGAACATCGTCGCGGCGTTGGGCCCCCGCGTCCCGAACACGAAGTTCTGGCCGGAGAGGGTGTCCGTGGACTCGATGGCCTGGTTCGACAGGAAAAACTTCTCGATCCGGTCCAACACCAGATCGGCCCGCTGTTTGGATGCGCCGTCGGGCAATTGCACGATGGCGATGAAGTAGCCCTGGTCCTCCTCCGGCAGGAAACTGTGAGGGATGATCCGGAACAGCCACGCGGCGGCGCCGCCGACGAGGGCGAAGATGACGAGCGCGAGGACGGCCCGTCGCAGCACGACCCCGACGGCCGCCGTGTAGAAGCCGTGCGTCCGGTCGAAGAGGCGGTTGAACAGGCCGAAGACGCCGCCCCGCGGCCCGTGCGGCGGCGTCAGGACCAGCGCGCAGAGGGAGGGGCTCAGCGTGAGTGCGACGAAGCCGGAGATACTGACGGCGATGGCGATGGTCATGGCGAACTGCTTGTAGAGCTCGCCGGTGATGCCGCCCAGGAAGGCCACCGGCACGAAGACGGCGCAGAGCACCAGCACGATGGCGATGATGGGCCCCGTCACCTCCGTCATGCTCTGTTTGGCCGCCGCGATGGGCGACAGGCCGCCCTGCGTCATGTGGCGCTCGACGTTCTCGACCACCACGATCGCGTCGTCCACGACGATGCCGATGGCCAGTACCATCCCGAACAACGTGAGCGTGTTGATGGAAAAGCCCAGCGCCTGCATGCCGGCGAAGGTGCCGATCAGGGACACGGGCACCGCGATCGCGGGAATCAGCGTCGCGCGCCACGATTGCAGGAACAGATAGACCACGAGAATCACCAGCACCATCGCCTCGGCCAGCGTCTTGACGACTTCGCGGATGGAGACCTCGATGAACTTGGTCGTGTCGTAGGGCACGTCGTAGGCCACGCCGGGCGGGAAGCCCTTGGCCATGTCGGCCATTTCCGCCCGGATCCGCCGGGCCGTCTCCAGCGCGTTGGCGCCGGGCGCCAGGAAGGTCAGCAGGAACACGTTGGGCTTGCCGTTCCAGCGGCCCTCCAGCGTGTACGACTGCGCGCCCAACTCGACCCGCGCCACGTCCTTCAAACGGACGAGGGAACCGTCCGGCAAGGCGCGGACGATGATCTCCTCGAACTCCTCCGCTCCGGTCAGCCGGCCCTGCGTGATGACGGGAATCGTGAGCTCCGTGCCCGCCAGCGCCGGTTCGCGCCCGATCGTGCCCGCGGGAAAATCCCGGTTCTGTTCGCGGACCACGGTCGCGATGTCGGTCGGCGTCAAATTGAGCTGCGCCATCCGGATCGGATTGAGGATCAGGCGCATCGCGTAGTTCTGCTGGCCGTAGACCATCGCCTCGCCCACGCCGGGCAGCCGGCGGAGCCGGTCGATGACGCGCAGCACGGCGTAGTTGGAGAGAAAAATCGTGTCGTGGGAGGGATCGCTGGAGCTGAGCGCCACCACCGCCACGAAACTCGACGAGACCTTCTTCACGCTGATGCCCTGGCGGACGACTTCAGGCGGCAGTTGCGGCTCCGCCAGTTTCTGCCGGTTCTGCGCCTGCATGAGCGCGATGTCCACGTCCGTGCCCACCTCGAAGGTGAGCTGGATGGTCATGTGCCCGTCGTTCGTGCTGGTGGAGTTGTAGTAGAGGAGATGGTCGATGCCGGGAAGCTGCACCTCGATGGGGCGGGCCACGGAATCCGCCACCACCTCCGCACTGGCGCCGGGATAGTCCGCGTCGATCTCCACCACCGGCGGCGCAATGTTGGGAAACTGCGCGACCGGCAGCACCGCCAGCGACACCAGCCCCGCCACCACGATGACGATGGAGACGACGGAAGCGAAGATCGGCTTGTCGATGAAAAACTGCGCGTTCACGAATGCGGCCCCGAGGCGGCGGCG
>FKKE01003162.1_pt1 | contig 23132 bp, 30 predicted proteins | sample 1106331 | NCBI WGS metagenome assembly FKKE01 (sample SAMEA3931202, study PRJEB13176) | freshwater metagenome | biome: Drinking water system; feature: drinking water; material: freshwater | place: China | collected 2013-02-06
TATTTATTATGCTCTGTGGGGTTCTGGTCTTGTTCGCCTACCAGCCAACCGCTAAGGGGCAAAGAGCCAGTCGCGGTTATTGGGATTATTTCCTCCTCCTGTTGTTCCCGCCCTTACAATGACTCCCGCTCCCTGCGTCTTTCTGAACTTGTATGCCAGGTAGGCGTAGATCTGGCCGTGCAGGGCATCGTCCGGCTCGACCGCGATCAACTGGATGCTCGGGTTCATCTCCTTCAAATATCTTCCGGTGCCCATGATCGTCCCGCCGGTGCCGATGCCGGCTGTTCAGCCGTGGTCTGTGATCCTGCGCCTTCTTCTGGCACGTCCGGACTCCCTGAATGCGGCGTCGCCGCGCGGGTGCCGGTGCCCCGCACGTCGCGGGGGTGCCGGTGCCAAGCGGCGTCGGCGCGGGATTCAGGCCGCGCCGATCAACTGCTCCAGCGCGTCGGCCGGGCTGATCGGCCCGGCCGGCTGTGCAGCTCCATCCAGCCGTGTTTCAGGGAGCCCCCCCCCTGAAGACCCAGCGTCAAGAAGACTCGGATCAGCGATCAAGCTGTCCCGGAGTCCCATCATCTTCTGGCCCTCGATCGCGCGGGCCAGCCTTTCGCGGATTAGAGTATCAGCCTTGGCCCGCCTGTCAAACAACGCCAGCGTGAACGCCCGCAGGAACAGCGTGTTCCACTCGCCGAGCGGCAGCGGCTCCCACTCCGCCCCCTCGATGACGACCAGCGCCGCCTTCGTCGCCTCTTGCAGCATGTGCCGGTAGTCGTCGGTCAGCGGCGAATCCAGGTCCTTCGCCAGCGCGTAGGCGAACTGCTCGGCGGTCATTACGCCCGCCGTCACGGACCACTGCATGTCGCCCTTGCGGGCGTTGTACCCGCGGTATCGAACGCTCGACTCTCGCACCGAGACGGGGTACGCCGACGACGACGGGTCGTACCGGGCGAACGTGCCGAAGTCCATCGCGTCGAACCCGGCGTCGTTCAGGACCCGCAGGGCCCCGTCCGCCCCGGCGCGGACCAGCCCGGCGAGCGTGCCGCGGAGCACGTCGATCAGCTCGTCGTGGGCCTGCACGTCGTGGCGCACGCGGATGCCCAGCACCGTATCCGCGGCCTCCATCGCCCGCGCCGTCGCATCGGCGGTCTGGTGGGTCTTGATGTTCCCGAAGTGCGCGTCGGATCGGTGCAACTTCTCCCGCATCCGGTCCCGCGTCCGGTCGATCGAGTCTTCGAGCTGCGCCGGCGGCGGCGGGTGGACCATGAGGGCCGGCGTGTTCACATTGCGCTGACGGTCCGATCCGTTGTAAAGGATCGGGGCCCCGATCTCGTTGGTGAAGATCCGGCGGATCTCGTCGTCGCTCGGCGCGCTCGGGCCGAACGCGCGGCGGTCCACGAGCGGCTGCGCGTGCGCGTACCGCTGGTAGATGCGGAACGAGAGCGTCTTCTTGAGATTTAGGTCGTCCTGCTCGTCGCGGATCTGGTCCACGTCGCCCCACGACCACATCGTGTCCGACCGCCAGTGGGAGTGGAACAGGATCAGGGGCAGCCCGTACCGCCCGCCGAACGGGGACGACTGGTCGCCCCAGTTGGGCACGATCGGCGGACCGTCGCCGGGCTCGATCACCACCAGCATCCGGCCGAAGCGGTACCCGCCGTCCTTGAGGTGAATCTGGTGGACCCGGGCCGCCTTCGTCCTGCTGTAGACCGCGTAGTGATGGAACAGGCGGCCGCCGGAGAGCTGCCACGTCTCCATCTTCATGGGCTCAAGCTGCTCCATCGTCTTGAGCTTATCGGGGTCGAGCGTGACGCCGTACGTCCGCTCGACGCGCTCCGCGGTCCACGAATCGGAGAGAATGACCCACGGGTGCTGGCACAGGTCCGGGCTCTGGCACGACGGCTCCAGCGTAAGCTGGCACGGGTCGAAGTCGTAGGCCGTGATCGACCCGTCGCCCTCGACGCACAGGCCCATTCCCCACGTCCCGGCGACGCAGCGCCTGAACTGCGCGATCTGGGCGGCGCGGAGGTAGTTGCACCGGTCCACCGCGGCGTTGACCGCGTTCTCGTGCACCTGCGCCACGTGCTGCGAGCTTTGCTCGGCGTTCTCGGCCCGGGCCTCGACGATGAACCTGTCGGGATGGGTCGCCGCGGCGACGTGCTCGACGAACCGCGTCACCTCGTTGCATTGCGCAAGGATGTGGCGCGAGTCCGGCCCCCAGTCCACGAGCAGCCGCGTTGTCCCGTTCGAGTCGCGGCGCGCGCCGACGCCGCCCCGGAGGATCCATTGCAGGCCCTCGAAGTAGCACTGGGCGCGGCCGACGTTGCGCGCCAAGAGATCGGCGGTCGGCTGGTACGACCGGCGCAGCTCGGCCAGTTCCTCGGCGATCTTCGATCGGTTCTCAAACATCCGTGTCCCTGTGCGGAACCGTCACGTGCGGCGGCAACTCCCCGTTCCCACCCATACGATTCGCCGCGCCGCGCCGCGCAACGGCGAAGATCGACTCGGCCAGGTCCTCCTGCGGCGGCCGCGGCGCCTCGGATACCCCTTGCAGGCGCAGCCGCTCCAGCTGGTAGTCGTTCGTCGCCACCATCGTATCGACCAGCTTCGTAATGACGGCCAGCAGCGCGTGGTGCTGCCTGGTCATCGCGTCAAGGGTATCGGCGACCGCCCGCTCAAGCGCTGTCCCCGGCCTAGCCACCCTGCCAGCCCCGCTCACCTTGCCCATCGTTCACCTCCCGGAAAGCATGCCGGACGTGGCGGCGCGCCAGAACTGGTCGTTCCCGGACCGGCCCTTCTCCTGCTCCATCTCCCGGATCAGGCTCGCCAGCCGCTCGTTCCGTGGCGCGCCGACCCGGCGCACGACCTTTGCCGTCACATTGCCGCCCACGCCGATGTCCGGCGCGACGTGCCGGCAGAGCTGGGTCACGGCGTCGAGCCCGTGGTCCTCGGCCGAGACCCCGTGCAGGATGATCTGGTCGGAAAGCCACTGGTACTCGGGGTGGCAGACCAGTTTTCCAGTCTCCTCGTCGCGCGCCCCGGGGAACTCGACGACCGCGGGATCAAGTCCCTTATCCTGGAGAGAGTCGTCCAGCATCGACGCAACCTGCTTGAGCCGGACGGTCTTGGAGGCGTTGCCGGGGTCGCAGTACACGGGCGTCACGCCGTAGGTCTGCTGGAACAGGTCGGCGACGGTGTTGCCGCGGCTCTCAATGAGCACGTAGTTGACCAGCCTGCCGCCCGTGCTGGCGTCGGACATGAAGGCGCCGATTTCCTCGACGAGCGCGACGGGGGTCGCGTGGAACTGGCGGGCGTCGAGGATGCGGACCCTGCGCTCGCGCACCTCCACGTCGCCATCGACCGACGCCACGTCGCCCATGGCGCCCCACACGAACGAGGCCTTGTCGCTCTTGTCGTGCGCCGTGGCGGCGGGATCGACGGACACGTAGTACGTCGTGTCGAAACTCTCCATGAACTCGCGGTGCTGCGGCGAGGCGGGGTCGTAGAACCGCAGCCGCTTGACCTGCCGCAGCGACTCTGGCATCGGGTTGGCCTGGAAGACGGCCGAGAACAGGCGGGGGTCTTTCCACTCGTTGTACTTGGCCCGCAGCCACGAGGCGGGGTACACGTCGGCCCAGAGCGGGCGGAACCCGTCCTCGGGTCCACCGGTGCGGCGGATACAGAGCCACGTCTGAATCTTGCGGCTCCTGGCCGCGTGGATGAGCCGGGACACGGCGTCGTCGTAGTGCCAGAGCGTCGCGGTCACGATGTACTTGGCGTGCTTGCCGGTGAGCCGCGAGAACCACTGGGAGGAGAGCCGCCGCGCCGTGCGGTTGCGCTCGGACTCCTGGCTCACCGCGTCCGAGTCCACCACGTCGTCGGCCCAGACGGTGTCAGCGTCGGCGCCGCCCACCTTGGCGCTGATGCCGCCCGCCTCCAGCGTGCGCTGTTTCTTCGCCTCCTTCGACTTGAGCAGCAGGCGGCTGGCGGCCTTCGAGACGATCCGCCCGTTCGGGAACAGGCTCAGGTTGCGCCGCCCGTTTGCCTCGTCCCTGGTGAAGTAGCTCGCCACGTAGGTCAGCGACTTAGCGGCCTCGTCCTCGCGGGCGTGGGTGAACAGGTGCGATCCCCCCGGCCTCTGGTTGAGCCAGAGCGCGTACTGGTGCGAGACGATATTGGTCTTGCCGTGCCGGACGGGGGCGACGAGGACGCACCCGGCCCACGGCTGCTTGGCCCTGATGACGCCGCCCGACTTCGTGAGCACGAGGTCGTTGAACGTCATGTAGATAGTGCGGGCAAAGTCGGCGTGGTGCTGGGCGATCCGGAACACGCCCTGCCGCGAGTCGGTCCCCTCGTTCATCGACGAGCGGCCGACGTAGAGCATGAACCGGAGCACGTGCGACGAGCGGAGCGCGTGCCGGCGGACGGCCGTCTCGCCGAGCAGCCGGTCGGGCAGGAGATCATCGGGCAACTCCTCCAGCGCCCAGCGCCGCGTCTGCGACAGCGTGTCAAGGAGGCAGGCCCATCTCTCGCTTTTTTTTTGCCGCTGCTCCCGCTCGTCCGGTCCCTCGTTCGGGCGGTCCCCGCCCATCGTCATGAACGACTCGGCGGCGAGGGTCACGGAGCGCCGCTGCTCCTCGCGCACGCGGTCGAGGAGGGACTGCATCTGCTCCAGGATCGCGTCGGGCGTGCGCTGCATCTGCTCCAGCACGTCCTGCCAGCGCTGGGCCTCGGTGCGCGTGTCCAGCACGTGCTTCGGGTCCCAGCCGTACAGCTTCATCTCGTCGCGGAGCAGGTTGATCGCGGTCGCGGGGTTGTACCCCTTGGGGTACTCGTAGCGGCCGAGGGCGACGAGTGTGTCGCAGTAGGTGTGGATGAAGTAGCGGGCTCTCGTGTACTCGGGGTTGGGCTCGCCGCGCACCGTGGCGGGCGGGAGCCGGCCCGCGATCCATCCGCGCTGGTCGTCGCTCAGGTCGCCGACGAGCGGGAGTCCTTCCGTGTCGTTCGGGTCGGGCATGGTTCAGCGCAGCCCCGTCAACCAGACCTTCAGCTCGGTGATCGTCGCCAGCGCCGTGCAGCCGACGTACCATTTCAAAGGCTTCCCTGAGTAGACGGCTTGCTCACCGATCGGCACCCGGTTGTTGCCAAGGTCGGCGCCCGTGAAGATCGCCACGTAATCTCCGCCCGCATCGGCGTAGTTGGTGCGGCGCGTCGAGACCGTGACCGCCACCGTCTTACGGCAGATCACGCCCACGGCCGGGGTCGAGGCATCGCCGTTGTCATCCGGGCCGGCGAGGACGAACATGAGCGTTGCCGTCCCGCTCGACTGGTCGCTGGTGCCGGCGATCGCGATCTGAACCGCCGGCCCCGACATCATGCCGCTCGGCCCGCTTCCGGGCGTGGCCGGTCCGACCTCCGTGAAGTTCGCCAGGCTGGCGCTGGCGGCGGTGAACGTGACCAACTGCGCCTCGGCCGACATGAGATCGCTCCCGGGATGGCGCCTAGGGCGCCGGCGCCCATCGGCACGCATACGGTACACTGTCCGATCCGAACAAGCAACAACCGGGAGCATAGGCCGTGCCACGCGAGTACGAATCGATCAGGCGGAGCGTCATGTCGGCCAAGATGAAGTCGGGGGTGTCACGCGCCAAGGCCAAGTCCGACGCCAAGCGCATCGCCGCCGCCACCTTCACCAAGCGGCACCCTAAACGGGCCGGGGAACTCGGGCACAAGTAGTCACGGGCCGATCTCACCGATCCCGTACTGGTGGGCCCCGTAGCGCCCGTCGTACGGCTTCTTGTTGATGCCGACGATCTGAGCGCCCGCGATCACGTCCTGGGTGATCTTCTGGAACGATCCGTACGCGGGCTCCAGCGTGTCGGTGTCCGCGTACGTCGGGTCCGAGTCGTAGAAGCCGGCGGCGTCCACGGACGCCTGCCACTCCGCCTGCGAGTTGAACGAGGCCGGCGCGGAGTACCCCGTGTCCGAGATCCTCGTACTATAGGTGTTCCGTACCATGTTCAGGTCGGAGGCGGTCGCGGCCCCGCCGGTCCCCATCGAGCCCGAGTTGGCGCGATCGAAGATGCACTGACGCGCGTCGATCAGATTGCCGGCGGCGTGGAACCAGACGCCGGCGGTCGAGCCGTTGGCCAGGAACGTGCAGTTGCGCAGGTAGAACTCACCGTTGGGAGACGTTCCCTGGGGACGGAAGACGCAGTGGGTCGCGGTGGCGGCGGTCTCGGCGGAGATGGTGCAGGACTCCATGTAGATCGTGCTCTTGAAGGCGCGGATTGAGACCCCGATGCCGCCGACGCCGCCGGTGTTGACCGTGTAGGGCAGGTCGAACGCGCAGCGGACGAAGGCGGTGTGGGCCGCCTCCAGCGTGCCGCAGGAGTCTCCGTCGAGGAACTGGCAGTCGATGTACCGGACGCCATACGTGGACGGGTCGGCCTTGTCGGACGGTTCCTGGTGCGTGCCCGAGTGCGTGAACGAGAGCATGTCCTGCGCCGCCACGTCGTTGAATCGGACCGTGCGGCAGGCGATGAACCGCACGTCGCGGCACTCGTTCGAAGACGAGCCCGTGTGGCAGGCAAAGCCGGTGCAGCCGGCCGTGGTGTTGACCGGCGCGCCATCGATGCCCAGCACCTGGTACTGAAAGGCCACGCACCGCTCCATCACGCACCCGGTCATGTGCTCGAAGCCGGCCGGCGGCGAGCCGGTCAGGCCGAAGATGAACTGGCTGTCGGCGTTGGCCCCGGCAAGCCCGAAGGCCGTGCAGTCCACGATCGAGTTGTTGAGGCACTTCGTCGAGGCGAACCCGATCGCGTGGCCGCCGCTGTCATAGACGACGATGTTCCGGAACGAGGTGTTGTAGGTGGCCTCGCCGCGCAGACCGTACCCGGTGCTGCTGGCGTCCGGGTCGCTCCAGAGCTTGAACACGAGGTTGCGCACGAGGCAGTTGTCGCAGGTGTTGAGCACCAGCCCGTCGCCCTTGCGCCCGCGGGCGTACGTCTTGCCGTTCACGCGCGGGTCGGAGTCGTCCGCGTCGTGGATGTGCAGCGTGTCGGTGGGGTCGTCCCAGAACCACGTTCCGGGCGTGGCCTGGCAGGTCGCAAGGTCGGCCGCAAGCTCAAGGTGTCCGTAGTGGCGCCCGCTCGCGTCCACGCTCGCGTCCCAGTTCACGACCACGGTCGCTGGCTGAGAAGACACGCCCGAGACCGGGTAGGTGTCGCTGGTTGGCGAACCAAAGTCGCCTGGCCCGATCACCACATCGCCCCGGATCTCCGCGGGCGGGTCCGACGCGCCGCCGTAGTCCTCGACGACGATCCCGCCGAGGCCCGTGATGGTGAACGACTCGCGGAACCGCGAGCCCCGCTTGAGTTTCGCCACATCTCCGTTCGCGGGCGTCCAGTCGGCCAGCGCGTCGAACGGGCTCGACTCGGTGCCCGTCCCGCCGGCGGCCGCCGTCGAGTCGAAGTAGTACGTGGCCACGGGCTGTTCTCCCGGTGTTCCGCCTCTCGGCCGGGCCCTTCGCCTCGGACCGTGCGCGAAGCATACCACGGATCACAACGACCCGCGCGCCAGCCTCCTCAGCTTCATCCCGACGTAGCGCGGGCTCAGCCCCCTCAGTTCCGGCACAACGCCCGTCTCCGCGTACGCCGACGCCAGCCCACGCCACTCCGCCGCGCTCAGCTTGGCGCAGCCACGCTTCCGGGGATTGACGTGCTCGCCGCCGTGCGGCTTGCCCGTCGCGCGCCGAGCGGCGTGACCCTCCCTGATCTTCTCGTTCTGCAGCTTCCGCACGAACTCCGCCACCGCCGCCAGCACCGTGAAGATCAGCCGCCCCGTCATCGTGTCCACGTCGATCCCGTCCTGCACGAAGATCACCCGCGCCTTGCGCTCCAGCATCTCGTCCAGCCACTCCACCAGCCCCCGCACCGTCCGCCCCGCCCTCGTCAGATCACCCATCACCACCGTCCCGATCCGCCCCGCCCTCACCTCCTCCATCATCCGTTCCCACCCCGGCCGCTTCATCGATTTGCCCGAGACCGCCAGGTCCTCAAAGACCTCGACCGCCTCCCACGCCAGCCCGTTCGCGACCAGCCACCGGCCCACCACCTCGCGCTGCGCGGCCGTGCCGTTGCGGTCGGCCTGAAGGGCGGACGAGACGCGGAGGTAGACGGCGATCGTCACGTCCACACAATACTAGAGCCAATCACCAGTGTCAAGCACTTGGTAGTGGGTCAGTTTGATTCCCGCTGATCCAGCAGCCCCACCAGTTCCTCAAGCTCCCAGACGTGATCGGCCAGCCCAGCCTCCCGCATCGAAAGGTTGCTCCGTTCGATGTGGCTGGTCGAAATGTGCCGACGCTCGGGCCGCCCGCTGAGAGGCTCAGCAGTTTTGGGCTCGAATGCTCGGCATCATCGACTCGTTGGCGCTCAAGGACCTCGTGGTTGACTATCTGCGGCATTCCGTCATCTGCAAGAAGGGGCCGACGGTCGAGCGTGTGCTATTCCAGACCATCAGGGATACGGTCAACAGTCAAGCAAAGGCGATGGATTTCCTGCGCGAGCTCGCCAACGGTGCGCAGCAATACGCCGCGCTGTTCAACCCGGAGCACGCCACTTGGAACCACTACGGGGAAACCACTCGCGGCCACATACGGACGATCCTTGAGCTTCAGGTGGAGCAGATTCGCTCCCTGATGTTCGCCGTGCTCCAACATTTCGATGTGGAGGAGGCGAAGAAGGCGTTCCGCCTCTTCGTGGCGTGGTCCGTCCGTTTCCTCATATCGGGCGGTGGTAGAGGCGGTTTGCTTGATCGACACTACGGTCTCCGCGCCCAAGAAGTTACCGCCGGGACGATCACGACGGCGAAGCAGTTGGTCAAGGCGATGGCCGACGTTGTTCCGCCGGACGGGACGTTCCAGACGGCGTTCGCGGAAGCTCGCGTATCGCAGGCGCATCTGGCGCGGTACTACCTGAGAGCTCTGGAACGGCAGGCCAAGGGGGACCCGGAGCCGGAGCACATTCCAAATCAGGAAGAGGTCGTGAACCTGGAACACGTCCTGCCACAAACGCCCAGCGACGGTTGGACGATCGATCCGGACATGGCGGAGGCATACTACAAGCGGCTCGGGAACATGGTCCTGCTCAAGGCGAAGAAGAATGTCGCCATTGGCAACAAGCCTTTCAATGAGAAACGCCCGGAGCTTCAAGCCAGCGGATACATCCTCACCAAGCAGGTCGGGGACGAAGAGGCGTGGGGCGTGTCGCAGATCGCGAAGCGGCAGAAGCGACTAGCTGACCTAGCGGTGAAAACGTGGCCTATCGGCGTCCCTTGACCCGCTGACCCGTCGCTGTTCGCAGTATGCGGGCCGCGATGCTGATGGGATCAAACTCGGTCCGAGTGGACTTTTTCGCCCGTTTCTTCGCCGCCTTCTTCTTGGCCATGCCGAAGGATACACAACGGTCGCGGTCAGTCCGGTCGTCCGTCAAACTGACCCACTACCCGGGGTTGGTGCGCCCTCAGCTCACCAAGTGCGCCCACCCTACAATCCGCCACGTAACTCGCTCGCCCAGAGTTGGAATTATGGAAAATCCGGCGAAAGTTTTGCGGGGTGGCACTCAGACAATCGCGCGAGCATGGCGTGGGGGTGGGGCCGGGTCGCGCGGGCGCGGGCCAGCTCGGGCGCGTGTGCTTGGCCGCGGCGGAACGACGCAAGCCGAGTTGCAGTCAACACTTACATCGTACCACGTACTGTAGCACTGATGCTGTTCGGGTACGCTGATAGTGGGGGCATTCGCTGGGGGGGGACAGAGAGACGCCCCCGACGCATGGATAAGGTGTCCTTCTCCCAAACTCCTGAACTGGCGTGAGCTCTTCGCTACTGCAATACACGCTACTACTGTTGAAAAGTGGCCTGTGGGGCACAGACAAGGCGGTCGCGTGCCAGGCGTGGCGTGCACGCAGTGATAGTCGAGATGAGCGACGGCGAGCATGCTCTTCTGCGCGGCCTGGCGGACTATCTGGGCGAGCTGGGCGAGGCGGGAACGAATCGGGAGGTGATTCGTCGCGGGATGGTGCTCTTGCGCAATTACTTAGCCAAGCGTGATGGTGTAGCGGCACGTAGCCGGATTAAGTTTCTGGCGGACGAGCACCTAGTGAGGCGTCAGGGCTTTGGCGCGTTGCTGCCGAAGCAAGACCGGATCGTGGGCAGTTTGCAATTGCCTGACGGCACAGCACACTTGGATGGATAATGCGCGCAGTACATACGTATGCGCAATATCGCGTGGGGTTCTGTTAGGCGTCTAAAGCCGAACCATGCCCTAATCTTGTGGAATCGAAGAAAAGATAGCGTGCGATGGGCGGCACGATCGGCGCGGATGTCGGCGAGATCGCGGGTGGTTGGTATCTGTGCGTTGGTTGGGCGCCAGAAAATCGGGGTGTAGGGTAGAGGCGCGTGCATGGTGCGGCGCCCAATCTGGGAGCTGAGCGATGGCAACCACGACGACCTACTGGCTGGACGAGTTTGGCGACGAGGATGAGGCGATAGCGCGACGCATAATCGTGGCCGGAGCGCGGTACTGGAGCGGCGCCGCATTCGTACGGGACGAGCTGGACGCGATGGTGTATCCGACTCCTGGGGCGGCGTGCGCAGTCCTGCTGGCACTGACCGAGCGGCAGCGTCGGCTGCCGAACTCGTACGGCGGCGGTACGTATGTGCGTAGCATAGCCGACTGCTCGATACGTGCCCCTCGCGCAGCCGGCAGAATACGCGCAGCCCGCGCACTCGCCGCAGAGATCGCCTCTCATGCCAGCCGGCTCGGGGTCGCGCTAGAATGCCATGCCGATGGCTACCAGGTGCGATTCGCTCACCCGGATAGCGACGGACCGTGGCGATCTCTGCGAGATCCTCGGGGTGCCGCCCGCGCGCTGGCAGCGCTAACCAATGGCGCGACCGAGGATGCGTTCTACGCTGCGCTCCAACCGGAGCGCATACCACGCCACATATGGGACGGTCGATAGACCGGGCTGGTTTCGATCCCTCCGCGCCCTGCCGGGCGCGCGGGTCCGGCCCTTCTCTGCCGGCAGGCCGGGGAGGGCCTTTCACCCCGCGAATGGGCGCGGGCAGCATGGGAGTAGGAACATGGGGTACCAGAAAGAACGCGAGGAGTTCCTTGTCCGGTTCGCGCGCGAGTTCCCGGAAGCGCCGATCACGTTCGCGGCGGCACTGTTGCGCCACGCTTCCAGTGCGCAGAGGTACAACGAGATTGTCACGTCAATCGACGTTGGCCAGAAGGAGCTAGACAGGCTGGAGCGCGTGTCCGAGAAGCGCCGCGAACGCGTCGAAGCGATCTGCCAGAAGATCGGCGCCGGCGTCGAGTTCAACGGCGATCCGCGCGGGTTCCCATTCTTCGTCAAGTGCCCGAGCGGGTACGCGAACGACTGGGGGCGGCGCGGCCTGGGTGTTCCTGGGCGCAGCTTGCCGGCGAGGTGCTTCCAATGAAAATCACCATCCGAACAGGCAACGCGGCGTTCGATCCTGACAAGGGGCCAGAGTTGGCCCGCATCCTGCGGAAGATCGCCGAGCGGGCGGAGACCGAAGGGCAGCCGCGGCGCGGCGAGGAATGGCCGATCTTCGACGTGAACGGGAACCGGGTCGGCAAGGTGACAGCCTGACCCTTCTCACCCGACCGCCCTTCGGGGCGGGAGGGCCTGGAGAGTCCGGGCGCGCCGCAATGGGGCGGCGCGGACAGGAGATCGAACATGGGAAGCGAATCGAAGCACACGCCTGGGCCGTGGCGAGCGATTGTGAGCGAGCCGTGCCGTGGCGACCCATTCGGCGACGCGATGGTGAACACGCCGAATGCGACATCGGCAATCTGCTGCCACAAATCCGGCGCGACCTTGGCCGAAGATCGGGCCAACGCCGTGCTGGTTGCCGCCGCGCCGGACTTGCTCCACGAACTCGGCGCGATCGCCGACGCGCTCCGCGCTGGCGAGACCGTCACTATCGAGCCCGGCAGCGTCAGGGCCGGCGCGATTCTCGCGGTGGTCGCCAAGGCCGAAGGGGGTGCGAAGTGACCACTCCAATCGACGACGGCGGGCCGGCATTTCCGGTGCAGGAATCTGTTATCTCAGGGGGAAGTGACGGAGTTCCCGCGGCTCGCGGCATGTCCCTCCGCGAGTACTTCGCGGGCCAAGCCCTGATTGGGCTGATGGCGCGTGATGTCGCATACATTGAGGGCCAGACCGCCGCCGCCGCATGCGTCAGGGTCGCCGATGCCTTGGTCGCCGAGCTGCGAAAGGGGGGTGTGAAGTGACCACGACCACCATCGACACCATGACCGCCCGATGGGATTGAGGCCGGCGCTTAAACCCGATCTCCCATGTTCCCGGCGGCGCGCGGCAACGGCCGACCCGCCGGGTTTTTGCTTTCACGCCCGCGCCCTGCTCGCCGCCGCGTACTCGATCAGCCTGGCCGACGCGCCCGAACCGACCCACTCCCGCGCGTCCCGGTACCCGTTCGGCGGCGCCAGCACCCGCACACTTGCGCCGTCGCTCGCCAGCTCGCGGGCCAGCGCGTCGGCCCCGCGGCGCCCGGGCTCGTCGGCGTCCGTCACGACCACGATCGGGCGCCCGGTCCCGGCTACGGCCCGTCGCACCAGGTCACGCCCGCCCGTACACGACGGGCGCCCGATCGCGTCCAGGCCGACACCCGCCAGCGCCGCCGTGTCCGTCATGCCCTCTGGCAGGTACAAGGCGCCGCGGCCCGTGAGGACGTGGGGGCAGAATAGGCCGTTCCGCGAGCCCGTCACCGCCCACTTGCGGCCGTCGGGTGCCCTCAGCCTGACCCCGATCACCGCACCGCCCGGGGCGTCGTACATCGGGGCGGCCAAGGCCCCGAGCGCCACCGACCAGACCGCCCCGATCCGGGCCAGTGATCCGACAGGCAACCCGAGCTGGGCGTCCTGTCCAGCCGGGTCTACGGCCGCCGCGGCCAATGAATCCCACCCCAAAGGCCGCCGTGGACCGCGTATGGCGTCCGGCTCCCAGGATCGGCCCCGGAAGCCATCCCCAACCGGAACGCCCCTGCGCAAGCCTAATGCCCCCAGGATCGAAACGAACGAACACCCGGCATGGCAGTAGAGCAGGAGTCGGCCGTTACGAACGGAACACGAAAGGCTGGGTGTTCTATCGTCGTGGGCCGGGCACCTGGCTATCCACCCGTCCCCAGAGCGGCGCGGGTTGAGATTCAGGGCGCGGAGGGCGTCGAGCAGATCCGGCTCCGTGAACTCGTGCCGATCGCGGGACGGAAGCGGGCCGCGGTACGAGGGCGGGTACGGCTGTGCATTCATGGCGCTTCACGTCCAGCGATCAACGCCCGGCCAGTGACATCCTCAACGAATGATTCAGGCCGCCAGAACACCTTGTGTCCAGCCAGGAACTTGCCGGAGTGGCCGCACTTGCTCACGCCCGGCGGCTCGATGGCAGCGCACACGGCCCGCGCCACGATCACGCCGCGCATCTTGAACACGAGCGGGTCGCCTACCCTGCACGGCGGCGAAAACCTGAACGACCAGAACTCCCACGAACCTTCGGGAGGCTCGTTCCAAAACTCGGCCTCTGCCCAGGTTGGTATATTGATGTTCATGCGCCGGCCCCCGTTCCGGCCCTCGCGCCGCCGTAGATCCGGTCAAGGTGCGCACTGGCCGCCTCAAACGAGAGCCGGTCGGCGTTGGCGATCCCCCGCCGCTTCAGAGCGTTGGCCTGCTTGATCGTGCAGAGACCGGCTTGTACGCGGAGCACGATCCCGCCGATGAGCTTCGAGCACTCGTTGCGGCTCATCCGCTCCACGTCCTCGCGCCTGAACCCGTGGCGCTCCAAAGTAGCGACCTGGGCGTCGGTCGGAGCCTTCCCACCGAGCCATGTCCGCTCGCGCCCCGGACAGAATGCACTATCGAACAGGTCTTCCTCCCGCATGAGGTACTGGGCCTGCGCGACGATCTTGGCGCGCGAGGCGGCGTACAGCGTCCGCTCGACAAGGCTCACGGAGTTGGCCTCGCGCTGCTCGCGCTCCCGCGCGGCGCGCCCCAGCTCCTCCTCGACATCCACGTCGCCGTCCGCCATCAGGGCCGCCACGGCAGCGCGGTCCGAGTCCGAGTACCGCCCGCCCAGCACGTCAACCGGCGTAATGAGCTTGTGCCTCGAGCAGTTGCCCGTGAAGTTCAGGATCAGGCAGGACGGCTTCTCGGAGGACCCGATCGCGTCCCGTCGCGCCTCGGAGTGCTCGTCGCCCGACAGTTCGTCCGTGTCCAACAGCCCCGGGACGGGGCGCGTGCCCCTCCCGATCATCTGCATGAACAGCGGCAGGCTCTTGGTCGGGCGCGCCATCACGATTACGCCGATACCCGGGTCGTCATAGCCCTCCGTGGCGATGTTGCACTGTGTCAGGTACTGGAACTCGCCCGCCTTATGCGCCGCGATGATCGCGGCGCGCTCCTCGCGCGGCGTCAGGCCCGAGACCGAGCGGGCGCACTGGGGGCGGTAGTCGTTCAGCGCCTCGGCCAACAGCTCGGCTTGTCGCACCGACGCCGTGAACACGAGCGCCCTGCGGTCGCCGCAGACCTCGGTTGTCGTCGCGCACACCTCGTGGATCGACCGATCCCTCTCCATCTGCTCGGCGAGCCCGGATTGGTCCAGGTCGCCCGCGATCGTGCGCAGATCGTCCAGGTTCAGGCCCTGAACGATCGGCGAGCGGGCATGGATCGGCACCAACCACCCGTCCTCGATCGCGTCCGCGATCCCGTACACCATCGCGGACGTGTCGTAGACCGACCCCAGCGCCTCTTGGTCGTGCCGGTTGGGGGTGGCGGTCACGCCCAGGTGTTTCGCGCCGTTGCCCGCGAAATGGTCAATGACGCGGGCGTAGGAGTTCGCGGTCGCGTGGTGGGCCTCATCTACGACCAGCATCCCGAACTCGGACGGGTCGAACCGCTCCAAGCGCCGCGCGTGCAGCGAGTCCTTCGAGGCGACGATCACTTTCGCGCGGTGGAACTGGTTCAGGTCCGCGTGCCGATCGGCCATCTCGATGTCGCACGGCTCCCCGACCACGCGCCCGATCGTCCGCGCGTTCTGGTCGATCAGCTCCTCGCGGTGCGCGATGACCATGGCACGGGGACGCTCTGAGGCGCAGACTTCGCGGATCGCGTGGGCGAAAACCACGGTCTTGCCGCAGCCTGTCGGCAGAACCAGCAGCGTGCTCGGCGCGTCGGCGAGGCAGCGCGCGATCGAGTCCACGGCCCGGCGCTGGTAGGGGCGGAGGTTCATTCTCGGAACCACCGGCGCAGGCCATCGCGCATGTTCTCCAGTGCCGCGGCCTGGGCGTCCGTCACGCGGTCCATCTCCTCGATCCAGGTGCAGACGCCGCAATCCCACCAGTGGCAGCCGTCGGCGTGCTTCATTGGACGGTCCCCTGAGCTATCCCCTGGACGTTCTCGGCCCGCTCTGCCATTGCCTCTATCGCCACCACCCATAGATCAACGTGATCCTTGATGCTCGCTGGGGTATTCCGACGGGCCTGCCACGCCAGCGCGTCAAGTCGGTGCCGTAGCTGCTCGGCCTGATGCCCCACCCTCCGGCATCGCGCGGCCCAGCGTTGTGCTTCATCTCTGGCCTCCGCGAGCGCCAGCGCCAACGACGGCGGTTTCCCTTTTCGCTTCTTCTGAATCGGCTTGATCGAACCTCGCTTGGCCGTTGCGGCCTCGTGCTTGCGTTTCATTTAGTCCCTTTCAACTCGGCCGGTACGGCCTCCCACTGCATCTCGCTGATCCACTGCTGTCCGCGGCACTGGACGCACTTGTCGTCGCACGGATCGCCCAGCGGACAGGCCGTGTACGGCGTCGAGTACCGCAGCGCGCGCTCGATGTTTTTGAAGTCGGTCTCCAGTGATTGGGCGTGCAGCAGCCGCCCGAACTCGCCGCCCGCATACGCCAGCACGTCGCGCCGCAGGGCGCGAACGGCGTTGAGCAGGCGGCGGGCCTCGGCGGCGCCCTCGGTAAGCGCCCGGTAAGCGCCAGGTAAGCGCTCCGGGATCAAAAGACCGGCGCCGTCCGTGGCGCCGTCGGTGGTGTCGGATTCTGGCTCGGACCTCTCCGCCGCGCGCCGTGCCTTGGTCAGCGCGCCGTTCAGGGTCTCTTTTCCCTGCCGCACCCGCTCGATCGCGGCCGGGTCCAAGGCGCGCAATTCGCGTGCATATTTGACCGTGCGCGGCGCGACATGGGTGATGCGCGCGGCTTGATCTACCCTAACAAAATCTTCGCCTTTCGTTTGGTAGCACCCCTCACTATTTCGATTTCCATCCAGAGTGCAAATTTGCACTCTGGACTTTTTTGGATCGCTCGTTAGGGTATCCGAAGACCTGGAAAGATGGCTCGCAAGCATCGCAGACAGCGAGTCCGCGATGATCGCCCTCTGCCCAGCCGTCAGGTGCCGGCGGTGCAGGTTCTCGCGGATCGCCAGCTCGACGGCTCCCGCGTAATCGCCCCCGTAAACCGTCACGACGGGCTCGGTATTCGTCTCGCGGGCCGCCCGTAATCTGTTCCGTCCGTCGAGCACGCGCCCCTCGAACAGTACGATCGGGTGCTCGGCGCAGTACCCGCGCTCGCGCATGGACCGCTTCAGGTCCATGAAGGTGTCTGCGTCGATCTCGGGGAACTGCATCGCAATCGCGTGGGCGAGCAGACGCTTCCAGTTCACAGACGATGGCGCAGGCGGGGGCGAAGGCGAGGGCGTTGGCGTTGGCGTTGGCGAGGGCGGGGGCGCTGGCGAGGGCGATGGCGTTGACGGTGGCATTGACGGTGGCATTTGTCACTCAACCTCAAACAACTTTACCGCGAACCGGCCCCAGCCCATCTTCCGGCTCGCGCCCACCCCCACGGTCCCCGCGTAATCCACGAATTTCCGCAGCGCGGCCGGTGACACGAACGACTCGTCGAATCCGATCGTCCCCCATGCGTCGAAATTCTCGATATATTCGGACACTCTGAGGCCGCGCTGATTACTCGCCTTGGCACCGGTTCCGGCCGTAACCACGGCGAACCGCTCCCACTTCCCGTCGGCGGTCCTCTTGTCCGTCTCAAACGGCGACACCCGCAGCATGGTACGGATCTCGTGCTTCTCGCCGATCCGCAGCGCCCCGCGCGCCGAGTCGGCGGCGGCCACCAGGCACTCCGTCATAGTGGTGATAATGATCCGCCCGTCCTCGCCGAAGTTGAACTGCGCCTTGGCGCGCGCCTCAAGGGCCAGGTAGTCGGCGTAACTCATGCCGACCCCGTTCAGGTACTGCTCCAGCGTGGTCTTTCGGCCCTTCTCAGATTTGGCGCGGTTCATCCCTGATTTCTTCGTGATCTCGATCCAGTCATAGACGGCCCGTGAGTACGGATGTGCGATGTATCCGGGTGTCCCAAAGTGAATCACGACATTTGCTGTCAGCACAAGATTCTCCTTTTTGTTCGAGGTCGTTGGCGGAGGCGAGGTCGTTGGCGTTGGCGATGGCGGGGGCGATGGCGGGGGCGAGGGCGCAGGCGCAGGCGGGGGAATTAGTTTTCAGAACGGCGGCGCCGCGCCCGCGATCAGCCGCCATTTCTCGGACGGGATCTCTGCTGGGTCAGAACTGCCGCCCAGCTTCTCGACATTCTCCCAGAACTCGGCCGCGTTCGCCTCACTGAAGCCGGCGGCCTCCCACACGGCCCACGCGCTATCCACGTCGTGAGCGGCGGCAACCATCTGCGCGTAGCGGTCGAGCTTCGGGTCTGTCGTGGCGGCAGACGGAACGGCGCGCGGGGTCGGTCGCGCCGGGGCGCGACTAACAGGCTCAGGCGTGGGAGCCGAGCGCCCGGGCGCGGCATGCAGTCCGCGACCCGGGACACTCGGCACACTCGGCGCACCGACGGGCGGCGCCGGCGGCGCTGCCGTGTTCTGCTTGTAGCGCGCGGCGAAGCGCACGAGGTTTGAATCCGTCACAGGCGGCGGCGGCTTGCGCTCGAAGTTCGAGATGTTCCAGCGCTCGCGGCTCTTGCCCTTGTACGTCTCGTGCTTGAGGTAGAGCGCGACGCCCTGGCCCTTCGAGAACTCGGCGCTCTCGTAGCTCCCGTTCCAGCCGAGCGACTCCAGCGTGTCAATGGCGATCTGCGCGCTGTTCTCCGTGATCCAAACATCGACGCTGACCTCGCGTTCGTCCACCTGGAAATACAGCCGGATACCGGGCGTGCCCTTGATCTGGCTCGTCACGAGCTCGCTGCGCAACAGGCGGCCGACATACTGGCCCTCGGGGTAGAACACGCCCTGGCCCGGCGACTGCCCGGCCCCGCCGCTTCCGTCGTCGATCTGGCCCCATGCCGCTGGATAAGTCATTGGCTTTTCTCCTTATTGCGTGCCACCGTCCGCTCCTTGTTGCGCGTCACCATCCGCCAGAACGCATCGGCGAACTGTTCCGGATTATCCGGCATGATGTACTGAGGATCGAGCCCGTACTGGTTCTTCGCGTCGGCCGCCGCGCTGTATTGGCAACGCAGCACGCGCTGTTGACCGATCGCCTTGCCGTGCGCCCTGGCAATGTTCGGCTGCTCGCGCGCCTGGTCTACGATCGCCACGAAGTTGCCGAACAGGACCGCCTCGGCCCAATCACGCGTGCGCGACCACAGGTCCGCCGTGCCGCATGCGCACTCGTAGCGGTCGTAGTCCGGGCCGTCCGGGTTGTTGAACCGCGTGATCTTGGCGTGCCCGAGAATCAGCACGTTCAGGCCGCGCTGGGCGCACGCCTGGAGCGCGCCCAGGAGCACGGGCCAGGTCCGCGCCACGACCCGCGGCCCCTCGTTCCACGCGAGGAAGCCGCCCTTGCCCCAGTCGTTGCCATACTGGGTCCTGCATATGTGCTGCGCGAGCATGTATTCGAACCCGGCCAGCGCGTCGAGCACGACCGTCCGCCTGCCCTGCTGGTCGGACGCCAGCGCACGCAGGGAAGCGATCAACTCCGGCCAGTCCCTCGGGCGCATCAATGGCACCGCCGGCACGAGGCCGTGGTCATAGAGCGTTTCATAGCCGCGCTCGTCGGGCGACATTACGATCACCGGGTCCGGCCCGAGCGCGCCCGCCGTGGTCTTGCCGTAGCCGTTGACGGCTACGAACACAACCCTCGCTCCGTGCGACGACCGCTCGGGCATCGTCATGGAAATCACCGGAGCCGTGGCCGGCGTCGCGGTTCTACTCGGCGCTCTCGGCGCTGTTGTCATGGTCGTCATCGTCTGTTTCTCCAATCGTCAGTTCGGCGTGAACGTCCGTCACCCGCTCGTACCCGTTGGGGATTCCGCTCGTCTCCACGTCGTAGCAGTCGGCGCACGGCCCGAAGTAGGGGCACGCCCCCCAGCGCCGGCAGGCGTCCGTGTTCCGGGGCCACACGCCCGCGCGGCCCGAGGCCCGCACGCTCTTGACGACGTGAACCAGGTCCGTGCGGAACTGCTCGATATCGCGCGGCAGGCGCGGGATCTCAGCGCGGGCGAAGTACCAGTCCGGCTTCTCGCCCATGCTCTCGGCGATCCGCGCCGCGTACTGCTCCATGTTCTCGCGCTCGCCGTTTCCGCCGCCCTCGCGCCTCGTCAGCAGGCGGGGCTTGAGACCGGGCAGCCGCGCCGCGTCGTAGACCACCGTGTCCACGTCGTAGCCGAGCGACCGCGCACCCAGCACGTAGAGGCTCACCTGGCGGTCGATCAGCAGCCGCCGCCAGTAGTCGGAGCCGGGCGACAGGTCCTCCGAGGCGGTCTTGTACTCGCCGATCGCAACGCGCCCGTCCGGCAGTTCGCCGATCACGTCGATCTTGCCGGCGCAGGTCCACCGCGACCGCTTCACGGGCTTGAACTCGAATACTTTTTCGGTTGCCAGCACGCGCCTGAAGGCGGGCGCCTCGCGCCAGCGCCAGTGCCACCCGCTCACCATGCACGCGACGCGCTCGGCGTCGATCTCGTTCGGGGCCGCATTGCGCGATTTGGCGATCGCCTGATCGACGGTAGCGCCGAGATTCAGCGCCTCGATCCCGGCGTGGTACGCCGATCCGATCCCGAGCCGGTCCGGCGTGCGGATTCGGCGTATGCCGAGCACGTACGCCCACTCGTAACGGCGCGGGCACGCCTGGTAGGTGCCGAGGCTGGACGATGTGAACACGTCGCTGTTCATCACGATCGCACCGCCAACAGCCGGTCCAGCCCGATCGAAACCTCGTGGATGATCCCGCCGGGCCAGTCGGTGCGCTCGCTGCACCCGGCAACCTCCAAGCCGCCGATTTCCCAGTCTACGGTGCGGCGCGAGTAGTGCGGCAGTTCGTCGGCGCGCACGGACTCTCCGCCGTACGCGCGCACAAGGGCATCGACCGCCGGCCCGATGTAGTCGGCCTTTGTATCGGCCGCCGCAAAGAGCTCAAACTCTAGTTGCCAGAACTCGACAAGCCTGAGTTTGCTTGCGCGCATGGTCTCCGGGTTGGACTCATCCCTGAACGATTTGCCGGCCTGCCAGACGCAGAACGGCAGGCGCTTGCGCCGCTGGCTCTCCATCGGGAACATCGCCTCGAACGCGGCGACGCAGCCCGCCGTAGTCTCGGGCCGCAACAGACCGCGCGCTCCGGCCGCGAGCATGGGGAACCCGGTGCCGACATGCCCAGCCAATGCTTTCTGTGGCGTGAGGACCGGAGTTTCGACGCGCGCGAACCGGATCGCCGGATTGATCTCGGACCAGGTTTCCGAGACGATCTGAAAGATGTTGGCGATCAGGCACTCGCGCGCGACGATCTCACGCTCGGACCACATGACGGTCGCGTTGCTCCACAGCGTTTTCACGGCAATCCCCGGATCGACGGACATCCGCGCCGGGCGCTCGCACGGGGGTTGCTGAGGCCGTTGTGCGGCGGCTCGCGGCGGGATGTGGTGTGTGTGTCGGTGTGCATGGCCTCAGCACGGGAAGAATACCGGGCTCGTCGGGCGTGTCAAGCCCTTCCTGCCGCGTCAAGAAAATTTCTTCGTGCGACGACTTTCTCTCTTGACGGCTCGCCGGACGGCCGATAGGGTGAGACGCGATGAGGAACGGCACTTTGACCACTGCGATGCTCGCCGCCCAGATCCGGGTGTTCCGGGGCGGCAAATTCGCCCCGCTTACGGCCGACGCCGTGCTGAAGCGGGCGCGGCGACTGGGGATCAGGCCGAAACAGATCGGCGGTACGTTCGTGTGGACGGCAGACCAAGCCCGCAGACTTGGAGCGAAAGGAACCAGATGAACCCCATCCCGCTCACCATCCGAGCTCTGATCGTGCTAGAGAGTCGGATAGGTCTGGCGCAGCGCAAGTGGCGGCGCGAATGGTCCTCCGTGAGTAGGCGTCGGGAGATCGAACATCTGGAGACGATGCGCGAGCGCGTCTTCGACCGCATCCGCGCCGATGCCGCCAAGGCCGATCGTGTCCATCTGGCTCTGGAGAGCTTGCGCTGCGGCGCGGCGACGCACTGTCCGCGCTGCCATCGTTACACGTACGACTGCGAAAATCCTCACGAGGCCAGGCCGTCGTGCGGCTCTCCCGCCTCCTGCGGCGAGTGGTACTGCGCGCGCTGCGATATCTTCTTCCCAGAGCGGTACGACCCCGCGACGGTCGAGCAGTGGCCGCAGTGGCGCGTGGACAGGCTCGTCGAACTCGAACGATCTCTCTCTCCTCCGGCCGGGGGCGCGGTGAACACTCCCGCCCCCGGCTTTGTTCCTCCGGTCATGCTCGGGCCAGGTGGTGACTTCGTGTACGAATGGCCGCCCAGGGACGCCGACACGCCGTGCCTCGGGCTGCAGCGCGTGGAGCGCGAGATGGAGGCGGCGCGAAAATGTCTAGGAGCCGACGAGGGTGTGCTTGACGTGGTTGCGGACGGCATCCTGCGGGACATTGGTGCGGACTGACGCCATCGTGGAGGGCTTGAAATGACCACCGAATCGAAGCTCTGGCGCTTCCGGTGCGAGGCCGACCGGCTCGCTAACGGCCGCTACCGCGTGGTCATCGTGTCGGAGAGCGGCAAGCGGATCGAACGCGTCGGGTATCACCCGCTCTGGGAACTGATCCGGGCGATCGGCAAGCAGGAGAGCAACGCATGAGCGAGCTGCTGGTCAATGGTCGAACACACGACGGACCATGCCCAGAATTGGTGTGGGTTCCGAATCAGGTAGCCGTATGCCCCGAGTGCAGAGGTCGGCTGCTTGTGCAATGCGATGGCTGGGAGGACGCGACGGGCAAGCCCATCGAAACCTGCATCAGCGTGGACTGCGAGAATGAGCCTGACCCCGACGATCCCGACTGGGAGGACAAGCGGCACCGTGGATACCAGAGCGATTGGCAGCCCGTGATTGACCGTGTTCGGGCGTGGGCACTGCGGCGAGTGCGGGTCGTGCGAAAGGGAAAGTAGCCGTGGAGCAAGAAGAAAAGTACAAAGACGAGAGGCACCGCATGACGCTCGGTGAACTGGCAGATAGGCTGGACTTGTGGCGTAAGACTCTCGGATTCACCCCGGACGTTGAGGCCTGTTACGCCGCCGCCATCGCCGCGATCAGGGAACTGGACGCTATGCGAGAATGCAGCCGAGTCACAACCACGCTCGATGCGGCCGATTTCGCCAAGCTTTGTGCCACTACTAACGCCGCGCTCGCGCGGGTGAAGGAGCTGAATCCATGAGCACGACAGCAACCGCGACGCATTGGTCTAACGAGCTGGCGAAGCTGAACCCCTGCGCCGACGCCCTGGCATGGTGCGGCTCTCGCGCCTCGCTCGACGAGGCATGGGCAGAGTGCGACCGCGGCGACTGGATGCTGTGGTACGCCGGGCGCCTGTCCGGGCCACCCAAAAGCGCGTCGCGCCGCAGGCTTGTGCTCTGTGCCTGCGAGTGCGCCAGGCTGTCGCTGGAACTATTCGAGCGGCGCTATCCCGATGACAAGCGCCCCTGCAATGCGATCGAGACCGCGGAGCGATGGGCCAAGGGGGACGAGACGGTTTCGTTCGATGATGTGCGCGCCGCCGCCTCCGCCGCCGCCAACGCCGCCTACGCCGCCTCCGCCGCCGCCTACGC
>FKKE01008009.1_pt1 | contig 23123 bp, 7 predicted proteins | sample 1106331 | NCBI WGS metagenome assembly FKKE01 (sample SAMEA3931202, study PRJEB13176) | freshwater metagenome | biome: Drinking water system; feature: drinking water; material: freshwater | place: China | collected 2013-02-06
ATGTTAGTATCCGGGATGGAGCGATTCTCGGATGCCTTGCGCTTTGGGAGGGGAGCGGGTAGGGTGGCGAGGGCAGGGGAAGAGCAAGCAGAAATCGGGTGAAAGAGCAATCGTCTCGTGGTGTGTCCGCAGACCCGTCGACTGGAGCGAGATCCAGCGACCTCTGCACGGTCCGCCTCTATCCTATATTAAAGAGAGGAGTGCCTGACGTAACACCGGCCTGAACCCCGTAGAGACCTCTCCATATATAGGGACAGCGAGAGAGGACAGAGAAAGGAAGCGACGAACATGGAGCTGCTGCCGCTTACCGGTGAACCGCAGTTGCCGGATCGTGGACAGTCCACCGCCCTGGTCCCCTTAGCCACGACCGGGCTTCGGCGGACGGGCGGCGAGCTGCCACCGGTGTGCTTGCAGTTGTCGTCGTCGACGCTGATCGGTCTGCGCGTCTATCTCGACGAATTTGCGCGGCAGCTCACCCAACAGAAGCCGGGGTCCACCACGGCCCGGACCTATTTCAAACGCGGACGTTACTTCACTGCCTGGCTGGAGCAGGGGAGGGACCCGGGTGTCCGTCGTCTCGACCGCACGTGTCTTGAAGCCTATCGCGCCTTTCTCGATCAGCGGTTTGCGAATCTCCGCACGAAAAACGGCTATCTGACAGCCGTCCGCCAATTTCTGAACTGGCTCGTGCCGCTGCATCCCGGCTTGGTGAACCCCGCCGACTTTGTCCAGGGCTGGACGTGCAGCCGGCAGCACACGCGGCGACACCTGCCGGTCGAGGATGCGAAATTGTTATTGGCCGCGTTGGAATCTGATCCTCGAAAGACGGACCTGCAACGCGCCCGCAACGTCGCGATGGCCTATCTGATGCTCAAGACGGGACTGCGGACGATTGAAGTGAGCCGCGCACGGCTCGAGCATCTTCAAGAATTGGTGCCGGGTGAGAAATGGAAACTGTGGGTCCATGGCAAGGGCAGAAGCTCAGCCGATGAGTCGGTGCAGGTGCTGAAAGAAGTGCATGAGCGGATTCAGGCGTATCTGGCTCTCAGACCACAACCATTGCAGGGAAGTGCTCCGCTCTTTGCGACGACGGCCTGTCTTGATCGCGGCGGGAACGTGGTGACGGCAGCCGGGAAGCGGCTGTCGACGCGCGCCATTCACCGTATCATCACGGAAGGTCTACTCCTCGCCGGCGTCAAAAAACCCGGCATCGTCGTGCACAGTCTCCGCCACTCCACTCCCACCTTTGCCCTCCTCAATGACGCCAATCCAACACGGGTCCAGAAGATGATGCGGCATCAACACTATGCGACCACCGAGATTTATGTGGAGGAAGTCCAGAAACTGCTGGAGGGGGCCGAAGAGGCGGTGACGCAGATTTAGGGAGGAACGTTTAGTGGGCAAAGCAGTGTAGGAGGTCTGAAGGCCGCAAAACTTCCAAGCGGCGTGCCGTGCTAAGGCCTAAATGGTAGATCGTCAGAGCGAGGCATTGCTCATCCATCCTTGATTATCAGGTGGTTGTAGGCGCACGTGCATGCCGAACGTCTTTCCTGGCACGCCAGCAAGTGATCTTTGTCCCAATCATCGTAACGAGTGTCTGGGCTACGTGGTCAGTCACTGAACCAAGTAGCTCAACTCGCCTTACGCAGTACGCGCAGAGAGGTAAGGCCACGTGGCTCTACTCACAATACTGAATAGGGCTACATAAATAAGGCCATTTAAGAGCCATTTGGCCAATTGCACACAGTCGTGAACGAGACCAGACTGTCGAAGGTCACCCAGTCCCCATTTGCTCGTGACAGTCCATTTCTCTTTGATAGTTTGGCCGATTTTCCCATATGTCTAACGGGCCTCGATACTACGCACAAGCTTCAATCCATCGGTCTCCGTTCTTCAAGACAGAAAAGGACGGAAGGTGAGCGCGACCGAGGGCCTATGGATCGACGGCGGCAAGATCAAAGTCGCGGATGTGCGGATCACCGATGGCCTGCACACGACCGCGACCGATCCCAACCACACCATCGTCGACAGGCGCGGGTTGTTCGTCATCCACGCAGTGCTGTTGCACACCGGTAAGGTACTCTGGTTCTGCGGCCATGTGGAAGACGGGCACTATGCGCTGAAGAGCTATCTGTTCGATTACAGGAACCCTGCCGCGCAGCTCGCCTCGCAGGATTTCGTGCTGCACAACCCTTCGCTGGCGCGCGGGGGGCTGGTGCCCAACAATCCCGATACCGGCCATTTCCACGCCGACCTGTTCTGCTCGCATTTCGTCCATACGCATGACGGCAAGGTGCTCGTGGTCGGCGGATCGGACCCGGATTATCACATCCCCGCTGGCGGCAGCCACGGCAGCGTGGGCGAGACCTATATCCATCTGTTCGACCCGGTAACCGAAACCTGGAGCTCGGCGATGAACGGCGCCACGCCCAGCCGGTTGCGGCAGGGGCGCTGGTATCCCACCGCGGTGATGCTGGGCGATGGGCGGATCGCGGTGTTTTCCGGGCGGCGGGAATTCGCTGCCGGCCCTGCGAATGCCAGCCCCGCCGCGATCAGGGCCGGAACCGCCAACGAGGTCGAGATACTTACGCCCCCCACCTATGTCTCGACCCTACTGACGGGCGCGAACATCAGCCTGCCGATCTATCCCGGTCTGCACCTCGCTCCCAATGGCCGGATCTATTACACCCACACCACCTGGGGGCTCGAATTTGATCCACCGAACGACACCGTCTCGATCGCCATTGCCAATGGCGCGACCTCTGCCAGCTGGACTACACACGCAGGAATCAGTCCCCCGCGTGCTACTGGCACGCCCGCGGGCGTGCCCCGTCGCGAAGAGGGGATGAGCGTGCTGCTGCCACCGGCGCAGGACGGCAAGATTCTGCTGATTGGCGGCGGCGAGGCGCTGGGCGCGGCAGGGCGGGTCCGCAACGGCCATGCCTATACCAATGTACGAGATCCGGCCGACGCGCGCTCCACCGCCATTCTCAATACCACCGGAGCCAATCCGGTGTGGACCGCCGGGCCGACGCTGGCGCACCCGAGGATCAATGTGCATGCGGTGATCCTGCCCGACAAAAAGGTGCTGATCTGCGGCGGGCACAACAGCCACAAGTGGAATGCGGTGCATCCCGGTTCACCGCCGGTCGCGGCGCGGGCAAACAACGCCCAGTCGTTCCCGAGCGAGCTTTACGATCCCGCGACCAACACGCTCGCGCCCGCCGCCCCGCTCAATCATGCCCGGATGTATCACGCTGCCGCGGTACTCCTGCCCGATGGCACTGTGCTGATCGCAGGAGGCGCGGATGCCGATCCCGGAAAGACCGGGGTCAGGCTCAGCCAGAACGAATTCACGATCCACAATCCCCCACCTGACAATTTTTCCTATCCTGGTCACGCTCCGAATCCCGTCTCCGCAGCGCCTAATCGCTGGGCCGGGCCGATCGTCTTCGTCGAAAGCCCGCCGGGGAGCGGCAACTTCAACAGCATCCCCTACAACCGCAAGGACTACGAGATCTACCGTCCGCCCTACCTGTTCACGCCGGGCACTGCGCCGACCATCGATGCGGTCACCCGGAGCGGCGCGGCCACCACCAGGGCCGATTACGGCGACACGCTGCGGATCCGTTCCTCGCTGGCCGCAGCAGGCACAGAAGCGGCGCTGATCCGGCCCGGTGCAGCGACGCACCACACCGACAGCGAACAACGCTATGTCGCGCTAGCGGTGTCCGATGTCAGTGGCAACGAGCTCAGCGTCACCATTCCTAACGATCGCAACCTCGTGCCGCCCGGTTATTACATGCTCTGGATCATCAAGGCTGGAAAGCCCTGCGCCGAAGCCAAGTTCATCCTTATCGGCAGCTATCTCCCACCTCCCCCGCCCGCCGCCCCCAGCAGTGAATGGTGCATTGTGGCGACGGCGGCGATGGGCTCGGTCGACGCGCCAGAAGTGGTGTTCCTGCAAGCTCTGCGGCGCGAACTTGCCCGCAGCAGCACGGCCGGGCGGCGCTTCATCCGCGCGGTGAACGCGCTCTACTACAGCGTCTCACCGCAGATCGCGCGCCGGATGCGCCGAGACAGTGCGCTGAGCACCGCCATTCGCGATATCACCGTATTGCCAGCTGTAAGCCTCATCGACAAAGCACGACGAGTGTGCGGTTATGCCAGTGGTCCTCATCGCAGTGCCGCACTGGTTGCGCTGCTGACCGCAATGGGGCTTGCCGGGCTAACGTTGTCGCCATTACTCGGCCTGCTTATCCTCGCGCGCTGGACGCACGAAGCCCTGCGCCAACCAAGGGAGAGCAAGCATGAGTGACAGCACGCTTGCCCAAATCGGTCGTGCGCTTGCGCTGGCCACCGAACCGCTGACCAGCAGGCTCGAAGGCGGCCACGCGCGGCGCTTCTTCAATATGCTCGGCGTCGACGTGCCGCTGACCGTGTTCACACCGGCACTGGAAAACGCCTTCGCGTCCACCGCTTCGGCGGCGGCGGTGCTGCAGGAGGTGTTGCCTGAGCTGATCGCAGCGGTAGAAGCCGAGAACACCGGGGAGATCATCGCTAAATCGGTCGAGATCGTCGAGCAGGTGCGGGCGATCGTGGTGGCGGTGGAGACCATCGTCAACGAGATCGAAAACATCGGCGTGCCTGGTCTCACCGCTGCCGATCTCGGCGCCTTCATGGGCGATGTCGCCCAGCGCGCGAGTGAGCTGGTGCTGGTCGAGCATCTGCAGACTTATCTCCCGGTGGTCTTCACCATCCTGCATTTCTTCGGCGTGGTGGAGATCAAGCGGGCCAATGTTGGCGTGCCCGACATGCAGCTGGTGGAATACGAGCGCAAACGCCTGCGCTTCGACCGAATCGAGACACTGTTCACCAATCCCGGCGCGCTGGTGGATGAGCTGTATGGCTGGGGTACGCCTGCGCTCGATGGCGCGGCGCTGATCGGGCGGCTGGCGGCGATATTGCAGGTGCTCGGCCTGCCCGCTTCCAGGGTCAAGGTCGACAGTCGCGAACGGCTCGAGATTTCCTTCTTCTCGCTCACCGAAACGCAAGGCGTCAATCCGCCGGGGCTCGATGCCGAAGTCACCTTCGGCCTGACCGACGGTTTCGCGCTGGAAATCCCCGTCGCCGACGGACTGCTCGCCGATATCAGCGCGCGCGGCGCATTGTCGGCATCGACCGGCATCTCGATCCGCCCGCCCGCGAATATCGTGGTGATCCCGCCTTCGGGCGATGCCAACGGACAGGTTGGCATCGGCTTCGCTTTCGTGCCCGTCGCTCCGGCCACCAGCCTGACCCTACTTGGCATCACCGGCGGCACCGGCCTATTCGTCGAAAAGATCAGGGCCGGGGTGCTCGCCGGATTTTCGTGGTCGGGCGGGCAGGCCGAGGGTGATATCGGCTTCGAGGCGCAGCTCGAAGGCGGCAAGCTGCGGATCAGTGCCGACGGGGCCGACGGCTTTCTCGCCGACCTGCTTTCGGGTGTGAATCTCGAAGCCGATTTCGATGTCGGGGTGAGTTGGACGGCGGGTAGTGGCATCCGCTTCACCGGCAGCCACGCGCTGACCATCCAGCTGCCCGCGCATATCGATCTCGGCCCGATCGCGCTCGACGCGCTGACGCTCACGCTGGGGATTGACGGCGGCAAGTTCCCGATTACGCTCGCCTGCAACATCGCCGCCAATCTCGGCCCGCTCAGCGCGAGTGTGGAGCAGATCGGCGGGACTATCGAACTGAGTTTCCCCGGCCAGGGTGGTAACGCCGGTCCGCTCAACATAGACGGTAAGTTCAAGCCGCCGGTGGGGGCTGGGCTGGCGCTGGATGCGGGCGTGGTGAGCGGCGGCGGCTATCTGTATTTCGATTATGCAAATGGCGAATATGCCGGCGCGCTGGAGCTGAACCTCGCCAATATCGTCGCGGTTAAAGCGATCGGGCTGATCGCCACGAAGATGCCCGACGGCAGCGACGGCTTCTCGCTGCTGATTGTCATCACCGCAGAATTCGGCTCAGGCCTGCAATTGGGATACGGCTTCACCCTGCTCGGCGTTGGGGGCATTCTCGGGCTCAATCGTGGCATGGCGCTGGACGCACTGGCCGATGGCGTGCGCGAGGGTTCCATCGACAACGTCATGTTCCCCACCGACGTGATCGCCAATGCGCAACAGATTATCGCCGATCTCAAGCGGTTCTTCCCGATCGAGGTGGACACGTTTGTCATCGGCCCGCTGGCAAAGATCGGTTGGGGCACGCCGACGCTGATTTCGCTTTCGCTCGGCGTGGTGATCGAGATTCCGCCGGGAAATATTGCCATTCTGGGCGTGCTGAAAGTGGTGCTGCCGGACGAGGATGCCGCGCTGCTTGTCCTTCAGGTCAGTTTCATTGGCGCGATTGAATTAGACAAGAGCCGGGCGTGGTTCTTCGCCTCGCTGTTCGGTTCGCGCGTGCTGTTCATGACGCTGGAAGGCGAGATGGGGTTGCTGATCGCCTGGGGGGACGATCCCAATTTCGTCATCTCAGTGGGTGGCTTCCATCCGGTGTTTCAGCCGCCGCCGCTGCCCTTCCCCACCCCGCGCCGGATCGCGGTGAGCATCCTCAACGAAAGCTGGGGCCGTATCCGGGTGGAAGGCTATTTCGCGGTCACGTCCAACACGGTGCAGTTCGGGGCGAAGCTGGATATCTTCTTCGGCTTCAGCGAGTTTTCGATCACCGGCTATCTCTCGCTCGACGCGCTGTTCCAGTTTTCGCCCTTCTACATGATCGTGCAGATATCCGGGCGGCTCTCGCTCAAGGTGTTCGGACTCGATCTACTGACGGTCAGCCTGAGCTTCACGCTGGAAGGGCCGACCCCGTGGCGCGCGCGCGGACGGGGTTCGGTCAGCCTGCTGTTCTTCGAAATCAGCGCCGATTTCGACGAGACCTGGGGCGACAGCGAGGACACTAGCCTGCCGAGCATCCCGGCGCTGCCGATCCTCGAAATCGAGTTTGCCAAGCTGGAAAACTGGACGGCGCTGCTGCCCGCGTCGCAATCGCTTTCCACCACCTTGCGCGAACTGAAGCCGACGGACGCGCTGGTGCTGCACCCGCTCGGCGCGCTCAAGATCGCGCAGCGGGCGATCCCGCTGGATATCGATATCGACAAGGTCGGCAATCAAACGGTGAGCGATGCCAAACGCTTCTCGGTCACCAGCACCAGCGCGCTATTCCCGCGGCTAGACGAGGCGCGCGACAGCTTCGCCACCGGCCAGTACAGGGATCTGAGCGACAGCCAGAAGCTCTCGAGCAAGGGCTATGAATCGCAGCCCAGCGGACTGACGCTGGGGGTCGCGGGGGGCGATCTCAAGGCCCTGCGCGCCGCCACCCGCACCTCGCGCTACGAACTCTCGGTCATCGATAGTGCCTATCGCAGCAAGTTGCGGCGCTACTGGGGGCTGGCCATCAGCCTGTTCGCGCATTTCCTCAAAGGTGCGGCCGTAACGCAGTTGGCAATGTCCAAGGCGGCGAAAAAGAAGATCAACCCGCATGACGATGGCATAGCCATCGTGCCGGGGGCCTATGCGGTGGTGCAGGTCGATACCAATCTGGCGGGCAGCGCCACGCACATCGGCTTTGCCAGCCAGGCCGAGGCGGAAGCTTTCCTCAGCAACCAGATCGCCTCCGGCGCGGCCAAAGCCAATGAATTGCACGTCGTCGAAGCTTTCGAAGCGAGGATCGCGGCATGACGCTGGGGCGCAATTCCTTCGTTCCCTGGGTGCGGCAGGGCCTGTCCAACACGCTGAGCAATCCCGTGCCAGGTGCGCTGCGAGCGACCACCGATGTGCATCTTACGATCAGTGGGGCGGGTGGGGCGAGCCCGGTGGCGGCCACGGTGAGCAAGACGGTGGAGCTGTATGGTCCGGGCGATATCGTCGGGCTGGATGTAAGGCAGATCATCCGCACCGAACCGCGCCACTGGGTGACGGATTTCGAGCCCAACTACTTGCCCTTTATCGAGCTGTATGACGAAGGCCTGCCCTGGGCCTATTCGCCAGAAGCGCCGGTGGGCGAACGATTGCGGCCGTGGCTGGCGCTGGTGGTGCTGCGGACCGATGAACACAAATTGCGTAACCAGCTGGGCCGCCCGCTGCCGTTCATCCATGTCGAGGACCCGGATGCCAGCCTGCCCGATCTGGCCGAAAGCTGGGCCTGGGCGCATGTCCACACCAATGAATCGCTCACCGGCGCGGCGGTGCAATCGGCCAGCGAAGCCGCAACAACATCGGCACTCGCCAGCCTGATCGCCCGCGATCCCGATCTCGCCTATGCCCGCATTGTCTGCGGACGGAAGCTCGATCCCAAGACTCAGTATCACGCCTATCTGGTGCCCACATTCGAGACCGGCCGGCTGGCGGGCCTCGGCCTTGATATTACCGCTGCCCCCAGCGCGCAGCATCGGGCGTGGCGGCAGCCCTATCCCGGTGGCGGGACGGCAGCGGAACCGCAAAGTATTCCGGTCTATCACCACTGGCAGTTCGAAACATCGGAGCGGGGCGATTTCGAATATCTCGTCCGACTGCTGGAACCGCGTCAGGCTGATTCGCGGATCGGCCGCCGCAATATCGATGTCACAGCGCCAGGCAGCAATATTAGTGGGATCGACAAGCCGGGACTTGAAGGCGTGCTCCGGTTGGGCGGCGCGCTGCAGGTGCCCTTCGACACGCTGACACAGGCCGAGAAGGACATCGCCAACGCCTACAAGGATTGGGACAACCCCTATCCCGCACCCTTCCAGAGCGAGCTGGCGGCATTTCTCAATCTGGGCGACGATTACTCGCGCGCCACCGCCGGGGCAGCTAATGCAGCCTCGGGCATCGCCATCGATCCCGCCGATATCGACGATCCGCTGATCGTCCCGCCGATCTACGGCCAGTGGCACGCCCGCAGCCCCCGCGTGCTGAACGACCCGGGAGGCAATCCGCTCACGAACAATGACAATTGGTTGCACCAGGCCAATCTCGACCCTACTCACCGGGCGACGGCGAACTTCGGCACGATGGTGGTGCAGCGGCATCAGGAAGGCTTCATGGAGGGGGCCTGGTCGCAGGTCGGCGACGTGCTCGCCGCGAATCGTCGCCTGCGGTTTATCCGGCTGGGATTGGCCACCAGCTTGGTCTGGCATGGCGTACATCTGGCGGGCATTCGTGATCGGGCACCGGGGCTGTTTGTGCAAACGATGTTCCCGATGGCGCGGCGGATCATGAACGGCGGGATCAACGCTGTGGCGCGCATCCGTGACAGCGTGGTGCCGCCCGTGATGCTGGGCAGCGCGTTGCGCCGTGCGATTCGACCACGCTCTCCCTTCGTCAAACGTGTCTCCGTCGGTCGGGCGGAGCCGGACAAGGACATCGTCATCCGCGTGGCTGAGGGCGAGGTCACAACCGCCCCGCCCAAGACCGCGCCCGATGCTGTCCCGACGCCGTCAGCCATCCCGCCCCAAGATGCGGAGCAGACGCTGCCTGTCGTGCGCAATATGCGGCTGACCCTGGTAGGGATTCTGGTGCTGGTGCTGTTGTTGCTGCTGTTCGGCTACTGGCCACTCGCGCTGATCCTGCTGCTCGCCAGTATGTTCCTTGGCTACCGACTATTCACGACCCATTCGAAGCCGACAGGGCTGGGAACGGGAACCACCACCGATCCGAAGACGGGCGAGCAGGTGACGCCGCTCCTGCCCAATCCCTCGGTCGTCGATGCGATGCCGGTCAGCCCTGATTTCACTCTCGCCGATCCCTATGCGGTGGCGATCCCCGCCGCGCCGACGATCCGCCTGCAAGGCTTCGGCACCGACAGCGTCGAGCTGACGCGCTACAAGGACGCGCTGCGCGGAACCTTGGCCGATGACAAGGTGGCCTTCGACATGGCCCCGGTGCGGCCTAACCAGGCTATCGATATGGGGGTATTCGCAGGTGAGCTGTTCGCCGCAACCGATCCCACGCGCGTGTTGCCCGCCAAGTTCCAGCCGCTGATCAAGATCCCGCAGCGCATCGCCGACATCCAGCGCGAAACATTCGCCCCAGTGATGGCCTATCCCGAATTCGACACCCCAACCTACCAGTTCCTGCTCGAAATCTCAGACGAGCATTTCGTGCCCAATCTGCAATTCGTGGCACAGAATTCGATCAGCCTACTGGAAACCAACCAGCCGTTTATCGAAGCCTATATGCTGGGGCTGAACCATGAATTCTGCCGCGAAATGCACTGGCGCAACTATCCCACCGACAACCGCGCCACCAGCTTCCGCCAGTTCTGGGATGTCAGCTCCTATCTCGACCGGCAGGGCAAGGACGGGGCGACACTGAAGGAAGAATTGCGCGACATTCCGCCAATCCACACCTGGCCGCGCGCCTCGAAGCTGGGCGATCACGATCACCGAGACCAGGGCGGCGCGGCGGAGAACGAACTGGTGTTGGTCATCCGCGGCGATTTGCTCAAACGCTATCCCAATGCTTTGATCTATGCTCAGCGCGCGGCGTGGCAGACCAATGCCGACGGAAGCATCAACAACAAGGTAGAGCGTGTGCCCGTGCGGCTAACCCCAGCGCAGGAAGCCAATCCGCCTGAAAGTCTTGTTAAGACCCCGATCTATGAAGCCAAGGCGCGGCCGGACATCTACTTCTTCGGTTTCGATCTCACCGCGCTGGAAGCGCGTGGCGAAAGCGGCGATACGGCAGGTGACGATCCGGGCTGGTTCTTCATCATCAAGGAGCGCCCTGGGGAACCACGCTTCGGCCTCGATATCGAACGCGAGGTGGGGGCAAGTCTGGCGACCTGGAGCGACCTGGCCTGGCCCAATGTCACATTGGAGGTGACCACCGGTTACCTGAGGGCGCAGCAGGCCCATGTGCTGAGTGAACCCGCCGCCAGCGATGAGCGCCACGAACAATGGGTGGATGACCAGCATGTGGCCTGGACCAATGGCATTCACGCAGGCGATCTTGCCTATATTCTCTACCAATTGCCGGTGATGGTTGCCGTCCATGCCGCCGACATGCTGCCGAGGAGTTCCACATGAGCCGGACACCAGAATTCATCGCCCAACTCGCCTCGCTCAAACAGGCTCGTGTCAAGGCCGACACCGCGCGGCAGAGCGCCTATGCGGCATCACAGGAACAGCAGAAGCTTGTCCGCCAGCAAAGCCGCGCAGGCCGCACGGCGGATGAGGACGATGCGCGGCAGATCGAGACGGCGCTCACCGGCGCGCGTCAGCAGGCAGGCAGGGCGTGGGGCGAATTCGCGCTGTTGCATGACACGCAAGTGGCCATCCTCGCCAAACTCGCCCCCATGCTCGATCCGCGCAACTTCGCAGGGCAGATGAATGATGCCTATCCCATCCTGCTGATGCCGCTGCGGATCGAGACCCGTTTCGCGCCGGGGGCGGATGAATTGTGGATCCGCGTCTATCCCGATGCCTGGGCGGTGGATGGTTTCGAGGCGAAGCTGAGCGAGAAGGAACTTGCCAATGGTCGAGTGTTCTGGGCCGATTACTGGGCCGCCGCAGGCGATCGCGCGCGGCAACTGGCCGCGTGGCGCAATCTGGTGGCAAACCACGGCACCGGCCGCGCCCGCTGGATCGCCACTTCCTACCGGCCTGCCAACGAGACCGAAGCGCCCGCTGCTCCGACAGCAGACGAAGTGCTGCTGGTGGTGGAGGGGATGAAGCCGCCGCAGGTCGAAGCCGATGCGATAACCGCCTATTGGCAGGCGCGGTGGCGCAAACCCAGCGACGCGAATGCGGCGTCAGACGCCCTGACCGATCTCAAGACCGCGCTTGGTGACGCTGCGGCGGGCTCCGCCGCAGCGATTGCTCCACGCCGATTCGACGAGGCGCTGCCGGGCGTAGACCGCGACGCAACCACGCTCACGCTGGCATGGATCGAATGGCCCAATCTGGCTGACACGGATGTGAAAGCCGCTAGCTGGAGCGAGGCTGCGCGCACCGATGTGCTGCCAGAACGGCTGGTCGCTACGCTGATATCGGGTGCCGATAGCCGCAGCGAGATCGGGAATGTCATCCCTTCCACTGTCAGCCTGGGCTTCGATCCCAGCGCCCCTCACGCAGACGAAATCAAGCAGGTCGACGGCGAGCTCAAGCTGCCTGATGCGCTGGCGTGGATGTTTGATTTCGACAAGGCGGTGGCGATGGGGCTGGGATTCCGGATTGCCTTGTCCGATGTTGAACGGTCACGCGGGTTTGACCGAATTCTGGTGTGCGGCGTCTCCCTGCGAGACGATGAGGTGGAAGGCCGCGCGGCGTTCGAAACGCTGATCGAGCACCATCATTTCAGCGCCAACGATATTGGCCTGCTGCCGCAGGGCACGCCGACTAACAACAGCGAGAAGCCGAGTGGATACAGCACGCGCGACGATATCGAGGATGCCTTCAACCGGATGTTCGGCGGCACAACGCCCGATCTGGCGCAGACCAGCGCACTCGACAAGCTCGACGGGCAGTGGTTCGCTGAATGGCTGGGCATCAATCCGGGCAAGATTGCCGGTCTGCCCTTCTCAGAGGGTCGGGATCAGGCCGAGGCGCGGGCGATCAACCGCCTGCTCTGGCCCGCCACCATCGGTTATTCGCTCGACACGCTGATGGACGACCTTCTCGATAAAGATACGGTCGAGGACACGCGCCGCTATTTCGAGGATTACGTGCTGGCGCGCGATTGTCTACCACAGATCCGCATTGGCAGCCAGCCCTACGGTATCCTCCCCGCCGGGGCGTGGTCGAAGCTGCGCTGGCACCTGCCGCGCCGTGATAGCAATGACGAGACCGGGCCAACCATCTCGCGCTTCCTGAGTGAGAAGTTTGGCAAGGGGCAATTCTTGCCAGGCCTCTACCGCATCATGCAGCAGGCGGGGCAGCAATGGGGTGCGCTGGTTCCGGGCACCGCACATGTCGGGCGGGCGGGCGATCTGCACCAGACCCTGCTCGATATCCTCGGTCTCGCACCCAATTCGCTCGAATTCTATCGCCGCAATGCCGACAGTCACGAGCAGTACTTCAATCTGCTGCGCGCGCAGGGGCTAGGCGGGCTGTTCGAAATCCTCCGCGTCCATCTGACCACGCAGGCGGGGCGGCAATTGCTCCAGAGCCTGGGTTGGAACGGCGACGAAATGCCAGAAGTGCTGAAATTCATCTTCCATGACAGGCAGGAACTGCTGCGCAACATCCTCGTGGACGATGTCGATCTGTCGGAGGGCACGCCGGTGCGCGCCTATACCGATGGCGGGGAGAATTACCTGCAATGGCTGGTGACGGCGGGGGAGACTTCGCTGGAGGCGCTGCGCCAGCAGAAAGGCTTCAGCGGAGATGAAGTGCCCACCGCACTGCTTTACCACCTCGCACGTCACGCTCTGCAATTGAGCTATTGGGATGTGGGGATGCGGTTGCGGTTGGCGCAGCCTGCCGCGCCGCTGATAGCGCGCAAAGAACCGGCCTTCCTGCATATCGCGCAGGCCGAGGAGAAGAGCAGCAGCCGTTATTTTGAACTCTACCGGCCCGCGCAGGCGATCACGGGAGATGCCGGTCTGTTCTTGCAGGATCATATCGCCGATGTCTGGAGATTCGCCTCCGAGGCTGCCGAATACCGCCGCGTGCTGAGCGGATTGCGAGCACTGGTCGATACCCCTACCGCAAGGCTTGAACGGCTATTAATCGAGCATCTCGATCTGTGCACCTATCGGCTCGATGCGTGGCAGCAGGGGATATTCCAGCTCCAGCTCGAATTCATGCGCCATCGGCTGACATCGCAGGCCGGCCTGGCCATCAACGCCGGAGCGGCCAACGCGCCTGTGTCACCGGGCAAGGGCCTGTATCTCGGCGCCTATGGGTGGCTGGAGGATGTCCGCCCGCGCGCCCGCGCGCTCACCCCGGCGCAGGTTCCAGCGGACTTGCAGGATGCCTTCGATGCCGTGGACCGGCCAATGGCGGAGGACCCGGACAACCTCGGCTATATCCACGCCCCCTCGCTCGATCAGGCGCAAACCGCCGCCGTGCTGCGCAGCACCTATGTCAACAATGCCGATCCGACACACGCCACAACCACCGGCATAAACCTCTCCTCGTGGCGCGTACGCCAGGCGATGAGCGTGCTCGAAGGGATGCGCAACGACCAGAGCCTGAGCGAATTGCTCGGCTATCGACTGGAGCGCGAGCTGCACGAGAATTTCGCCGAAGCCGAAACCGATGTCTTCATCTTCGCGCTGCGTCGCCATTTCCCCCTGCTCGCCAATCGCAACACCAGGACCTATCAGGACCTCCCTCCTGGCGAGAGCATTGCCACCATCGAGGCACGCAACGTCGTCGATGGTGAAAAGCTGGTTGCACATGTCAAGGATAGTGGGAACACTTCCTATCCCTTCGGCCTCGACAACATGCCCGCTGCAGATGCGGCGCAGCGGACGAAGATCGATGCGGCGGTGGAGCGGCTGCGCAATGTCACCGATGCGGTGGCCGATCTGGCCCTGGCGGAAAGCGTGCATCAGGCGATGCAGGGCAAGCCGGACAGCGCCGCCGCAAATTTGGATGCACATGGTTCAGGCCTGTTCCCGCCGGTGTCCGAATTCGTCGCCACCCCGCGCGAAGGCATTGCGATTACGTCGCGCACGGCAATCTTCCTCAATCCTGCGCCGCCCGTGGTGCTGGCCTGGGATCCGGTGCCGCAGAGCGCACGCGGCGCGGCGGAGCCGGTGCTCAATCACTGGCTCGGCACGCTGTTCCCCGCGCCGGCAGATATTGTCGTGAGGGTGCACAACGAGACCACTGGCAACGATACCGATTTCGCGCTGACCGAGTTGGGCCGCCAGCCGATTGATTGGCTTTACGAATTGAAGCTCGACGACCGGCAGGCGTTGGCCTCGCTCGATCAGGTGATCGAGGAGCATTATCGTCGCGCGCAGGCTCCGGTCGGCCCGCGCGACACGGTGACGGTGCGCTATGCCGAAGCGCCGGCCGACAAGCTAAGCCTGTTCGAATTCGCGCCACTGGTGGACACGGCGCGACAGCTCGTGAGCCGAGGGCGGGAGCTAAAGGCGAGCGATATTGCGTTGAGCAACGACAGCCGCGCCGAGCGCGAGGGCGGCGCGCCAGAGTTGCCACGCGCCCGCGCCGATGCCGCGCAGACGTCGCTCGATACACTGGCGGGCGATGCGCAGGCTTTCGTCGCCCCACTGGATACCCACCTCGCCGATGTAGTGGCAAACGAAGGCGCAATCCGTGCCGGGCTCGCGGCGCGGTTGGCCAGTTATTCAGCATTGGTGCGCCGGGCTCGGGCTTTCGGCCTGATCGAACTCGACGGGGCTATTGGTATGCGCTGGAAGCGGCAATGGTTCACCGCGCTCGACGGCAGGCTCACCGCAATCATTGCCGATTGGGAGAGGCGCCTGGAAGATTTCCACGGCTATATCGCCCGCGCCAACGCCATCCCGCCGGGTGCGTCGTTCAACGATGTGTTCCGCCCCTTGCAGCGCGCCGAACGGCAGATTTCCACCACCGTCATCACCCCCTTGCCCGCCAATCCCGATACCATGCGTGCCGACCTCGCGCTGCGCGCTCAGGCCTTCGAGGCGAAGCTGGCGGAACTGAAGGCAGTGAAGGCATTGGGCACCGACGATCCGGACACATATCTGGCACAGCTGGAAGCGGCGCTGCCGCTCACGGGTTTCGTGCCGGAAGATTTCGACATTGCAGAAGCGAAAGGCGCATTCGTCCGGCCAACCGCTGAAATATCCGCCGGGATCGCCGCGCTGCTTGCCGCCATCGCCAAGCGCAAGGCGGCGGCCGCCGCTAAACTAGCGGGCCACGGCGCCGCTGAACCCGTCGCCGCCACCAAGCTGGTGCAGGCCGCGCTCAAGGCTCTGTTCGGCGAGGATTTCATCGCCCTGCCCAGCTTCACCTTCACGCCTCAGCAGCAGGCCGAACTGGCGCTGTGCGAAGCCGACAAGGCCAGCCTGCTCCGTCACCAGCGCGACGATCTGGGTGATCCCGCGCCGCTCGACACTTGGCTGCACGGGGTGGCACGGGTGCGCGACCAGATGGCGGAGTTCGAATATCTGACGATGGTGCGGGAGGCGTTGACCGGAGTCGAGACTGTACTGGAGGCGTGGCAATTGCCCTATGGGGCGGGTGCGCATTGGATAGGCGCGGCCTATCCGCCGGACACGGTGATCGATGGCGACCGGCTGCTGTTCCAGGCGCATCGCGCGGTGGCATTCGCTCCCGCCGCCGCACAAGTGGGCCTGTTGCTCGACGAATGGACCGAGGTGATCCCGACCACCGACATCACCACCGGCGTCGCCTTCCATTTCGATCAGCCAAACAGCGAACCGCCGCAGGCCTTCCTACTTATGCTGCCAAGTGATTTTCGCGGCGGGTGGCGCTGGCAGGACATCGTCGACGGTCTCAACGAAACGCTCGATGCCGCCAAGCGCCGAGCGGTCGAACCCGGGCAACTCGACGCCACGCCCTATGCGCTGTTCGTGCCCGCAACGCTGGCCTCAACGATGCATCACCCGCTGTCCATCGCGCTCAACTATGCGGTGGTGAACAGCTATGCCCGCGTGCTGGCAGAGGAGATTACCTGATGGCCAAACGCGATCCACTCATCGTCAATTACCAGAGCGCGCAGGTCGCGCTCGATACGCCGGTGGCGCTGGCCAATAGTCTCGCAACTCAGCAATTGCCCGCGATCCGGCGCTGGAACCGGCTCGAAGGGCGGCCGCGCGCGAAGGATTTCGAACAGGCGGTGCGCGCAGAGGTGCGCGATCCGCTGTGGAACCTGTCGCGGCAATGGCAGGTCGGCGAATTCATCGGCGAGGATGCGGGCAGCCCGGCGCAGGCGCGCATCCACATCGAACAGTCGGCCTTCCAGCAATTTGGCGCAGGCGCGCATCCCTTGCACGCCTTCGACGATACCCAGCCGCTGGAAATGCGGGTGGAGCGCCAGCCGCTTGGCTGGACCCACGGGAATCGCAAGTTGCTGTTCGATCTGCGGCTGGCCCTGGGGAGGCGGTGGCGGCAAATGCTCACCGCTAAGGGGCTTGGTGGTGAATTCCCCAAATTCGTCGCCGAATACCGGATCGCCAGGCCCAATCCGGAGGACCCTGCCGAAGCCGATATCACCGCGCATTCCAAGGTTCACCAACGCGTGGCCGCGGTGGCGGGACGCATGATGGACGGTGGCGCGCTGCTGGCCTTCCTTGAAGCGCCCGATGGCAATGTCGCTTCTAGCGGCATCGCTGGGCTGGACCCTGTTCAGACCGCCATCATCGACACGCTCGGCGGCGAATTCGTCACCTGGGCGCGCACCCTGATCGAGGAGCCGGGGGCGGAGCAGAATGGCTGGCGCGACGAGCGGCTGGAATATGGAGCGCGCATGACCACCGAGCCGCAGGGAGGCCCGGCGCGGTTCGAGGACGAGAGCCTGATCGCCGATGAAATTTACGACGGTCGGCTCGACTGGTATCACTTCGACCGCGAGCCGCCCGCAGTCCGCCCGCAGCCCGTAGTGCTGGCGCAGGATCCGGTAGTGTTCATTCCCTCCCCGCTGGTGTTCGGCGGGATGCCGCATCCGCGCTGGTGGCAGTTCGAGGAGGGGGCGACCAATTTCGGCGCGATCGATCCCGCCACCAGCGATCTCGGCAAGCTGTTGTTCCTGGAACATGTGCTGCTCTACGCCAATGACTGGTACATCTTCCCCTATACCGTGCGGGCGGGATCGAATGCACTGGTGCGCGGGCTTTCGGTCACGAATGTCTTCGGCGAACGGTTCTGGATTCAGGCGGCAGGGGCGAAAGATACGCAAAGTTGGCAGGGCTGGGGCCTGTTTGCCAATAGCGCCACTGACAACATTCTCGATGTCAGTGACCGGCACGTGACGGTCCTTTCCACCGCGCCCAAGATTCAGGATTCGGAATCGCAGGAAGTGCAGTGGTTCATCCGCGACGAGATGGCCAATATGGTCTGGGCGATCGAGCAGCAGGTGCGCGTGCCGACCGGCCAGATCGTGCGCGGGGCGGAACTGGCGCTGGAAACGCGGCGCTATTTCGTCGACATGCTCGGCGCGCCGGCGCTGGCCCCGGCCGACACCAACGCCGCCTATCGCTATGATCTGATGACGCGGGTGCCCGAACAGTGGATCCCCTTTGTGCCCGTCCACAAGGAGGGCGACACCCGCCTGACCAAGCTCCAGCGTGCGGCCATGCCTCGGCTGATCGAAGGCGATCCCAACCCGCCTGCCCGCGTCCGCCCGCGCACGCAGCTGCTGCGGGTGGGGCTGGACAAAACGCCGCGCGATCATCTGTTCGTCGAGAACGAGGAAGTCCCGCGCGCCGGAGTGCAGGTGCATGACGGTTTTCGCCGCACCCGCTGGTACAACGGGCAGACCTTCGTCTGGCGCGGCATCCAGAAGCGCGTCGGGAGGGGCGAGGGGTCGAGCGGGCTGGCCTTCGATACGCTGGTGCCCAAAAAGGTCAAGCGTCCCATCACCGATGCGCCGGTGCCCATGGTCGGCCATGCACCGCTCGAAGTGACCGCTGATCCGCCGCCCTCCGTGTCGCTGGCGACGCATCCGGATACAGGTGGCGGGTGGAATCTGGAGATCACCACGACCGGTCACACCATCACCCCGGATGCCGCTTCCACCGCACATGTTGAAGGCGAAGGGCACCTGCATCTTTATGTCAACGGCATGAAGGTGACTCGGATTTACGAACGCTGGTATCACTTGCGCCCGCTGCTGCCGGGCCAGCACAAACTCACGATCGAACTGAGTTCCAATACCCATGCGGCGCTGGCGAAGGACGGAGCCCGGATTACCGCCAGCGCGATGATCGATCAGCAGCCGGTCGCGCATCATATGCACCCGATGGGCGAAGAGATAGTGAGCGGGTCCGGCACGCCGACGATCGTGCTGATGGTCCATCCCGATCCGGCCTCGGGCTACAACCTCCACGCCGTGATCGAGAATTTCGCCATCCGTGCCGATCACGCTGGCGCGGCGCATGTCCCTGGCGAAGGCCACCTACGGCTCACTGTCGATGGCGCAGAGGGTGCGCGCGTTTATGGTCCGTGGCACTATCTCCCTGCGCTCGGAGAAGGTACGCACAAGATCAAGCTGGGACTCCACACCAACGACCACCGCCCCTATATGAAGAATGGCGAACCGATTGCCTCGGAAGTCGAAATCCATGTCAGTCGCGGTACATCTGAGGGGAATCCACACGACCACGACAATCGCAATCACGTTCCATGAAACGGTCACCCTCCCAGGTTGGCCTTGTGGGGGCAACGAGAGGGAAGCTGAGATGGTGCGCAACAGCGAGCTCGAATCCGCCTCACGCAGAAGCCCACACTTCGTATTGACCATGGCCCTCTCCTCCCGCGAGTGACGGTTGGATCTAACTATTGGCCTATCAGCCACATCCAACCGAACATCCACAATAAGAGAGGGGAGTGTCCGTTCACAATATTCATATCGCCGCCGCCACCAGCTTTACGAAATGGATTGCTCTCACGTCCTCTCGGCTGCTTCCCTCATCCCAGATTCCGTTTCGTTTGAGCGAGTGAGTCAATAGAAGGAGGCACCTCAAGAAACGGAAATTTTCGTACGCTACGCACCGACGAGCCTTGAACCAGGGGTTGGGAGCGGAGGGAAGTGCCCTTTCGAGACGCGCGTCTCGATGCGCCACGTGTAATCTCCAGTCAACCTGATAGGGGTGAATCCCACGCGGGCACAGAAGATGATTCGGCATCAGCACTATCCGACGACCGAGATCTATGATGTACTATCGATCCCGTAAGCGTCACAGAACTTTAAGAAAACGCGGTAGCAGGAGAAGCGAGGATCGCACGTGAGTCGCACCCGGTTTGAAATGGACTCCTTTTTGCCCGCTCTCTCGACAGACCCACACTGAATCTATTCAGATACAGTCAGAATCGAAAGAGATACACCTTACGAGACTCCATCTTCATAGATGGCAGCACGACCGGGATGATTTCTATACGTTCGTACAAATTCGGGATGGCCCGTTCTTTGCTGAGAATAGGCACAGCATCGACACCATTGTCTAGTCGGTAATTGTCTGGAGAGGCGGGAGCTATGAGTAAGTGGCCCTAGTCATCCGTACGGCGTAGGTTCAACCCCACTTTCACGTAACACCCAGCGAAGCCTCATCTGAGTCAAGTGGGTGACCCGTGATTGATTCATAGGTTGTGGTGGGTACGCGCAGTGCCCAGACGTCATTCCGTACAAACGGCATTGCTATTGCTCGATTGCTTCAGGGGGACGTGGATCGGAATTCCAGGCAATTCAAAAGAGGTACTAAGACACATGGGCAGGGAGTGTCCCAGATCGTGAACACAGACCTGGCAGCGGTTCCATTTCAAACAACCACTATAGGGTTGATTCCAGATTAAGGAGATGAATCCATGAATTCTTTCGAGCAACCGACAGGAATGAGCCGGCGGGTATTTCTCAAAGGATTAGGGTATGTCAGTGTAGCGCTCATATCCTCCACCATGCTCGGCGGGTGTGAAACGCTTATCAGACAAATTCAGAACCGACCCATTCGGCGGAGGTTACGTACGGGTTCGACGGAGGTCGATACGGCTATTGCTATCTACAAAGATGCCGTCGCGACCATGAAAGCGCTTCCAGCCAGTGATCCGCGTAGCTGGGCGGCTCAAGCTGCGCTACACGGAACTGTCGCTGGCGGGTTTAACTTCTGCCACCATGGAACGAACCATTTCTTTTCGTGGCACCGCGCCTACCTGTTCTACTTTGAACAGATCTGTCAGGAGTTGACGGGAGAGAAGACATTTGGATTACCCTATTGGAATTGGAACCAGAATGCCGCCATGCACCCAGAATTTACCAATGCCGCCAGCCCGTTATTCCACCCGCGTAATAATACCAGCGTGGCGGGGAATCCTGCGTTCACCAATCCAACGTTAAATCCCATGATGGGGGATGACAATTTCTTTACCTTTAGTTCTCAGATCGAAGGCACCCCGCACAACACCGCCCACGGTGTTGTGGGCGGTGATATGGTAACAGGTGGCTCTCCACTTGATCCGGTGTTTTGGGCCCATCACAGCATGGTCGATTATTGCTGGGCCAAATGGAATCTCGAGTTGGAACACGACAACACGAATGATGCGACATGGCTCAATGCATCGTGGAATCATTTTGTGAACGGGAAAGGGAACCCGGTTGATGTCACTGCAGGAGCCACGATCTTAATGCCGTTACTCAGCTATCGCTATGAGTCGAGTGCCATAGGAGGGTTTAGCGTCACAACGGATCTGACGGCAGCCAGTGCAGCGGAGGTGAAGAAGCTTGAACAGCGTGTGAGGAAAGGGGTTGATGTTCGCGTTCAGATCAGAAAACGCATCCCGATTGCCAGAGGAACACACTTGTCCCTGGCGAAACCGTTTGCGTCTCAGACTCGGATGGCCGGTGATGACGTTGCGGCCCTGCTCGATAGCCAGCAGCGGAATGAGCGGGTGTTTGTCAGGATCAACCACGCACAGTTGCCGGCGACGAATGACTTCTTTGTGCGGGTCTTCCTGAACTTGCCTACGGCAAACAGGCACACTCCCATGGATGACAGCCATTATGCCGGGAGCTTTGCATTTTTCGGTACCGAGGATACGACACACGGTCCGCAAGCGGGGAAGAGAGACTTTTTGGTGAATGTGACTGACACATTGCAGAACCTCAGACGAAGCGGGCAATTGCAGAATGGCGAGCCGATTACGGTTCACCTGGTGGCCGTGCCTATCGCCAATGAGTTTATTCGTCCTGAAACGGAGCTGACACTCGAAGATATTGAGTTCCTCGTGACCCCTGTGGACATTCACTCCAAACAGGATCAGAAATGAGCACCTATTGGAACCCAAACAAAAGACGTACAGCGCAGTATTAGCGTAATGAAACTCTGTTATCGAGTAAGTGGTGTCCTGCTGCTTCTCTACGTAGGTAGTGCTTGTGCCAGCAATCCTAACGATGACGCACAATTGCCTGGCAATGGGTATCAGCTAGACTCGACCACTCGAGAAGTTGCTCAGACCATCGACCCAGACATTGCAGAACCACAGCACAAGAAGTTTGTGAAGATCGAAGTCGTGACGGTCGTCAATCCACGGAACATTCCGCTTTCTTTTGAGGTTCACTATCAACCCGTACAGGGGAAACCATTCTTACTCGGGACATTCTCACTGTTTCCACCCGATAACCCCGGAGACTTCATCGTTGCCACCGAAGGCAAGCTACAAACAGGTGGCGTCATTATCGTGTCGTTGATGCCGTTAACGAAATCAAAAGATTTGCCCGACATCCACGTGCGCATCAAACCTATTTCATTGTTAAGCCATTGACAGTACGTCACACCAAGGACAAACTGTCTTGAACATTCGCCATTCAGCCGCCGGTTCCTGTTGTTCATGCTGAAGTTGCCTGCAGTCCAGTTAAGGCTGCGTACTGGAGCCGAGGAAGCCCAAAGGCTATCTCCACTCGACGGGTTTATGAATGGTGGTATTCGGGATCTGGTGTGGGAGTTGGCTCTTCACCACCGCCTCCGGTGGAATCGAGATCGTCTTGTGCGCAAAGCGTTTCAACTGAATGGCTGGGGGGCGTAGCGAGGGGTCCCCAGGGACCAGCAGCACGATTTTCTTCTTGTGCTGTTTTTTGATCAGCCGCAAGGCTTCAGAGAGATCGCTGTCATTTGAGATGATGACGGCACAGTCATAGCGATCATGCCAGGCATCGTTGAGCACGTGCAGCGCAAGATTCACATCCGATCCTTTTTCCTCAGTCTTGATCACGTCCTCAAATTTCTTGGAGGGAGTCGGTTTGGCTAACCGCATGCGCACAATATTGGAAAGGTAATAGCCAAAGTGTATTTCCAACTCTGGGATGTGAGCCCGAATCGCATTTAAGTACACCATCTGTCGCAGGGGAGAATTCGGGTTGTCTGGTCTGGCCGAGATCCGAGCCGTGTAATACTTAATCTTTTGAATATGATGATCGTTGCCAAGGACTGTTCGGAGCAGCAATTTCACATCTAACCATTTATAGGGTGTTCCTTTG
>FKKE01001305.1_pt1 | contig 23081 bp, 26 predicted proteins | sample 1106331 | NCBI WGS metagenome assembly FKKE01 (sample SAMEA3931202, study PRJEB13176) | freshwater metagenome | biome: Drinking water system; feature: drinking water; material: freshwater | place: China | collected 2013-02-06
AATGCGCTTGTTCACCGTGACGAGCACCTTCTTTTCCCGAAGCAGTTGAAGGACAGGACGCAGGGAGCGTCCTTGGCGTTGAATCAATTGGCGCACGCTGAGCGGCGCCGGGATATCGCAGGTGAAGTCCCGTTCCCCATCGGCCGTCTGAAGCTGTCCCATTAGTGTAATCGTCACCATCTCGACGTTCCCGCCTTCCTCGTGTAATGCGTCGCAAGTGCGAGTGCCGCCCGCATTGACAGCTCCCAGGTCGTCTGCTAAGGAAACCGCATGCAGTCGCTGGATGTCAACCGGCCCGGGATGGACGATCTCCAGTTCGTCCTGGTGGTCGTTGCGCTCTGCACGTCGGGACTGCCGACCCTGAATGTGCCGGAGCCGTTGCGCGTGACGCTGTTTGATCGCTGTTGGGCGCTTGTGCATGAAGGGCCCCCGCCGACGGATCCGGACGCCCGCGTGCTGGACCTTCGGGCAGGCACGGAGGTGACCCTCCAAGCCCTGGTGGAAACCATTCGCAGAACATTCAATGAGGCTGGGGTGCCCGTCCTGAGGTGGGATCATCCCCCCAGTGCGCCGACGTTGCCGAGTTCGCCGAAGGCGGCTCCGCTTGTGGATCGGTTGAAGTGGTTCGATCCCGGGGGAAGTTCCGCGCCGACGTCATCGTCCGAATCCTGAAAGAGAGCTATGCGTATCACACCGACGACCGTCCCGGATGTCCTACTGGTTGACCTCGATGTCTTCAAAGACCCCCGTGGGCTGTTCTTTGAAATCCACCGCGAATCCCGCTATCGGGAGAACGGGATCCCTCAGACTTTCGTTCAGGACAATTTTTCGCGATCCACGAAAGGCGTCCTTCGCGGATTGCACTATCAGGTTGGGCATCCCCAAGGAAAACTGGTGACGGTATTGGCCGGCCGCGTCTTCGATGTGGCGGTCGACATTCGGAAGCGCTCCCCGACGTTCGGGCGCTGGGTCGGCGTTGAACTGAGCGGAGAAACGCCGCAACAACTATACATTCCTCCTGGGTTTGCCCACGGGTTTTGTGTGCTGAGCGAGTCGGCGGATTTTCTGTACAAGTGTACGGATGTCTATGCTCCGGCCGGCGAACGAGGCCTGATCTGGAACGATCCAGCGCTGGCCATTACCTGGCCTGTGACCGCTCCGCTGTTGTCCCCCAAAGACCAGTCCTTCCGCACCCTCCGGGAGATGGAATCGGAACTTCCGGATTGAGTGCATCGAGGAGTGAGATGCGCCCTCGGCCGCATTGACCTTTCAAGCGGAGACATGCTAGATAGGAGTGATTCCTAACTGAAGCCCTCGACCCGTGCAGCCTGTCACACGTGATGAAATACGCCGTCGATTTCGCCGGGCGGGTCTCAGAATGACCCCCCAGCGGGTGGCGATCTATTCGGCATTGGTGGCCACCATCTCGCATCCTTCAGCGGATGAGCTCCTCATGGTGGTTCGGAAGCACGCGCCACGCATTTCCGCCAATACGGTGTATTACACGCTCGGGGCCTTGCAGAAGGCAGGATTGGTGCACGAAGTGAATTTTGGGCACGATCGGGCCCGGTTCGATGGCAACGTGGCCCCTCATCACCACGCCCTCTGCCAGGGCTGTCGTCGTATCATCGATATCGTGGATGCCGGCCTGGATCGGACCGTGGTCTGGCGGGCGGCTCCGCGAGATTTTGAGGTGACGGGGCATCGTGTGGAAGTCTATGGGTATTGTGCCGGTTGTCATTCTCAACGCAGCCAATAACCGCTTGGCCCTGGCTCTCGGGGCTCCAGGCTCTCGACACAAGGAGGTCACACATGGGGAAAAGTTTGAAGGGGACGAAGAGCCACGAAAATCTCAAGCACGCCTTTGCCGGGGAATCACAGGCCAACCGCCGGTATCTATATTTTGCGCGGCGTGCGGACATTGAAGGCTATCCCGATGTGGGAGGATTGTTCCGCGATACCTCGGAAGCTGAAACGGGGCACGCGTTCGGCCATCTGGATTTTCTCAAGGAAGTGGGTGATCCGGCCACCGGAACGCCGATCGGCAACACCGAGGCCAATTTGAAATCCGCGATCGAAGGCGAGACGTATGAATATACCCAGATGTATCCGGGTATGGCCAAGACGGCTCGCGACGAAGGGTTCCCCGAACTGGCCGAATGGTTTGAAACGTTGGCCAAGGCGGAACGCTCGCATGCCAACCGGTTTACCAAGGGGCTGGAAAGCCTCAAGAGCTGACGCCAGTTCACTGATGACGGAGTGAAGGGTCCTTGGCGGCTGGCTGATTCCGCCCAGCCGCTGGGGATCGTCACCCGGCGCCTTCCGACCGAGTGCGCATCGACCGACCATGAAACCGCTGACGATGTTCCAGCCGCTTGCGCCCGCCGCGCTCGAAACAGAGACGTTTCGAATCTACGACATTTGCGATGGGTGTCGGCGTTGTTTCAATCTGTGTCCGTCCTTCAATACGCTGCTCGACAAGATCGATGATCATGCGAGCGACGTCACTCGATTCACGCCCACGGATCATCACCAGATTGTGGATGAGTGTTACTACTGCAAGCTGTGTTTCAATCATTGTCCTTATACCCCGCCGCATCAATACGCCATCGATTTCCCGCGGTTGATGGTGGCCTGGAAACAGCGGTTGTCCGTGGAGCGAGGGACCACCTGGAGGGATCGCCTGCTTACGCAGACCGATGTGCTGGGTGCCGTGCATTCCCGTTTCGCCGGCTTTGTGAATTGGGGGTTGCGCCAGGGGTGGGTGCGGCGATTGTTGGACCGTCTGCTCGGCATCCATCCCGACCGGCAGGTGCTCTCGTATCAGAAGGAAACGCTCATCCGCTGGTGGTCGCGGAGGCCGGCTCCGGCAACGGACGGGAAGTCGCGCCGGGTAGCCCTCTTTGCCAGTTGCCTGGTCAACTATCAGGCCACTGATATTGGGAAGGCCACGGTTCAGGTGCTGGAGAAAAACGGGGTCGAGGTCGTCCTGCCGGCGCAGCACTGTTGCGGGATGCCGTCGTTCGATACGGGAGATCTGGCGGCCATTCGGCAGGCGGCTGAACGGTGTGCGCGCACGTTCCTCCCCTGGATCGAACGGGGGTATGACGTGGTCGTGCCGGTGCCCAGTTGTAGCCTCATGTTGAAGCGCGAGTACCCGGAGTTGCTGGCGGGGGAGGAATTTCGGACCTTGGCCGCGCGCACCTTCGATGTGTGTGAGTATCTCATGCGCCTCAAGCGGGACTCGGGGTTGGCTACCGATTTTGTGGCATCGCCCGGACGGGTGGCCTATCAGGTGCCCTGCCACTTGCGGGATCAGAACATCGGGTTCAAGTCGAAGGAACTGCTGGAGTGCGCCGGTGCCCAGGTGGAGTTGATCGAACGGTGCTCCGGCCATGATGGTTCCTGGTCGGCCAAGACGGAGTTTTTCCCCTTGTCGATGCGGATTGCGCAAAAGGCCGTTCGCGCCATCGAACAAGTGCCTGCCGATCTGGTCGCCTCGGACTGCCCGTTGGCCGGGCTCCAACTGGATCAGGCCGGGGCCTCGGCCCACGTGGGGGGCCGTCCGGCGAAACATCCGATTCAAATCATTCGGGATGCCTACGGGTTGCCACACGTATGAACCCGCTGACAGCCGATGGACTCATCGGGTACGCCGAGTACGAAACCCAGCGGGAGGAGTTTCGCCGCCGGATCATCGCGCTCAAGCAGGCACGCCGCGTCACGGTTGGCCCCAAGCTCTCTCTGGTGTTTGAGAATCGAGAGACACTCCAATTCCAGGTGCAGGAAATGATCCGGGCGGAACGGATTGTGGATCCGCGCAAGATCCAGGAAGAACTCGATGTCTACAATGCCCTGCTACCGGAGGTGGGGGAACTCAGTGCCACCCTCTTCATCGAAATCACCGACTCGGATGACATCAAGCGGGACCTGGATGCCTTCATGGGGATCGACCACGGGCAGACTCTCGCGCTTGTCGCGGACGGGCAGGTGGTCCATGGGGTCTTCGAAGGTGGCCATAGTAACGAGGAGAAGATCAGCGCGGTTCATTTCGTGCGGTTTCATCCGACGACAGCATGGCGTCAAGCCGTGGCTCGGGCTGACGCTCCCGTCGTTATCCGGGTCGCCCACCGGGGGTATCGGGCGGAATGTGTGGCCCCTTCGGCCCTTCGTTTGGAATGGCTGGCTGATTTGGCGACTCCGTAGGCCCAAAGACGGGGCGCCTAGGGCCTCTGGGCGGTCTGAAAATCAGGGCCCGCCGTTGACAGTCGTCACAGGCGGCATTATAGTCTCAAGTACAGGTAACATCGGGGTGCTACATTTGAAGGAGGGCAGTCATGGTCACGATTACCGATAAAGCCGAGGGGAAGATCCGGGAGCTCATGAAGGAAGAGCAGGATGTGGAGGGGCTTCGGATCTATGTCCGTGGTGGGGGCTGTCACGGGTATCAGTACGGGATGGCATTCGAGTCTAAGGTGGGCGAGGACGATACGATCATCGAGAAGGGCGGGATCAAGGTGATCATGGATCCGCAGAGCGCGCCGCTCTTGCAGGGGGCCGAGGTGGATTATGTTGACAGCCTGCAAGGCTCTGGCTTCTCCATTAAGAATCCGCAAGCCAAGACGACCTGCGGCTGCGGCAGTTCGTTCAGCGCCTAAGTTTCACGACACGGTTCGACACGGGGGCTAGGGCCGGATCGATCGCCTCGACCGGTGCTAGCCCCTTTTTCTGTTCTGGGGAGTAGGAGTTGATCTATGCCACTCGTCTACCTCACCAAAGGAATCGAGTTCGCGGCGGCGCACCGGTACGTGCGGGACGAGTGGAGTCCGGAGCAGAACCGCGAAGTGTTCGGGGCCTGCTACAACGAGCCGGGCCATGGGCACAACTACTTTCTTGAAGTCACCGTTGCCGGTGACGTGGATTCCCCTACGGGGATGGTCGTCAACTTGTACGATTTGAAGGTTGTGCTCCTACAGGTCCTGGAAGAATTCGATCACAAGCATCTGAACCTCGATACGCCCTATTTCAAGGATCAGGTTCCGACCATGGAGAATATCGCCCGTGTGCTGTGGGGCGCGTTGGAGCGGCATCGCAATATCGGACGATTGGAAACGGTCAAACTCGCCGAGGATGAGGATTTGTGCGCCACCCTCCGTCGGTCCCTGGGACAAGAGCAGGCGTCCATCGCCCGGCGCTATGGGCTGCCGTTCGACGGGTCTGCCTTGGTCGGAGGGACTCCGAAGAAGGGGCGTGGTCCTGAAGCCGATCTCTGGGTGACGGTCCAGGGTATGATTGATCCTGTGACGGGAATGGTGACCGACCTGCGGGGGCTTGACCGGATTGTGACAGAACGGATCGTGCAGGTGTGGCCCGCCTTGCTGAAGGCGCTGAGGCGGCCCGATCGCGGGCCGACGGGCGAGGAACTGGCTCGTCGCGTGTGGGATGAGCTGCAACCGTATATTCATGGGGCTCAGTTGGAAAGTGTTCGGTTCGTGGAGTCTCGGGATCTTGCCTATGAACATGTCGGCTAGGCTCGTTGTGGACCGGGATTCATTCGAGGACCAACCATGACCGCTCCGCAGAAAGACAAGCGGAAGTTCGCGCGTGTGCAAGTCCAGTTTCGAAGTCATTTTTCCTCCAAGGGACAGATGATTGCCGGAGATGGCGACCTCAAAGACTTGTCCCAAGGGGGCTGCCGCATCAGCAGTTCTGTCACGGTTCCGAACGGGACGCAATTGGAGCTCTGCATCTATACGAACAACGATCCTGCCCCGATCATCGTCGACGAGTCGATCGTGCGGTGGGCTCGGGCCGGGGAAATCGGTTTGGAGTTTTCCCAGATGCGGAAGGATGCGCAACGCAAACTGACGGAACTGTGTCGTATTCTGGCCCCCATGGGGTAGCGCTTCCGGCCGTGTACCGTCGTCTGCTCTGTCAGTCAGAACGTCCCGTGTCTCCCGGCGTGGGTGGACGGGTATCCTCCATTGCCCCAGGCCGTCATTCCAGGCGGCAAGACCCACCCGCTCGTCGGCAACTTCTTCCGCTTGTGCGGCCATCCACCCCATCTCCTTTGTCGAACAGGTTGAATATTCATGCGTGGAATGGCCGTCGTTCCTGGCATGAAAGTTGAGATAGCCGTCTGGGCCGAATCGGACTCGTTTGGCGTCCGCCACGGAGGGAACGTCCTGTGTCTCTGGCCATACCGCCGATGAATGTCACGCAGTCTGTCTGGGAGCGGCTGTCGGGTGATGTCAGCCTCTTCGGGGGCTTGACCAGTCCCTTGCTCAGCTGGTTCGGCGTGGCAGGGCTGGTCCTTTTCTTCGTCTGGCACGTTGGGCGGCTTACCAAGAACGTGGGGTATATCCGCCAGGCGTACGCCCGGGTGTGGCCCACGTTGGCTGAGTTGACCAGTGGCCGGCGACACGTTGAACGGGAGTGGCTGAGCCTTCGAGGCCAGGGCGAGGGAGGGCCGTCGTCCCGGGGATCGTCGCCGCGCCCCACACGAATCGATATCGACGATGTCCACACTCTCGACCGCGCGTTGCGCGCTGAACCGTTGTTTGCCCGCGCGTGGGCGCAGTTCCGCACGTCCTATGTCCTGGAACAGACCTCGTGGTTCCTTGAGCCGCGGGTGTTCAGCACCAAGGCCTCTGCCGACTACTTTCCGCAAGAGGGATTGCTGGCGACGCGGCTCAACGTGGCGTTTTATCACCAACTCCCGTCGCTGATGACCGGCATGGGGTTGCTCTTTACGTTCTTGGCCATCCTCGTCGGTCTGAGCAAGCTCCACGCGGAGGCGACACAGATTGTGGGGATTCAAGGACTGATCAACGGGTTAGCGGGGAAGTTTCTCACCTCGATCGTCGGCCTCCTGTGCGCCAACGCGTTCGTCATGCTGGAAAAGTCCATCGTGTTCGGGCTGACGGCCGATCACCAAAAGTTCCTGACGACCCTGGACGATCTGTTTCCCCGGCGGACGCTCGAGCAAATGTTGGAGAATTGCTCCGGCGTCGGCGCGGGGCGGATCGGAACCCAGACGGCGCCCGCGGGGGTGGTGGCCGGGCAGCCGGGTGCGGCGGACTCATTGGGGCCGTCCATCAAGGCCCTGACCGCAGCCGTGGAATCGTTGACGAAACAGCGATCGGTTGGCATCGGGCATGAACGCCTCCCAACGGCGGCGGACGTGGCTCGTGGGGTGCGGGAAGGACTCAGCCCCCCCGTCCACGACCTTCAGCATGCGCTACGGGAGTTATCCCGCTCCCTGGACGGCTTCAAGGCCCAACAGGAACGTACCCAGCGGCAGCTGGACGAACTGGCGGGACGCCCGGCCGTGGATCTGAGCCATCTCAATCATGCGTTGGCCCTCGAAGCGCCTCGTGAGGCCCGTTCGAGCCTGCGCTGGTTGAGCCGACTACGGGCGAAGGCCGCCGCGCATGCCGCGGTCTCGCACGACGTGTATTAGCCGCGAGGCACGGAACGATGCGGAATTCTGGCTCACAACCTGACGGATCAGGTGTCACGCATGGCATGACCGATTTGATGACGTCGTTGGTCGTCGTGTTCATCCTCTTGTTTGCCGCCCATGTGACGAAGGTCTCGGAACGGCCTCCGGTCGATCCTCCCCCGTCCCTGCCGCCTGTGCGGCAGGCGGAGATCGACATCCGGGGAGCTCTCACGGATCACTTCCAGCGGTTCGCGCTGTCGCTGGAGTCCGACCCGTCCGACCTGAATGTCCTCCGGATCGTGGTGCCGGAAGCCTTGCTGAATTTTGAATTCGACAAAGGGACGCTCTCGCAGGCCGCCGAGCGATTCTTGGACGAAGCGATGCCGTCGTATGCGACCCTCCTGTGTGGGGCACTCCGAGACCGCATTGATTCGTTGGTCATCGAAGGCCACACCGACGACCGCGGCTCGGATATTCACAATTTGAAGCTGAGCCAGGAACGGTCGCTCAACGTGATGGTCAAGGCCTTGGAGGTCATCCAACGGACCGCGCCCTGGGCCTATGGGTGTTTTCACGAGAAGACCTCGGCAAGCGGACGCGGCCGGCAAGACTTAGTCTATGACGACATCAATCTCCCGGATCGGGAACGAAGTCGCCGGGTGATTTTCAAAATTCGGCTACGGACGGAGCCCCGTGCCGTGGCTTCGTAACCCTTCCTTCCCATCATGGGAAGTGTGGAGAGAGCCCCTCCGGGTGGCCATGCCTGCACGCTTCAAGGCGCGGCATCGGCCGCGCAGCGAAACCCGAAGTCACTCCGATGGGCTGTGGGTGGATACCCCCCGCGATTGCTTGCGCGTAGGGCCGCCGCCTCGTTGCTCCAGGCTCCTCCACGGAGCACGCGGAGTGCACCGGTGGCGGGCCCTTGCGGGCTCTCGCGAGGGCTTTCTGCGTAATAGTGCTGATCATAGTGATCGGCGACCCACTCCCAGACGTTTCCGGCGAGGTCATAGACCCCGTAGGGGCTTCGGCCGTCAAGGTGGGCCCCAACGTCGGAGAGCGTGACGTATCCTCGCCAGGCGGGCCGATTGAAGGTCGCCCGTGCGGGGGTTGGCGGATCGTCTCCCCAGGGATAGCGACGGCGATCGGTCCCCCGTGCCGCTTTTTCCCACTCCGCCTCGGTTGGAAGCCGTCTCCCGACCCATTCGCAGTATTCCTTGGCGTCAAACCAATCGACTCCCACGACCGGTTTGTCGTTGTGAGGACCGCTGGTGGCGTCTCCCCAGGACAAGGGGCGTTCGGCATTGACACCCTTCAGAAAGCGGGCATACCGTGCCACCGTGATTTCGTAGGCGTCCAGGTAGTAGGCGGGCAGTATGACGAGATGGGGCGGCTGTTCGTCAGCTTGCCCGTCCGTGCTGCCCATTACAAACGAACCGGCAGGGATGAGTATTTGGAGCGCCCCATCCGCGCCGACCTTCTGGTGAGGGAGAACGGCCTCGTGACGTCCCTGGGCGGCTCCCTGGACGAGGAGAGACAGTAGTCCTCCAAGGGTAGACGCAAGGAGCCAAGGAGGCACGAATCGGCTCAGGAGGGCCGGGACAATCCCGCAGGAGCGCATGGAGCATCATACCGGGGAACGACGCCTCTGGAAATGCGGTATTCGGGGAACTGGAACGGAGGCGCTACTTGAGGAGATGGTCGGAGATCAGCGCCGCGAGTTCAGTCGGGTCAACGACCCCTTCCCGGGTCAGCAGGAGTTTCCCGTGAGCAAACAAATGGGTGGTTGGGTAGGTTTCAAACGTGTGGGTCTTCTTGATCTCGCGGCATCGGCCGGGGACGTGCATCTTGGCTTTTCCGACTTTGACCGTCGGGAACTGAGCCGCGATTTCCTCCAAGATGCGATCATACTGCTTGCACGGTTCACATGTGGCCAAGCCGTAGGCGACGACAGCCCCGGTACTGTCAGTAAATTCCTTGTAGTTGTCGTCGCGAACGTCTTCGACAGCTCCCATCAGGCCTTCCCTGCGCATGCTGAGGGGGGGGGAAGGCCTGGCCTTCCCCCCCCTCACGTCCGACTGCTTAGCTCAGTGCTTGGAGCGCCGCCAGGATGTCCTTGTCCTCGCGGGCAACCTTGATTTCCTGTACTTTCACATACGCGACCTTGCCGTTCTTGTCCACGATCACGGTGGCGCGCTGCGAGCAGTTCAACGGCTCGAAGTACAATCCATAGTCCTTGCACACCGTGCGGTGCATATCCGCGAGCAAGCGATGCTTCAGGTCCAGGGAGTCGGCCCAGGCCTTGTGGCTGAAGAAGCTGTCACAGCTGATACCGAACAGTTCGGCGTTCGCGCCCTGAAACCTGGGGAAGTCATCGGTCAAGCACTTGTTTTCTCCCTGGCACACCGGACTCCAATCCAAGGGATAGAAGCACAACACGACGTTCTTCTTCCCGCGGAACTCGCTCAGCTTGACTTCTTTCTGATCCTGATCTTTGAGCGTAAAGTCAGGAGCTGTATCGCCGACCTTGACCGTAGGCTTCACATCACCCATTCCACCCTCCTTCTGGTTGAGGACCGATTCTGAGGTAAGGTAATTTTGGTAACACGGGGTCAAAAACGAAGTCAACGGGGCAAAAGGCCTACCTCAAGGCTGAAGAACGCATAGGCCGCGTAGGACCTCGGTCTGGTTACCAGCGGACCTGCCGGACGGCCATGGGGCCTGTGACATGAGGCACCGTTCGGTGCGACGTCACCGTGACGGGTCCCTCGACGAGCGGAGACGTGAGGGCGCTGCCAACCTTGGGGTTCTGGCCTGACTCCATCAGGGCGGTGGCCAGGTGGAGGAGGATTTCGGTCGTGGGATGGCTGGAGAGTCCCCTGGGGCGGGCCGTTTCCAACTCGTCGAGTCCGAATTTCGCCAACCCGGACGTCTGGAACCAGTCCGATGTCGGGTCTTCCGTATCGCGTTGGGTTACGCGCACGTGGTCCTCCAGCCAGAAACTGGTAAGGGGATGATCTTTCCAGTCAGACGGATTCCAATAGGCTCCGGTCTGGAGATCGTAACTCGTTCCTTCGCTGAGCAAGGTGAGGCCCCGGGCGAGCCGGCTCAGGAATAGCTGCATGTCGCGGGTTTGCGCCGGCGGCACGTGGCGATGGAGGACAGCGGCCGCTTGGGCATGGCTCCATTGAAGCTGCTCCCGCCACAGCTGGGATTCGTCCTCCGGCAGCGGACAGATCAGACTGGTGGACCATTCGGCATGGGCCAAGGTCATACGCGCCGATGAGGGGCTGGTGCCGCTCTCGGGCACGATCCTCAGCGGACCGCCGTATTCCAAGTCGAACCAAAATTTGAGATCTGTGAGCGTCGGGAGCGAAAAGGACCAGCCGACGATAAATGCCGGCCGGCTTCCTTTGGCTGGCTTGAGCGGTTTGCGCTTGATCCTCACGGTATGCGCGTGGTCGCGAAGACAGCTCCGTCGGCTAGGCCGCGCCCTTCTTGTCTTTCTTCGCTTTTCGCCGATCGTCCGGATTGAGCATGCGCTTGCGGAGGCGCAAGCTGGAGGGGGTAATCTCCACGAGTTCGTCCTGGCCGATGTATTCGAGCGCAAACTCCAGCGTCATCTCGCGGGGCGGAGTGAGCACCAAGGCTTCATCCGATCCCGATGCGCGCATGTTCGTCAGGTGTTTCGTCTTGCAGACGTTGACGTCGAGATCCTCGTCCCGGCTATTCTGGCCGACGACCATCCCGCGGTACACATCGACGCCTGGGCCGATGAACAACGCGCCGCGCTCCTGCGTCATGAAGAGGGCGTACGCGGTGCTGAGTCCGTCTTCGAACGCGACGAGGGAGCCATGCGGGGCCACTTCGAGGTCCTGTGCCGCAACCGGGGCGTACTCCTTGAACACGTGGTGCAGAATCACTGTCCCCCGGGTCTTGGCCAAGAGATAGGTCTTGAGCCCGATAATGCCGCGGGTAGGAATTGAATACTCGACCTGCGTCTCCGATCCGCCGCCCTCGAAATGGACGACCTTCATGTGGCGCAATTCGCCGCGCCGCCGGCCCACTTCTTCGATCACGGCTCCTTGATAGTCAGAGGGCACCTGAATGGAGAGCTCTTCATAGGGTTCGGTGAGGGTCTCACCGTCTTTGCGGAAGATGACTTCCGGTTGAGAGACTTGCAACTCGTACCCCTCGCGGCGCATTTGCTCGATTAGCACCGCGAGGTGGAGCTCTCCGCGCCCGGCGACCAGGAAGCGGTCGGCACTGTCCGTGTCCTGCACGCGCAGCGACACGTTGGTTTCCAACTCCTTGTAGAGCCGTTCCCGCAGGTGGCGGGAGGTGAGGTACTTTCCCTCCCGTCCGGCGAACGGACTGGTGTTGACGGCGAAGGTCATCTGGACGGTCGGCTCGTCGATCGCGACCGGCGGGAGTCCGATGGGCTGCTGCGGGTCGGCAATGGTTTCGCCGATCTGAATCTCGGGCAAGCCGGCCACGGCCACGATCTCGCCGGCCTCCACCTTGTCCGCATCCTCCCGCTCCAAGCCGGAGAAAATCGCCAGTTCGCTGACGCGGCCAGGCAGCAAGGAGCCGTCCCGCCGGACTTGCATCACGGGTTGGCGGCGAGACAAGGAGCCCGCGAGCAACTTGCCGATCCCCATTTTCCCCTTGTAGGAATCGTAGGCCAGTGCCAGTACCAACAGTTGCAGCGGGGCGTCCCGGTGTACCAGCGGGGCGGGGACCTGCGACAAAATGGTGTCGAGCAGCGGCGTGATGTTGGTGCCGGGCTTGTTGACGTCCAGCGTGGCAATGCCCTTGATGGCCGACGTGTAGACGATGGGGAAGTCCAACTGCTCGTTCGTGGCCCCAAGGTGCACGAAGAGATCGAATGTGCGGTTCAGCACGTCGTCAATGACGGCGTCCGGACGGTCGATCTTATTGATGACCACCACAGCCCGGTGGCCGAGCGCCAAGGCCTTCCGCAGGACGAAGGTCGTCTGGGGCATAGGGCCTTCCTTGGCATCGACCAGTAGCAACACGCCGTCGACCATGCGCAGTGTCCGTTCCACCTCGCCGCCGAAATCGGCGTGACCCGGCGTATCGACGATGTTGATCTTGACGCCGTGGTAGGTCACGCTGGCATTTTTGGCCCGGATGGTGATTCCGCGCTCCCGCTCCTGATCCATCGAGTCCATGATGCGCTCGCCCATGTCGTCGATCTTGCGGTGGACGTGGGTCTGCCGCAGCAGCGCGTCGACGAGGGTCGTCTTGCCGTGGTCGACATGGGCGATGATGGCAATATTGCGGATGCTCTCGCGACGGGCCCATCCTTGCCGTTGGAGGTCCTCTGCGGTGGTATCTGTGGGAGTCTGCGACATCGTGATGGCCTTTGGTCAAAAAAAAGACGCCCACTGGTAGGCGTCTCTTAGGCAGTATACTGGATGGGATGGCCGCGGTACAAGCCGGGTGCATATTTCTGCTCGCGGGGGGCGTGGCCACGAAAGGCATCACGGCTTGCCATTTGGGGGAACGCATTGTAAGTTGTGGAATTGCTTGGCGCCGCCCCTGGCGGCTCGCATCTCCCCATGGTAGACGATCCAACGCGTCAGTCGCTCGATTCCACTGAGCCAGTTCCCCGCCCTGCCCAGCGCCGCTGGCGGTGGTGGCAGATTGGCTTGTTGACCGTCTTGTTCGGCGGCCTGTTGGCGGTCGGCGCGGGCATTGGCCTGCTCTGGTACGTGGCGCAGGATCTCCCTTCGCTCGACATGCTGGAGACTTACCAGCCGAGCCAGGTGACTCGCGTCTATTCGGATGACCGGCAGGTCATCGGGCAGTTCTATATCGAGCGGCGCTTGGTCACGCCGTTGGCCCAGATCCCCAAGAATTTCATCAACGCCGTCATCGCGGTGGAAGACTCGCGGTTTTTCGAGCATCCGGGGCTGGACTTTGTCGGCATTGCCCGGGCGGCCTGGACGAACCTTCGCCGTGGGGGGCGGGTGGAGGGGGCCAGCACGATCACCCAACAGTTGGCTCGCTCCTTGTTCCTCTCCTCGGAACGGACTTTTACCCGGAAGATCAAGGAACTGGTGTTGGCCTACAAGATCGAGCTCATTCTGAACAAGGAGCAGATTCTTGAGCTGTATCTCAATCAAATCTATTTCGGGCAGGGCGCGTATGGAATTGCCGCCGCCACCCAGACCTACTATGGAAAAGAACTCAAGGCATTGACGCTGCCTGAAGCCGCCTTGCTGGCCGGGTTGCCGAAATCCCCCAATCACTACTCGCCGCTCCGCTCGCCCGAGCGGGCCAAAAAACGGCAGGAGCACGTGCTGAGCCGGATGGAGGAAGCCGGTTTCATCACGCCGCAGGAGCGGGACGCTGCCGTCAACGAACGTCTCGTGTTTCGCAAACCCAGCGCCGATAGCCCCGCGCCCTATTTTGTGGAATACGTCCGCCAGTACCTGGTGACCAAGTACGGGGAGACGGCGGTCTACAAGGGGGGCATGGAAATCTACACCACCTTGAACCTGGATATGCAGCGCGCCGCGGATGCGGCCGTCCGTGACGGCTTGCGGGAACTGGATAAGCGCCAAGGCTGGCGTGGGCCCGTCAGTACGGTGGATCCGTCACAATTGACTGCGTCAGAAGTCGACACTCCGTTGCCGCCTCCGGGCGAGATCATCCAGGGCGTGGTGACGAAGATGGGAAAAGACCACTTTCTGGTGCAGGTTGGGAACAAGACCGGGCGTGTGGCGTTCGAGGACATGGCGTGGGCACAACGGCAATTGTACGGGAAGGATCCCACCAAGGACTTCAAGACGCTGCCGAGCCCCAAACAGGTCTTGAAACCGGGGGATGTCGTCGAAGTCAGTGTGAAGAAAGTGGACCGGGACCAGATCCATCTTCGTCTCGACCAGACGCCGATCGTGGAAGGGGCCATGGTCGCGCTAGACCCCAAGTCGGGGGCCGTCCGCGCCATGGTCGGCGGGTACGATTTCGGACGCAGTGAATACAATCGCGTCGTCATGGCACACCGCCAGCCCGGTTCGGCCTTCAAGCCCATTATTTATGCGGCTGCCTTGGCGCAGGGGCTGAGTCCGGCGAGCGTGGTGCTCGATGCGCCGGTCGTCTATGAGAACGAGGAAGAAGAGAAGGTTTGGAAGCCGGAGAACTACGGCCGCAAGTTTCACGGGCTGGTCACGTTACGCGAAGCCCTCACCCATTCGCACAATCTTGCGACGGTGCGCCTGCTCGACCAGGTTGGGATTCGGAACGTCGTGGAGTTTGCCAAACAGGTGGGGATCACGAGCCCGCTCGCGCCCGACTTGTCGCTTGGCTTAGGGTCCTCCAGTGTCAGCTTGCTCGAATTGACCTCTGTCTATGGGACGTTCGGGAATCAGGGGATCCGGGTGGATCCTTATATGGTGACCGCGGTCAAGGACAAGGACGGGCAAGTGCGGGAGGAAGCGCGGGTTCAGTCCAGCCAGGTGGTGTCGAAGGAGACTGCCTATCTCATTACCAACATGATGGAGGACGTGATCCAACGGGGCACGGGGCAGCTGGCCAAGTCGTTGGATCGTCCTGTGGCGGGCAAGACTGGGACCTCCAATGAATATACCAACGCCTGGTTCATTGGCATGACGCCGAACCTTGCCGTGGGAACCTGGGTAGGGTTCGACGATCGACGGCCGCTGGGAGAAACGGAGTCCGGCGCGCATGCGGCACTGCCGATCTGGGTGGTGTTCATGAAGCAGGCGCTCAAGCAGTTGCCGGTGGTGCCGTTTGAAATTCCCGACGACATCCTCTTTGTCAAAGTCGACCACAAGACGGGGCTGCTGGCGGATGACACATCGGGAGAGCGGACGTCCGTGGAATTGTTCGCAAAGGGGACGGAACCGACGCAGGTGGTCACCCCGCGGCTGGATCCTGCCGAATTCTACCGGCAGGATGTGTTGCCGGAGGGGAATGCCCCACCAGAGGCCGAGGGGGCGGCCCCGTAGCGGGCGTCTCATTAGCGGGCGTCCTGATATTCCTGCCACCAGGCCATTTGTATGGCCTCCAGCAGCTTCTCGTTCGATTTCTTCGGATCGTCCTTAAACGTCGGCAATGCGGTGATCCAGGCATGGAGATCCGTGAATCGCACCGTGAGCGGGTCGACGTCCGGGTGGGCTTCCAGCAGCTGAATGCCGAGTTCTTCCGTATCCTGCCACGTCAGATCCATGTCATCCTTCCACCAGCGGGTTGGCTCTTGTGCGGAGCCCATCCACGCCCTGCTCGCAGGGCGTGGATGGGTCTGCTCTCAGGGCCGTCCTAGGTAACTTCCGATAGTTTCTTGTTCTGGAGCGCTTCCTTGAGCGAGTTGTCCATGAGGACTTCCGCCAGATGATGCGTGATTTTCTCCAGGTCCGAGATCCTGGCTCGAATCGCCCGATGGTCCGTGCCTCCGACCGCTTCGGTCAGCACCGTCAGTCCCTGGCGGATGTGCGAGATTTCGTCGGGGCCGACCAAATGGCTACCGAGCGACAGGGCCTTTTCGGTGGCGACACGAATGGCCTCCGCTTCCGTCCGGGCTTCGATGAGTTGTCGGGCCTGGAGATCATCGCTCGCAAATTTGAACGAGTCATCGATCATCCGTTCTACTTCCTGGTCCGTAAGCCCATAGGAGGGCTTCACTTGGATGGATTGCGTTTCGCCGGTCCGGATGTCTTTGGCGGACACGTTGAGGATGCCATTGGCATCGATCAGGAACGTCACTTCGATTCGTGGAATCCCTGCCGGCAACGGCGGCACTTTTAATTGGAACCGTCCCAAACTGCGGTTGTCTTTCACCAACTCCCGCTCGCCCTGGAGGACATGCAGGTCGACCGACGTTTGTCCGTCGACATAGGTGGTGTACATTTCCTTGGCGCTGGTCGGGATGGTGGTATTGCGGCGAATGATCGGGCTCATGACGCCCCCCATCGTCTCAATGCCCAGCGAGAGCGGGGTCACGTCCAACAGCAGCATATTCTGGGTGGAGCCGCTCAGGATGCCGGCCTGCACAGCGGCCCCGAGTGCGACGACCTCGTCCGGATTCAGATCGCAATGCGGCGGTTTGCCGAACAGGGCCTGGACACGCTGGCGGACCAGGGGAATTCGGGTGGACCCGCCCACGAGCACGACTTCGTCAATCGCGGCTGGGCGCAGGCCCGCGTCGCGCAAGGCCTGTTGGCAGGGGCGTAAGGTGAGTTCCACCAAGTCGGCGACGAGCCGTTCGAACTGTTCACGGGAAATATCCCGGCGGTAGGTGCCTTTCCCGTTCGGCAGCGCGAGTTCGGCGGTGGTGTGCATCTCGCTGGAGAGGCGGATTTTGACGCGCTCGGCTTCCAGGCGGGCGGCCTGCAGGGATTCTGGAAACTTGCTCAGATCCAAGCCATGTTGTTGCCGAATGTCGGAGACGAGCAGATCGGCCACGCGACGATCGAAATCGTCACCGCCCAAATGGGTGTCCCCGTTGGTGGCGAGGACTTCGAAGATGCCATCCTTCAGCTTGAGAATGGAAATGTCGAAGGTGCCCCCGCCAAGGTCAAAGACCGCGATCGTCCCCTGGGTCCGTTGCTGCAGTCCATAGGCGAGCGACGCCGCTGTCGGCTCATTGATGATACGAAGCACGTCCAGGCCGGCAATCATGCCCGCATCCTTCGTGGCCTGCCGTTGGCTGTCATTGAAGTAGGCAGGGACTGTGATGACGGCCTGGCGGATCTCTTCGCCCAGTTCGGCTTCGGCCCGCTTCTTGAGTTCCTTCAGGATCATGGCCGAGATTTGGGGAGGGGAGTACTGCTTCTCGCCCAATTGAATCCGAATGACCCCGTTCGTCTCCTGCAGCTTGTAGGGGAAATACGACAGCTCCGCGGCGACGTCTTGCAGCCCCTTGCCCATGAAACGCTTGACGGAATAGATGGTCCGTTCCGGGGTCCGCACCAGATGGTCCTTAGCGGGGTCACCGACGATCAATCCATTGTCTGTCAACGCCACCACAGACGGTACCATCGTGCGGCCGTTTCGGCCGGTGATGACGCGTGGCATGGCGCCGTCCATATAGGCTACAAGCGAATTGGTCGTGCCCAGGTCAATGCCGACAATGCGCGCCATAATATCCAGTCCTTATGCTGCCTCAAGGGTGGCAGACAGATCGTTGACGATGTTCCGCACATACGTGCGGTGCGAGAGCAGTTCACGGAGTTCCTTGATAGTGGCGTGCTTGCCCTGCTGGACGGCCTCTGTCACCGAGCTCGTTTGGACAAGGGCATCCCAGCGCCCAAAGAGGGCGCACAATTGGGCCTCGATGGCCTGCTGGCGTTGCTCGAGGTGGCGTCGGTCGGTCTCGAGTTTGGAGCGGAGGGACGGAAGGGCCTCCTGTGTGCCGGCGACCGTCGCGCGACGATATTCTTCTAGGTCATCCTGGAGGGACAGAATCTCCTCAAACAAGTCAGCCGGCGGCTGTGACCGGATATCCTTCACGGCACCGGACTCCAGCCCCACCAGGTATTCCGCTCGTTGGATCGGGTCGCGGAGGGTGCGATACGCCACGTTCAAAAGCGCCGAATTGCCCAAGCTGATGGTCTTCTCCGCGTCGCTCCTGACCTGGAAGAAGTCCGGGTGGAATGCCCGACTCATCTCATAGAAGCGCCGTTCCAGCTCATCTGGGTCGATGGAGAGGAGGCGCGGCAGCCCGAGGCATGTAAAATAGTCCGACTCCTTCGACAGCGGTTGGACTTTGACGCAGCGATCGCAAAAATATTCGCCCGTCACCTCGGACTGGCAGTGCCAACACATACTTCGGGCCATCTGGAGCTCGGCCCGTTTGGTGTTCGGAAAGGTCTGTTCCATCAGCGCGGTCCTCTGTCAGTGCCGGTCACCCCTCAGGAGGGAGTCGGCCTGAACCGGTGGTTCGACGTCGCCCCTCACCAGCTGCAGTGGCTCTAGGCGGAAAAGGACTCCCCGCATCCGCACGTCTTCGAGGCGTTCGGATTCAAGAAGCGGAAGGCGCCGCTCATGAGGTCCTTGTGGAAATCCAGTTGGGTGCCCTGCAAGTAAATGGCACTCTTCCGGTCGACGATGACTTTGATCCCCTCCACGTCATACACCTGATCGTGCGGGCCGATCTTTTCGTCAAAATTCACCGTATAGCTCAGCCCTGAGCAGCCGCCGCCTTTGACCCCGAGTCGCAAGCCCCCCTCGGTCAGGCCCTGCAAATCGAGGAGTCGTTTGACTTCCTTGACGGCAGATTCGGTGAGTGTCACGACGGGAGTCGGATTGGTTTGGGTTTCCATAGGTTGCCTCGCGAAATGTTAGCGCCCCGATGAGGGATCCTGCTTCTTCTTATAGTCGTTGAGGGCGGCCTTGATCGCGTCTTCGGCCAGCACGGAGCAGTGAATCTTCACCGGCGGCAGGTTCAGCTCCTGCACGATGTCCGTGTTCTTGATTTGCGCCGCTTCTTCCACCGTTTTGCCCTTCAGCCATTCGGTGGCCAGACTGGAGCTGGCGATGGCCGATCCGCACCCGAACGTCTTGAACTTAGCATCGACGATGGTGTCGTTCTGCACCTTGATTTGCAGCTTCATCACGTCGCCGCATTCCGGCGCGCCCACGATGCCGGTGCCCACCCCTTCTTCGTCTTTCTTGAATGACCCGACATTGCGCGGGTTATTGAAATGGTCGACCACTTTGTCGCTATAAGCCATGGCGTACTCCTCCTCTAGAACGGGCTCGGCTCAGTGAGCCGCCCACTGGACGGATTTCAGGTCGATGCCTTCCTTGCTCATTTCGTAGAGCGGGGACATCTCCCGCAGTTTGTTGACGGTCTCGATCATGCGCTTCGCGACGTAATCGATTTCCTCCTGGGTGGTGAAGCGGCCCAATCCGAAGCGAATGGAGGAGTGGGCGAGATCGGACCCCACGCCCAAGGCCTTGAGGACGTACGACGGTTCCAGCGTGGCCGAGGTGCAGGCGGATCCGGACGAAAGGGCGATTTCCTTCATGCCCATCAACAGTGACTCGCCTTCGACGAACGCGAACGAGAGATTCAAATTGTGCGGCAGCCGCTGGGTCGGGTGGCCGTTTAAATAGACGGCTTCCAGGGCTCCCGTGATGGTGGTGTGAAGCCGATCCCGCAACGCAGACAGGTGGGCCGACTCAGCTTCCCGTTCGGCTTCACAGATCTCGACTGCTTTCCCAAAGCCCACGATCAGCGGAACGGCTAACGTGCCCGAGCGCATGCCGCGCTCATGCCCGCCGCCGTCCATTTGGGGAGCAAGCCGAACGCGCGGACCCTTCTTGCGCACGTACAAGGCGCCGATGCCCTTGGGGCCGTAGATCTTGTGCGCGGTGCAGGACAGGAGGTCGATGCCCATGGCTTGGACATCCACGGAAATTTTTCCCACCCCCTGTGTCGCGTCGCAGTGCAGGAGCACACCCTTCTCTTTGGCGATTTTCCCGATGTCAGCCATGGGGTTGATGGTGCCGATTTCATTGTTGGCCAGCATCACGGAGATTAAAATGGTCTTGTCGGTCAGGGCGGCCCGTACGTCCTCAGGATTGACCATCCCGAACTTGTCGACCGGGAGATACGTGACTTTCACTCCGCGTTTGGTCTCGAGGGTCTTCGCCGTATCGAGGACCGAGCGGTGTTCGGTGGAACTGACGATGATGTGGTCGCCCTTCTCCCGGTACATCTCGACGATGCCCTTGAGCGCCAAGTTGTTGGATTCGGTGGCGCCGCTGGTGAAGACGATTTCCTTCGAGTCCGCCTTGATGGTCTGCGCGAGTTGCTGGCGGGCTTTCTCCACGGCCTCTTCGGCTTCCCAGCCAAAGGCATGGTTGCGGCTGGCCGCATTGCCGAACTTTTCGGTGAAATACGGCAGCATGGTCTCCAATACACGCGGATCGACGGGGGTCGTCGAATGGTAGTCGAGATAAATCGGAAACTTCATCGTGAGACTCCTTGCCCTGTCATCAGTGATTGTACGGTGATCAATGGGGTGCCTTGCACCATGTCTTGGAGTGTCATGTTGCTCAGGAGCTGATAGATGCTGCTTTGCAACTTGAGCAGCGGTGTGCGGATCGTGCAATGCTCCTGCTGCGAACAGGGGAGCCCCTCGCTTTCATGGGAGCAGTCCATGATGCCGAGCGGGCCTTCGATAGCCTCGAGCACCTGCGCAATGGTAATCTCCCGGGCGTGGCGGGCCAGAAGATAGCCGCCCTTCGGGCCGTTATGACTGGCGACGAGGCCGCTCTTCGCCAATGACTGGAGAACTTTGGCGAGCAGTTCGGTGGGGATGCGGTACTCTTCGGCGATTTCCTTGGTGTTGGCGATCCGGCTTTCTGTGGGACGGCCGTTCTGCAGTTCAGCCATATACTGCAGCGCCATGAGGCCGTAGTCTGCTTTCTTGGAAAGCTTCAGCATGGAAAAATCCGACAAAATGAATCGCCGACTATCTTGATCTCCGACTTGTTAAGTCGTATATAAAGCTATCATCATGATTCGTGGGAAGTCAACTCGGGCTTCCTAGAAGGTTGGTGGGTAGGGCCGGGTCGAAAGTGGAACGGCCATGATTCTCATAACACATTGAAACAGTGGAGCAAGAACGCGTATGGGTGGAACGAATCCCTATATTGAAAAGAGCGACTATCAACTTCCGACACGCCGCTACACCGTCACGTTTGTCGATCCGGCCAAGCAGGAGACGGTCAAAGTGCAGGTGGATCCTGCCAAGCTCCCCTACGGAGAGACAGGGCTGCCCGGCAGCATTCTGGATATCGCCATGGGCAATGGGATCGACCTTGAGCATGCCTGCGGCGGGGTCTGCGCCTGCTCCACGTGCCATGTGTATGTGAAGGAGGGACTTGAATCTTGTAACGAGGGGACTGACGATGAATTCGACCAATTGGACGAGGCCCCTGCGATTACACTCCATTCACGTTTGGGCTGCCAGTGTGTGCCCGATGGGACGAAGGATATCGTGGTGGAAATTCCCGCGGTGAACAAGAATTTAGTCAAAGAGGGGCACTGATCTCCCTGCCCTCGCCGTGTCACTCGGCCCTGCGACGTCGCGATTCTGTACAACGCGAAGACTGCATGCTATAGATAGCCGCCCTTCGTTCTACCACGTCCGCACTGTGTTTCTATGAGCCATGTCCGCGTCAGATTTGCGCCCAGCCCGACCGGGTTCCTCCACATCGGCGGGGTGAGGACCGCTCTCTTCAACTGGTTGTACGCGCGGCAGCAGAAAGGCATCTTTGTGCTGCGCATCGAGGACACGGATCAGAGCCGCTCCACGGAGGAGTCCATCCAAGCCATCTTGGAAGGGATGCGATGGGTCGGCTTGGATTGGGATGAGGGACCGTTCCGACAAACTGAACGGGTTGAACTCTATCGCGAGCATGCCCTGCGGCTGCTGAAGCAGGGCCAGGCCTACTGGTGTGTCTGTGCGGCTGAAGATCTGGAGGCGCGCCGAAAGGCGGCGGAGGCCAAGGGGCTGTCCCCGCGGTACGACGGCCGCTGCCGGTCCCTGGGACTGGAGAATCCGACCGGGGAGGCCGCGCTGCGGTTTCGTGCTCCCCAGGCGGGCCAGACGGTCGTCGATGATCTGATCAAAGGTCCGGTAGTATTCGACCACGAGGTGTTGGATGACCTGATCATCCTGCGGTCCAATGGGATTCCGACCTATAACTTTTCCGTTGTGGTTGATGACGCCCTGATGGGAATTACTCACGTCATTCGTGGGGATGACCACCTCACCAATACACCGCGCCAGATTCCGATCTTCGAGGCACTGGGTTTTCCGCTGCCTCGATTCGGGCACCTCCCGATGATTTTGGGTTCAGACAAGACCCGCCTCTCCAAGCGCCATGGGGCGACCTCCATCATGGCGTATAAGGACATGGGGTATTTGCCTGAGGCGATGGTAAATTACCTGGTGCGTCTGGGGTGGTCCCATGGCGATCAGGAGGTGTTCTCCCGCGCCGAGCTGATTGAAAAATTCACGTTTGATTCTGTCCAGAGCTCGCCGGCAGTCTTCAATCCAGACAAGTTGCTGTGGATGAACGCGCACTATATTACGCATCAGCCACCGGCCTCGGTGGCGCAGGCGTTGATCCCGTTCCTGGAAGGAGCCGGCCTGAAGGAAGCGGTGACTCAGGTGAGTGCGGAATGGTTGGCGCAATTGGTCGTGACGATCCGTGAGCGGACGAAAACGCTCGCCGAAATGGTTCACTGGGCGGCGCCGTATTTCGGCGAGGAGGTGGTCATCGAGGACGAGGCGGCGAAGAAACACCTGACCGCCGCCATCGCTCCGGTCCTGGAGCAACTCACCAATCGCTTCGAAGCCCTACCGCGATTTTCAAAGGCGACCTGGGAAACGGTGTTCAAAGGGTTTGTCGAAGAGCAGGGCATCAAGATGGGGGCCGTTGCGCAGCCGGTGCGCGTGGCGTTGACCGGCCGCACCGCCAGCCCGGGGCTGTTCGAGGTGATGGATCTGCTGGGCCGGGAGCGGACGCTTCGCCGCCTGCGGAAGGGGATTGCGCGCGCGCGGCAGGCGGCTTGACGGATATCCGGTGTCTATATTACGCTCCGACACTGGTTGGGGGATCGTCTAGCGGT
>FKKE01000105.1_pt1 | contig 23034 bp, 26 predicted proteins | sample 1106331 | NCBI WGS metagenome assembly FKKE01 (sample SAMEA3931202, study PRJEB13176) | freshwater metagenome | biome: Drinking water system; feature: drinking water; material: freshwater | place: China | collected 2013-02-06
CTCCGATGGTGGATGCGCGGCTCCCTGACGGATCACGGGTCAACGCCATCGTGCCTCCGCTCGCCCTCGACGGCCCGATTCTCTCCATCCGCAAGTTCAACAAGGACATGCTCACCCTGGAGGATTTGGTCCGGATGAACGCGCTGACGGCGGGTATCGGCGAGCTGCTCAAGGGAATCGTGCAGGCGCGGTTGAGCGTGGTGATCTCAGGTGGAACCGGGTCCGGCAAGACCACGATGTTGAATCTGCTCTCCGGTTTCATTCCCTCCACGGAACGGATCGTCACCATCGAGGACTCCGCCGAGCTCCAGCTTCGTCAGGACCATGTCGTGCGACTCGAAACCAGGCCGGCAAACGTGGAAGGGAAGGGTGAAGTGACGCAACGCGCCTTGGTCCGGAACAGCCTGCGGATGCGGCCGGATCGAATCATCTTGGGAGAAGTCCGGTCGGATGAAGCGCTCGACATGTTGCAGGCGATGAACACGGGCCACGACGGCTCGCTGGCGACCGTGCATGCCAACACGCCGCAGGATGCCGTCGCCCGGATCGAAACCATGGTCGCCATGGGCGGTCTCGACATCCCACCCCACGCGGTACGCCAACAGATCGCGTCGGCGATTCACGTCGTGGTACAGGTGCAACGACTGTCCGACGGCAGCCGCAAACTGATCTCGCTGCAAGAAATGCGCGGCCTGACGGACGGGGAGATCGAATTGCGCGAGATCTTCAGATTTGAACAAACGGGGCTCAACGACCAAGGACGCGTGAAAGGGCGGTTCAGAGCGACCGGTCTTGTGCCGGCCTGTCTCGATCGGTTGAAAGTCCGGGGCTGCGCCGTGCGTCAGGATCTGTTCGACCCCCGGCAGGTGGAGGACTGTTGAGTATGCCCGCGCTCATCGCCGGTGTCATCGGTGTCTCCATGGTGTGCGGCCTGCTTGCGCTGCGGAGCTGGGTTGCGGGCCGGGCTCAGGCCGGTGCATCCGGTCCCCCGGACGATGTCGGCTTTACGCTTCCGCTTGATGCGTTGCCGATCATGCGCTCGCCTTCGACGGCGGGAAAGGGCGCAGGCGGGCTTTTCTGCGATGCCTGGGCCCCCGTTCTGACGTGGCCGGTTGGGCTGGGCGCGGCGCGCTCCTCCGTCATCCTCGGACTGGGGCTCGGCGGCGTGATCGTGATCGGAACCCTGCTCGCGGTCGGCGTGCCTCTGTTGTTCGTTGGGTCAGGAGGGCTCGCCGTCTTACTCGGTCCGCCGATCCGTCTCGCCCGGCAACGACGCGCCCGTATGCGTCGGTTCGAGCAGCTGTTTCCCGACACGCTGGAGTTGATGAGCCGGTCGCTGCGGGCCGGGCACGCGCTGCTGGAAAGCATCGGCATCGTAGCGCAGGAGGCGGCGGAGCCGGTCAAAAGCGAGTTCGCGCGTGTCGCGCAGGAAGTCCGGTTTGGGGTGAGTCTTCCCGATTCCCTCAAGGCGATGGCCGCGCGAGTGGAATCGCGCGAGCTGAATTTTTTCGTCACGTCCCTCCTGATTCAACGGGAAACGGGAGGCAATCTTGCCGGCATCATCGACTTCATCAGTGAGCTGACGCGTAAGCGTTTCGAATTGGAGCTGAAAATACGGGCGGTGTCGGCTGAGGGGCGGCTGTCGGTCGGGGTCATCTTCGCCCTGCCCTTCGCGGTCGGAGGCCTGTTGTGGTTCTTGAATCCCGAATACCTGTCGCCGCTCCATGAGGATCCGGTGGGGCGCGTGGTGTCAGGAGCTGGACTCACACTGGCGCTGATCGGATTGGTCATCACCCGGCGCATGGTCGCGCCGCAAGGTTGAAAGGGCTCGTTATGGACGGACGCCTCGGCATTAGTCTCTTGGTCTTCGTCGGCTGCGCAACCGGTCTGTGGAGTGTCTCCGCCTGGGGCCTGCGACGCTATCAGGTGATGCGCTGGCGCACATTGGTGATCGGGGGCTCCGGCCGGCGCAGCCTCCAAGATCTGCTCGCGGATTGGTTGTCCTCCGGCGCGCATCTGCTCGAACGCGTCGGGCGAAGGCTCGACGCGAAGGCAGGAGAGGAACTCACGCATCTCCCGAACCGCTTCACCACGGCAGGGTATCGCCATCCACGCATTCCGTTCGTGTGGCATGGCGCCAAGATTGTCGGACTGATCGGTTTCCCCTGTCTGTGGGGCGGTCTAGGCACGGCCTTGTACGCGGCCGATTCGGCAGTAGTCTGGATAGGCGGGATCGGCATGGCGGCATGCGGCTGGTACGCGCCGGACCTGTGGCTGCGCCGGCTTGCCGGCCATCGCAAGCGAACGATCGAGCGCGGGTTTCCTGATGCGCTGGATCTGATGGTGGTGTGTGTCGAGGCCGGGTTGGCCTTAGACTCCACGCTCCGCCGGGTCGGCGCCGAATTGCGCGTCGGTCATCGCGACCTGAGCGAAGAGTTGAGTCTGCTGTCGGTAGAACTTCAGGCAGGCCGGGCAAGGGGAGAGGCCATGCGGCGGTTCGGCCTCAGAACGGATCTCGACGAAGTGAAGAACTTCGTCGCGCTCCTCGTCCAAACGGAGCGGTTCGGGACGGGATTGGCGCAATCACTCCGTGTTCATTCGGAGGCCATTCGCCGCCACCACCAGCTCAGGGCGGAGGAGCTCGCGTCGCAGCTTCCGGTGAAGATGCTGTTCCCGCTCATGTTCTTCGTCTTGCCGTTGCTCTTTATCATCCTCGTCGGGCCGATTCTTCTTCGAGGGGTGCAGTCGATGTTGCCGGGCGTGGCCGGGTAGGAGAGAGTGGGAGTTTCAAGTTGTTGACGAACTAGTGCTTAGCTGCAAAAATTCTCGCTACTAAACCGTCATACCCGCGAAAGCGGGTATCCAGGAAAATCAATGGATTCCCGCTTAAAGACGGCGGGAATGACGGAGCGCGTATTATTGCAATCAAGCACTAGAAACTTGGAACCTGAAACATGAAACTAGAAGCAACCTGCTAGACAGCGGAGGATGCCTATGAAACGGATGGTGCTGGTGATACTGCTCGGCCTGACGGCATCGAGCGTGGCCGGATGTGGATTCGGCGCGGCCGCGTCGGTCAAGAATTCGCCGACATCTACGGACCGGAGGGCGGAGACGCCGCGCGACACGGATGAGGCGGAGGCTCCATCGATGGCGCGCGAGACGCCGGCCGCCGACGAGTACGAGCAACTCGGCGATACCTACGTGCGGCAGGGGAACTGGACTCTGGCGCTGCTGCAGTACGATCACGCGTTGAAAGCGGCGCCTCGTCACGCGCGGGTCCGACACAAGAAATATCTCTTGTTTCTCGCGAACGGACTCCATGCCGACGCCGTCGCCGGGTTTCGCGCGCTGGTGCGGGAAGAACCGCACGATCCGCACGCGTGGGAGGGCCTCGGTCGATCGCTCCTCCAGGCGGGGCAGGAGGCTCAGGCCGAGGAAGCCTTGCATCGAGCCGTGCACGAGAACGCGCGACTCTGGAGAGCGCATGCCCTGTTGGGGGTGCTCTACGATCTGCGCCAAGAACATAGTCGGGCGGTGTCTGCGTACCGGACGGCGCTCGATCTGAAGCCCGACCGCCTGGAGCTGCGGAACAACCTGGGGCGCGCCTACTACCTCATGGGCGACTATCGCAAAGCGATTGAGGAATACACGCTTGCCAGGAAGCGGGGATACTCCGAGGGGCCCATTCATAATAACCTCGGTCTCGCGTTGGCCAAGACGGGAGCGTACAAAGATGCGTTGACCGCGTTTCGGCTGGGCGGGACGGAGCCACAAGCCTTCAACAATCTCGGCATCGTCTACCTCGAAGCCGGGCAGGCGGCCGACGCGGTGGTCTGTTTCCGGAAGGCGATCGACGCCAATCCAAAATTCGACCAGCGGGCCAACGAGCAGCTCGCGGTTGCGCAGTCTGTTCTCCGACAAGAACAGACCCGTCGGACTCTCCGTCCTGAACCGGACGCGAACGTCTGTTCGGAACCGTAGAAACCAGGCGAGGGGCATGAGACGGGGGCCAGAGATAGGTCCGTCAATGGGTTGAGAATGTTCCCCGGCAGCCGCTTCCCGTCATCCGGCGTGGCGCCTCGCGCGGAATCCATGCCCGAGCGCCTGGTGAACACTTGTTGCGATGAAAGGGGCAGCATCTCCGCATTCCTCATTAGACCGCGCAGACACAAACTGTAGCCATCGCTGGTTGGCTAGGACTCATTCCCCGCCGCGTATGGGACGTGCGGGGGCGAGGCCTCCGGAACTGACCCGACTGGCTGGAACGGGCTGTGGACCAGCCGGCACATCGTGATTCTTGCCATTCGAGCGTTCGGGCATTTCCCGTAGCTGTTGTTCGTTCACTGATCGCATGAGGCTTTGGCCGTATCGATTGAGATACACCGAGGTATCTATTCGGATACGGACCTCTGTCTTCCATTTCCAACGGGACGTCGCGTTCGCTCCCAGCCGTAGTGTTTTCATACGCCCTGGCCAGTACGTAGCCACAACTATTGACAGGCTAGTCCAGATCCTACGCAGGCATACAACTTGCTGCAGTTCCCACGAAGCAGCTGAAGAAAGATGGATACCAACGCCATCAGGTGCCGTTGTGTTGGCTGTCTGTGCCAATCGTGCCATGGTGAGAGGAAGATTCACCGCCCACAACAGCGCTCTCTAACGCCCAACGATCACCGGACATCGTCTTGACGTACTCCGCCGTTCTTCACAATGAGGCATCCGGTTCTCCTGAGGACACGGACAATCCGTCGCCAGATAGGCGTGATCCTTGGCTTACGTACGAGCATCCCGTGTTTTGAGGAGGGTATGTTCTCACAGGAGAGAGACCTGGACGCAGCACTCGGCAAACAGATGACAGGTGTGTTGACACCTTACACCATTGGAGGTGGATTCCGATCGCCTCTCGTTGACCACGCGCCTCCCCCCCACTCGTGTCCGGACAGAATTTGGGAGCACGGTTGCCGGGTCGTCCGACCAACGACACCATGATATGTCTCACGAAGGAGTCCGACGATGGCCACGATTCTGCTGGTTGAGGACAATGACGATCTCCGTGGCTGCATTCGCTGTCGGTTGGAAGCAGACCAGCACCGGGTCGTGGAAGCCGCGGATGGGAACGAGGCGATTCGGTCGTGGAGTGAACACAAGCCCGACCTCATCATTACCGACTTCAATATGCCACGCATGAACGGGCTGGAAGTGATTAAGGCGGTGGCTGCCCACCAACCGGCGCTCCCGATTATTCTGATGTCTGCTGGCATAGAGGAGCACGTACGCCTGTATATCCTGAAGCACTATCCGTCGGTCCGCTATCTGCTAAAGGAGCTGGTCAGCTCTCACCTTCGACAGTCTGTGCGAGAGGCCTTGACGTAGCCCGTCAGGTATCCGATCGACCAGCAGTTCTGCGACAGCCGCCGCTGGAGGCACGAGAACGAGGGTGGAGGAAATGTATACCGCGTGGATGGACCGGAGCGCGTACGTGGTATCTGCTCTGGTTCTTACCGAGATTGAGGCCTTGGTGATAGTATACCCTCTCACGATCCCCAGGATTCGCTGAGGTTGGTCGGGCGACTCGTCTTCACAGGTTCGCCGATCTTGTGGTGACACAAGCCGGTGACGTGTCGATGTTCGGCTATCGGATGGAGGGAGCCCTTGGCGCCCACCAGGGTCGTGCGTCTTGTGTCCTCCCGGATGAGACGCCCCTCCATCTTTTTCTCGGAACTCCCTCAACAGATCAGACCAGGTGGGCCGCCACGCCCTCCTCACCGACACACGTTCGCTTACCCCAAAGGATTTTCACCGTAATCGCTTCGGATACATACGCGACAGCATCAACGCCATTGCAAGAGCAGCGCAGGGCACAATATCCATTGCGTGTCCGGAACGTGCGAATGTATACCATGCGAAGTACGGCGAGCGAGGCCTGCGTTCCGCAAGGGGCCTACTGGTTAGGTGTCTGCGGCCACGAGCGCTCAACCGCAATGATCTTGTGGCAGGTCTGATACTGCTTGGATACATGGATTGATCGTATTTCAGACTCGGTTGAAGCAAGGGGACGGTCTATCACGGTACTCCGTTCATCGAAGTCTCGCTCGAAGGGGCTGGTATCTGGCTGTGGGATCTGCACCCTACGCTCGGTGCTGAGGCATCGGTCTTCGCCACGTTTGCTGTCGGTATGCAGACGCCATGGGTCTGCCGCATCTTCTTCTCGACATACCCCACCGAAGCCGGGATGATGCTCGCCATGCTAAGAACCGCCCCATACCCAACCTCAACTACGCCTTCTCGAACGTGGAATTCTGGAAAGGATCTGGCTGATGCCTTACCGGCGAACGGCATGCACACAGGACACCTCGAAGTCCTGCGCACTGCATTAGCGAGCACGCATCGAACACGTATGAATCGCTTGAATCCTTTCAGACGCCACGGTATCTAAAGGCCAGTCAAATGTGGAGGTGTTTCTCTGCCTAGATGGGCTGGGTGGGGACTCCACAAACCGAGGAGGAGGATGGTGATGAGAAAGGGACTGTTCGCTGTGATTGCGTTGGCTGCCGTGGGATGGAGTGGAGTGGCCACTCCACAGGTCATGGGTGGGGAACCGACCGGTCCGGCCGTCGGATACGGGATTCATGTTCAGGCACCACATATGATGCCGGATGGGACACCGGGTGGCCCCTTCCATCATTACTGTAAGGGCATTTCCGAGAAGATTCTTCAGTGTCTCCTGTTTGAGTCGACCGATCCAAAAGCCCCCTTAGTGGGCGTCGAATATTTTGTCGCCAAAGACCTGACGCGCAAACTTCCCGCGATCCAGTGGCACCGGCATTTCCACGATCATAAAGTCGAGATCGCCACCGGGCGCGTTCAAGTCCTTGATATGCCGCCTGACCAGGCCGCCAAGGTGGCGGAAGTCGCAGCGGGGACCGACGGGGTGATCTATCATTTATGGCAGCATGGACAAGAATTCCCCGATGGCACCGTGAGCTTCCCACAATCTCTTGGACACAAGTTCCCTGGGTATTCAGACAAATAGGATCATCGAACGGGTAGCCAGCCTCGTCCTCAGTGGACCAGGCTGGTCCCTCTCGATGGGTTCCGTCCATGAGAGATGCGTCAGGATCTTCTGTTCACAGTGTGTGGCGGCGCTCAAACGGCCGGACATTTCAGTTGTTGGGGCTGAGGCAGCCGTCCTCAGACCGCGAGTGCTCATCAACCACATCGATACAGGCAGAACATGAACGAATCCAACGCTGGCCACCGAGGAGACGATTGAGAAGGGGAACAGGCCATTCCATGAGAAAACCTTGCAGTGTCTCGATTCTCGGAGACGACACCGCCGGGCCTGGCGGCCAGACTCAATGGCTCGTGGCGGTCCAAGCAGGAGTTCGTATTACGCTACAACGAAATTGCAGGGCCCAACCCGTTTATTCTGTATCTGAATTTCGAGGATGAGCGGATCAACGTTCGTCTCGATGACCCGAGCGGCATGTGGAGATTCGCCGCGCACGCGCTCCGCGAGCCGACCTCGTTGCACTGACATTCAGGATGATGAGGGAGGTGGCATGAGCAACGACTTCTCTGAGACTCCGTTGACGATGAGAGAATATCGTTTGCCGACTTGTTACCGGGAAGACGATGAACCATAAGGGGACTACTCCGCCGTTTCTTGGCCCGGATGGAACAATCCTTCCCGACAGCATCGCGGAAATCAGCTACCTGCGCCTCGGTGGGTTCGATCAGTGGGTGATGATTCGAGGGGAGAACACCGCCAATCCGATCCTCATCCTGCTGCATGGCGGGCCTGGTTTTCCGGAGATGCGGCTGTTCCGTACCTTTAATGCGGTACTCGAACGGCATTACACCGTCGTGTATTGGATGCAGCGCGGCACGAGCAAGTCATTCGACCGGCGCATGCCTGCCTCCTCCCTCACGATCGAGCAATTCATTGCCGATCTCGATGAACTTGTGGATGTGATGCGCACGCGCTTCGGGAAAGACAAGGTCACACTGTACGGGCATTCGTGGGGCTCGGTGTTGGGTGTCCTCTATGCGTCGCGCTTCCCGGACAAAGTGGCCGCCTATGTCGGCACCGGACAGATTGGCGAGTGGGCCGCCTTCGAAACCGCCTCATATACGTTCGTACTGGCTGAAGCGGAGCGTCGTGGGCATCGCAAGGCCATTCGTGAACTGCGCGCCATCGGGCCACCGCCCCATACTTTTGGGGACATGGTGAGGGAACGCAAATGGATCACGCGCTTCGTCGGCATCGTCCGCGGGATGTCCTTGTGGAGATTCACCCGCATTACGCTCGGCGGACCGGAAGCGTCGATCTTCGACTTCCCCAATATTCTGCGAAGCCAACTTGTGACGCCGAAGGCCATGTGGCAAGAGCTCATCCAGGTCAATCTCATTAAAAGCGCACCAGCATTGCGGATGCCGGTCTTCTTCTTTCTCGGGCGCCATGATCGTGTGGTGGTTCCGGAAACCAGTGTAGCGTATTTTGACGTGCTGAGTGCGCCATCGAAGACGTTCGTGTGGTTTGAGGAGTCCGGCCATGAGCCGCCTGCCGAGGAGCCAGCCAAGTTCAACCGTTTGATGGTGGAAATGGTCCGTCCGGTCGCCATGAATCCATCTTTGGGAATACCGTGAACTCTGCTGAGGAATGGAGAGTGAGTTGCGAAGAATGCGCGTTTGAAACTATCCTCCTGTCATGATCTGGCGACGGGCTTGTGCGACGCATCAGCAATGCTGCCGCTCCTTCAAACACCGCATGATAAGGATCACGCGTCAGATCGTCACATGATTGGCAGCAGCTCTTGGTGCCTGCGACCATGGTTCTTGGAGCGGTCGGCACGATGAGATTTCTCTCATTCGTTCATGCAGAAGTCTTTGGGGCAGTACTGTGAACATGGCCTGGTGGCTGTGGCGAACGATCGATTTGCTGAAGCTGCCACGCTTCGAAAAGAAGGTGCTCGTGGCGCTGGACTGGACGCTGGTTGTGCTCTTCTCCAAGGATCTGGTCCACTTCCGTACTGCACGGTCCTCGTCGTCATCGACGGCGGCAGAATTGAAGAAACCCGCCGAAGTCCCTCAGAACTCGCTCTGATTGAAATGTCATTCTGTGGACTCCTCGCAAGTGACGGTATTCTTCCTCCAAAGAGGAGCTTCTCAACGCCCTTCCTTACGAGAATGCTATCGTTCAGACCACTATGAGTGCTGTTGTCGGAGATCTCAGTATGTCTTCTCCATGATGCCGGAAGGGAAGCTGTCTTAATCGCATTGTTCCATGACATCTGTCAAACGGGTTTAGACCCATTCACTATTCGTGTGATTTGCCATCTTGCATGTCAACCGTCAGACCGGCGAACAAATGTATGAGCGTAGCGGTCGTACCGCATAGCGATGCGACGCCAATCTTAGATCCGGCCGAACATGATCTCGCTTTTATGCCGCTGCGTATAGAGGTGTTTACTATAGCGGCGCCGCTTCGTTCGGTTCTTGCGTGGTGGGATGCATGGCGTAATATCTTTCTTCTTCAAAGCGGCGATAAACCAGTCGGCGTCATACCCCCGATCGGCAATCAGCTTGGAGGCGTTGGGGAGCGCAGGCAGAAGACATCGGGCGCCCGTGTAATCACTCATCTGTCCTTCTGACAGGAAGAGGCACACGGGTTTGCCGGTGCCATCGCAGACGGCATGCAGCTTCGAGTTCAGGCCGCCTTTCGTGCGGCAGATACAGTAGGGAAGCGCCCCTTTTTGAGTAAGCTGGCAGCGGTTCGATGGGCCTTCAAATGCGTGGCGTCGATCATCAGGCAGTCCGCTGAGCCTGGTGGCCGAGACAGTTCGCGGAAAATCGTATCGAAAATTCCCGCGCGGCTCCAGCGGACGAAGCGGTTGTACAGCGTCTTGTACGGTCCATAGCCTTTGGGCGCCTCTTTCCATTGAAGGCCGTACCGAATGACATAGATGATTCCACTGATCACCCGCAAGTCATCCACCCGCGGAACGCCGTGGGAGACCGGGAAATAGGGTTTGATTCGATTCAACTGCTGCTTGGTCAACAGAAACAGGTCACTCATGGCCACCTCCAGCCCGAGTGAATCACAGATTTGCGCCGGAGGGAATCCCGAAATTACTCACCGATCAGCAAGATAGACAACAGTTTTGGAGTGTGCGCTACTCTGTCGCACGATGGCCGTCACGCGGGTCCGCGAGGGGGAACGACCGAGCGTGGTGATCGCGAGCTATGGGTTTCATCGCCGCACCATTTACCGATGGCTCAAGACGACTCGCGGGCGTGGCCACAGCCTGACGGCGCTCGCGGCGCGTCCGGCCACCGGGCGTCCCCGCACGCTGACCGCGGCGCAGGAACGACAGGTCTTTCGCTGGATCAACGGGAAGAATCCGACGCAATACGGATTTGATTTTGGATTATGGACGCGCCAGATTGTGCGCGACTTGATCGCCCAGCGGTTCGGCGTACGCCTCAGCCTGGCGTCGATCGGCGCGCTGTTGGCTCGTCAGGGGCTCACGCCGCAGAAGCCGTTACAGCGGGCCTACCAGCGCGATCCCGCCGCCATTGCGCGGTGGCAACGCACGACGTATCCCGCGATCGTCCATCAGGCCAAGCGGGAGCAGGCCGAGATCTATTTCTGGGACGAGTCAGGGTTTCGGGCCGATACCGTCCACGGCGCCACCTGGGGGGCCAAGGGCCAGCCCCCAGTCGTCAAGGTCCCTGGGCAGCGTCAGCAGATCAGCGCCGCCTCAGCGATCACGACCAAAGGGGCCTTCTGGTTCGCGACCTATCCGGGCGGGTTGACGGGGGAGCGGTTTGTGGCTCTCTTGCGCCGGATGCTGCGAGGCCGTCGCAAGCCTCTGCATCTGATCCTGGATGGCTTGCCGGCGCACAAGACGAAAGCGGTCACGCGGTATGTTGCCGCACTCGAGGGCAAGCTGACGCTGCATGTACTGCCCGGCTATGCCCCAGACCTAAATCCGGATGAGCTGGTGTGGAGTTATGCAAAACGGACGGGGACGGCCCGGCGTCCGCTTCGGAAGGGCGAGACGCTCGAAGCCCAGGTGACGCAGCAGCTGATGGAGATCGGTCGTCGTCCGGCTCTGGTACGATCCTTCTTCAAGCACCCAAGTGTTGCCTATATTACTGACTTGTGAGTAATGAGTCCTGAGCCTAGCTATAACGAACATCTCCCGACGATCACCCCAATGGACAACGCGAGTGCAAGAGATTCGGCAAGTGTGCCGGCTTCCTTTAGACTCCCTCAAAAAAGCAAATACGCTGAGTTGATTGACCCGTCACCTCCGTATCATGACGGGCATAATGCCTAGAAAGGCAATGGCCTCTCCATTTTACGTACTCGCGTTCGAGGCGCCAGAAAAAAGCGTGTATGGTAGGTTCCTGAAGAAGCCGACTCCTACTTGAATTCAAAGTCGACAGTGAGGGTTCCGCCGGAAGGAACATGGATTTCTTTGTACAACTCTCCCAAGGTTTCATGCCACACCGAAACAGTATGGGGCCCAGGAGAGAGTCCCTGGATGCGAAATTGCCCTGAGTCGTTGGTCTGATCAAAAAACGGATCGCTAAAGACATGCCGATAGGCCTGCATGAACTTATGCACATTGCACTTGACCACATGCGCCCCTTGTCGTTTGAGCGTTTTCTTGACCGGACCTCCGCCGGGGACCAACGCGACATTCAAGACGGTGCCATTGTGTAGTGACATATTTGTGTTATGCATCACAGGGTCGTCGTTCCTGATCTCCGCCTCCGCACCGACTCGTAGCGCCGCCACACGGGGATAGAACATGCATCGCCTATTCTGGACAACGGAGACCTGCCTGAGACCATTGTCCGCCATGCCCTGCCCGGAGTCGATATGCACGATAGCATCGCGAACACCGTGGGTCGCCGCATCAACCGAAACGGTTGCCACCGTCACCATTTGGCCGCACACCTCACTGTCTCGATCGACCGGCACTTCGATCGGTGTTGGGACAGGTCCGCGATAACTCACCCGACCCACCACTACAGGACCAGCCGAAGATGCCGCCTCGTTTCTTATCGTCGGATCGGTCGCATGTGAAACCGATAGTACACAACCAAGAGACCAGATAGCGAAACTTCCCCATACAATGGACCAAACTCGAAGCGTCGGGTGGAAACCGGATGTTACCATTGCAGAAATCCCCTCTCCGAGGACAACGATAAGATGTAATACACGAGATCCCATGCTTCTTTTTCTTTCCCCTGCAAGGAATCGGCGAATGACGGCATCGGGGTACCATCGAGCCCGGTCATCAAGCTGCGATAGAGGTCACGGGGTGTCGCTCCGTTTTTCATCGACGCGCGATCAGACAAATTCCCAGCTGACATGAGTCGTCCACGGTTATCCCGCAAATTCCCTTTCAAGGATTCGGGTCCATCACCATAGCCGTTCTCGCCATGACAACTGTCGCAGCTGTACTTCACGTACAGCTGCCGCCCATTCTCAATGCCGGCATCGGAGGATGGGACGGGAGGCTCAGGAATAATCAACGGCGCACGCTTCTCCTCGTTGAACAGCGGGTTAAATGATTTGACATAGGCAATCACCACCCAACGTTCCTTTTCTGACAACCCACTAAACGAAGGCATGTACCCCGGGACCCCCTGCGTCACGGTGCGGAAGAGGTCCTGATCCGTCGGCATCTCACCGGAAGCTGTGCTGCGAAACTTGAAGCTCTCCGTCGTGAAGTCGCGTGGGTGAGGCGAAGAATACCGTCCGATAAACCAGCCGGCTGCGCCATCACCCTTCCCATCTCCCCCATGGCACATGGCACACGCTCGTTCGTACACGAGCTTGCCCTTTTCTTTGGTGGCTCGGTCTTCCTCCGGCTTGACGGCAAAGACAAGCGACGTTTCGCTCGCGCACAAGATCAGCATGGCAACGAGTGCAATACTGCACTTCTTCATGGCTGCTCCTTAAAACACGATATCGACACCTGTAAAAAAGGCATTGCGGAGATTTCGTGCCCCGCCGTCGCCCCCTTCTGATTTTCTGATATTAAAGTCGTCGCGCACAAAGAGCGCGATGTTCGAGCGCAGGAAGTATTTGGCTTGCAAGCCGATAAAGGTCGACGACTTCCGCTGATCCAACATACCGCCCGCATCCAAATTGTCGTACCGTACCGAAAGCAACGCTCGATCCGTGACGTAGGCGTCAGCACCAACGGTTAAACCGGTCGCGGTGGAGTCAAAAAGGCCCGACAACGCTGTCGGCGTCTTATTGATTTTGTCTATTGCATAGGCGGCATAGATATCGATCATTTTGTATGTTGCTCGAGCCGACAGCCCCCACCGGTGCCAGTTCACATCTTCCTGTGTTTGGACCTTCGCATTACTATTGCCGTGATAAATGAACCCGGAGATGTTTGTAGAGAAGTTCTGTGATCTGGCATAGTCGAACCGAATCATGCCGTAGATATCCTTCCCTTTGTTCGAATCCCCAAACTCTTCATTCGCCCCGTTTACAATGCCCACTTGATAAAGGAACCAATCGCCGAATGGTCGTCCATGGATATCGACACCGACCTCCGCACCGGAATTGTATAGCGACGCCGCATAGGGCGACAGCACAGTACCCGACCGGTCATAAAGGCCGTAGAACTTGGTCGCGAACGCACTCGGCGCAAGACCAGCGCGAGTTAAGGCACAGGGAGCAAAAACAACGCAACCTCCTGCAACGCTTTCACCAACGTCTCCCAACTGCTGACGGACGGTCGCGTAGGATGAGAATGTGCTGGGATCATACTTCCCGACACGCACATGCAAGAGATTATGATAGCCGAGGGTACTGCCTATGTTGTTAAAGGTGATAAATCCCCTTTCGACAACCGCACCGCCTTCACCCACATCATGTCCCAGTTCAACCATGAAGCCGACATTCTTGGTGACGGTGCCTCCGGCGAACAGCACGAAATTGTCGGGAAATGTCAATTCAGTTTTATTTGCGATACCTTCAGCCGAGTGTTGCTTTTTAACACTCCAATTTTGCACGACATTGCCCACCAAGCGCAGCGCGAGGTAGTTCGTCACGTCATCCAGCGAAAGATCACCCAACTTCTTCTTGCCGATGATGCCGCCGTCTTCCGTGCCCGGCAATTGATAGCCGTTTTCCAAAAACCGTTGGCCATACTGATTCAAGATCGGCGGAGCCGTGTGGCATGTCGTGCAGTTCACATTGTATTTTCTTGCGAAGACTGGAATAGCATGCGCCTGATCTGGCACAACGAAGAGCGATAGAATACCGACGATAAGAACTCCGCTCGCCACCACGAAACTAAAGAGGCGCGTGAACATAAAGACTGCTCCCACATGAACAGCGGTTGTCGCAAGAAAGTCCCGAGCGTGTAGTTCACCTTCAGGAACACAACTCGTCGAGGTCCTTCCATACGTAGCAGAGTTTCTCTATTTCACAAGAAATATGTGACATTCACAGAGCCGTGACTCCTACCTAAACATACTCAGTTGTCGATTGCCATCAATTCGGCCGAGTGGTTGTGTAAGTCGGTGAGGTGACGCCTTTTGATCGGCTGAAGAGGCTACACCTCCAACGTCTTGGGCGTTGTCCAGTATCGTCCGCGTGACGATGCCACTCAAGCAATTTGGAGATAGGACACCGAACGGGCGTGATTGAAGCAACGCCTCGTTTGGCTTGTGAATAAGGGAGCGAGCGGTTCAACGCGAGGGGCTGGCAAGAGCAAGCCACTTTCCACCTCATGGCGATGTTGTCACGCAGCTCGGGGAAGATTCTCATCGCCATACCACTGCATCAGCACCTTCGCGACGACCGATGAGGAGATGGGTTTGCTGATGAAATCATCCATGCCCGCGTCGAGACAACGCTGCCGGTCCTCTTCCATGGCATTCGCCGTCATCGCGATGATCGGGATGTGGAACCCCGCTGAAGATGGACCATCGGTACCTTGAACATCCTGAACACTGGTCGAACGACTCACTGGGCTATCCTGTTCCCACGTACGGATCGCTCGCGTCGCTTCAAGACCGTCCATTTCCGGCATTTGGCAATCCATCAACACGACCGTGTAGGGCTGCCGACGCACAGCCTCGACCGCTTCCTTTCCGTTCGAGACAACATCGACTTTATACCCCAGTTTTTCCAGCATCTTGACGGCGACCTTCTGATTCACGGGGTTATCCTCCGCTAGCAGAAGCCGACCACGTTTGCCGGATGCGATTTCAGAGAGAGAATGTCGTGTCACCAATGTCGCAAGGTTGGTGCTCCCGACAGTCTTTTCTTGAGACGCGTCTCCCATTCCCATCACTAACCGTAGACAATCGAACAGCTGGTTTTCCCGGATCGGCTTGGTCAGATACCCAGCAAGCCCAATATCCTGAGCCAATTTGGCATCTCCACGTTCTCCAAGCGAGGTGAGCATCACAAGCCGCATCGAAGCCAGCGCCGGATCCGCCTTGATCTGCCGGGCCAGTTCCATCCCATCCATCTCAGGCATCTGCATGTCGAGGAGAGCCAAATCGAAGGCATCGCCCCTCTTGCTCGCCGCCCGCATCATGGCCAGCGCCTCAGCCCCGCTCAACGCCGTGGTGTGCCGGAGTCCCCAATCCTTTGCATAGTGTTCAAGGAGCGTACAATTCGTCGCATTATCATCGACGATACAGACTGTCATCCCGGTCAATCGATCCACTTGATTTGCTTGGACCGTAGCATGCGACGCATCAATCTGAAGACGTACCGTGAACCAGAAGCAGCTGCCTTTGCCGACCGTGGATTCCACCCCAATCTGACCATGCATCAACCCGACGAGCTGCTTGCAGATCGCCAGTCCAAGACCGGTTCCACCGTATTTTCTGGTCGTTGACCCATCGGCTTGTGAAAACGATTGGAACAGCCTCCCCTGTGCCTCCTTACTTACACCGATTCCGGTATCAATCACCTCGAACCGAATCTCAACGGTCGAATCCATCGCCTTCACCACCCCGACTTTGATGGCAACTTCTCCAACATCCGTAAACTTAATCGCATTCCCAACCAGATTCGTCAAAATCTGGCGTACGCGACCGGGGTCGCCACGCACACCGATCGGCACCGTGGCGGCAATGAGGCCGATGAGTTCCAACCGTTTCCGATGCGCCGCCTCAGCCAAGAGTTCAAGCGTATCCTCGACCAATGTCCGCAGATCGAACGAGAGAATCTCCAATGACAAGCGCCCCGCCTCGATTTTTGAAAAATCGAGGATATCGTTAATGATCGTGAGCAATGCGTCCCCTGACCGACGGACAGTTTCGGCAAATTCCCGCTGTTCCTTCGACAGCTCAGTATCCAACAGGAGACCCGTCATTCCGATGACACCGTTCATCGGCGTGCGAATTTCATGACTCATCGTTGCGAGAAATTCCGCTTTCAATTTGGCTGCATCCAGCGCTCGATCCCGAGCTTCAGCCAGCTCAGCCGTGCGCTCCTCCACTTTTCGTTCCAATGCATCCGCCTGATCTCGCAACCCTTGTCGCTGCACCGTCAACAATCGATTGGCCTCGCGAATGGCCATGAACAGTTGCTCGACCTCACCCTGAGACGATTCCGGATGAGAGCTGTCCCGCGATATATCAGGCACATCGATTTCTTGCATCATGGACCGCAAGACCTCAGCGACCCGGTTCAATCCCCGAGAGAGTGTCCATATTCCGACCGTCACCAACAGCACTGTGCTCCCGACCATTCCCCAGATCATCCGCTGCAACACCTGCTCCACCCGTGCCAAGGAATATTCCACTCGAACCCAGATCAGTTCGCCGGTCTTGAACCGGAGCGGCTCCATGATGACCAGAGCGCGATGTCCGGCTCCATCACCCTTGGTGTCGATGATTTCCTCTCGCGACTCTAATCGGGCTTCGATTCCGGCTTCAGCGGCGAGAGTCATTCCGATCCGGCTCGAATGCAACGCCACACTGATCATGCGATCGGGGTCAATAATATCCAGGTTGATTAAGTCTTCGTCTTTCTGCATGGCCGTCATCGATTCTTGAAGTTGATATAGATTATCCTGTACCGCAGCGGCACCGAATGCCGAAAAGGTTCGTGCAAATGCCAGAGCCCGATCTTTCGCTCCCTCCTGCATGGCATAGCTTTGATACAGTATCGCCATCATGCAACCCATCAACATAATTGTGACAATAACAACTGCCTGACCGACCATAAGCCGGACGCGCATATCACCAACCCAGACCCGCCACATCCTGCCGAGTTGTTTGAAAACTATCATGTCTCCAGATAGGTCTGGTCGCATGTGATTGCCAACTTGCGTTCAACCTTTTTGGCTTAGCCAGAGCGGTACATGGCGGTTCTCTATCGGTAAAAGACGTGCAACCTTAAGCCAAATGAATGGAATAGACGCTGCAAGGTGGCGGCCACTTGCCTCGTACGTCTGCTGCCACCATTTGCGCCTGCACTACGCTGATGCGCCCGGACAATAGTGGAGTCGATCCTCACATATTCAGGAGCTGTTGAAGAAAGCGGTGTGCGGCCTCCGGTAAGAAGACAATGGCCCAAACGATCTCGTTAAAGGTCTGCGAGGAACAGCGACGCATTAGGTACTCCTCGTAGGGTGTCGCTGGCACGTTTGCTCGGCCTATCCGGTTTGAGTGCATCGAACAGTAATACGATGAGATGGTCAAGGCCACCGTGGCTCTCAAGCAGGGCACGGCGAGCACGGGAGCGATTCTGAAGCGCTAGAACTCGTATAACCGGATGCACCCGACCTCCAAAGCGCTGACTGAACTGGGCAAGGCCGCGAAGCCCCTGTTTCTGTGCCAGTATCTGTCTTCACGCGAGATTCAGCGCGACGTGCACGAGGGACTGAACGTGGTCGAGAATTGGAATGCCACGAATGACTTCATTTGCTACAGTCGCCAAGGTGAGTTGACGACCAACAAGAAGTGGTGACGCTCTTGTTATAGTTACTGCGGAACTGCCAGATGCTGATCAACACGATTTTGGTCGAACGCAGGATTGAACAGGTAGGGTTTTGGGGACATCTCACCGCAGAGGATCATCGAGCACTGACGCTGCTCTTCCATGGCCATATCAATCCGTCTGGTCAGTTTACCCTCGATCTGGCGCGCCCATCGTTGTTGAAAGCTGCCTGATGAATTCCGTCATCACCGTCTTCAGAAGGTCCTCTGGCAGACGAGGGGCTGCAGCGGGTGAAGTCCGTCACCGTGAGGGTGTATCTTCCGATTGAAGGAATATCAAGAAGCCATATCGCATCGCTGATGCTGACGTCGATTGTGCTTCGTCGTAGCTTTCCTCCAGTTACCCCTTATATCGATAAGTTCTTTCAGGTTCTTGATGGAGTGTCCGGCGAGTGTGGATGTGCTGTCACTCCTGAAGATTGCCGGGCCGTGGGTGTGATACGGCGGCGGGCGAACTCGGGCGATACGATTCAGTCGCACATGGAAGCCGGCTCGGCACCGATCCTGCCGTTCGATCATGCCGTCTGTTGACGGCAACTGATAAAGGTGGATATAGGCATCAGCAGCCTTTCTTTCCTTCGAATGAGCCAGATACCCCGAGATGATTCACCGGCTCAAAACCTTGTTGGAAAACTGAGCGCCGGAGGCGGGCGCTGGTTTGTCGCCTTCTACGTCCTGAACGGAAATCTAAAAGTCCTGGCTGGCGGGGGCCTGCTTCTCTATACTTACTCCAACACTCATGGAGGTTACCGATGATGGTGTCGCAGCCGACTCCGCAGACCACCTTTGTTCCAACCATTCTTGTGGTGGATGATGAGCCCACCATCGTCAAGCTGTGTTCGGATCTACTTGAACGGGGAGGGTTCACCGTTCTTCAGGCCACCGGCAGTTCCGACGCCATTCGGTGCTGCGCCACCTTTGACGGCGACATCCATCTCCTGTTGACAGACCTGGTCCTCCGACCCGCGAATGTTCGATTGGCCGTCTGCACTCAGTTGTATCCCCACGTCCATGGACACGAACTGGCTTTACGCATCGCCGCCCTTCGCAAGGGGATTCGGATCCTGTTTATGTCGGGCAATCCCGACGGAGAACTCGCCGGGTATGGGATTCAACAAGGCAATCTGCCGTTCCTTCGCAAGCCGTTCGACCAGGATTCACTGCTCCACACCATTGGAGAGATTTTATCGGCGCCAGCGCCGACTCTTGGCCTGATCGTCCGCGAGACACTCACGCCAAAGGACACCGCGTCTATTGCGGCCTGAACCCTGCACCACTCGCTGAGATTGAACTGTCATGGTAAGGTCTCTACGAGCCGCGAGGTGAATTGCTCAACGCTTTTGCAGGCCAGACTGCGGCGAGTCAGACCGCGTGGGGTGCATATGTCGGTGGGAGCTCCGAGGTGTCTGCGCTCTGACATCTGCCGTGATTTCCGCTCGCTCGTGCTGTGCCATGAACTCTGTCAATCGAGCGTAGGCGCTGTCATCAATGTGTGTGATCTCCCATCCTGTCTGACGACCTTCAGACCAGCGAACAATGGCGGAATCGATGAAGATGGGAAGGCAACCATTCCCATCACGCAGGGTCATCAAGACACTCTTCTCGAGACCGATGGGTACTGGCCGATCCATCGTCGCGCGCCAGCCTGTTGTCGAAAGATCCCAGACACTTCCATTAATCACCGCGCCATCAGCGAAGCAGGAGAATTCACACTGAACAGGAGTCCGTCCGGTGTTGCGAATCGCATACTGTTTCATCCAGCTCCCTCCTGGCTCATGTTGTTCGACACCGCGCATCGTCTCTTCACAAGCCTAGTCGAACCTAGCAGATCTGCCATGCCCCGTAAGGAGGGTGGGGGAGCCGCAGAAGGAAGGGGAGGACAACGAGCCGTCTCAGTGATCGCCGGTCATGCTGAGGATAGCAAGATCGAACCTCTATCCATGGACTCCGCCGATTCAGGGCCGAGAACATGACGGCGAGCGGTATGAACAGCGAGTTCGTCGTGCAGGGCACCTTGATACCCGCGCGTCAGCATCAGGGAGAGGAAGAAATGCCAGGCACGGTTGACACAATAGACATCTTGCATAACCTCACGGTATCAAATCCTTGTTATATGCGGCTGCGATCAGCGTGAACCGGAGGCCGAAGCGTTTTCGGCGGTTTCGGTATCTGTCGGAGACGATCTTGAAGCGTTTCACGGCGCCGATGACGTGTTCGGCCAGAACGCGGTCTTTGGAGACATTGCGGTTGTACAGTTTGTCCTCCTTGCTCAGCGGATTCTTTTTGCTGCGCTTTTTCGGCATCGTGGTGTTGCCATGCACTTTCTGCAGGCCCAGGTAGCCGGTGTCGGTCATGGCTTTGGTGTTGGGATGGAGTTTGACGCCAGACTCCTTGAGCACTCGGAAATCATGCCGGCGGCCAGCCGCGTGCGCGAGACAGATGATCGTGCCCGTCGCCTTGTCGACGACGAGCTGGGTCTTCAGCGTGTGGCGTTTTTCTTGCCTGAATAGTAGCGGCGCTGTTTTTTTGAGGTCGTTCCACAGGCGTTTCCGTCGCGTCGATGAGGACAACCTCGTAAGTCCTGTCATTACTGACGAGGGCCTTCTTGCCCGGCAGCGTGAACGCCCTGCTCGTGATGAGCGTGTCCTCGCACCAGCGGATGTTGCGATAGGCCGTACTCTCGCTGACTCCGTAGCGGTGCCCAATGTGGAGATACGTGCGGTATTCCCGCCAGTACTCCAGCGTCATCAGGAGCCGTACTGAGACGGCTAGGTGATTCGGCTTCCCACCCCGCGCCTTGCGGTGTGCCTCGGCGTGTTGCAGAACGGACACCATCTCAAGGAAGGTGCGCTTCCGGATTCCTGTCAGCCGACGAAAGGTGGCATCCGGCATACCTTCAAACCCCTGTAGCTCCATGGCTGCTCCTCCTCCGTCCTGGAGTGCAGGGAATCATATTCTGGTCGGAAAGGAAACCCGTAACACCTGGTTATGCAAGAAGTCTAATGCAGAAGGCGATAAGGGAGGTTGGCATGACTGGGGATCGATGTGGGTGATGACGAACCCAAGCAGCTTGAGGAACGCACGGGCTAGCCAAGGGAGCAGTGATGGTGGAGATAGTGGGGGTGACGTAGTCTGAGAACCACGCGCAGGTGCTTGACCTGCAAGGCGTGCTACAGATCGCGTTACGAGGGCATCCCCATGGCGCGAGCCCTCCTGACGCCCTGTTCGGATCGCTCAGGCAATCTTTGGTCTGTTCGCCAGCGTGCTGGCAATCAGATCGCTGGATAATTGGCGCAGCTTGATCTCCAACTCTTCGAAGGACTCCCCGTGCACCTGGCGGTCAGGATGGTCCTGGAGATAGCCGCACCACTTGCCCTGATCTTGTGAACACAGAAATCTCGTCATGTGACGGAGTATACCGGCAACCCACCGATCCACACAGCATATTGTCAATGTACACCGAATGCGTCCAGGTGGGGGAAATCTTCCTGGGCACGATGCGCTTCGGTCGCACGGCTCATATTCTTCATAAAAAGCTGAATGGCCTGTTCAGCGAAGTGCGCACATGGAGCGTCCAGTGCGTCGTGAGCATCTGGTCAAACAGGTGAGCTGAGCGACGCCGATGACCCTCCGCTCCAGAGACAGCACACGTGCGCTGGTCGCCGAATCTGAAGGATGGATGATGATCATCATCGACCGCAAGAGCATGGCTGAGGCCCTACTGTGATGGACGGAGGCTGACCGAGTCGTGAGCCAACATCACTTCGAGTGAAAGGCTGGCCTCGCTGCACGCATATGCGTGTGTACGGTGTACCAGTAGATGTGCTGCTGGGGCACCTGTTGGTGACGGCTACCAGTGAAGCGCCACGCGCACGCTTTCACAACCCCTGAATATGGTCCACCGGACGACGGTTGAAGCAACGGACATGCAGCCTGGCTTGGTTCCGGAAGTGCGCACTGTCGCTGAGGTGATGCTTGTGCTTTGGTACGAAGGCCTTGCTGGATTCACGCACGGTGACCGGTCGGTGGCGATTATGCCTACAGTGGACCGTTGCTCCCGTCTGCCCGCAGGATCCATCTGTCTGCTCTTCTCCGTTGCTGTTGGTTCATGCCAGTCTGGTTCAGCACCCGGGACGGTTCGAGCGCCTCGTCGAGTCAACCTTTAGGCTCCACCACACGTGACCGATAAAGCCGTGGAGAAGTTCACACTTCCAGGCACGAGGTGTGGGGGGATGTTCAGGCGGAGAAAAAAGAAGGGACCGGGGGGGGGGGGGGAAGAGCCGAAGGTCCAACAGGCTCCGCCGTCGAACGCCAAACTGAAGCAATCCCTCCTGTCTCTTGAACAACGGCTCATGTTCGATGCAGCGGCGGCGGCCACCGCGTCTGAAGTGGCGTCGGAACAGGTGGCACAGGAGCAGGCCGAAGCCGCAGTCTCGTCACACGCAGGAGGTGACGGGCCGATGGCCGATCACCGTGAATCACACGACCTGCTCCAGGCCATTGCAACCTATCATCCGGGCGAATCCACGACGGAAATTGTCTTCGTCGATCCGACGGTTCCCAACTACCAGGAACTGGTCGCAGGGATCGGGCCCCACATCGAGGTCGTGGTGCTCGATGCGACACGCGACGGGATGGAGCAGATCGCGGAATCGCTGGCCGGACGCAGCGACATCGATGCCATCCACCTTATCTCGCATGGCCGTTCTGGAGAGTTACAGCTGGGGACCGGCACCCTCACGGCAGAATCGATGGCTGGGGAGTATGCGAACGAGATGGCCACGATTCGAGAATCCTTGTCTGGTCAAGCAGATCTCATGGTGTATGGATGCAATTTTGGCGAAGGGTCCGAAGGCGTCGAGGCGGTGAATCTGCTGGCGGAGATCACGGGCGCCGACGTGGCGGCCAGCAGCGACCGGACGGGCCACCTTGACCTGGGCGGAGACTGGGAATTCGAAGTCCAGGTCGGCTCGATCGAGACCGATCTGGCGCTGACCGATGCCACACAGATGAACTGGGTGGGGA